>JACXTT010003878.1_pt1 | contig 22620 bp, 21 predicted proteins | sample 9270951 | NCBI WGS metagenome assembly JACXTT01 (sample SAMN15532306, study PRJNA645909) | rock metagenome | isolation source: weathered quartz diorite | place: Puerto Rico | collected 2017-06-21
CGAAAGCAACGAGATAGCCAAAAAACTGCAAAGCGAATTCAAAGCTGCAATTCAGATCGGTGTGACTGGTGAGTATTTTCGAGGTCGGCGTTTTCCAAATTCCGTTTCAAATCCAACCTCTGAGCAGATTTTTGCTCCGCCTGCTGGCCGACAAGAAGCAAGACGCTACAACGAATCTGGCAGTCGAGTTATGTATCTTTCGCGAACTCCAGCGATAGTCATGGCAGAATGTCCGCCGACTGATGACAAGCCGCTGCTGTTCATTCAAAAATTCCGGATAAATTTCCCCGAGAGACGCATGCTTACCCTTAAGTTAGATCTCGAAGTGAGATTTCCTCACCTTCATTACCTTTTGCTAGACAGCGAACATGTTCCGGAACGAAATGCGAAATTTGCCAACCTGCGTAGTCCATATCGCGCAACACATTTCCTCGCGTATTTGGCGTCGCTAAACAGAGTCTCCGGCATTGAATACGCGAGCGTTCGGGCAGGTAACCAAGGTAATTCCGCACCAATTAATTTCGTATTATTGGATGAAACGGTGGCCGACGTCGAGGCCATGACTGAAGGCGGTCCATTCCTGTTCTCGAGTTCGTAAACGCGTGTGTGCGTGCGTGCGTTTTCCACCCGAACGCTCACATTTTTACCCACCCCCTGGTAGATAACTTTTAAGCGAACCGGCCCCGGCGCGGGGTTGTTCCAATTGTCGCCGTGTGTTTACGCAGCGCCCAGAACGTTGTGCCGCAATATTAATTACCGCGCCATCTTGATCTAACTGTCTATCGCAGTTGATGTTGAATCGAATTAATGTGGACATGATAGTTAACTCTGAAGGAGGAAAATGTCCACCACTCAATTAGTAACTTACGTCACTTTTGTGTTAATTAATTAATACGTATAGCGCTTTTTCGCGCTGCGTACAAACACGTTGAAAGTTGGAACAACCCCCCACCGCCGTGACTTGGCTTAAAAGTTATCTACCACGGGGAACCCGCGACCGGCTCTTTTTATCCGGTCTGCCGTGATCTCAACTAAGAAATGGACAGTGAGGGAGGACGAACCGATTTATCGGAATGGCCATGCCTGAAAATCAATAACCTACATTGTGCGATACAAACCCGTCGCATTCTTCGTCCGATATTGTTCGCCGACGTACTACGTGCGCGTGCGCGTGGAGTGGTGCGCAATTCCAAGATAGCGGTGCGCTGGATCGGCCTTGACATCCGAAGACGAGTCCGGTGCAATTGGGCGATCCCGCAGTTCCCTCATGAGCCCGAAATCATTCAGATTGCAGTTGGCCGGCGCAGTGGCGGCTGAGACGGGCCTCACACCGAAGCATGCAGAGGTCATTCTTCGTCACTTGATTAATCTGCCAAATGCACCCGCAGAGCGAAAGCTGGACGTGTTCGATTTGGGCGAAGTTGTTATTAGCAGTCAACCGACAACGATTCGGCAGCCGGGCTTCGCCGGAACTGGGGTTGCCTATCAGGCCGTCGTCCAATTTAAGCTCGGCAGCAGGCCGAAGAAGTTAACGTTTCTCCAGCCTCAAATCGTCAAGCAGGATCCAGAAAAGTACTACAAATGGGGACTGGATCAGCACTTGATAACTTTTAGCGGGCTGGAAGGAGATGACAACGTCCCGATACGTATTCCGAAACCGAATCCCCAGGGGACGGGTAACGTTCCAATACGCAAGCCAACGCGCGGTTCCGATACTCCTAGTCCTGCTAGCCCAGCCAAACGGCGGTCTCGCACGGCATGAGTGGTGATCTTAACAAAATATTCAGCCGTGACTTCGTCATCGGGTTCTTCCTTCCAGCTCTCTCCTTTTTGATTGTCACCGTCGCCTTAGCGAAAGTGATGTGGCCAAGTGCGGCCTGGCTCGACATTAATTGGCGAAAGCCTCTCGAAGATACCGGAACTTTCGTTCTTTCGACGTGGGTCCTTGCCGTCTTTCTCCAATCGATTAACCGGGAATTATTTCGGATCGCCGAGGGTTACTGGCCGTTTGGACTGAAAGACCGTTTAAATCATTGGGAGATCGTAAAATTTCGGAAATTAAATGCTGAATTCGAAGAACTGTTCAGCAGGATTCACAATCTTGACCCGGAACAAATGCGAAAGCTCACTGAGTTGTCGCGTGTGCGCGCAAGAAAGTTTCCGTCAACGGAAGACCTCGTTCTGCCAACTTCTTTCGGAAATGTCGTTCGCGCGTACGAGGATTATTCGCGCGTCGTGTACGGCTTCGAATCGATCAATGGCTGGCCGAGGCTGCAGGGTGTGATGTCAAAAGATTTTCGGGAGAATTTGAGTAATGATCGAGCGAAGGTCGATTTATGGTTAAATCTTTGTTTCCTCGCGGTCATCTCGGTGTTCGAAATCGCGGTGGTGGCGAAACTTCGCAGTCCTTCTCTTGCCTGGCTGACCGCGCCTGTCCTCGCATTTGCCTGGGTAGCCTACGTGCAAGCGCGAACCAGTGTTTGGCAGTATGGCGAGCAGATAAAGGCGGCGTTTGATATCTATCTACCCGCGTTGGCGGCCTCGCTCGGATACCGATTGTCGGCAAATCCGGAGAAGAATATGAAATTTTGGCAGTCCTTTGGCCAGGTAATGGTCCACCGGGATGCCGGAGCTTTGGAGGAAATGTCTAGCGCAGATCTTACGAGGGTAGGCGAAGCGCAAAGCCATTGAACTCCGCGACGGGAAAAATGCCTCGCTGGGCGCTTTTAACAACAACCCTAGGCAGGGTCTCTCAGGTTACCACCGAATTTCGCTGAAAAACGGTCGCACTTTGTTCGATATTGTTCCTATCCACCGGTCCGCTCTTGGAGCAAATACAAATCGTGTCGCTTCATGTGCGACGCGCCGGTTACATTCTTTGATCAAAGTCGGAGGAGCATCAAACGTGAGCGTGGTGCCAATCTGCCCGCGCCAACTGGCGTACAACGCGAGCTCGGCGCTGATTGGGAATGTTAGTTCGGATCGGGAGTTACCAATTCCCAGTGCCTTGAAAAAGTGGACGGGGTTGTCGCTTGTTATGAAAAAGTGCGAAGACTTGGCTCGACCGATTCGCCAACACATACTAGCAATCGTAAGGATAATGCGTTGAGAAGGCCACGGTGATCGGATGAGATCAAAGACGGCGCCTTTGACGGGATCTGCCCAGACTTTTTGAGAAACCTCATCGACTTCTTTAAGGCGTTGCTCAACGAGTTGAGGGTCGGGATTTGTTTTGATCCACTCGTCTACTGCGTCGGCGAGATCGCTCAGAACTTTCTCCGCAACAAAGGGAACCATTTTGGTGATTTCGGTTCTACGCTGCGGTACGCGCGCGTACATTGTCGCTATGTAAACAGCCGCATGAATCCGCTCCTGTGCGTTGATGCTTTCGCCGCTGATCAATTTATCGAAAACGCGATTGCCAGGACGCTCGACATTCTCGTTTAATTGCTTCTCGGCGGCTTCGTCGTAAAAGCCGGGTTGCTGCGCAACCTTCTGGATCACCGCTTTAGTAAAAAGCTTCGACTTTTTGTCATACATCCAGATTTGATCCGGCTCATCGGTAATCGCGAAGCGACGCAGATGTCGTTGCGGAACGAAATGCTTGCCCATCTGACGGCTGTATCGGAATTCGGAGAAAAGAAAACAGCCCCTGTGTACATTTTTTTTGGCTTTCGGCCAATTGTGGGCGCTGCCTACGTGACTCATTTAATTGAATGGACTAGAAGAGTAGGATGCCGATGACACGACAGTTTACTTACAGTTTTCGGCCGCGCGTAAGCATTTACGAGGGAAGCAGCCCTAACAGGGGATTCGCACCGGTGTTACTGAATCATCAGCAACGAGCCCAATCTAGCACAAATCCGAGCAAATCTTCTCAGTTTACAACGCAGTTCAATGCCGAAAAATCCAGAAGTGCCAGACTTACACTTTTGGCGATCTGTTACAACGGCACCCTTACCGGAATGCTCAAACAAAGCATTTGCGAAGGGCCCGGGTTCGAACCGTGTAGACTTGCTGCGTTAGATTTGTGTGAGCACTCCATTTTCGATTTTTCTTGGCTGCGCCGGGAAGAACGCGTAATGTCTTCAAACTGCGACAATTGACAATGCCGAGAATATATTGCGCGGGTCCTCTATTCAACGAAGCCGAAAGAGGTTAAATGTCACGTATTGCAGCCGTATTAGAGGGCGCTGGCTACTCGACTTTCCTTCCGCATCGAGATGGGCTAGAGCTTGCCTCCCTGTTACCCGAATTGAGAAAACGAGGAGAAGATCCCAGAAAGGCGGAAGAAACCTTCGCACGGGCCATTTTTTCTCTGGATGTTTATCAACTTCTTCTCTGGTCAGACGGTGTTGTCGCAAACCTTAACGGCAGAGTTCCAGATGAGGGAACTGTCGTCGAGGCTAGTCTCGCCTGGCACGCGGGCAAGGCCTTGGTTCTCTACAAGGCGGATTCGCGAACACTCCTCGGCGGATCCGACAACCCGATGCTCATTGGACTTGGAGATTTCCATGTTGTGAATGACATTCGCGAACTTCCGGTAGCTTTTTCTCGGGAATTAAGTGTTTCGCATGAGGAGCGCGTTTCGACCGCGCTCCAATTTGGGGAACAAATCTGGAAGGCCAGGAAACTAGCGCAAAGTTATTCTGATATTGCTCAAGTGCTGACGGCGTCTCCACCGCCGTGTGAAGCCGCAGCTCGATGAAGCGATACGAGCAATCTATCCGCGCGATTACCGCTTTCTTCGCGGTGCTTCTAGGGTTTGGTTTGAAAAGGCTGCTCGACGCGGAGGCGTTTGATCCGCCAAATGCCCGGTGGCCCTGCTTTCTTATGAGTGTTTTCCTTTTTCTGCGTTTTCTACTCGGGTCGAATAATCACATGTGGGTTGAATTCGTCTACCCGGATCGAGACGAGAAGAATGTTAGAGAGGCCAACTCTGGCCGAGTCCTCAATGATTTTCTTTTCTTGGTCGTTTTTGGATTGATTGGGATGGCGATTTGCTATTCCGCTACGCTGTACGCGTTTCTCATTCGGAACCTTGTGCTGACCGGACTTGGATTTTTCTGGGTAGTTGGCTATGCATTAATCGGCAAAGGGAAAGGGAAATGGATCTATTGGGGATGGGTTAATTCTGCTCAGTTCTTGTTAGTTCTTATATGCCTCCGTCCACTGGGCAGATTCCCGTGGTGGCCATCATTTTTTCCGGATGCAGCCTGGGATTGGTCTCTCGTCATTCTCGTTCTCGGCTATGTAGGAATCTTTGTGTGGGATTTTTTAATGCAGCTTAAACTACTTCGTAAGGCAACGAACTTAACTTTAGATGAGATGAAGCGGTTTGTTAAAGACCACTTCGAAAATTTCGTTAATAACCGCAAGGCCGAGGTGATTCGCAACAATATGACTTCGGACTTTTATGACCATGATGGACCTGACGGGAAACCGACCGGCGTTGAAGGCGATGAACAGATGATGAAAGGGATGTACAAATTAATGCCCGACTTGCGAATGACGATTGAAGACATGGTCGCTGAGGGAGACAAGGTCGTGTGCCGCAATATCTGGCGCTGGACCGATGCCTCGGGGGAGAAGATGCAATTCCACGGTTTTGTGCTCTGGCGTTTTGAACGGGGCAAAATCGCCGAGCGCTGGGCCACACTGACGCCACCTGCTGAAGGAACTGCTTGGACTCCCACGTAGGGCGGCGGAGTCAACGATGACGCCTAAAACAGATAAGCTAAGAAAACGGCGACAAAGTGTATTGCGCATCCCCATGATAGATAACTTTTAAGCCAAGTCGCCCCTGGCGTGAGGGTTGTTCCAACCTTTTGATGTGTTTGTACACATCACTGCAAAACGCTGTGCCGCCAAATTAATTGCTAGGTCATTCTGGCTTAGGAGTCTGTCGCAGTGGCCGCTCCGTTGAATTAGTGCGGACGGGTTGCGATTTCAGAAAGCTGGAAAACATGCGTAATACTCCGAGAGCGAAAAGCTTACGTTATTCCCGTGACTAATTAATTATTGCGTATAAGGGCTTTTGAGTGACATGTAACAACACGCCGAAAGTTCGCTCAGCTCCGCGTCAGGACGGTTCGCCTCAAAAGTTAGTTTACCAGCGGCTGGACTCGAGCAACGCGCCGAACTGTTCCGCGACTTCTCGCGCGTGAACTGATCCGGAAGATTCGTAGGAAAAAACCGGTCTTGTGTAGAACTTCCTCGCCCAAATTCCGTAATGAATTGTTGAGGAGAGCCTCTGTTTCCCCCCATGCACACTAATCATCTACATCCACACGAAAAGCCTTTGAGCTTGCCTGCAGATCGCGTAAATACCATCATCATCGCCGGTGAACGCCGACGCCAGTATCACGGGCGATCGAGGTCCCAGCCGGTTTGCCACCACCCGCTGGAGTCTGATTCTCACTTGTGCCAGTTCCGATTCGACGATAGAAACTGCCCGCAAAGCGCTAACGGAACTTTGTCAGATTTACTGGCGGCCGATCTTCGCGTTTATCTGCGGACGTGGTTATTCCGAGTCCGACGCCCAGGATTTAACTCAAGACTTCTTCCTTATGATGATTGAGGGCAATTTACTCTCAGTTGCTAATCCTAACCGGGGACGTTTCCGGTCGCTCTTGCTCAAATCGTTGCAAAACTTTTTGAACGATGACCACGATCGGCGCAAAGCTGAAAAGCGTGGCGGCGGCAAGGAATTTATACGGTGGGACGATTGGATGGCTGAGTCGCCGTCGCCCTTCGCTACCTCATTCAGAGGATTGGAGAATTGGCCGCCAGAAAAGGTTTTCGATTTGCGATGGGCGGTAACCGTAACTGAACAATCGCTCCGTCGTCTCGCGGAAGAGTGCGAGAACCGCGGTCGCCGACGGATGTTCAGCATTCTGAGCAAGTACCTCATGAGGGACCGTAGTGAGGTTTCCTACGCCAAGCTATCCGCATCTTTGGGAGTGCCCGAGCGTTCAGTGAAGAGACTATTGCATTATCTGCGCGGTCGGTACCGCAGCATTTTGCGAGAAGAGGTATCGCAAACTGTCGAAGCCGCTGCTGATGTGGATGACGAGATCCGATACCTCTGTGAGGTGCTCGCTGGCAGTGGAGCGTAACAAGGCGTCATGGATTTCTTGGGCCTAAGCGATTCACCTGTAGGCGGTAGGTATGAGTTGCCTCGCTGCCAGTGCGGATCCATTGCGCGAATTGCCTATGGCCTTTGTGTGCGTTGCCTGCTGCGAGATAGCCTTCGGCCTGAAGCCGTACCGATCGAGACTTTCGAATCGGTGCTCGCCGAAATCGACGTGCCGGATCGAGATTGGCAATTCGCTAACTACCAAATTCTCGAGGAGATCGGTCGCGGCGGTATGGGCGTCATATATCGCGCTCGAGAGCGGCATTCACGCCGTGTCGTCGCTCTCAAGCGGCTACTCAGTTATCACAGCGATTCTACGGAAACGTTAATGCGTTTTCAACGCGAAGCTCAGACTGCGGCGAGTCTGGATCATCCAAACATCTTGCCCATTTACGAAGTGGGACGAGACGAAGCGGGACTTCCGTTTTTCAGCATGAAGTTTGCGCCAGGTGGAAGTCTCTTTCAGCTCGCGGCCGCGTTTCGAGGTCAGCCGCGAAACGTTGTGCAACTGCTAGCTAAGGTTACGCGGGCAATAGACTATGCTCACAACAACGGCGTCCTACATCGCGATCTTAAACCGGGTAATATTTTACTGGATTTCCGCGGCGAACCCATGATCGCGGACTTTGGTCTAGCGCGATGGATTGGCTCAACCACCGATATTACGCGCACCGTCACCGTCTTCGGTACGCCAGGCTATATCGCTCCCGAACAAGTTCAGTGTCCGATAACGGGTGTCACACCGGCCGCCGATATCTACAGTTTGGGAGCGATCTTGTTTGAGTTGCTCTGCGGGCGCCAGCCGTTTTTAGGCGAACACGCCCTGGCAGTAATCAACAAGGCCGCGGAGAAAGCGGCGCCAAAACTTCGGTCAATTAATCCCAAACTTTCTCGCGACTTAGAAACAATTTGCGCACGATGCTTAGAACGCGACCCATCAGCACGCTATCCCTCGGCAGCAAAACTGGCCGACGACCTGGAGCGATGGCTCGAAGGACGTCCGATTATCGCACGGCGGGTCTCGCCGCCGACGCGTTTATGGAGTTGGTCGCGACGAAACCCGGCATTCGCAACCAGTCTTGCAGGTTGTTTGCTGCTCGGCATAACCGCAGCCGCGTGGCAATTGCACAGCCGCCACCTCGAAGCAACGGTCAATGACGAGGTGACAGCCACCCATTCAGTCGTCGTTCTGCCATTTTTCGATCTCGATACAATTGCGGCCGATTCGGCGTTGGCCCAGGCCGTTGTTGACAGACTGGTCAAGGAGATGTCGAGCCTTGGTCCGTCTCGGGTAGTCGGATTCGAAAGGCCCTTAGCTAAGTGGACAGGCACTGGCAATTACGACGAGGTACGGTCGGCTACTCAGCAAACGAACAGCCGAGCAGTTCTTACGGGCGCGGTCCGTCGCGCGGGTGACGGGTTTCGCGTGTCACTACGGTTAGCCGCCGCAAATGGAAGTGATGTTTTGGGGAGCTGGACACTTACGACGGATTCTTTGACAAAGATATCGGATGCAATCGCCGCAAAGCAGATCGCGGCACTGATTTACAAAGCGCTTGAGCAGCCGAGTAACGTAACCGACTCACAAATCGACTCAGTAATAAAGAATGAAGCGTCGCGTGGCTACTTTATCACCGGACGCTCATTGCTCGATCGCCGGACCATTCCGGATATGGACCGAGCAATCAAGTGCTTTGAGGAAGCAGTTCGGATGGAACCAAGGTCCGTCGCCGCGCGTTCGTATCTGGCACTTGCGTACATGGGCCGCAATTTTCTCTCATCTGATCCTCACTATATGGAGCGGGCGTTTCGTGTCGCGCGAGAGGCCTTAAAACTCTCGCCTGACGATGCGAATCCGCACCACGCGCTCTGTGCCCTCTACGGCGTAAGCGGCCAATTCGATAAAGCGTTAGAGCACGGTTTTCGTGCCTTAGAATCGGGCGACACGAGCGAACGCGTCTTTGGCGAAATCGGCTTCATCTGGAAAAAAATGGGCCATCCTGAAAAAGCGATTCAATGGTTTCGCAAAGCAAAGATCAGCGAGAGGCAGCCAGCCGACTACGAAGGACTGCTAGGAGATTGCTGGATGCTCTTAGGTCAAAGCGACAAGGCACGAGAAGCTTATACGAGATGCCAAAACGTTCATCCTGATTTGCCAGACGGCTGGCTGGGCCTATGTCATCTCGAGTTACTGGATCAAAACTTCAGTAATGCCCGAGGTCTCTTCGACCAATACTCTGCAGAATACCTCGAGTTTCACACTTCAAAACCGCTGCTCGCCCAGATCGAGTTTTTTGCGCGAAACTTTACTGAGGCTGAGAGACTGTATAACGAAATCCGCCGCTCCGATCGACTTGGCGTAGGAGCGGAACAGTACGGCGCGATCAGTAGTGCATCGGCACTCGCAAGGCTAAGAATCGCGGCTGGGGATCTGAAAGCTGTCAAACAACTTTTAGAAGAATGTCGGAAGACCGACATCTCTGAACTGACAAGAGCGCCGCGGAACCCTGAAGTTCTCTATCGTCTAGCTGCAGACGAAGCCATTGCCGGAAATACGCCCGTCGCTCTGACGTACCTGCAGGCGAGTATCACTGCCGGCTGGATCGATTATCGATCTGCGCGGCTTGACCCGCGATTCGACAGCATTTCAAACACCTCCGAATTCCAGAAAATCCTTTCCGAGTTAGTTGCGCACGTGGCGATGCTCGACCGGCAAACACCGTCCGGTGCTGTAAATCGGTGAGTCAGAAAGAATTGAACCCTAGAACAACATGAATAGAAGCTGGAAATCTAGAAAAGACAGAAGAGACGCTGCAGTAGCGTTCCTTAAGAAAACAATGACTGATCCTGGTGTACGTTCGATTGTCCTCAAGGACCGAAAGGCCGCACACCGGATTTTTCAACGAGAAGGAAACATCAACATCCCAAACGATGTCGAAGTGATCTGTCTCGGCCCGAGTACACAAGAGCTAGATAGGTTAGTGGTATTCGCTTTACCACCACAGAGCGCATCCACCGAGTATATCGATCCGCTTAAGCATTGGGTTGCGGCTTGGATGCCGTACGGGTTGGACCCTGCGGAAATGTCGCCGCCTCCGAAAGCAGAAATGCCGGCGCCACCGCTAAAGTAAAGGCGCTACGCGGAAGAACGCCGAAAGGCCGTAAATTCGTCTCGACCCATCTGGGAATTCCCAGATGGGCGGCGAATGATTCCCATTATTCTGATGTAAGTAGGAATCGGGATCATGGTCCAAGGCTGCGTAAATTGTTTCGGCAACAATATCACTGCCTACCGCTCCAAGGCGGTTGCCATTGTGTCTCAACTCTGATTCTTTAAGAATGTAATACCAGAGTGGCGTCTGACTGACGAGATTCGCCTCTCTAAGGATACGGCCTTGCTCTGTCAGTTGCCCGTCGCAATTCCGGGTCAACTCCGCTTCCGTTAAGACGTTTTCACCGAAGGCGCGCGCTACAGCTTGACCTGATGCCAAGCGCAAGCCAGCGCCACGTAACAGTGTACGAATGGCCAGCTGACTAGGATTTTGCGCAATTCGAAAATGTGGACACGCGATCTGGGCAGCTCCAATCAAATCTGAGGGCAATTGGTGCAGCGCCTCGGAAAGGCGTGTATCGATTGGACGAGAATGAACCGTCCTTCCAGGACCTGCCCCACGAAAAAAGAAGCCCCATTCAATTTTCTGTTTGTCGTCAATAGGCCCGCGTTCTGACGTCCGGCCGAGAACATTTTGCAAGAGCATGTCGTGCCCAAAACTGAAGAGGTAATTCGGTCTAACCATCGCGTGCCCGAAACGCATCGCCGCCGCTGAGAACTCAACCGGAACTGAAAATGTTTCCCATTTAATCTCTGGGTCTCGATCAACAAAGGTCCTTTTGTAAACCGCCGGATCGAGAATGCTTCGCAAGTAATCTTCACAAACCAACCACTGAAATTGCCTTTGGACCTGCCGCCGGGCGGTTTGGAAAAGGTCAGTTGGACCCGAACTCTGTCCGCGAAACTGCTCTACCGCAGAATTGTGAAAGCGACCAAACACCGCGATCATTTGCCTCAAAATTGAGTTCGCCGCGCTACGATCGTCGGCCAAGACTCGCTCGCCGTTCGCGCTGGTGCAGATATCAAACGAGGACGCACCCTTTTTCGACTCACCCAATTTGAGCCGCGCGCCATCATCTTGGTAGAGATCAGGCGAACAGGCCGGACCACCGCCATAAAGGACGTCGAGATCGAGTCGTGCGGTCTGTAGATTTTGCAGCTCTTCCGGTGCTTTTCGCCACACGTCGTCAACTGAGCTGACGTCCTTCGTTAAATCGTGCGCAATCAGCTGACCAAAATACGTGTACCCGGAGTCCAACAGGATCTCGGGGCGCTCCTCGGAAACACGGGACCCATCGTCCACCATCGCACAGCCCAATGCCGTCAGCGCGTCGGAGTAATGGTCGACATCCGAGGGAGGCTCACTGGGCGGAAAGAGACGACAGTAACGGTCGCGCGGTGATTCACGAAAAGGCTCCACATCGCTTTCTACGGAATTCTTAGAGCGAAGTTCGCTCCAGAGCATTTCAAGAGGGCCGTTTTTCTGTCCAAACACCAGTATTTTGTCAAAACCAGCGAACTTCGCCGGCAGAAATCCTTAGTACGCAGTGATGGAGACCACTTTACCTCGTAGCCGGCGACGCATTCCAGATGGGCTTCCGGATTTGAACGACCTGGAGTGTGGTGACAAGCCTTCGATGGATAAAGCTCGCGTGATTGCGGCGTTACTGCGGCAAATTGCTGCAAAAACCCGAAACGATCATCTCCAACCCTTTTACTCAATGCGTCTCGTCGCGGAGCACTTTCACGTCGCACCGGCTATGGTTTCGCGAATCTATCATCGACTGGGCGCTGAAGGTGTACTCCGGATGATATGGGGTTCAAAGACATTGCTCGAGCCAATCAAATCCGGCCGAAATGCAAACCGCCGATGCGTAGGTATTCCAGTTAGTCTTCAGTGGTTTGCAGCATCGCCTGACTACCGCGCGTCGATTCTGCTATTGCAATTAGAATTGTGGAACCATGAAGTGGACGAACATCTCTTATTCTTTAAAGAGCACGATGACGAGATTGCGAATCTCTGCTCCAGAAATCATCACCCCCGGATTGACACGGTCGCTTGGCTATTTCCCTCTGAGTCATCGAGGCAAACTCTGTTACGACTTCATGATCTTGGACTTCGGGTCTTTTCTTTAACTGACCGGTCAGTGCGCGGAGCCCCTGATTGCCACTCGATTTCTGATCGCTCGTCGATGCGGACAATTATCCGAAGACAGATTCTGAAGATCTAATGGCCCGCGGAGTTTCAGTCATTCAAGATTCACCGTGTTCTCGTTTGATGAGCATCGGAGAGACGGCCTACGTTTGCGTCTATGCCAATAAAGCCTGGAACGATTCCGGCATCGATGTCAGCTGGGGTCAAAGGTATACCTTTAGAGTTCACGAAAGCGAAAAATGGGCTCGAAGGCGGAGGATCTGCGGCGCCGATGGATATCCTTCAAGCTGGCTAACGCGACCATTGGAGACTCTTCGGCGAGTTCCTGAAGGCAAATGGCTCCAGTTGATTGGAGCTGTCGGATATTCTATTAAGTCTGCAATTATAGTCGGGGAAGGGCTAGCCGATTTATTGATACTTTTCCCCGGACGCCTGTACTTCTTCGCTAATGAGTTTCCTTGGATGTACTGGAGAAACCAAGGGATCATCGCTGTCAGGGTCACAAGAACGAAATAGATGCGCCCAAGAACTGTATCTCAACTGTTTCTCTAGGTTCCCGGGAGTTACTCCGCCAGACTAGATGGATGGCATGTCCTAATCTCACTAAGGAACAATTAGGTCAGATCGTTCTCTCTATCGTTCGACAGATGAACCATAACAACCCCAATATTAAACCGGAGAACATTCAACCCGACACGAGCTTCGATGACGGTATCGGCGACGATTCCAAAGCCCGATGCCGGTATAGGCTTCCAATTGTTCTAATCTTAGAACATCACGGTTGCGCGCTTGTGGCCCCGCCATCAGATTTTGAAGGCTGCGACACCGTCAAGGACATGATGGATCTTGTGTCTAAAAATGCTCGCTGCTAACCATCAAGCCCTCTTTGCCGATCTCAAAATATCCAAGCTCAACTATGCGGCCTGTCCGAATTTGTGTTAGCTTTTTTTCGCTAGCTTTTGTCGCGGGGATATCGGTCGCTGCTGATTCCACGAATGGCGATGATAAAACAATCTTTAATCGGCTAGCTGAGGCCGGATTCACTCTTCAAAGAGCCTCAACCGGTCCGGATAAGACAGAGCCAGCGGAATTCGGCTTCGTCGATGACATAAATAACTCGACGGAATTTCATGCCAATTTTTTCCTACATTATCGGCCCGTCTCCCTTCAGCCAGGATATATAACAATTTCACCAAGCGCGTCAGTCGAAGGAAATCTTTCGACTGCCGACACGACGACCCAGGACGCTTGGCGATTTCGCGGTGGTACAGAATTCGACATCCCTTTCGGGCCAAAGGTAAACACAATTCAAGACCCGCTCGACCCAACATTTTCAGTACGCGTCCCAGACAATGAACTGTTTGCATCGATCGATGCAAAATATGAGTCAGATCGTGATTTTCGAGCCAGCAAAGTGACAGCCGAGTTCGTGGTTACACCAACAATTCCAAGTTGGGCAATGGGAAGGTACGCACCGATATTCTCAGCGCACAGCGATAATGGAGTTCGTTTCAGATGGAGACCATTTCTGCAATTGGACGCTGGCCACACCTTCGATCCAGGAGTCAACAGTAAGGAAACTAACGAAACATTATTGCGTATTCGTCCCCGAATCCGCGCTGAGTTAACATTTGACGTTTTGAAGAAAGCGCTTCGCATGAAAGGGGCCACCGCATTCGCCGATTTCGAATATGTCAGCCTCCCATTGGAAACAGCGCAGAATGATCATCACTATCTTACAACTGGCATTGATCTTCAACTAACTGACAATGTCGGGTTTGGATTTACTTTTTCGACGGGGGAACAGGCTCCCGATTTTGCGCACGAAAATCGTTTGTCTGGCCAAATCACGATCGGCTTTGGTAAGGAATGAAGAGGATTGGCTATCGCAACCCCAAGAGAGTCTACAAATAGCCCGCCATGACAAACCTAGAACTAGTCGATACGATCATAATCGTAATGATGGAGAACCGTTCTTTTGACCACCTCCTAGGGTATCTGAGCCTACCAGAATATGGACGGAACGATGTTGACGGCCTCAAGTCGGAAATGATGAACATGTTCGATGGGAATGATTACAACGTCTATCATCTACCAAGCGCACAGCTGAAGTTGCCTACTGATCCTCCCCACGAAAGACAATACATCACCACGCAACTCTTAGGAAGCCCGACGCCTAACGGCGCTATCAGTAGCGCTCCACCATATCCTATGAGTGGCTTTCTTGAAAGCTATAGTACGGTGCCGAATATTGATGTGAAAAGTTCTCCCGTGCCAATGGGGTATCATGTTGAAACCGACCTGCCGGCGACTGACTTCTTTGCGAAACATTATTGTATTTGCGACCGATGGTTTGCGCCGATTCCAACTGGCACGCAACCGAATCGGCTCATGGCGATGAGCGGAGAGACCCTCTACGACATCAATCAGAAGCTTATCCTTCCAAGGCAAAATCTGGTTTACGATTGGCTTACCAAAAACAACGTCCGATGGCGTGTCTATCATCAGGGAATTCCGTTTTTTATGTTAATGGACGGATGGCATCTAAGAGTCTTAGTCGATAGCCACTTTCGTGACTTCGATGACTTTCAAACAGACGTGGCACTTGAATCAGACGACACGTATCCCCAAGTGATTTTTGTCGAGCCACGCTATGCGGACGCTCCGCACGTCGAATCACCAACCGATGATCACCCGCCCACGCCAATTATCAACGGCCAGCATTTCTTACTTAAAATATACTCTGATCTGATTGGCAACCCAGCCCGATGGTCAAGGACATTAATGATCATTACGTACGATGAGAATGGCGGATTTTTCGATCATGTTTCTCCGCTGCCGATCGTCACAAAACCCCCGAAGGGTGCGCGGTATCCAACGTTCCTGTCCACCGGACCGCGCGTCCCAGGCATCATCATTTCCTCACTTGTAGACCCAGGAAGTGTGTGCAAAGACAATCTTGATCACGTTTCGATTCTTAAACTCATTTCGAAGAAATTTGGGCGGGGCAAGTATTCTCCAACCGTTGATGCGAGGCCAGTCGAGGATTTGACCAAGGTGTTAACAAGGGACGTGCCCCGTGAAGAGCCACCTATGGCAATAGGAATCGGCCAAACGCCAACAAATCCTCCATCCGAGCCTACGCCACTGGCTTTCAAGGATGCAATTGCAAGAGCAGCTTACACAAATCCTGTTGCGGCGATGGACAGATATCCGGAACTCTTCACGCATTTTGACGAATACTCCCCACCAAAGCCGACGTAGGTAGTTCGAAACGCGGGCACCGCAGAGAAGAGCCAGCGACCAGGCTCGAGATTCAAGTTTTCTGCATCGTGAGCGCTTGCGCTCTCCCGGGGAAGGCCCCTGATTTCAGTTAGGCGGCCAGACTGTTTCGCGACTGTTTCGGTTGCAACGGCCAGTGGTTTTGTTTTAAGCAAATTTCTCGAAATCCATTTAAGCAAACGTGAGAGGTAAAATATGTTTGGCTTACCAATTCTAGAAGTTGCGATTGGTCTGAGTTTTGTCTACCTGTTGCTAGCTCTCGTATGCACGACCCTAAATGAGACGCTTGCAGGAATTACAGGCCGCCGCGCCGACGTCCTGCTAAAAGGGATCAGCTGTCTGATTGGCGACGACCCCACTTTGCAAACCAAATTCCTAGCGCATCCGTTGATTAGATCGCTAGCTCCCAACAAGAGCGGTACTCCGTCGTATTTGCCCGCGTCCAAGTTTGCCTTGGCGTTGATGGATATTCTAACTGGCGAAGGAAAGGAAGCCAGTGACAGAGAGGCGTTACGTGCAGGAATCAAGACTATCAAGTCCGCAGCTCTTCAGACGTCTCTCTCGACAGTGTTGGCCGATTCGAAGCAAGCGCTCGCAACAGATCAGCAAAGGCTGGAGGCATGGTACGACGAGTGCATGGATCGAGTGTCGGGGTGGTACAAACGTCGCACAACGGTTTGGATATGGATCTTGGCAGCGATCGTGACACTCGTACTGGACGCTGACTCTCTACAGATCTCCAATACTCTTTGGACTAACCAAGCGCTACGGTCGGCAGTTATTGAATCGGCGAAACATCGCGCGCAAGGTGAGCGCCCAGAGGAACTCTTACCTCTAGCCGTCCACAACGACGCAAATTCTCCGAAAAAGGCAGCAGCAGTATCTCCTCATATGCTTACAAAAGAGGAGCAAACTGAACTAGGCCAACTTACTGGTTGGTCGCACGATCTTGAGCAACGACGGAAGAGCGAATGTTCTTTGCTCTGGCTTATTTTGTCTCACATTCCCGGTTGGTTGATTACAATGATCGCCGTTTCTCTCGGCGCACCGTTTTGGTTCGACACTCTAAACCGCTTTATGAATATACGGTCCGCAGGACGTGCGCCTGATGAGCCCCGTGACAAGAGTAGTTCGCCTGCAAAGGCGTCAACCTAGGAGTAATCGAATAATGGAGTTGCGTTATTACTTCGTAGGCTTGCCGCTGGCATTAATCATAACTTCGCAAGCCAGCGCGCAGACACTGGTTCTTCAGCGTAGCTTCATCGAAAAATACAAGAATCGTGCCACGATCGACGCTAGCTTCGTTATTGATCACGCCCATCCGCAACCGAATCCCGGTAAGAACGACGGCGATCTTCACGCTTCTGGACGATCCGAAGAGGTCGGCCTTCCGATGGTTTCGGAGGTTATGAATGCTGCGGGTGAAAGCGCAACGGTTCAAGATATTCATGACAATGAGAAAACGCACGCCACAAAATCTATTTCTGGAGCCTGGCGAATTTGGTTTGAGCACCCATCAACACAACCGCAGATCCAATTTGAGACCGTGCTCCCAGCGGCAAATACGAATCCCGATCACTGTTTCGAGATCCACCCAATTACACAATACATGGAAAAGTCGACCTTGAACTCTCTCCACGAAATCTCGGGGTACACGCCAAAGGATGCCGATACGGCGTTTGGCAACTACGAAAAACTACCCGTTACGCTCGAAATAGACGATCAGAGCGTGACGATCACGTCGAAGAAAGTGGGATTCAATTACGTTAAGTTTACAGCGGAGTTGGCTGGTAAGCTCGAAGCACTGGATAACAACGATGCAGGAACCTCTGACGGGCAAGCAGTATTAGTGAGCGTGATGAACAACGCCGGCGACGACGTTCTTGTCGATAACGTTCGTCTGATTTTTATCGCGGGAAGTCCACCTGCCACCGTGCTCGCTAACGCACCTCAGGACACACGCCTCGAATTGCTGGCACTACCACGCTTGGATTTGGATGCGATCTCTGCCTTCATCAGTGCGGGAGGTTCTGGTAAAGTTGTACGGAAACTTCCTTACGAGATGATTGTTGTTGCCGCCAAGTATATACCATCGCCACCGCCCAATTCTAGGTAACGCGCTACTAAGTGGCCTCCAGTCACAAAAGCAGAAGTATTTGGTTCCAGGCACGAAGTTGCTGGCCGTTTCGGGAGGGGCGTGTAGAGACTATCATCCGCGAGCGCACGCGCGTAAGAACCAGCATGCCAGCCGTTAAAGCCGATTGGAAGTGCATCGGCGCGACAAACATCGGTGGCCGAATGACGAGTATTGTTTGCGATCCAAACAATTGTGATCGGATTTGGGCAAGTGCGGCCGGCGGCGGTGTATGGCAAAGCGACGACGCTGGTAAAACGTGGCGCTCGCTCTGGCAAGACCAAGATACATTAAACGTTGGTTCGCTCGCGATTGACCCAAAGGATTCTAAGATAATTTACTGCGGCACGGGCGAAGCTAATCTCTCAGCCGATTCCGACCCGGGCGTGGGGATCTATCAGACAAAGGATGGCGGCAAGACATGGAACTTGCTCGCATCATCGTTTAAAACAGGAATCCCAACCCGCATTGGCGCTTTCGCCATAGACGCATTTGATTCCCAGCATTTGCGGGTTGGCGGCATCGGGTTCGGTGAAGCTAGCCCGCGCGATCAAGACTTCGGCGGCATGCACTTCTCCCGCGACGGAGGAACAAGCTGGCATCGGGAAGTTTTCATTTCGACAAATAATTACTGGTGTCATTCGATTGTTTTTCATCCAACTAAGAAGGACGTAATCTTCGCGACATTCACAGAGCATGGCGCTCACAACGGAATTTGGGTGTCGAAAAATGGTGGTAAGAGCTGGATGCAGTTAACTCTGGGCCTTCCATCTCCGGAAAACTTTGGACGCACGAGCCTGGCTATAAGCCCATCGAATCCGGATGTGATGTATGCGTTCGCTGAGAGCGAGACGAGTGAGTTTTTGCTTGGCGTTTTCCGCAGCGTGAACGGAGGTAATGATTGGACTGAAATCGGCGGTTATCATCATTTCGCGGCCGAGGGGCAGATTAGCTACGGAAACACCATCGCAGTTCATCCGACGGATCCGGATTACGTTCTCTGCGGGGGCGTAGATTTACATAGAACCACGAACGGTGGAAAGAACTGGACCCAGGTAACACGATGGGACGCAAAACGAGGAGATTCTGACTATGCGCATGCGGATCATCACGGCCTTCTAATACGTGTAACGAAGGCGGGCCAAATTCGGGTGTTTGACGTGAATGACGGCGGGCTCGATGTCAGCGACGATGGGGGTAGCACTTGGTCAAATCGCAGCAATGGATTGGCGAACACTATGTATTACGACATGGATGTCGCACAGAACGATGCCCGATGCTTTGGCGGTGGGGCCCAAGATAACGGGACACTTACTACCAACTCCGGCCGCAGTGATGACCATCAGGAGATCTCAGGAGGGGATGGGGGCTGGATTGTATACGATCCGGCGGACGCCAGTCATTTTTTTGTTTCCTATCAGCGTATGGGAGTTTGCCGCGTGCGGGACGGACAGGTGCGAGAGGTCTCTCCTCCCGCGCCGGAGTCGCAGTCGATTTGGATGGCCTATCTAACGGTAGACCCACGCGATTCGAACACACTCTTTGTTGGGTCTACTCGAGTTTGGCGAACTAAGGACGACGCTCAGTATTGGGCAGCTGTATCAGGCGACCTTGATGGTAGCCCGATCTCCGCGATTGAAATCACACCGGCGGACTCAAAGCGGATTTACGTGGGTACTGAAAACGGGGGTTTCTTTCGAAGTCTCGACGGCGGGGATACTTGGAGCGCAGACCTCTCAGGAGCCACCTTACCGGGATACATGATAACTCGAATTGACTCTACATTGCAGCTCGGCGCCGACACCTTGTTTATAACGATAGGGAACTTTCACTGTTCGCATGTGTTTCGCTCTACTGACGGCGGACAAACGTGGGAGGACATCGATAAGGGACAACTTCCGGACGTTCCACATCATGCGATCGTTATTCGTCCGGATGAGCCAAGGATTCTTTACGTGGCAAATGACATCGGTGTGTTTGTTTCTCCGAATGGGGGCCGGACATGGGAAAATATGACCGGTAATTTACCCAATGTTAAGATCGTCGATTTGGTTCTCCATTACAACGAAAGCACACTTGGTGCAGCGACATACGGAATGAGTCTGTGGCGCGCACAAATTTAACCCATGGAAGATAAGCACGTCCGACCGGTACTGACGCTCCCGTGCAAGCGCTGTCTACTATATGTGTTCTCTACCGTCCTCGGCGCAACGGCGACAGTTGCGTCGAAACCTCTGGTTTGTGAGCGGTGCCTTCCAACATCGTCAAACTTGGCCGCGTTGCCTGCGGCGACCGCGGCGACAACGCCCCAGAAGCCGATTCTCAAGGCGTGTGTTACGCTCCTTGGTGCGAATGATAACAATGATGCAGCGTCGTTCGCGGCGTCGCTTACTCAGTCGCTGCCCTTAGTTCTAATCGTCAAAGAACCGCCAGCCGGGTATCCGCACGGGGAATTACGGATCTATCCATTTTTGTCGAAGGGAGAGCAGCCACCCTCCATTGCGAACGCAAAAATCCGAACGAATGAGGCCAATTCGGCCACAGACACATCCATACAGGTGGCGTTGGACAAGCCCGGTCAAACCGCCTTTTCCCTCCAGTTCGACCGGCTTCGCCCTGGCAAGACGTACATGGGGCAGGTGTTTATCACCTCGGTCGGTTTGCTTCATCATTGGGACGTCACTTTGATGACTGAGGGACGCGGAATATTAGCAGTGGACCCTATAGGGACATTGAAGTTCGTGAGATCTCCTTCTCCGCATTCCCTCTCGTTTACCCTGTACGACAAATCGGACGGAGGACCGTATCACCATGTTGGCGTCCGTTTTGAGCCTTCAGCCCCAGCGAATTCCAAATCACTCACGTCAAACTTCACGCTCGATACGCTTTCTTTTTGGGAAAACGATCAGCGGATTGACATTGAGCGACGCGACGGGGCCGCCAAAGGGACTACCGGCGCGGCGATAACATTGACCAAACTCCAGACGTTAACGGCACGGGTCAAATCGCTATCGCCTGGCGAATATTCCGGCACGCTGCACTTTTCCGCCGATGAGACTTCCGAGGACTCCGCGGATGCGAAACTGCCATTGTTGATACAGGTGCGCGACCCCTGGGCGTTCCCGGTATTTGTTATTGTGGTCGGTTCCATCTTCGGATGGTTCAGCTCGAAGTACGTCGTTGGCGCACGGCGCGCGAGAGATCTGTCACAGCAGCTTGGGGAACTTCGCTCCCGCGTCGACTCACTCGCCCGTAGATCTAGTCCTGCCGCAGGATGGGAATTCCCAAGCGAGGCCGTATCTCTTGGTTTTTCTCGGTTGGGCGTCGAATTGAATCGATTGGCGAAGCTGGCACGCTCGGCCATGGAAGTTGTCTTGCATGGGGTTGAAATTGAAGAAGGGCGGAAGCAGGCCGAGCGGCGTCTGCTGGGACTCGAATCGTTGCAGGAGACCCGCTTACGTGTTCAGCCTTATGCCCAAGATCGTCCTGCAGCCCAGCTGGCAATCGGTCGTCGACTCCGAAGAGCCACGGACCTCCTCGATCGGCCGACCTTCGCAGAGAGCGAGCAGGCTGATCTGAAAAAGCTATTGGAAGAACTTGAGGCGTGGGCAAAAAAGGACTCGTTTATTACCGTATACCAACAGGCGCTTGTCGAACGCCTGCGAAGCAACGAGTGCCCTAATTTGCAATACGTGCAAAGTCTACCTGCAGAGCGGCCAATTCGCTCAAGACTAGAATTCCTGATGAAGAGCTTACCGACGGAGGAACAGATCATAGGCCAAACAGGAACGGCCGAGTTGAAGAATTTCGATCAGTCCATCACGCGTATCATTCTGCTCTGGCGCGAGCGTGCCAGGGGTTGGTCTGACGAAATAGCAGCAAAGGATGCCGCGGGTGGAACACTCGACGATCTGTTTACAGAGATCGACATCAATATCTGGAACACACTCAAGACAGCGCCGAGAGAACAGCTCGTGCTGGAGCCAGGCTGGTCGAGTCAGTCGACAGTACAGACCTACGAAGCTGTTGAAATCAATTTGGGGTCTCATATACCAGACCTAGACGTCTGGCGTATCCGACAACACCCGCTGCGAATCGGGTGGAGCATTCGGCCACCTCGCGGGGATGTCCGCACCACAAGAACGGACGCACTCACGTTGGTCCAGTACTTCCCGGCAGCGGGACGCGTTGAGGTCGCTGCAATGCTCCGCTGGAAAGGTGACCAGATTCTTGTCGCAAGACCGTTTTCCTTCGAGGTCGCGAAAAACCCGGAGTATGGTAAACATTTTAGACTCGCAAAGGAATGGACGGAATACGCGGCAATCGGCGTCGCTGCGCTCTTTGCGATTGCGACAGCAATGGCTATACAGTATGACTCCACGTTCGGGAGCTTCGCTCAGTATTTGGCAATGTTTGTTTGGGCAGCTGGCGCAGGAACGGGCGGCAACCTATTTAGTCAGCTCGGCACTAGCTCGGCACCTGGCGGAGCCGCCGCCACGCTCAAATAGCGCTGGGCGTACGTTTGAACCGAATGCCCTTAAACTTACATTTTTCCCGGAGGTTTGACCAAGGCGAGAAGTGTAAGTCTGGCGCGTCTGAATTTTTCGTCATTTTATTGCGCTGCAAATCGCCAAGGCGTGCTAGGATTTGTGCTGGATCGACGTGTTTGTAAACCTCAAGCGGGCATTGCAGAGGGTCCTGGCGATCCTGCATCGAGTGCTCAAAGCTGTTTACGGTGTCCATTTGCCGTCACCGGACGTCCCCTGGATGTCCAAGTCGGATGCCTTGGCTTTCAAATG
>JACXTT010003879.1_pt1 | contig 22614 bp, 15 predicted proteins | sample 9270951 | NCBI WGS metagenome assembly JACXTT01 (sample SAMN15532306, study PRJNA645909) | rock metagenome | isolation source: weathered quartz diorite | place: Puerto Rico | collected 2017-06-21
GGTGGCCCTTTCAGTTTCCACGCCCGCCTAACTATCGAGCCAGGATGGCCGGGAAGATAAATGAGGTGCTGTATAACCGGCGAAGCCCTACAATTCGTGGCCTCCCACCGCCTGACGCGCGAAGAAAAGCTGGCAGTCTGCGTGGACCGCATCTTTCACGGCGAAGGCGTGCCACCCTTCTGCGACCACGCCAATGAGGTCATGGTCCGGACCCTCGATCTGGACGGCAACGCCATCGAGCTGGTGCGCCTGATCCTTAAAGATTTGGGCTTGGCCTCCCAGATCCTGCGGCTCGCCAATTCCGCTATGTATAACCACTCGGGCCGTCCGATCATGAGCGTGGCTCACGCCATCACGCTGCTCGGCTGGGACAAAGTCCGCAACATGGTCAGCGCGGTCCGCTACATCGAACATTTTGCCAATCGCTCGCCCGGATTGCGCGAGCTGGTCCTGCTCTCGGTGCTGACCGCCGTGCATGGCAGGGATGTGGCCGCCGCCATCGGCTACCCGCGGCCCGAAGAAGCCTACATTTGTGGCTTGTTTCGGAATCTCGGCGAAGTGCTCATTGCCTGTCATTATCCACACGAGTACTCGCAGATCATTTTGACAATGCATGAGGAGAAACTTCCCGAACGTCCAGCCTGCTGGCGTGTTTTGGATTTCGCCTGGGACGAAGTAGGAATGCAAATCGCCTCGTGCTGGAATATGCCCAACCAGGTACGTCTCAGCATGGATGGCTCCGGAGCGCCCACCGGCACGGCCTGGGACCGCTGCCTGGCCTCGGTTGCCAACTACGGTCACGAGCTCACGCGCGCGCTCTATCGTAAGGGCGCCGCTATTGATTCGGTGCATCTGCAGACTGTGCTCGATCCGGAGGGGCGGCCGGCGCTAGTCTCCGTACGAGATCTTTCCCATATCGTCGATGGTGCTCTTATCGAAACGCAACAGACGTTCGCCGCGCTGCGAATTCCCACCGACACTTTGCAATTGGCGAAGCAGGCCGAACGGGCCAAGCAAATCCTGGATGCAGTCCCTGTCTTTGACCACTCCTGCTTGAACGCTCTCCACAATGCCATTCAACGGTCCGGCCGCATCATCGATCAGCAGGATTTCGAATTGGCGCCATTCATCACCTCGATCCTGGAGGAGGTCCGGTCCATTGGCTTTGTGCACGTAGTCTTCGGGCTGATGAACGAGAACCTCACTCACATTCGAGGCCGGTTGGCCAAGGGCGGCTCCCCAGAGGATGTATTGCAGCGATTCCAGTTTCCCGTGGATGGCACAGAAGGTCCGATGCGGGCGGCGATTCAGTGCAAAGAAGACATATTCATTGATCGCGCACGTGATTCCCGATATGACAAATCCGCGCTTGTCGCCGCCTTCGAGCCGGGGGCCTTCGCCCTCCTGCCGATCCTAATCGACCGCAAAGCTGCTGGATGCCTGTACGTCGATCTCGGCCGGGCCCCCGCGGAGTTCGATGCCGTACGTCCCGCGCTCTGCCGCGCTCGCGACGTCATCACTGCAGCCATTCGCAAGAAAGCTCCGCCCTCGTCAGGTTCCGGCGCCTAGCTTTGGTCCGAAATCCCGTACTCAGCTCAAGAGGCGTCACGGTGTACCGTCTCGGGCGAGAAGGCCGGCAGGCAAATGGCGACATATTCAGCGCCGGCCTCTCCGGGAGTGCTGTAACGCACCCATTCGCCTTTGTGCACGATGACCGCTTTTCCGGCTGTGACCTCGATAACGCCGGAGCGAGTCTCCACCCGCAGACAGCCTCGCAACACCACTGTGTATTCGTCGAACTCGGGTGTCTGTCCCGGCTCTTGCCAGCCACCCGGACTGGTCATGTGTGCGATGCTAACGGCCGTCGTCGCCGTGTTGGCGCGGCCAACATACTCGGCAATCCGCTTGGGTGGATTGCCGGCCGCGGGAATGACGCGTGGCGCTTCGATTAGGTCCATGATGCTGATTTTCTCTCACTCGTGAATGGGTTTGCTCCCATTCAACGGCGCATCTATGAAGGCCAGGCGTGGTACGTCGGCAGGAGGCGCTGGCTAGGGGCTAGCGCACTACCCTCTGGCTCATTTAGTACACGACTGGAGTATATTGTGGAAAGCCGGATTTCCGCGGCGTGCGGGAATCTTCGGCTCGGGAGGTCAAATGAAATTGAACCGTCGCGATCTGTTGGCGCAAGCCGGACTCCTTGCCGCCACAGCAAAATTTGCGCCCGCCGCGAATCGGGGCAAGAATGTCTCGGGCATCCTCACACGCTCCGATTTCCCGATTGCCGAAACACAAACCTATCTGAACGCGGCCGGCTGGCATCCCATGCCGACGGCATCCGCGCGGGCGATGAAAGCCTACGTGGATTACAAGAACACCGGCCGGATCGAGAGCAAAGATGTCGACCCCAGCATCCCCGTTCCGGAAATGTTCGCTCGTCTCACTCGGTCCAAAGAAGTGAAGGAGCAGTTCGCGAAACTCATCAATGCCAAGCCAACCGAGATCGCTTATGTACAGAGCACAATGGCCGGCGAAAGCATTGTCGCAGGAGGTCTCGGTCTGCCGAAGAGCGGCGCCAATGTGGTCACCGACGCGCTTCATTTCGAAGGATCGCTGTATCTTTATCGTGAGCTCGAAAAGCAGGGCCTCGAGATTCGGGTCGCGATGCCCCGCGACGGCCGTATCGAAATGCGCGACATGGAAAAACTCGTCGACCGCAAGACGCGTTTGGTAGCGATCTCGCTCGTCTCCTACGTCAATGGTTTCAAGCACGATCTGAAATCGATCGCCGACCTGGCGCACTCGCACGGTGCTTACGCCTACGCCGACATCATTCAAGCCGCCGGCTGTATCCCCGTCGATGTTCTCGCATCCGGCATCGATTGCGCAGCCTGCGGTTCCTACAAGTGGCTCATGGGCGACATGGGCCTCGGCTTTTTGTACGTCCGCGAAGATCTGCAAGGCAAAGTCATCAAGCCCACGCAGTACGGCTGGAGACAAGCGCGCAACTTCGAGTATCACATCTTCCCCAATGACTCGCCGAATCCTCAGCCCTTTACCTATGAGCGAATGGCCGAAGCCGCGGGTTACTACGAGCTCGGCACGGTCGCCAACGCCGTTTCTGCCGCGCTTTCGGTATCTCTCGAAAACATTCACAAGCTCGGCGTCGAGAACATCCGCGCTCACGTAAAACCGCTCACCGATCGCGTGCAGAAGGAGCTTCCGGCGCTCGGCTACCCGTCGATGACGCCCTCCGATACGCCGACACCCATCGTGACTTTCGTCGTCAAGGATCCGGACAAAACTATCGGGAAGCTGAAAAAGGCGAACGTGACCGCCAAGGTCGTGCAGCACCAGCTTCGCATTTCCCCCTCGGTGTTCAACGATCAACAGGACATCGACAAGCTGCTCAACGCGCTGTCATAACATCGCTCCTTGCGCCGAGTGGCCAGTCAAGTGCTCCTCATTCCGCTGCGAGAGGGAGGCCTCAGACAGAGCTTTGCGGAAATTCTTTGCCAGTCTCGGCCCAGGCTTGATCACCGGAGCCGCTGACGACGATCCCTCTGGAATTTCTACCTACGCCGTTGCCGGAGCGCGCTTCGGTTACACACCCCTGTGGACCGCGTTGTTGTCCTTTCCACTAATGGCCGCGGTGCAATTGATGTGCGCGCGGCTGGGCATCGTGACTGGTCACGGCCTCGCGGGCGCCGTGCGCCGGCGATATTCACCGCGCATACTGTGGAGCGCTTGTGCGTTATTAGTGATCGCCAACATCGTCAACGTCGGCGCGGACTTGGGCGCAATGGGCGAAGTGACCGCCATGGTGAGCGGCGTCAGCGCGTTCGTCTGGACATCGACGTATGCTGTCTTCATCACCGGCCTGCTGTTCTGGTCGTCCTACAAATTCATCGTGCGCGTCTTCAAGTGGCTCACGCTGGTGCTGTTCGCCTATGGTGTCGCCGCGTTTCTTGCAAAACCGGACTGGCACGCTGTATTCATCGCGACGCTGGTCCCGCGAATCAGCTTTACGCGCGATTCGATGTCCGTTCTCGTCGCCATCCTTGGCACCACCATTTCGCCATATCTGTTGTTTTGGCAGGCGGCCCAGGAGGTCGAGGAAAAGCAGACCGGCGGTTCCGCCGCTAAGGCTCCTACCAAGAAAGAACTCCGCCGTGCGCGAATCGACGTGGTTACCGGGATGTTGGTTTCGAATCTGATCATGTACTTCATCATTCTCACCACCGCCGCGACGCTTCACTCGAACGGCCAGACGTCCATCGCCACGGCGAAACAGGCGGCCGAGGCGCTTAGGCCGCTCGCCGGCGCGGGCGCCTATTGGTTGTTTGCGCTCGGAATCATCGGCACCGGGATGCTCGGAGTTCCAGTCCTTGCGGGCTCCTGCGCATATGCCGTAGCGGAAGCTGCTGCCTGGCGAGGAACGCTGGACCAAACGCCCAAGGGAGCGCCGCGATTCTACATCGTTATCGCGATCGCGATGGTTCTAGGCCTGGCGTTGAATTATCTCCACGTTGACGCGGTGAAGATGCTGTTCTGGTCGGCGGTCATCAATGGCGTGCTGGCGCCGCCTCTGATCTTGATCGCGCTGCTTCTCACCAACGACGCACGAGTTATGGGTCCCCATGTGAATCCTCCGGCTCTGCGCTGGCTCGGCTGGGCAACGTTTACGGCCATGACAGCCGCGGCTCTCGGATTATTTTTGCCGTGACGATTTTTTCTGGTATACTCACCGAAGTTGTGTCAGCGGCAAGTTGATCTTTAACAAACAAGCAGCGAGGGATGCACGGGAAGGCGGTGTAAATCCGCCACTGCCCCGCAACTGTAAGCGGCGCTAGCCAAGGCTGAAGCAATCACTGCGCAAGCGGGAAGATCGCTTCGAGAAAAAAGCCAGCCGCGAGTCAGGAGACCGGTTCCTCGCTTGGAAACTGAATCACGTTTTCGAGGGAGAAACGTACGATGCGAACAATCCTCTTCTTATCTCTGTCGCTCGCGATTTGCGACGGCCAAACTTCCAACATTCACGGCACCCTACTCGATCCTTCCGGCCGGCCGGTGGAAGGCGCGCGCGTTTCGTGCCGCAACCAATCCGTCTACAGCAACGTCGAGGGCCGTTTCACTTTGGCCGGCGTTGATCAGTGCGACGTCCAGATCGAGAAACAGGGCTTCCAACCGCACACTGCGCAGCTTACCGCGCAAGCCGAGAGCAAAACCACGCTGGTCGTTTCAGGACCGGTAGAGACGGTCGTGGTTTCCGCCACCCGGAATGAGATAACACCCGAACAGGCGGCTGTCGCAGCGAACGTCATTACATCCCGGCAACTGCAAGCGCTCAATTATCCGATGGTCTTCGATGTACTCCGCGACATCCCCGGTCTGCAACTTGTTCAGTCTGGTCGTCCTGGATCCGTGGTGAGCCTCTTCACGCGCGGCTCCAATTCTACTCAGACACTGGTGCTGCTCGATGGCGTTCCCCTGAACGACCCAGGCGGGCAGTTGAATCTCGCGCACCTCACCAGCGATGGAATTGATCGCATCGAAATCGTACGCGGGCCGGAAAGCGCGCTATTCGGCGCCGAGGCGTCCGGCGGCGTCATACAACTGTTCACCAAGCGTGGCGATCCGGAAACCAAAGTTCCCCACGGCTCGGTGTCCTACGAGCGCGGGAATTTTCAAACCGACCGCTGGATCGCCAACCTGAACGGTGGTGTCGGCAACCGTATTGATTATTCGCTGAACGCCGCCGAACTACACACCATCGGCATCTACAATAACGATTTCGATCGCGACAACACCGGAGCCGGGAATCTCGGCATGCGATTCTCTGATTCCACGCAAGCGCGGGCGGTGTTTCAGATCTACGACGCGCACCTCGGCGCTCCCGGTCAAGTCGCGTATGGCGCGCGCGATTTCACCTCCAATCAAGAGACTCGCGGCTCCACATTCTCTCTACGCCTCGACGACAGCCGCGGGCCGAATTATTTGCAGCGCTTCACGTTCGGCTACAATCGTCTGCGCGACCGATTTTACAGCTCCTTTCCCTCGCTGAATCTGCCGGTGCGGAAGACGGCCGGCTACCAGGGCACGCTCGCCCATAGCGGCGGCGCCCTCGTCTTCGGTTACGACTTTCAAGATCAGAGCGGAAATCTTTCCGGGACCTTCGCCTCCCGCAACAATCACGGTCTCTTCGCGAATGTCCAGCAGAATTTGACGCGGAGGATCTTTCTGAGCGGCGGCGTCCGTTTTGAGCACAGCAGCGCGTTCGGTAGCACTAGCGCTGGACGTGGCGGCGCGAGTCTCCTGCTTGCCGGCGAGCACGGTGCGCTCTCCTCGGCGATCGTCCGATTGAGCGCCGGGCGCGGCGTCACCGAGCCCAGTCTGCTCCAAAACTTCGCGCGCGCGTCCTTCTTTCACGGGAATCCGAACCTGCGTCCCGAGAGGACCAACACCTACGAGGCGGCGCTGGTTTCTGAATGGTTCGGGCGGCGCGTCCGTACCGAGGTCGCGAGCTTTCGAAACTCGTTCCGCAATCTGATCGCCTTCGTCGGCGATTCGTGGCAAAACGTGCAAGCCGCCTGGGCGCGAGGCGTGGAGGCTTCCACGCAAACACGGATCACAAAGAATGTTCTGGTCCAAGCCAGTTATATGCGGCTGTACACGCGCATCACCTCATCGCTCTCGGCGCCGTCTTCCTCCACCGGCATTGGCCAGCAGTTGATCCGGCGACCGGGCAACTCCGGCGCAGTTTCAGTCGCACTCACTCCGAAACGCTGGTCGCTTGTAGTCGGCGGTCGAATCATGGGCGCGCGTCACGACATCAATCGCTCCTTCGCCGTCGATCGCAATCCGGGATTCGAAAACGTCTACGTTAGTGCGTCCTACGACGTCACCAAATATCTGACGCCGGTTCTGCGAATCGATAACGGCCTGAATGAGAACTACCAGGAAGTTCTTGGCTATCCGGCCCTGTCGCGCTCCATCATCGGCGGCATCCGCATTCATTGGTAGGGCCGCTATGATGGAAGGAAATGTCGACCACGCCTCAGGCACAGCTTCCGTCGCCCGCACTGATTTTTGAAACCTTGAACGCGTACCAACGCACCACTGCTCTTCGCACGGCGATCGAACTGGATTTGTTCACCGCGATCGCCGAAGGGAATTCGACCATCAAGACCATCGCCGCCCGAATTCACGCCTCCGAGAAAGGCACGCGCGTGCTCTGCGACTACTTAACCGTCATCGGTTTTCTAACGAAACAGGCCAGCGACTATTACCTGACGCTCGATACCTCCGTATTCCTCAACCGTCATTCTCATGCGTACCTGGGCACCGTGACTGAATTCCTCGGAGAAATGGAGCGGCAGATGGGCGCGTTCACCAACGTGACCGCCGCCATACGCAAGGGCGGCACAGCCATTCGCGCCGAAGGAATCATGGGTCCCGAGGATCCGATCTGGGTTGGATTCGCACGATCGATGGCGCCCATGATGGCCATGCCTGCCCAATTGTTGGCCCAAATGCTCAGCGCCGACAGCGGCGCGAAATGGAAGGTTCTGGATGTCGCGGCCGGCCACGGTCTCTTCGGCATTGCCATCGCCAAGAGCAACCCGAACGCTGAGATTGTCGCAGTCGATTGGGCGCCGGTGCTCCAGGTGGCACGCGAGAATGCCGCGAAGGCTGATGTTTCAAACCGCTATTCCACAATTGCCGGCAGCGCGCTGGATGTCGACTTGGGCAGCGGTTACGATCTCATCCTGCTAACCAACTTCCTCCAACTCCTGGGCGTCGAAGCTATCGAAAAGCTGTTGCGCAAAGTTTATGCCGCGACGGCGCCCGGTGGCCGAGTCGTCACACTGGGCTTTATTCCCAACGAAGACCGTGTCTCTCCGCCAACGGATGCCGCGTTCAGTTTGATGATGCTCGCGACCACCGTGGATGGCGACGCCTACACGTTCGCTGATAGCGAACGCATGTTCCGCAACGCGGGCTTTTCGAGGAATGAGCTGCTCCGGCTTTCTCCAACGCCGCAGCGTCTGATCGTATCCTACAAGTAGATTGATCAACAAACTGGTTGTCGAGAACCTCAAGCATCGGCCGGTGCGAACTCTGCTCAGCGTCATCGCTATCAGCATCCAGGTGACGATGGTGCTGACGCTGGTCGGTTTAAGCAAAGGCATGCTTGAGGACCAGGCCCGTCGCGCGCGCGGTGTGGGTGCGGACATCCTGGTTCGCGCGCCCAGCAGTTCTGTCATCACAATGAGCGGCGGCATGCCCGCGAAGATTGCTAACAAGATCGAAGAGCAGGCCCACGTCAACGTGGCCACGGGCATCCTGACTCAGGGGACCGATCTGTTCAATTACGTCACGGGCCTCGATCTCGATCAGTTCAACCGTTTGAGTGGAGGATTTCGCTTTGTCCAGGGAGGCCCCTTCCAGCATCCCGACGACGTGATGGTCGACGAATTCTACGCTTCCGAACATAAGCTGCACGTGGGCGACACTACTACGCTCCTGAATCGCCCTTGGCGTGTGTCGGGAATTTATGAGCCCGGGATGCTCACGCGCGTTGTTGTTCCGATCAGCACGCTGCAGGACATCACTGCGAACCTGGGCAAAGTAACGCTTATCTACGTCAAGCTCGACGATCCGTCTCGCACCCAGGATGTCATCGCGGACCTGCGCGGCATCCTGAAAGATTATCGGATTTATTCGATGGAGGAGTACACGACGCTCTTTTCTGTTAGCAACGTCCCGATGCTGAAAGAATTCATCTGGGTCGTCATCGGCCTGGGAGTGCTGGTTGGATTTCTGGTCGTCTTTCTGTCGATGTACACCGCCGTGCTCGAGCGCACTCGTGAGATCGGCGTGCTGAAAGCCCTGGGCGCTTCGCCAGCGTATGTGCTCAATATTCTCATGCGGGAAACAGCTTTGCTGGCATTGGCGGGTTCCGTGCTGGGAATCGTGCTCGCCTACGTGACGCGCTTCGCCATCAGCAGCCTCGTGCCGGGCACGCTGATTCAAGCGATCGTGCCCGACTGGTGGCCGATCGCTGCCGGCATCGCACTCGTCGGCGCATTGCTCGGTGCGGTCTATCCGGGATTGAAGGCGGCGAGGCAGGACGCGGTGGAAGCGCTCGCCTATGAATAGCGATCTGCCGATCATTTCCATTCGTGATCTGCGCAAAACCTATCGCGTCGGCGAAGTCGACGTGCATGCGCTACGCGGCGTAGATCTGGATGTTCAACCCGGCGAATTCGTGTCCATCGTCGGGCCATCGGGTTCGGGAAAATCGACGCTGTTCCACATCATTGGTGGATTGACGCCGCCCACTTCGGGCAGCATTCACATCGCCGGTCGTGATCTGCTCGGCATGACCGACGCCGAGCGGACCGAACTGCGCAAAACCAGCGTCGGCTTCGTTTTCCAGAAGTACAACCTGCTTCCCACCCTCACCGCGCGCGACAACATCCAAATCGCGCGCCATATCGCCCGCAAGAACGGCCCGCTGGACGAGTATTTCACGGAAGTGCTCGGGCTTCTGGGCATTGCCGGACGCCTCGATCACAAACCGCGCGCACTGTCGGGCGGCGAGCAACAACGTGTCGCGATAGCCCGGGCCATCGTGAATCATCCTGCCATTTTGTTGGCGGACGAGCCGACCGGCAATCTCGATACCGAGAATTCGACCGCCGTGCTCGGCCTGTTGCGAGACCTCAACGCCCGCCTCGGCCAGACCATTCTCATGATCACTCATAATCCCGAAGCGGCCGCCTATGGGCACAAGATTGTCACCATGCGCGACGGCCGAATCGCGTAAGTTTCTGGAACAAGCCCGCTAGGCCCGACGTATCATTAACAATGGAAAGGATAGCTGCGCCCATGAAACAAATTGCTCAGCCTGTACTCCTCGCGGCCGCCGTGGTATTCGCACTCGCAACCGCGCGAGCCGACACGCACTATCATTGGAGCGATGGATTCAGCCGGATGGACCTCGAGATTCGAGGCTCGGTTGAGTTCACCGACAACGATGCCGATGTGAAAAGCCTCTCCGCGGACGGCTATTTCCGGCTGGAGCAGTGGGGCGCCGGAGTGACTCGAGTGTATGCAGTACGGCCGGGATCGTCCAATAATACTCTCGATCGCGTTTATTCCGTGGACGGAGCCTTCAAAGCCCTGGATGCCGACGGCCGGGCGTGGCTTTCTCGCACGCTTCCTCAAGTGATTCGTGAGAGCGCGATCGGCGCGGCGGACCGGGTGCGGCGCATCCTCGGGCAGCAGGGCCCTAACGGTGTTTTCACAGAGATCGGCAAGATTGAAAGCGACCACGCGCGCAGAATCTACCTGCAAGCTCTGCTCGAATACGGCAACCTGAAGGCCGAACACCTGCGTGAGTCCATGCGTCTGGCACGCAAGATAGGCTCGGATGGCGAAAAAGCAACACTCCTGATCACCGTCGCACCGCACTATCACATGGACTCCGCGCGTGAGGCCTACTTCGATGCCATTGATTCCATTTCTTCCGATGGCGAGCATCGGCGCGTCCTGAATGCAGTCTTGGATCGTTACGGACCAGATCACGAAGTCCTCGCGTCAACTCTGCGATCCGCTAAGCGCATTTCCTCGGATGGTGAGAAAGCCAGCGTCCTGGTGCACGTCGCCGATTTCCGGCTTGCTGATCAGGCCGTGCGGCTGAATTACTTTCGATCGGCCGATTCGCTGAGCTCGGATGGTGAGCACCGGCGCGTGCTGGTATCAGTGTTGAAGAAAAACAGCGCCGATCGCGACATAGTGGTCCGCGCATTGCGATCGGCATCCGACATCGGCTCCGATGGCGAGAAGGCTGCCGTTCTGGTCACCGCAGCCGCGGACTATGCCGAAGATCCGGGCGTTCGCCGCGCTTTCTTTGATGCCGCCGCGACGTTGAGTTCCGACGGCGAGCGCAGCCGTGTGCTGATGACCCTGTTGCATAGCTCTTCGGCGGGAAAAGAGAGCGTCATCGAAATCATCCGGTCGGCGGAGAAGATGTCATCGGACGGCGAAAAAGCGCGTGTGTTCAGCCGCGTCGCCCAGGACCACGCCAACGAGCCGCAAATCGCCTCGGCGATTCGTTCCGCTGTGAAGTCAATTCAGTCCGACGGAGAATATCGGCGGGTGATGTCGATGCTGACTCGCTCTGAGTAAGACTTACTCCTCGCGTAGAGCGACCGAGGCTTCGATTCCGAGCGCGCGGCGCGCCGGTACCAGGCATGCGATCAAACCGATCGTCGCCATAAGCGCGATCGCGAGCACATACGTTTCCGGATCGTGCGGGCTGACTCCGTAAAGGATGGGCGCGAAGAATTTTCCTGCGGCCAGTGCGATCCCGGCTCCGAGAACGCTCGCGCCACCGACGATCAGCAGCGCGCGGCGTAGAACCAGCGAGAGTACACTGGCCCGTGTCGCGCCGATCGCGACGCGAATGCCGATTTCGCGTGTTCGCCGGGATACCGCGTAAGCGAGCATGCCGTATACTCCGGTCGCCGCCAGAATCATGGCCAGCGCTCCGAAGGCTCCAAGCATCGTTGCCGCGATGCGCGCCGGCAACAGTGGAATGCTGAGATGCTCCTCCAGGCTGCCGGCCTGGAAGAATGGCAGCGTCGGATCGAGTGAAAGTACGGTCTGCTGAATTCTGCGAACAACATCTTCCGATGGAAGCGGCGAGCGCGCGACTATAGTCGTAAAAGCGTCGTAACGTTGTGAGCGCGGCCAAAACAAAGCCAGCTCGGCGGTATCGTTCAGCGATTGATATTTGCCGTCCTGCACGATTCCGACAATCTGCACCCAGTCGGTGCTGGTGGCGCCTTGGCGGAATCGCTTGCCGAGTGCGTTTTCATTGGGAAATAATCGATGGGCCAGCGCCTGATTGACGATGGCAACCGCCGTCGATCCCGGCCGGTCGCGCTGATCGAATTCGCGTCCGGCGACCAGGCGGGTCTGCATCGCGCGGAAGTATTTGTCCGACACGTTGTAGTAATAGGGGTGCGGCGCTTGATTCACGGGAGGAACTGGTTTTCCTTCCGCATATAGCGTCGTGTTCGATTGGCCCGGACCGAGCGGCAGCCAGTTGCTGATTCCGATTACGTCGATACCCGGCAGCGTCGCCAGACGATCGCGAAGGCGTTGCTCGAAAGCCTTGGCGCGATCATCGCTGTAGCCGTTTAGGCCGACATCAAAAGCGACCGCGACGGCGTGCCGCGGATTGAACCCGATATCGATCGTCACCGCTTCTTGTAGACTGCGGACCACCAGCACCGTGCCCACAAGCAGCACGAGTGACAGCATCACTTGCGCGCCCACCAGAAAATCGCGGGCGTGAATCCGGCGAAATTTCTCGGACAACTGGCTGCGCAGCGCCGGCAGCAGATCGACGCGCGCGGCTTGGACTGCGGGTGCAAGCCCGAACAGGACAGTCGTTATGAAGCACAGCGCGATCGTGAACAGCAGCACGCGCGAATCCAAGGCGAGAAGTGTATTTACGGGAATGTTGATCGGCATGCGGAACGCGCCCAACGCGGCGAGGATCCAGCGAGCGATCAGAATGCCCGCGGCGGATCCAGCGACTGACAGCAGCAGGCTCTCCGTGAGAAGCTGCCGGATGAGATTCCATCGTGGCGCGCCGAGCGCCAGCCGGATTGAAATTTCTTTGCGGCGATCGGCTGCGCGCGCGAGCAGCATTCCCGCGATGTTGACACAGGCCAGCAGCAACACCATTCCAGCCAACGCTGCCAGCACCGAAGCGAAGCCAAGTACCGGCCCCCGCATCACGCTGCCCATCAGACCGGGAGGGGACAGTCGGATCTTGAGGCCTTCATTGAGGCGATCGGTGCGCGCAAGATCGCCGGCGATCGAGTTCAGATCGGCCTCAGCCTGTTGGGAAGTTATGCCAGGCTTCAAACGCCCAGCGACCCAAATGTTCTGCGTAGCGGTGCGATCCAGCCAGTTGTTGCCAGGCTCGATCTGCGGCTCCATGGACATCGGCACCCAGAATTCGGGGGAAAGCAGAATCTCGGTGCCGAAGAAACTCCGGGGCGCGACGCCGATGATCGTGTAGTCGAGGCTGTTCAGCTTGACGTGCCTCCCCACGATGTTAGGGTCGCCCGCAAAGCGGCTTTGCCAGGACGCGTAGCTGATCACGATCACGGCGTGCGGCGAAGACCGGCTGTCGTCTTCAAGCGTGATGGTGCGGCCGATGAGAGCGCGAACCCCCAAAACATCGAAATAGTTGCCTGTCGCCTCATAGCCCCAAACATAGGCGTTCTTGTCGCCCACGCCGAACCCGACCGGCTGAATGCGATAGGCCATCATTCCGGTGAGCGTGCGATTGCGATCGCGAAATTGCACGTAGTTCGGATATGAGTTCGTGATTCCTCGGCCGTTATTCAGGAACACGAGTTCGTTGGGGCGCTCCACCGGCAGCGGCCGCAGAAAAAACTGGTTGAGAGCGCTAAACGTCGTCGTGTTGGCACCGATCGCTAGGGCAAGCGTGGCGATTGTAACGGCCGAGAATCCGGGCGTCTTCACGAGCCGGCGGACGGCTAGACGGAGGTCCTGCATCAAGGAATCAATACGCATTAAACCGTTATACGAATGCAGCCCGAAGATGGTTCGATGGAGAATGGTACATAATTGGCCCGATGTCGAGTAAGTGGACTGTGAGATTCTTAGCCTTCCTGACGTTTTTGATGGTTGCCCTCGCGGCGTGCAAGAAACCGGCGCCGAAAATCGTCGTGCCGGAAGTTTTCCGCGTCAAGTTCGAGACTTCGCAAGGCGACTTCGTGGTGGAGGCTACGCACGCCTGGGCGCCACATGGCGTCGACCGCTTCCATGAGCTGGTCCGCAACCGCTACTTCGACGAAGCCCGCTTCTTCCGCGTACTGCGTGGATTCATCGCACAGTTCGGAGTTCATCGCGATTTCAATGTTCATGCCAAGTGGCGCACATTTTTCATCGTTGACGATCCGGCCAAGGAGAAGAACTTGCGTGGAACGTTGGCGTTTGCGAAATCCGGACCGAACACGCGCTCAACTGAGGTATTTATCAATCTCGCCGACAATGCCGTGCTCGACGAACAGAGCTTTGTGCCGTTCGCGAGAATCGTGGAAGGACTTGAAGTTGCGGACAGGATCTATTCCGGCTACGGCGAGATGCGTCCCGAAGGAAAGGACATCGACGCTGGGCGCGTGGAAGAAGAAACCAACGAATACCTGGTCCAGCGCTTTCCCAAGATGGATTACATCAAGCGGGCCCGGATACTACCGTAACGTCTTTTCTAACAGGCAATACCAGGCGGGCCTCGCAGCCCGGACCGTCCGCGGCATTCTGCAGCGTTAGTGTTCCGCCGTGCGCTTCGGCAATCTGGCGGCTGAGCACCAGCCCGATCCCCGATCCGGTCGGCTTGGTGGTGAAAAAGGGAACGAAGAGATTGGAGGTATTCGGCAGCCCCGGACCTTCGTCGCGAACCCAGACGATCAAGTGCGAATTCTGGCGGCCCCATCCCACGCGTACGCCGCCGCCGGTTTCGAGCGACGCGTCGGCTGCGTTGCGAATCACGTTGATCAACAACTGCTCGAGCTGATCGGCATCGGCTTGGATCGTCACCTCCGGGCCCGGCAGCAACTTGGGTGGGATACGTGTCTCGAGTCCTACGACACGGCGGACCAGGTCGCTCACGCCGACCGGGCCGAGCGTCGGTTGCGGCAACCGTGCCAGGCGCGCGTACGCGCCCATAAACCGGTTCAGCGATTCACAGCGCGAGGCGATCACCGCGAGTCCGCGGCTCATGTCTTCTTCCCAATCCGACGCGCGCGGCTGCCGTGAAAGGATGCTCTCCAGGCTTCCAGCGATCGACTTGATGGGCGCGAGTGAATTGTTCAGCTCATGTCCCAGCACGCGGACCAGTCGCTGCCACGCTTTCAACTCCTCTTCGCGCAGCGGCCGCGTGAGGTCTGTGACCACCAGCAGTTGATGGGGAAGGCCGCCCTCGCGGAATGTGGTTCTGCTCAACCCCCAGCGCGCTGTGCCTCCGGGAAAATTGCGTTGCACCGTGTGCTGCGCCTCGCCCTTGAGATATTCCTCCAGCCCGAGTGTCTCAGCGGCCGCGCCCAGAAGCCTTTCGGCCGGCTCGTTCAGCAGCCGCTCTCCGGCACGATTCACCAGGCGCAGATGATGGTCACCATCGAACGCAAAGACCGCGACGTTAATCTCCTCCATGACCTTCCGCAACAGCGTGGTGGCTTCGAGCGCGCCGAGTCGTTGCGCGCGCAAGGTGGCGCTCATGGCGTTGACCTGCTGCATCACTTCGCCCATGGCATCGTCGCTCTTGACACCGCGCGCACGAATCGAATAATCGCCTTCCCGCATTGCCTCCAGCAGATTCGCGAGCGTGCGCAGCGGCGAAGCGACACGCTCCCGCAGTCCGAAGCAAAAGCCCAGCCAGACGGACAGAATCAGGACCGTCAGCGTCCACTGTACCTTCGGCGTATGGTCGCCCAGCCAAAGCATCAACATCGACGTGAGCACAGCGGGAACGGCGGCGACCAGCGCCAGCACCAGAATTCGCTGCTCGTGGACGAGCTGAGGCTTGCGGAATTTCATGGGTCGCGGCCCAACTGAGTCACATCATAGCCCGTAGCGCTGCAGGCGGCGATAGAGCGCGCTCCGGCTCAGTCCCAAAGCGTTGGCCGCGTGACTTACGTTGCCGCCATATCGCGCCAGCGCTTTCTTGATGAGGAACGCCTCTACCTCTTCGATGCTCATGTCTTCCAGGCGCGGGCTGCCTTCGCGCGCCGAACGAAGCGCCAGATCGGCGGGCTTCACCTGGCTCTCCTGCGCCATCAGGACTGCGCGTTCGATTACGTGATTCAGCTCCCGTACATTGCCTTGCCAGGGATTGTCGAGCAGCATCTGCATCGATGCGTGGTCGAAGCCCGAAATCCGCTTGCGGTAGCGTTGCGCGTGCATCGATAAGAAGTGAGCCGCCAGCAGCGGAATGTCTTCACGGCGTTCGCGCAGCGACGGAAGGTGGATTTCAATCGTGTTCAGCCGGAACAAAAGATCCTGCCGAAAGCGGCCCGAATGAACTTCCTCGTCCAGGTTCGCGTTGGTAGCCGAGATGACGCGGACATCCACGCGCTTGGTTTTCGACGACCCCACGCGCTCCATTTCACCGACTTCGAGAACGCGCAGCATCTTGGCTTGAAGATTCATCGGCACATTCGCGATCTCGTCCAGGAACAGCGTGCCGCCATCGGCCAGCTCGAACCGGCCCACGCGATCGGCCTTGGCGTCGGTGAACGCACCTTTGACGTGTCCGAACAGCTCGCTTTCGAAGACGCCTTCAGCCAGCCCGCCGGCGTTCACAGTCACCATCGGTTTAGCGCTGCGCGGCGAGATGGCGAACAGCGTTTTAGCGATGACCTCCTTGCCGGTCCCGGGTTCACCCGTGATCAGGACATTCGCGTCGGACGGCCGGACCCGAGCCATCATCTGAAGCACGGGCTGCATGCTGGTTGATTCCGCGATCAGCGAGGGAACCCCCTCGGCGCGCAGCAGGCGGGTTTCGGCCTCCAGGCGCAGCCCCCTGCGGATGGCGTTGCTAAGATCGATTTGCGTCTTGACGATGCTCAGCAGACGCTCGTTTTCCCAGGGCTTCTGCACGAAATCGCGGGCGCCCCGGCGCATCGCTTCCACCGCGAGTTTGACGGTGCCCCAAGCCGTCATCACGATCACCGGCAGCACGGAATCGATCATTTGAATCCGCGAGAGCAGATCCAGGCCCTCTTCTCCCGAAGTCGTGTCGCGGGTGTAGTTCAGATCCATGATCACGACGTCGAAGTCACGAGTCTCGAGCGCCGAGACGATGGCCGCCGGCGAAGTGGCGGATTCGATCTGATAGCCCTCGCCCTTAAGCAGCAGCCGCAGTGCTTCGAGAACGTCGGCCTGGTCGTCCGCGATGAGAATCCGCGGAGCGGAATCAGAAGACTTCATACCTGGTTTCTAGTTCCTGGTCCTAGTGTCTCGTTTTTGCCTTGCTCGATGCCCGAACGAGAAACGAGAAGCCGGAAACGAGAAACTCATTCATATCTTAGTTCGATCGGCGTTGCGGGATCGTCGCAGGCTGATACTGCCGTTCACCGTGGCGATACGCAACTCAGGGCCACCGCGTCCGATCAAGCCCGCGGCATGCTTGCCAACCATTTGCGGGCGCACGGCCAGGTGAAAGTCGGTGTTAATGTGGCCATTCACAGTATCGGCGTGAACTCGAGCGTTTGCGCACGCGGGCATTTGAAGCGTAATGCCTCCATTCACAGTAGAGAACCGCAGTGGGCTGGAGATTCTTCCCATGGAAGCGCTGATGGAGCCGTTTACCGTCTCGCCTTGCGCCGCGCCGGTGGTGCTCAGGCTCACATTGCCGTTGACGGTGTGGGCTTCGGCATCGGCTTCGAGCGACTCCGCCTCCACCAGCCCGTTCACCGTTCTCCCGAGAAAGCGCACGCCACTCGGCACGCGTACCGTGAAGTCAACGCTGACGTCATTGGTTTGTGGATTCGGCGAACGGTCGCTTCCCGGCGCGCACTGATTGACACGATCATCGCGGGACGAGTACACCGCGCAGATCCTCACTCCGCCATCGTGTTGCACCACTTGGACGTCAATCTCGGAAGATTCGAGTTGATGGCCGTTCTTGAACGCGAACACCTCTACCTCCTGTCCCGTGGCAGGTCCGGCGTGAATGCTGCCGTTTACTCCGCGGACCTCGAGGAGCTGTCCCGCGGGCACGCGGCCGCTCCAGTGGAACGTGTCGACGCCGGTAGCGCCGAACAATCCGGTAACGAGGGTCAGTGCGACGAATACTTCTGAAAAGTTCACGTCAATCTCCTCTCATTCGTATCTCAGGGCGACCATCGGGTCGACTTTGGTTGCTGTTCGTGCAGGAATATAACTAGCGATCAAGGCCACCGCCGCGAGCAAAGCGGAGAGCGCGGCGAAAATAATCGGATCAGTCGCGCTCACGCCATAGAGTAAGCTTTGAAGCCAGCGCGTGGCGGCAAGAGAAGCGGCAAATCCGGCGGCGACGCCCGAGAGAATCGGAACAGCGCCTTGCCGCACTACCAGGCGTATCGCGTCGTGCGGATCGGCGCCCAACGCCATGCGAATCCCAATTTCACGGCTGCGCTGCGTTACGCTGTACGCGATCACTCCGTAGATTCCGATGGCGGCCAGCAACAGCGCCAATCCAGCGAGCACTCCGAGCAGAATCGTGGAGAAGCGCGTACGCGCCAAGGAATTGCTCATCAGTTGTTCCATCGTTGCGACGCGGTAGACGGGCAGATCGCGATTCAGCGCCCGGACCTCATTTCGCACCGCCGGGATCGGGTTAAGCGGATCGCCTCCCGCGGTTCGAAGCGCGATGGTCATCACTCGGCCCGGCGCCTGGAGCGATGGATAGTAGATCGTCGCCACCGGATGCGTCGACAGACTAGAGTGTTTCACTCCGCCGACCACGCCGACGATCGTGTACGGAAGACTGTGGAGTGGAGGTCCACTGAGCTGTTTACCGATCGGGTTTTCGTTCGGGAAAAACTGACGCGCAAAGGGCTCATCCACGAGTGCGACCTTCGGCGCATCCGGCCCGTCGGCATCGTTGAAGGCCCGGCCTCTCAAAACCGGAATGCGCATGGCGGCGAAATAACCCGGGCTCGCGTTCCGCTGGTCGACGTCTGGAACCACCTGTGCCGCGCCCCATTTACGGCCAATGATGTCGAACGAGCCGCCCGAATTTGAGCCGCTGAAGGGGAGTGCGTTGACCGCTCCCGCCGCTGTGACGCCGGGCAGAGCGGCCAGCCGCTCGAGAAGTTGAGCATGAAATGACAAGACAGTACGATCGTCCCGATAATTGGTGACAGGCAGGCTGATCTGAAACGTCATGAGATGAGCGGAATCGAATCCGGGGCTCGCCTGCTGGAGGCTCGTGAAGCTGCGGATCAACAATCCGGCCGAGATCAGCAGCACTAGAGACAGTGCCACTTCGGAAGCCACCAGGACTGATCGCATGCGTCGCTGAGCCGCGCTTCCGCTTGCACTGCGTGAGGATTCCTTGAGTGAGTCGTGCAAATCGACGCGTGAGGCGGCGATGGCTGGTGCCAATCCGAACAGAAAGGTGGAAAGCAGCGAGACCAGAAACGTAAATGCGGCCACCTGGACATTCACATTGAGATGCTGGCCGCTCAACAATCCTTGAGGTCCCAAGCGCTCGAACAAATCCAGCATCCAAACCGACACCAGAAGACCAACGCCGCCTGCTGCAACTGCAATCGCGCCGCTTTCGATCAACAACTGCCGGACGATCCGCCACTGCCCCGCGCCGAGAGCGGTCCGGATGGTAATCTCTTTTTGCCGTCCAGTCGCGCGCGTCAACAGAAGATTGGCAACGTTCACGCAGCCGATCAGAAGCACCAAGGCCACGGCACCGACGAGCACCAGCAGCGGCGTCCGGATCGGGCCGGATACGCGCGCCGACAGTGGCGCGGCGTCGATGGTCCAACCGTTCGGATACCACTCCGGCAGTTCCTTCGTCATCTGAGCCCCCACTCGCTTCAGATCGGCTTGCGCGGTCTCCCTGGTTGCTTCCGGCATCAACCGTGCCAGCACGTCCAGGTTTTGATGGCCGCGCTGGTTCGGAGCAATCTGGTCCGGCGAAAAAGCGAGCGGCGTCCAAATCTCGCTGCGGCTGAGGAACGTCAACATCGGCTGAACCACGCCGATCACCGTGTAGCTTTCGCCATCCAGGTGCACCTGCTTGCCGAGAATCTGGCGGTCTGCGCCAAAACTCCTGCGCCACAGCGGCTCGCTCAAGATGACTACTTTGTGCTTGCCCCACTGTTCTTCTTCGGGCGTGAATGTCCGTCCCAAAACTGGATTCACTCCAAGCATCGGAAACAGGCTAGCCGAAACACGCATACCGGGAATGCGTTCCGGCTGGAGGGTGCCGGTCAGATTGAACAGGTTTCGTTCGATACCGGCCATCTGAGAAAACACTTTGCCATGCGACCGGTAGTCGCGGAAATCCAGCGCCGACGAGTGAGACTGAAGCAGTCCGAACATCACCATGGTCTTGGTGATGTACATCAGTTGTTCTGGATGGGGGAACGGCAGCGGATGCAGCAGGACCGCATCCACCGCGGAGAAGATAGCAGTGTTGGCCGAGATCCCGAGGGCCAGCGTGAGCACAGCGACGATGGTGAACCCCGGACTCTTGATTAGCCTCCGAGCGGCGTAGCGGACGTCGCGCATCATTCGTACCTCAGTGCTTGCACAGGATCCACGTTGGTCGCTCTGCGCGCCGGCAGATAGCTGGCAGCGAGCGCGACGGTGCACAGAATCAACGGTACGGCGACGAACGTAAGCGGATCGGTTGGGCTTACATCGAACAACAGCGTTCGCAAATATCGAGTGAGTGCGAATGCTCCTGCCAGTCCGGCTCCAGTCCCGGCCAAAGCGAGCAACAGTCCCTGGCCGACCACCAGCCGCAACACCTGTTCTCGTTGCGCGCCCAACGCGACGCGGATGCCGATTTCGTGCGACCGCTGCGCCACCGAATACGACATCACACCAAAGATCCCGATCGCCGCCAGCAACAATGCCAGGCCCGCGAAGCTGGTGATCAGCACGGATTGGAATCGCGGCCGGGCGATGGACTTCGAAAGGAAAGCATCCAGAGGTTGAATGTCCGCGATGGCCTGATCCTTGTCGTAGCCGTGAATGACCTGTTCTATGGCCGGAGCGAGCTTCATCGGATCGGCAGCCGTGCGGATCAGCAGCGTACCGCCGCGGTTGGGTTCCTGCGCATCCGGGAAGTACACGTTCGGTTCCGATTCCTTGTCGAGGCTGACATGCTTGACATCGCCCACGACTCCGACAATTTCGTACGGTGTTTGCCTGTCCCATTGCACAAAGATTCGTTGGCCGACGGGATCCATGTTGGGAAACTGTTGTCGTGCGAGCGACTGGCTCACGATCGCGACCTGTGGCGCGCCTGCGCGATCGCGCTCGGTGAAGAGGCGCCCCTGGATGAGCGGAATACTCATAGTCACGAAGTACCCGGGAGTGACGATGGAAACTCCAGTGACCGGTTCCTCGCTGGGCTTGGGAGTCGGACGGCTTGCAACCCAGAATCCGGTTGCCGAGCGGAGCCCGCTTAATGGAACCCATTGAATGGAACCCGCCGACTTCACGCCCGGCACCCGCTCGATCCGATGCAGAATTTCGAGTAGCCCGTCACTGGTTTTTTGCGCGTTGGCGTAGCGAGCCGATGTGAGACCAATACGCATCGAGAGAATGCGATCGGGCTGGAAACCCGGCGCGACGCCTTCCAGATGGACGAAGCTCTTGATCAACAGCCCCGCGCCGATGAGCAGCATCAGTGCGATCGCCATTTCGCCTGCCACTAGAGCAGCGCGTAAACGATTCCGGTTCAGGCTCGCCGAGACGGCGCGGCCGCCTTCTTTCAGCGTGTCGCTTAAGTCCGGCCGCGAAGCTCGCAACGCCGGCAGCAGTCCGAAAAGCAGCCCGGTACTGAGCGAAATAAGCAGCGTGAAGGCCAGTACGTTGCCGTCGATACTAACGCTGTTCACCTTCGCGACCGACATGCTTTCCGGCAACACGGCGAGCAACAGATCCTTCGCCCATACAGCGACCATCAGGCCAAGCAGGCCTCCGGCGCTTCCGAGCATTGCACTTTCGATCAGCAACTGGCGGATAATACGGCTACGCGTCGCACCGAGCGACGTCCGGATCGCCATCTCGCGCTGTCTGGCGCTCGATCGCATCAGCATGAGATTGGCGACGTTCGCGCAGGCAATCAGAAGCACTAGTCCAACCGCGCCGAGCAGTACCAATAGGGGCGTGCGAAGATCGCCGGTGAACTGCTTGCGCATTGGAACAACGCTCGCGCCCCATTTCGTATCGAAGGCCGGATACTCCGCGGCGAGTTGGGAGGCGATGACCTTCATGTCGGCCTGCGCTTGCTCTACGCTGACGCCAGGCTTTAAGCGCGCGATCGACGCCAGAAATCGGCCGCGCCGCGGGGCCTGCGGATTGACGTGCAGCAATACCCAGATATCGGCCTTCACATCCGGGAAACGAAAACTGGCCGGCAACACGCCAACGACGGTAACAGGCGTCCCGCGCACAATCAGCTTCCTTCCGAGAATCCTGGGATCGGCGCCATATCGCCTCCGCCACAGTCCCTCGCTGATGAGCGCGACGTTGCTTCTGTCGCCGGCAACATCTTCCTCGGCGAGATAATCACGTCCAAGAATTGGTTGAACTCCTAGGATCGAGAAGAAATCGCGTGTCGCGTAGTTGCCCGGCACTTCTTCCGGCGTGCCATCGCCAGTAAGACTCATGGTCTGCTGGAAGGGCAAATAGGCCGCCATCTTTTCGAATGAATGATTGCGCTTCTGCCAGTCGGCGAAGTTCTGTGGATTCGCGACGTTGTCCTTTCCGGTGCGAGGACTGGCCTCCCAAACGATCACCAGCCGCGTGGGATCCGGGAAGGGC
>JACXTT010003880.1_pt1 | contig 22600 bp, 21 predicted proteins | sample 9270951 | NCBI WGS metagenome assembly JACXTT01 (sample SAMN15532306, study PRJNA645909) | rock metagenome | isolation source: weathered quartz diorite | place: Puerto Rico | collected 2017-06-21
GCGAGCGCGGCAGGCCGATGCGCATCACGACTCGACGCCGGCCACCAGCATGTAGCCGACGCCCCACACGGTCTTGATGAAGCGCGGCTTGGACGGATCGTCCTCGACGATCTGGCGCAGCCGCAGGATCTGCACGTCGATGCTGCGATCGAGCGCGTCATGGTCGCGTCCGCGGGCGCGCGCAATCAGGTTGTCGCGGCTCACCGCGCGGTTGGGCGAGGAGCCCAGCGCATGCAGCAGCAGCATCTGCGCGGAATGCACTGCCACGGGCTCGCCGCGACGCGTCAGGGTCTGCCTGCCGACATCGAAAATGAAGTCGCCGAAGCGCAGCGTCTGCGTGGTCACCGTGGGATCGCCCGCCGCCATCTTCTGGCGCCGCAGCAGCGCCCGGATGCGCGCGACCAGTTCGTCCGGCACGAAGGGCTTGGCCAGGTAGTCGTCGGCGCCGGTCTCGAGGCCCGCCACGCGGTCGACCGGATCGCCCTTGGCGGTCAGCATCAGGATCGGCAGCGTCTGCCCTTCGGCGCGCAGGCGGCCGCAGACGGTGAGGCCGTCCTCCGGTTCCATCATCAGGTCCAGCACCAGCAGGTCATAGGGCTCGCGATGCAGGTAGCGGTCGAGCTGCTTGCCGTCGGCGACCGCGCGCACGCGAAAGCCGTGCCCGGTCAGGAAGCGCTGCAGCATATTGCGCAGCTCGGCCTCGTCGTCGAGCACGATAATCCTGTTCACCTGCTCCATGGCGGCGTCTCCGGCATAGTCCTGGCCCAACCGCTGCCAACGCTCGCGCAGCCTCGACAGGCTCAGCGCCTGCAGAAACAATACACAAGACAGGCACCGCAATCATCTTCTTCATGATGTTCCGCGGGGGATAGCCGGCATGCGCCGGCACGGTGTTGAAACCGGATCCGGCGCGTTGCGCGGTTACACGATGTGCGCGGGCACCCACACGCCACCGGCCCAGTGGCCCGGCACCATCACTGCCGCCCGCGGCGGACGCGCCACATAGACCGTGCGCGGCAGCGGAGCAGCCCCGATGATGACCGTCGTCGGCGGCAGCGGCGCGGCCACGACGACCTTGGGCGGCGGAACATAGACCGTGGCCGGCGGCGGGGGCGGGATATAGACGGTGGCGGGTGGCGGAGGCGGCGGCGTGACGACCACCGGCGGGGTGGCCACAGCCACGACCGCACCGCCCGTCGCCACCGTGCCCGTCGTCACCGTGCCACTGGCAACGACCGTGGTGCCGTGAACGACGGTGCTGCCTGCGCCCGTGGTCACGACGCCCGGCGCCACGCGGGTCGCGCTGCCGGCGTGCGTGACGGTGCCTCCGTCCGCGCCGGTAACCGTGCCCGAACGCGCACAGGTTGCGCCGGCACAGGTGGTCGAGGCCGCATGGCTCACGCTGTTGCCGTTCGCGCCGGTCACGGTGCCGGACGAGGAATACTGGCCGGCGCCTTCCCGCGTCACGGTTCCCGCGGTATTGGCGGTTTGCCCGTCCGGACCGGTAAGGTTCCCGCTGTGCGAACACGTGCCGCCAGCGCAACTGGTGTTGCCGTCGTGCTGCACCGAGCGGCCGTTCGGGCCGGTCGCGGTGCCGCTGTTCGAGAACTGCCCGGGTGCGGTGCGCGTCACGGTGCCGGTGTTGGTGGCCAGGCCCCCGTAAGGGCCAGCCACGCCACCGGCATGCGAGCAGCTGCCGCCGCCGCAGGCGCCGTAGTGCGCGCCGTTGTAGGTGCCGCGCGGCGTGTAGGCCGTACCGTGGCCGGACCACGCGGCCAAGGCCGGGGTACTGGCCAGGACGATCAGCGCGCTGGTGGCGGCGCCAAGCAAACGGGGAAAGCGTGAAGTCATGTCAGGTCCTTCTGGTTCGGTTCGGGCCGCACGGTGCGGCGCGGCAACGGACCGAACTATAGGAGGACATCCCGCGCTTTTCGCGGTGGAGAACATGTCACCGCGTTACACCGCGCGGCAGGCGCCACAGCCATGACACATGGCGACATATCTCCTGCATGGCGCGGGGCGCGGCCGCCCACTACATTTGCCTCACCGACGCAGCAATGCCGGATTCGCAAGGCAAGGCGTCACCGCTCACCACACAGGACGATCATGCACAACCTCCACAAGATCACCCTCCTCGCCACGGCCTTCGTCGTGTCGGTCTCGCTGGTAGAGGCCTGGTTCCTGGCACGCAAGGCGCGCCGGCAAGGCAAGGCCTACCCCTGGCACGAAATGGGACTGTCGCTGGTCGACATGATCGGCCGCAAGCTGATGGTCCTGCTGCCGCTGTCGCTGGCCACGCCGATCTTCGCGCTCGCCTGGAACCACCGCCTCTTCACGGTCGAGATCAACAGCGCGCTGGCGGTGCTGCTGCTCTTCATCGGCCAGGAATTCTGCTACTACTGGTACCACCGCGCCTCGCACCGCATCCGCTTCTTCTGGGCCACGCACGCAGTGCACCATTCGCCCAATGAACTGACGCTGGGCACCGCCTACCGCCTGGGCTGGACCGGCAAGATCACCGGCACCGCCATCTTTTTCGCGCCGCTGGTCTTCCTGGGCGTGCGCCCCGAGGTCGTGCTGGCCACGCTGAGCCTGAACCTGCTGTACCAGTTCTGGCTGCACACCACCTGGATTCCGAAGCTGGGCTGGTTCGAATACGTGTTCAACACGCCGTCGGCGCACCGCGTGCACCATGCCTCGAACGTGGATTACCTCGATGCCAACTACGGCGGCGTGCTGATCCTCTTCGACCGTCTGTTCGGCACCTATGTCGAAGAGCGCGAAGACGAACCCTGCCGCTTCGGCCTGGTCCACCCGACCACCACGCACAACCCCATCGTCAACCAGTTCGAACACTGGGTCAGCCTGGGCAAGGACATGATGAAGTCGGGCAGCGTGCTGAACGCGATCGGCTATCTCGTGATGCCTCCGGGCTGGAGCCATGACGGCAACGGCGAGACCACGGAGAGCCTGCGGCGCCAGGCTGCGGTGGGCGCGAGGTAATAGGGAGGGCGGCGAAAAAAAGCCTGGCGGAATCCTGGCGGTCCACCTGTCCTCAGCCGCCGAAACGGGCCATTAGCCCGCACCGCGACTACGGTGTGGGCCACTCCACCTGCTTCCAGTACGCATCCTTCAGCCGCAGCTTTCCATGGGCCACGCGAAACAGGTCCAGCCCCACGGCGTCAACGGGCCGGCCGTCCTCCATCGTGCCCTGGACGCGGTACTGCAGAAGCACGGCGTCGCCGCAGATCTCCATCCGGCTGTCCGAGAAGGTGACGTCGCCATGGCTCCCCCTCGCCCGCGCGAACCGTTCGCGCAAATAGTGGCGAACAGCCTCTTTCCCATGCAGCACATCGCCCTGCCGGCTACCGGTACCAGTGGGCAGGTGCCACATGAAGTCATCGGCCAGGCAAGCGGCAACCCCATCGGCATCTCCCGCACGAAATGCGCTGGCGAAGGCGGCCATCAACGTCCGGATTTCCATTTCTGTCATGCGTCATCTCCTGGTCTGGCCGCGGATGAAAGGCGCGGTGCCCACAACGGCCAGGGACACGTCGTTTCGAAAGCGCGCGCGGCACGCAATACGCTGGCATCGGCATGGCTGGGACCGACGATCTGAAGGCCGGCCGGCAGCCCGGCTCGCGTGACACCGCAGGGCACGCTGGCGGCCGGTTGGCCTGTCAGATTGAACGGCAGGCAATGCGGAGCGGACCACGACTGATTCACCTGCGCAGGCGCAGACGCGAGCGTGGGCGTTACCAGCAGGTCATACCGCTCGTGGAAGCGCCGCATCGCCACGCCCAGTTCGCGGCGGCGCTCGGTCGCTTCGAGATAGGTCACCGCGTCCACCTTGCGTCCTCGCGCGGCGGCTTCGGGCAGGAGCGGGTCCATCAGCGCAACGCTCTCAGCCGCGGTGTCACGCAGCAACCGGGCGACGCCCGCATCCCACAACACGCGGAACGTTGGAGCCGGGTTGTCGAAGCCCGGATCCACCTCGTCGACGATGGCGCCGAGCGCCGTCAGGCGCTGCACGGCGGCGTCGCACAACGCGCCCACCTCGGGGTCGACCGGAAGGTAACCAAGGGTGCGGCTGTAGGCCACGCGCAGACCCTCGATGCCATCGTCGAGCCCTGTGCGCCAGTCGCGATTCTCATATGGCAAGGCGTGCCAGTCACGGCTGTCGGGGCGGCTGATAACGGTGAGCAGCAGCGCGGCGTCGGTGACCGTACGCGCCATCGGCCCGACGTGGAAAAGCGTGCCGGAATGGGCCGGCGGGTAGCATGGCACGCGTCCGCTGCTTGGCTTGAGCCCGAATACGCCACAGGCCGCCGACGGCGCGCGGATGGAGCCGCCGCCATCGGTCGCGACATGCAATGGCCCCAGGCCGAGCGCGGCGGCAGCCGCTGCGCCGCCGCTGCTGCCGCCCGGTGTGTGCGCCGTGTTCCAGGGATTGCGGGTAACGCCGGCCAGCGCGCTCTCGGTGATGGCCTTCGTGCCGAACTCCGAGGTATTGGTCTTGCCCAGTAACACGGCGCCGTGCTCGCGCAGGCGGGCTGCAGCCGGGCAATCGTCGGGCTGCGGCGTGTCGCTGGTGGCGAGACTGCCAAAGCGCGTCGGCCATCCGCGCACGTGAAGCAGGTCCTTGAACGACACCGGCACGCCATCCAGCAAGCCGCTCGGTGCACCGCGTTGCCAACGCCGCTCCGACGCGCGCGCCTGTTCGCGTGCACCGTCGGCATCGACGAAGCGGAAGGCGTTGCATGCCGGATCGCGTTCGGCCACGCGGTCCAGGACAGCGTCGACCACCTCGACGGGAGACAGTTCGCGGCGGACGTATAGCGCCAGCAATGCGGTGGCGGAGAGGTCTGCGGCGTTCGACATGGTCAGGGTGTTCGGATGGCGTACCAGCCCGCCACGGCGAGCAGGCAGAGCGATGCACTGGCGCGCAGCACGTGCGCCGGCATCTTGCGAGCAAGGAAACGTCCCGCCACCACACCAGCGGTCAGCATGGCACCGGTCCTCAGGGCGAGGGCGAGCGGCAAATGGCCACCAAGCCAGTGCGCGGCGCTCGCGGCAATTGCAATCGGAAGCTGGACCGCCAACGCCGCCGCCAGAGAAGGCGCCGTCGCCGTGCGCCCCAGAAGCAGCAGCGGCAACAGCAGCACGGGGCCGCCGGTGCCCGATAGCGCCGAACCGAGTCCGACAGCGAATCCGAGCACGGCAAGCATCGCGGCGCCCGGCATGGGTCGCTCGCCCTGCGTTGCCATCAGCGATGCCAGGCCGTACAGCCCCGAGACTGCCGCGAGCGCTGCCAGCCACAAATGTGCGCCGGCGGCCGGCACGGCGTCTACCAGTAGCGCACCGCACAAGGCACCGGATAGTGCCGCGGCATGCAGCACCCACGGTGGTTCATCGCCGCGGGCCTGACCGTGCGAGGCGCGCCAGCCAAGCAGCCCTGCCGGAAGGAACGCCAGGCTTGAAGCAGCCAAGGCTTCCGGCAACGGCACGCCTGCGACGCCGGACAGCACAGGCACCACCAGCACGCCACCGATCGATGTCGCACCGATGGCCACTCCGGCGACAACAATCAGCGCATCCGCGATCCACGTCATTCGATCTTCGCGCCGGACGAACGTACCAGCCGTTCGGTGACGGGAAGCGTCGCGTCAAAGTCCCGGCGGAATTCACTGGATGTCGTGCCCATCGCCGTCAAGCCGTAGATCTGGAAGCGCGCCTTCATCTCGGGTGTTTGCACCGCCGCCCGCGCTTCCTGCTCGAGCCGGCTCATGACCGCCGGCGGGAGATTGGCGGGGCCGAGCAGGGCAGCCCAGCCGACAGGCCGGTACTCCGGCTGGGGGAAGCCCGCCTCGCTCATGGTCGGCACGTTGGGCAACTCGGCCAGTTGGTGGTCACCCATCACGGCCAGCGCCCGCAGGCGTCCACTTTGCAGGTAGGGGGCCATCACGCCAGCGGTGCCGATTGCCCAGTCGATCTGCCCGCCGATCAGGTCCTGCACCATCTGCGACTCGCCCTTGTAGGGCACGTGCGCCATGTCCAGCTTGTTGGACTGGCTCAGGTACGCCCCCATCAGGTGCGCCGCCGAACCCACGCCATAGGAGCCATACGCCACGGCGCCCTTGTGCTGCTGCGCCCAGGCGATGAACGCCTTCACCGTCTTCGCGGGAACCTTCTGCGGATTGACGGCAAGGACCGGTTGTCCCGTACAAATCTGCGAGATGAAGCTCAGGTCCCGCTTCACGTCATAAGGGACCTTCGCGTACAGGAACGGCGCGGTCAGGATGGGCGCCGACGGCGTGACGAGCAAGGTGTAGCCGTCGGGTGCGGCACGCGCGACGAATTGCGCGCCGATCATGCCGCCCGCGCCGGGCTTGTTGTCGACGACGATGGGCTGGCCCATGCGCCGGCTCATCACGTCCGCCAGCGTGCGGGCGATGGCATCCGCCGCGCCGCCCGGCGGCACGGGGACGACGAAGGTGATCGGCTTGCCGGGATATCCATCGGCACGCACGACCATGCTGAACGCCATCGCGGCGATGCCGATCATCAATTTCCAGTTCATGCGAGGTCTCCCCGGTCGATGATTCAGAACGGACGGTCGCCGACGATCGTGGCCCGCATCATCCGCCGTACGGCAGGGAAGTAGTCCTGCACGGCGTAGTGCTGCGTCGACCGGTTGTCCCACAACGCGATCGTGTTGGGCCGCCAGCGCAAACGCATCTGGTATTCGAGGATGGCTGGCTGGCGCAGCAGGTACTCCATCAGATCCTGCTTCTCGGAGTGGCTCTCGAATGCGCCACGCACTGCATTGCGCGATTTGAAGTTGGCAAAGTGCGTGACGAAAGCGCCGTTCACATAGAGGATCTTTTCGCCGCTTTCCGGATGGGTGCGCACGACCGGGTGGAGTGCCGGCGGGAATTGCCGGCGCTGCTCCGGCGTCATCTTGTCGCCGAAGGCCGGCAGGATGTCGTGCACGGCCAGCAAGCCCTCGATCTGCTGCTTGCGGGCCTCCGGCAGCTTGTCGTAGGCCAGCGCCATGTTGACCCAGACCGTGTCGCCGCCGATCTCCGGGCATTGCACGCAGCGCAGCATCGACGCCATCGACGGAATCTCGCGCCACGACACGTCGCTGTGGTAGCCGTTCTCCATGGCCGGCTTCTTGTCGTCGCCGCCGAGCAGCACCAGTTCGGGAAATTCGTCATGGTGCGGGAAAGCAGGATGGACTTCGAGTTCGCCGAAACGCCGCGCCAATGCGACATGCTGTGACGGCGTGATGTCCTGGTCGCGGAATACCAGCACCTTGTGCTCGACCAGCGCGCGCCGCAGGGCCGCAATGGTGTCGTCGTCGAGCGCTACGGCAAGATCGATATTCCCCACTTCCGCGCCCAGCGCCGGTGAAATACGCGTCAGCGCAAAGGAAGACCGCAGGGCGCTGCGGGAAACCACCGCCGGGGCAGTGATCGTCCGGTCCGCCGCGAGAGAAGTGTCCATGTCTTGCCTCCAATTTATATTCGTGAGTATATTTTTGGCAGACGATGTACCCGGGCGCAACCAGCAGCTCGGGTAGCTAGGGAAAACCATGTCAGGACTTATGCCGCAGGACACACTTGCCGCGCTGGACGGCCAGCAAGGCTTCAACCCGCCCAGGTACGGCCGTGCCGGCCGCACCACCGAGGCGCTGCTCCAGGCAGGTCGCGATTTGCTGCGTGACCGGGCGCTCGACAGCATCACCAACCAGGAGATATGCGCCGCCGCGCACGTCACGACGGGTGCCTTCTACGGAAGGTTCAAGAGCAAGCATGCCTTCTTCCAGGCATTGCAGGCAGTCATGGCGGAGGATATGGACCGCCGCATGGCGCAGTGCCTGGCAACGGTGGAGGCGTCCGACGCAGACCTGCAGTCCGGGATCCACGCGTTGTTATCGGAGGTGCGGCGCTGCGCCCTGCGCCACCAGGGCGTGCTCCACGCGACGATCTTGGAGGCCAACGGGAAGGCATGGCAGGGGTTCAAGCAGCGGCGCGCGGGTTTTGTCGAGAACGCCGTGCCGGTGCTGGCGGCACGCTATGCCGAGGGCGAGCCGGAAGCGTTGCAGCGGCGTATCCGCATCGCGTTCCAGTTCGCCATCGGCAGCATCATCAATGCGGTCCTGAACAACCCGGGACCGCTGCGCCTGTCGAGTGGGGAGCTTGACGAAGAACTGACCCGTGCCTTCTGTGCGTACCTGAGAGCCTGCTAGCGCTTGCCCTCGCGACGGGGCCAGCCAGCGGCGGCAAGCACGGCGTCGTTGTCTTGCCCGATCGACGCCACGCGCGCCGGGACATCTTCGAGCCCGGCCGAGAACTTCACTGGAAACCGCGTCGCCATGCAATCGCCGTCATTGAGCGGACGTATGACCTGACGCGCCTGCACATGCGGATCGCCGAAGAGCTCCCCGGCGTTCAGGACCGGAGAAAACGGCACGTCAGTGCCCTCGAATACGGCGTCCCAGTCCGCCAGCGGGCGCGAGGCGAAGATGCGCTTCAGCATCGCATGCACCTCGTCCTTGCGTTGCTGGCGCTGCGGGCGCGACTCGTACAGGGGCGACAGCAGTTCCGGATACGCTTGCCCGAGCCGGTCGCGCAGCGACAGCCAGAACTTGTTCTCCATGATGCCGAGCACCATGTGGCGGCCATCGGCGGTCTCGAAGATATCGTTGTCCGGCATCACGCCGGGCGCATCGGTGCCACCTTGCGCGGCGCGGTGTGCGGTCCACGCAGAACCGGCCGTCCAGGCCAGGATGGCGTCATGAATCGACACGTCCAGGTGCTGGCCTTGTCCGCTCTGCCGTGCGCTCATGATGGCGACGGCAAGCGACAGGCTGGCATAGGCGGCTGCCGCGTAATCCGACACGCGCACGCGGGGCCGCGCGACCCGATCCTCCACTTGCGCGGGAACCGCCCAGAAGCCGGCCAGCGCGAGGTAGTTCAGGTCATGCCCCGGATCCGCTGCGTAGGGGCCGGTCTGCCCGAAGCCGGAGATGGAGCACATCACGATGCGCGGATTTTCGGCGCACAGTGCGCGATAGCCCAGGCCCAGGCGATCCATGACGCCCGGCCGGAAACCTTCGATCACGGCGTCGGCTTCGCGGGCCAGCGCAAGGAAGGCCGCGCGTCCCTCGTCCGTCTTCAGGTCGAGAGCAATGCACCGCTTGCCGTGATTCAACTGGGCGAATGCGTTCGGGCCCATCGCCCTGACCGTATCGCCGCCGTTCGGCTGTTCGACCTTGATGACGTCCGCGCCCAGCTGGCTCAGCGCCAATGACGCGTGGGGACCGGGAAGGAGCTGGCTCACGTCCAGGATTCTTGCGTCCTGCAGGCAGGACCATGTTGCAACCGACATTCCGTTACTCTCCAGTCAGGTTAGCCATGCCGATGCCGGCGATCCACTTCGCATACTGCCGGTCCTCGGCGCGGACGAACTCGGCGAACTCGGCCGGCGACTTGCTGGGCCGGATTTCGGCGCCGCTGTTGCGGGCATGCGCATCCAGCTTTCCCTCGGCGATGATGGCGTGCAGATGCGTGAACAGCAGGCTCAGCAGTTCCGGCGGCAGCCTCGCCGGCGCAAAGATGCCGCCCCAGTTGTCAATCACATAGCCGGGCGGCAGCGCCTCGGCCATGGTCGGCACGTTGGGCAGCAGCACCGAGCGACCGGCCGTGGTGACCGCCAGCGGCACAAGCTGACCGCTGCGCAGAAATGGCATCGTGGTCGACACGACGGTAACGCCGAACTTCACCTGGTCGTTCAGGATGGCGGTGACGATCTCCGGCCCGCCCTTGTACGGAATATGCACCGCCCTGGCATTGTGCTGGCGCAGCAGCGCCTCCGCCGCCAGATGGGCAATGCTCCCCTTGCCGCTCGACGCGTAGTTGTACTGGTCTGGCTTGCTCTGGATCTGCCCAATGAGCTCGCGCAGCGTGCGGATGTTCGACGATGACTTCACCACCACCACGGAAGCGCCTCCGCTGAAGCAGGTGATAGGCGTGAAATCGGTGGCAAGGTCGTAGGGCTTCTTCGGATAGATGTGCGAGCCAATCAGCTGCGTGTTCGCCAACAGCCCGAGCGTGTAGCCGTCCGGCGCCGCGCGCTTCAGGGCCGTCGTACCGATCAGCCCGCCCGCGCCGGGCATGTTCTCGACCACCACCGGCTGCCTCAGACGGTTGCCCAGTTCAGCGCCGAGCATGCGCGCGAGGAGATCGGGCGAACTGCCGGCGAGAAAGGGAACGATCATGCGGATGGGCCTGTCCGGATATGTCCCCGCCAGGGCTGTCCGGACCGAAGTCAGCGCCAGGCCCGCCGTCGTGGCGAGTAACCAGGATCTCCGGTTCATCGAGTGGTCTCCTGCTGTCTGGATATCGTTGATTGCCGGCGCGCGGGCATGGCGCTCACGCTTCTGCCCGGCCGGAGTCGAGAATCACGCGCGCAATGGTGTTGCGCTGGATCTCGCTGGTCCCCGTGTAGATACGGCTCATGCGCAGCTTGCGAAACACGTGTTCCACGGGGTGTCCGCGGGTCACCCCCACATTGCCATGGATCTGCACCGCCTTGTCCGCCACTTCGAAGCAGCGTTCGGAAACGAACAGCTTGCAGGCGGAGGCTTGCATGCGGATGTCCTCGCCGCGATCGGCCAGCAGGGCCGTGTTGGCGATCATGCTTTCGCAGGCCCACAGGGCCGCAGCCATGTCGGCCAGCATGTGCTGGATCGCCTGGAAGCGCGCGATGGGGCCGCCGAACTGGCGGCGCTGCTGCGCATATTGCACCGAGCGCAGATAGACCTTGCGAGCCAGCCCCAGCATGCTGGGGCAATGCAGCAGGCGGTTGACGTTGATGCGGTTCATGCCGAGCCGGAAGCCATTGCCGAGGCCGCCGAGAATATTGGCCTTGGGAACGCGCACGTTCTCGAAGGTGATGTCGGCATCGATGTGCTGGCCCGACATCGGCACATACGCCACCTCGACATTGACGCCGGGCAGATCGAGATCCACCAGCACGGCGGTGACGGTGGCCGGCGTGGTCGACGGGTCGGTGACGCACATCACGATGGCGAAGTCGGCGAACGGCGCCCCGCTGATGTAGTGCTTGCGGCCGTTGATCACGAGGTCGTCACCGTCGACGACGGCGGACGTGGAGATGCTGTTGGCGTCCGACCCGGAATGCGGCTCGGTGAGCGCGAAGCAGGTGGCCTTCTCCGCGCGGATGACGGGAAGGAAGTAGCGCTCCATCTGGTCCGGCGTGGCATGGCGCAGCATGTTGCCGACGCGCGGCGGGCCGCCCAGGTCTCCCAGAACATGGGTGGCCAGTGCGCACTCCGACGAGGCGATGTCCAGCTTCAACGCGCACTGGTCGACGATGGTCAGGCCCTGGCCGCCGAACTCCTTGGGCAGGTAGACGCCGTACAGGCCCAGTTCCGCAGACCGCTTCCAGACCTTGCGCAGCACGTCGCGCGGCCAGGGGTCCTCGGGTCCCAGTTGCAGCGATGCCTGCAGCGGTACAAGTTCGTCGTTGATGAAGGCGCGAATGCGTTCGCGAATGCTCCCCAGGCCGGGGCTGACGAGATGGTCCATGTCGTTCTTCCTAGTTCACGCGGCGGTCCACGCCTTTCCAGTAGGGCTCGCGCACGAGCTTGCGGGCGAGCTTGCCATTCGGGTTCTTTGGCAGCTCCCGGACGAATTCCACGGAGCGTGGCGTCTTGTAGTCGGCGATCAGCGCACGGCAGTGGGCAATGATGTCGTCGGCATGTGCCGGTGATCCTTCCTTCAGCGCGACCACCGCCTTGACGCTTTCGCCCCAGGTCGGGTCCGGCACGCCGATCACGCAGGCTTCGAAGATGTCGGGATGGCGGTAGAGCGCTGCCTCCACTTCGGTCGGATAGACGTTGAAGCCGCCGGAGATGATCATGTCCTTCTTGCGGTCCACGAGGTAGATGTAGCCCTCTTCGTCCACCCTGGCCAGGTCGCCCGTGCGCAGCCATCCGTCCACCACGGCTTCGGCCGTCATTGCCGGCTCGCCCCAATAGCCCTGGAATACGTCGTCGCCGCGAATGATGATCTCGCCAATGGCGTCGCCGCTCACGTCGTTGCCCGCCTCGTCCACCACGCGGACTTCCGATTCGGTGTAGGCGCGGCCACACGACGCCAGCCGCTCGGCACGGTGCGCAATGGCATGGGCATGGTCGGCAATGCTGAGCCGCGTCACCCCCGAGGTCGACTCGCTCGCGCCGTAGCCCTGCACCAGGATCGGACCGATGCGCTCCCAGGCTTCGCGAATCCGCGCGGGCGCCATCGGCGCCGCCCCATAGCTCAGGACACGCAGGCTTTGCAGATCGGCGCTATCGAGGCCCGGCTCTGCCAGCAGCATGTTGACCATGGCGGGCACCATCATGGCGTGGGTGATGCGGTACCGGCCTACCGCGTCGAGAAATTCCGCCGGGTCGAAACGCTCGAACAGCACCAGCTCCGCGCCGCGAAACAGGTTGGGCTGGACGAGCATGCCGGTGGCGTGCGTGATGGGCCCGAGCAGTGCGATGCGGTCTCCGGGACACACGTCGCGATCGCCCAGCAGGGCCTTGCGAAAGGCCGCCATGCGATTGCCGTAGGTCTGCATCGCCGCTTTCACCTTTCCGGTGGAGCCGGAAGAAAAGTGAAGCACAGCCAGGTCGCCCGGTGCCATGTGGACGTCGAGGCCGGTTGCCGGCGCCGCTGCGACGATGGCTTCGTAGTCAAGGTAGCCGGCCGGCGCACCGCCGATGGCCACGAATGCCTCGATGGAACCGAATCCCGGCGTGCCGGCGTGATAGTGGGTGAAGCCGGGTCCCGCGATCAGGGCACGGGGCGTCGCGCTTCCCACCAGGTCGCTGACCTCCGCGGCGGTGAAGCGGGCGTTCATGGCCGCCTTGACCAGGCCCGCCTTGTACAGCGCGCACTCGATCTCGACCAGTTCGGTGCAGTTGCGCGCCTGGATCGCCACGCGATCGCCCTTTGCCAGCCCGAGCGCACAAAGGGCGTTGGCCAGGCGGGTGGACCGATCGTCCAGGTCACGATAGGACAGCGTCCGTCCGGCGCATCGCACGGCAGTACGGTCTGCCCAGAATTGCGCGGCCCGGCGCAGGAATGCGGGAAAGCTCATGAAGGCTCCTTGTTTGGCGTTCCTGCAGTCTGTATGCTCGCCGATATTCCAACAATATCGTGCCTGGAAATTTCATATAACCAAGAGGAATAGCATGGAGGTGCGCGACCTGGACTACCTGCTCGCTGTGGCGGAACGCGGCAGCGTCTTGCGCGCGGCGGAGCAGCTCGGCATGACGCAGCCGGCCGTGACCAAGGCCGTCGCCCGGCTGGAGCGGGAACTCGGCATGCCCTTGTTCGAGCGCGACCCGCGCGGCATGGTGCCAACGCTGGCGGGTGCGGCCCTGATCGCGCGCGCCCGCAAGATCCGTCTCGAGTACGACGATGCGATGCGCGAGCTCGGCGAGATGCGGGCGGGGACCATCGGCCTCGTGCGTTTCGGCTTCAGCCCGACCATCGAGGCCTCGCTGATCTTCGGCGCATGCAGCCAGCTCGTGCGCGAGCGTCCCGCTGCCCGGTTTCACCTGCGCGAGCGGCTTGGCGGCGAATTGCTGGAAGCCCTCCTTGGCGGAGAGGTCGATCTGGTGGTGTCGCGGATTCCGGATGTCGAGATCGACCGGCTGTCGAGCATTCCCCTGTACACGGACCGCCTGATGGTCGCGGCGGATGCCGGTCATCCGCTCGCAGGCCGGCGCAACCTCAGCCTGCAGGAGCTGGCACAGGAGGAATGGGTCCTCCCGCCGCGGCGCATCCTGCTGCGGCAGCAGCTTGAGGCCGCCTTCCGCGCCCAGGGCCTGCCGCCCCCGCTTCTGCGGGTGGAATCCGACTCGAACCGGCAGGCGATGCTCGAACTCGTGCGCGGGTCCAGGTGGCTCAGCCTCTGTGGGGAAGTCACACTCAGGCAACTCACCTATCTGCGGCCGCTGGACATTTCCGACGAGACGCTGGACCTCAACCGGCGCATCGGCATCCTGCACCGCAGCGGGGCATATCTGGCACCGGTCGTCTGCCGGCTCATCGAGATCCTGCTGGCGCGATGCGCCGACGGCGTCTCGCGATGACCGTTTCGCCCGGGCAATCCGCACGGCATCCGGCCAAGCCCTGATCTGTCAGCTTTCTGACAGAAATATCCCTCGGGCCTTCACACAATCATCTGCCGAGGGCTCTCCTGCCGGTGCATTGTGTACTCGTTGGCGGCGACGTTCCCCTCATCCATCACTGCATAAACCGCTGGCACCGAGACAGCGGCACCGGAGACGATATGACGCCAGCGTATGAACCCGCCAGGGCATGGCGGGTGACGGCCATGCTGTTCCTCTTCATGGCAATCAACTCGATCGACAAGATCACGATAGGCCTGCTGGCCGTGCCGATCATGGAGTCCCTGCATCTCACGCCGGCCCAGTTTGGCCTGCTGGGCAGCAGCTTCTTCTGGCTGTTCGCGGTGTCGGGCGTTGCGGGCGGCTTCATGGCGAACCGCGTTGCCTCGACGGTGATGCTGCTCGCCATGTGCGTGGTCTGGTCACTGGTGCAGATTCCAATGGTCATGTCCACGAGCCTCGCCGTGCTCGTCGGCGCACGCGTGCTGCTCGGCATGGCGGAGGGGCCGGCTTTTCCCGTGGCCGTGCATGCCTGCTACAAGTGGTTTCCTGACCGGATGCGCGACTTGCCGGTAGCGATGCTCGCGCAAGGCGGTGCGCTTGGCCTGCTGCTCGCAGGGATAACGATTCCATTGGTGACCGCTCACTGGGGCTGGCGCGCGAACTTCGTCGTGACGGCAGTAAGCGGGATAGTCTGGGTGATCCTGTGGCGCGCGTTCGGCAGCGAGGGACCGCTGGATGAATCACCGAAGGCGGCTGACGCTTCACGCACACATGACCGGATTCCGTACCGCAGGCTGCTGGCAGACCCGACATTGCTGTGTTGCTTCCTGCTGCACTTCGTCTCGTACTGGACGCTGGCGTTGTCGCTGACATGGCTGCCGGCCTACCTGCAGCGTGGGCTCGGATATTCCGCCATCGACGCTGGCAGGCTCTACGCGGTCATCGTCGCCGTGGCCATGCCGGTCAGCTTCGGCGTCTCGTGGCTCGTCCGACACCTGTTGCGACAGGGTGTGAGCACGCGCACGGCGCGCGGTCGCCTGTCGGGGCTGACCCAGGTGCTGTCAGGTGCGGCGCTGATCGGACTGTGGTACGTAGAACCGTCCGCGGCATGGCGCGTTGCGCTCGTGGGGCTTGCCATCGGCCTCACGCCGGTCGTGTACTCGCTGGTCCCCGCGATGATTGGCGAGATCGTCCCGGCGTCACAGCGTGGGGCGATGCTGGCAGTGGACAATTCCATCGCCTCGCTGGCTGGAATCTTCGCCCCCGTGGTGACCGGCTATCTCATCAACGGTGTCGGACATGCCGGCGGCTATGAGTCCGCGTTCGCGCTTTCCGGCGGGTTGATGATCGCCGGCGGCATCATCGGCGCCTGCGTGGCAAACCCGGTCAAGGCCGCAGCGTCGCTGCGCAGCCGTCGTCGCGGCGACATCCTGCCTTCCGCACGAGTACAGGCCGCCGACTGACGCGAACGCCGTCAGCCCTCCCCCACGATCGACCGCAACAGCTCGGCGTTCGTGATGACGTAGTGCGAGTACGTCGTGCGGATGGCGCCTTCGTTCTCCAGTTGCTTCAGCTCGCGGTTGAGCATCGGCCGCGAGCAGCCCACCATGAAGGCGAACTCCTCCTGCGAGAGCTTCAGCGAGATCGCCACGCCATTTGACTCCTGCGAGCCGTAAGGCTCGATCAGCTGCAGCAGCAGCGACGCGCACCGTTGCCGCAAGGTCAGCGTGGCACTGTCGGCAAGGCGTGAATACGTCATGCGCGAGCGCAGGCACAGCAGCCGCATCAGCCGGTGCGTCAGGGCCGGCTCGCTGGCCATCAGCCGATGGAACAGTTCGCGCCCGATCAGCAGCACCACGGCATCGGTATGGGCCACGGCGTCATGAATCGCGCCTTGCTCATCGATGAACGGCACCAGGTTCATCAGTTGTCCCGCTTGCAAGTGGCCCAGGATATGGCGCTTGCCGGAGCGCGTCGTGGTGCTCACCTCAAGCAAGCCATCGATCATCACACAGAGGTAGTTCACCAGTTCACCACGCCTGCACAACAAAGCACCGCGCGGCAGCGCGCGAATCTGGGCAGTCATGCAAATGTCTTTCAGCGAGTCGGCGCCGCAATCGGCGAACCACGCCGTCTGGCGCAGAACGGACTCGCTCATTGCGCTGTAGGCAGCGCGCTGTGTTTCTGTCATGTCTTTTACAGAAATTGCCGGGCCGCGTTCCTAGAATGGCCATCGCAGAACGATTCAGACAGGAGACCACAGTGTCGAACGATTGCGGTATCAGTGCTTCCGGCGTGATTGGGGCGCTTCAACGTGCGGACGTCAGCCATTTTGTGACAGTGCCGGACTTCGTGCAACTTGCGTTGCACCAGGCGATCGAGCGTGGCGATGGCGGCATGTCGCTCGTCCGTGCGTGCAATGAAGACCAGGCGGTCTGCGCGGCGGCGGGGCTTACGGTCGCCGGCCGGAGCCCGGTCATCGCCGTGCAGAACCAGGGCTTCTACGCCTGTATCAACGCCATGCGCGCCGTGACGCTGGACGCGCGGATTCCCACTGTCTTCCTGATTGGCCAGTTCGGACGCGAGACGGCGAATTTCGGCCGCTCGTCGACGGCTTCGCGCCGTCGCGTGGTCAGTCTGCTCGAGCCCATGCTCGACACGCTTGGTGTGCCGTTCTGGCGCCTCGAAAGCGAAGCCGACCTGCCGTCGGTCGAAAAGGCCTTTGCCGTGGCACGCGGCAATCGCGGTCCGGCCGCTCTGGTCGTGGGCCAACCCATCACCTGGAACTAGGAGCTTCTCATGCGAATCGCGGAAGCATGTCAAACGATCGTCCATGCAGCAGGAGAGCGGATCATCGTCTCGACGATGGGAGCCATGCAGGCATTCGATGCGCTCGGCGTGACCGAACGCCGACTGAACTCGGTCCCGTTGATGGGAGGCGCGGCGTCGCTGGGTCTTGGCCTGGCGCTGGCGCGGCCCGACATCGGCGTGATCGTGGTGGATGGCGATGCCAGCCTGCTCATGCAGTTCGGCGGCCTCGTGACCGTGGCGGAAAACCGGCCGGACAAGTTCGTCCATGTCGTGATCCAGAACGGGGTGCAGTTCGCAGGCGCAAGCGCGCTGCCGACAGCCGGCGCCGGCGCAGTGGATTTCTCCGGCGCAGCGCTCGCGGCAGGCTATGCGCACGCATATGGATTCTCCGACGCGGGGTTGCTCCGGGACGCCTTGCCCGACGTACTCGCCGCGCCTGGCCCGACCTTCATCACGCTCCATGTGGAACCTGAGCCGTCCCGCTTCGGGCCGTCCTGCCCGACCCCGGAGGTTCCCGACCGGCAATTCGAGCGCATGCGCGTGGAAGCCGAACAGCTTGGCGTCTGGTACGCGAACCACTGACAGGGAGACTCAAGCATGGAACAGGTTGGGAATTTCGACTATGTCGTCGTCGGCGCCGGCTCCTCGGGCGCCGCACTGGCTACCCGGCTGGCAGAGCGCGGCAAGGCGAGCGTACTGCTGCTCGAAGCGGGCCCTCCGCGTGAAAACGATTTCTGGATCCGGGTGCCGATCGGTGTTGCCAAGTTGTTGACGAGTGACATCTACGCCTGGAAGTTCTTCACCGAGGCGCAGCCTCAGCTTGCCGGACAGAAGCTCTACTGGCCGCGCGGGCGGCTGCCGGGCGGATCGAGCTCGATCAACGGCATGATCTACGTGCGCGGCGAGCCGGCCGAATTCGACCATTGGGCCGCGCTGGGAAACGACGGATGGGATTACGCCTCCCTGCTCCCCTACTTCAAGCGGCTGGAAGGCACGCTGCTCGGGGACTCTGCACAACGCGGACGAGAGGGTCCTATCACGGTGTCGTCAGTCGCAAACCTGAACCCCAATCCCCTGGCCGAAGCCTTTATCGAAGCGTGCGGGCAAGCCGGAATTCATCCCACGCGCGACTACAACGGCGGGGGCTACGAGGGAGTGAGCTACCTTCAGCTTTCGGTGGGCCGGGGCCGGCGGTGCAGTACCGCGATCGGCTACCTGCATGGAAGGCCGCAGGACAGGCTGCGCCTGCTGACTGAGGCGCATGCCACGCGCCTGATCATCGAGAATGGCCGCGCGGCGGGCGTCGAGTACACGCAGGGAGGCCGTGCCTATCGCGCCATGGCGGCACGCGAGGTCATTCTCTGCGCGGGGCCCATCAAATCCCCGCAGTTGCTCGAGCTTTCCGGCATTGGCGACAGGCGCAGGCTGCAGGAACTCGGCATACCGGTGCAGGCCGACCTGCCCGGCGTTGGCGAGAACCTGATCGATCACCTGCAGGCCCGCGTCACCTTCGCCTGCACACGCCGCATCACCCTCAACGAGATCATGCATAGCCGGCTGCGCCAGCAGTGGATGGGGATGAAATACCTGCTGACGCGCCGGGGCGTCATGGCAACGCCGGCCAATAGTGCCCACGCATTGACACGCACGAAGCAGGACCAGGCACGACCGAGCGTCAAGGTGCAACTGTCGCATGTCACCGCTGCAGATCGCTATTCGGTCGGCGGCGCAGGCCTCGATCCCTTCCCGGGCTTCGGGCTCGGCTTCTTCCAGCTTCGTCCGGAGTCGCGGGGAAACCTGCATATTCGCAGCCGCGATCCGGCAGACCAGCCGGTCATCGATCCCCGCTACCTGAGCGCGGAGACCGACCGGCTCACGATGCTCGAAGCCATCCGCCTGTGCCGGAACATCGCGCGGCAACCCGGGTTGGACGGGCTGATCGAGAAAGAGACCCGGCCAGGGGTTGCTGTTGACGACGATGCCGGCCTGCTGGACTACATCAAGACCTCCGGGCAGACGAGCTGGCACCCGGTCGGCACCTGCAAGATGGGGGTGGACGAGGCGGCCGTGGTCGATCCGCAACTGCGTGTGCGGGGGGTGAACGCATTGCGCGTGGCCGACTCATCCATCATGCCAACGATGTGTTCGTCCAACACCAATGCGGCGTCGATCATGATCGGGGAGAAGGCGTCAGACCTGATCCTGGGCCTGAAGTCGTGACGATTCAAGTCAGGACACGTCTCCGGCGTTGAACAACTTGAATTCGATCGTGGAACTGCCGGCCAGGTGCGGGGGTCTGGTTGGGGCTCAATCCGCCCCCACACCCCCGCTCCCGTGCAACGCCGCAACCTCCTGCAGATCCAGATCGTACTCAAGATGACGCAGCAACTCGTCGTGTAGCTGCCCCGCACGATGCATGCGGATCAGCTCCGAGCGTGCGGCAGCCAGCCCGGCCAGGATCACCCCGTAGTGGGCGGAGCGCACCTCGTCAGGAATCACATTGTCCTTGAAGCGCTCGGTAACCTGCACGCGATAGTTGTACTGCTCCCACAGCCTGGGGTGCTGGAGCGTTCCCTCGACATCGAAAACCAGCGGCCGAATGGCATCGCGCTGCACGGCTTCGAGCCGGGCCCACGCCTGCGCCTCCGTAAGCTTGCGGCCCGCTGCGTCCGCGATGCGCCGGAGATCGAGCAGCCGGATCAGCAGACCGATCGTCGTGCCCTGGATCAGTACGGTCACGAGGATCACCGCGAACGCGGTCACCAGGATCAGGTCGCGGCCGGGCATCTCGCCGGGCAGCGCGAGTGCGATGGCCAGCGTCACCACGCCGCGCATCCCGGCCCAGCTCACCAAGGTGGCCGAGTGCCAGTCGGCCCTGTCACGCTTCTTCCCCGCCAGGCGCCGCCAGGCCGACTTCAGCGCCTCGGTCCCGAACACCCAGGCAAAGCGCGACAACACCACCGCCACGATGACCATGGCGACCGGCACGGCCACGGCAGCCATGGCATCCGCGGTGCCGCCGTGCCGCGCAATCACGCCGCGCAGCGACAGGCCGATCAGGATGAACACGAGCGCCTCCAGCAGGAACACCATGATCTGCCAGAATGCCGTGCCGCGGGTTCGCACCGAGGCCGAGAACACCTGGTGCTGGTGCCAGCCGAGGATCATGCCGGTCGTGACCGTGGCGATCACGCCGGAGACTTCCAGCCATTCGCCGGCGATATAGCTGACCCATGACGACAGCACGGCCGCCGTGATCACGAGATACTCGTCGGACAGCAGCCTGAGCATGCGCACCACCGCGAAGCCGATGGCGAAGCCCACGGCAATGCCGCCCAGCGCAAGCACGAAGAAATCCACCGTGGCGTGCTTCATGCTGAAGGCCCCGGTCAGGGCGGCAGCCACGGCGAAGCGGTACAGGACCAGTCCGGTCGCATCATTGAGCAGGCTCTCGCCTTCGAGCAGCGCCATCAGGCGCCGCGGCAGGGCGACCCGCTCCAGCACCGCCTTTGCCGCGACGGCGTCGGGCGGCGACACGATCGCTCCCAGCGCGAAACACGCCGCCCATGGCAGCCCCGGCACCACGAGGTGGACCGCCACGCCGACCACCAGCGTCGTGAACAGCACGGCCCCGATCGCTAGCATCAGGATGCCGCTGAGGTTGCGCCGGAATTCGTCCCATACCGAGAAATAGGCGCCATCCATCAGCAGCGGCGGCAGGAACACGAGCAGCACGAGGTCCGGGCTCAGTTCGACCGACGGCAGCCCCGGCACGAACGCCATGGCGATGCCCCCGACCAGGAAGGCCGCCGCCGGCGGCAGGCGCAGGCGGGCGGCCAGCAGCGACAGCGCGATGATGGCGATCAACGACAGCAGCACCAGCTTGAATGCCAGGACAGGCGACATCGCAGCACCCCCGAAATTTGGCGTTGCCGCGATTATTACCGGGGGTGGATAGCCGCGTCGAGCCGGCACGAACCGAAGCCGGATTCAGGCCGTGCCGGTCGTCATGGCTGCGTGTCCGCTGGCAGCCTTGTTTGCCAGCGCGTGAAGCGGGCGCTCAGGTGTGTGGCGAATCGCCGCCCGCGACCGTCACGCCGCACTCGCTCGCGACCGCGAGCAACTTCGCGATATCGGGCGGGCCCGGCGGGATCTCTTCGTCGATCCGCGTGAACAGGCTGGACGCGCGTCCGCCCTGGCTGGTGATCGAGATCATCTCGCCACCGCCAGGCCCGAAGCGAAAGTGATGCACGATGCCTGCCGGCACATGGACAAACGTGCCGGCCGTGGCGGTGACGACCTGGTCGCCATAGCCAATATCGATGGTGCCGCGCGTGATGTAGAACGACTCGTCCCAGTCGTGGCTGTGCGGCGGCGGGCCGCTGCCCTCTTCGCCCTGCTGCAGGAACACCTCATAGCCCTGCGTGGCGGTATTGGGTGCCAGCACCGTGATCTTCTCGCCGACCACGTTGAGCGCGCGCCCATGCGCGTCGGGAGTCACTGCGAAGGGTTGCGGCTTCATGGTAGGTGGCCTCCGGCAACGCAGGCCACTAGGAGCCTGCGCTGGGTACAGAAGTGACCACCGGCGTCGTCGGTTGCGCGCGGGGCCAGCGCCCGCATTGCCTGATGCATGCCGACGAGCGGGACGTTGCTTGATCCTCGATCCAAGATAGCAGACGCCCCGCAAATTGCCGCACCTCAGTGTGCGGTCGCCTCTCCGGCCCCGATCCCCGTCTCCGAGCGCAGCTCCTGCGCCTCGAAGCCCGCCTTGTCCACGCGTGCGCGTGCGGACTTGTCGGTCAGCGAGAAGATCCAGATGCCAAGGAAGCCGATCGTCATCGAGAACAGCGCCGGCGAGGTGTACGGGAACGGCGCATCCTTGAAGTGGAACACATCCACCCAGACCGCCTGCGACAGGACCGTCAGCACGACCGCCGACAGCAGGCCGAGGAAGCCGCCGATGGTCGCGCCGCGCGTGGTGCAGCCCTTCCACAGCACCGACATGAACAGCACCGGGAAATTGGCCGAGGCCGCAACGGCGAAAGCCAGCGACACCATGAACGCGATGTTCTGCTTCTCGAACACGATGCCGAGCACCACCGCGACCAGGCCGAGAATGATGGTCGTGATGCGCGAGACGCGCAGCTCCGTCGCGCTGCTCGCCTTGCCGTGCTTGAAGACCGTGGCGTACAGGTCGTGCGACACGGCCGAGGCCCCGGCGAGGGTCAGGCCGGCCACCACCGCCAGGATCGTCGCGAACGCCACGGCCGAGATGAAGCCGAGGAACACATTGCCGCCGACCGCGCTGGCCAGGTGCACCGCCGCCATGTTGACGCCGCCCAGCAGCTTGCCGCTGCCGTCCTGGAAGCTCGGGTTGGTACCCACCAGCACGATCGCGCCGAAGCCGATGATGAACGTCAGGATGTAGAAGTACCCAATCCACGTGGTGGCCCAGAACACCGACTTGCGCGCTTCCTTGGCGTTGGGCACGGTGAAGAAGCGCATCAGGATGTGCGGCAGGCCGGCCGTGCCGAACATCAGCGCGATGCCGAACGAGATCGCCGAGAT
>JACXTT010003881.1_pt1 | contig 22597 bp, 17 predicted proteins | sample 9270951 | NCBI WGS metagenome assembly JACXTT01 (sample SAMN15532306, study PRJNA645909) | rock metagenome | isolation source: weathered quartz diorite | place: Puerto Rico | collected 2017-06-21
ACCCGGCTGACCGTCGCGAGCACGAACGCGAGGCTGATCGCGAGCCCGATGAGCAGGCGGGCCAGCCCGCTCCGACTCGCGGTCTGCCTCACCAAGCCGGGCAGCGCCCGATTCGGGGTGCCGTATGATCGGCCGCCATGGCGAACACCGGGCGCGCCTTGACCCGCCTGGCGCCGTTCCTGCTCGCCGCGACCGGGGTCGGCATCCTCCTCCTCGTTGCGGCGGCGTTCATCGGCAGCTCGGGCAACGCCTACGACTACGCGGCGTACGACCAGGCTGCCAGACGAATCGCCGCCGGTGCCGCCCTGTACCCGCCCGACTTGGCCGAAGCGTACAACTCGGGACAGGAGTCAGGGCTGTATGTCTACCCCCCGCCGCTCGCGGTCTCCCTGCTCCCAATGACCGCCCTGCCGAGCAACCAGGCGGCGTTCGCGTGGCTGGTCTTGAGGCTGCTGCTGCTGCTCCTCGGCGTCGCGCTCATGCCCATGTCCGCCCTCGCGCGGGGGGCGGTGCTGGCGGTCGCCTCGATCTCATTCCCCGTCTGGTACGACCTGAATCTCGGCAACGTCAGCATCTTCCTGTTCGCACTCTCTGCCCTGATCTGGCGCTTCCGGGACGGACCAGCCAGCCCGATCATCCTCGCGATCTGCGGCCTGATCCGGTATCAATTCGCGCTCGTGCTGGGCTCTTGGCTGCTGCAGCGCCGCTGGCGCCCGGCGGGAATCACGATCGCGGCGGGAGTCGCGATCGGCCTGGCGACCCTGCCGATCGTCGGCATCTCGACCTGGTTCGACTACGTCGCGACCATGCGCGCGATCCGTGACGTGAACGCGAGCGTGAACAACCTCAGCCTCGCCACCGCCGCAACGGCGCTCGCGATCCCGGGGCCCGAGTGGCTCTGGATCACCGTCGGGATCGCCGTGCCGGCGATCGCCGCGGCCTGGTCAGCCCTGCGCAGGGACCCGGAGACCGCGCTGGTGGTCGCGCTGACCGGGACGATCCTGTTCTTCCCGTTTTTCCACCCGCACTACCTGGTCCAGCTGCTGATCCCGGCCGCGTTCCTCGCCGGCCGCGGCCAGTGGTGGGGTCTCGTCCTGCCACTCCTCGCGTGGATGCCGGGGGCGGCGCTCCCGCTGGTTGCGATTGCCGGGACGCTGGCGCCCCTGGTCCCGCCCGGTTTCCTGGCCGTCAGCTCCGGCGCGGTACTGCACGGTGCAGGAGCGGAATTCGGAGCAGATCCCACGCGACCCTGAGCGCAAGGCCCGCACTCGGGCGCATGCGCGAGCCGCGCACGTCCTCCCAGCGGATCGGCACGATCGCGAGCCGGTAGCCGCGCCGCCGGGCGAGGTGGATGATCTCGACGTCGAACACGATCGACGTGATCTTCTGGCGGGCGAACAGGTCGCGAGCGGCCTCGCGAGTGAAGCCCTTGAAGCCGCACTGCGTGTCCTTGACGTTGCCGACGACCCACACCGACGCCAGGGCGTGGAACAGACCGCCGAGCATCCGCCGGTAGCGCGGCTGCGTCGCCCGCATGTCCGACCCATCCGGCTGGATCCGGCTGCCGAGCGCGACGTCGGCCGATTCGAGCGCCGCCACGAGCTTCGGCAGCTCCTCGGGCGGGGTCGCCATGTCCGCGTCGGCGAAGACGACGAGGTCGCCGCCGGCCGCGAGCATGCCGGCTCGAACCGCCGAGCCCTTGCCGCCGTGTCGGACCCTCAGGAGTCCGAGTGAGGCCTGATCACCGTCCTTCGGCCGGCTCGCCTCCGCGCGCGCGATGACGAGGTCTGCGGTCGCGTCGGTGCTGCCGTCGTCGACGACGAGCACGTCGATCCGGGGGTGGACGCCCGCGACCGGCGGGGCATCGAGGTAGGCGAATAGCTCATCGAGGGCCGGGTCGAGCCGCTTCGCCTCGTTGTACGCCGGGAGGACGATCGTCATCGACCGGCGCACGGCCTGGGCGGTGGTCGGCATCGGGGGCGAAGTGTACCGACGGTCGGGCTGCCGACGGTCCCCGTCTCCGGCCGAGGACCAGCCCCACGAGCAGCAGCACTGCTCCCAGCGTCGGCATCGCCCGGTTGACGATCCATGACAGGTCGCCGAGCGCGCTCTGCTCGCCGCCCCACATGAGCAGGTAGCTCGCGGCCAGCCAGCCGACTGACACTCCCGAGCCGAGGCCGAGCAGGAGGGGCAGCACGAGCACGGCCAGGTAGTGCTGGTAGACGGCGGGCGCGATCAGGACCGAGACCGTGACCGCGATCGCGAACGATCGGCCGAGGGCACCCGGGTCGTTTTCGGTCGTGGCCCGGGCGGGTCGTACAGTGAGGGCAGTCCAGGCGACGACGGCCAGCCCCGCGACGGTGACGACGATCCGGGCCACGCCGAAGCCCAGCAAGTCGGCTAGCCAGACCGTCGGCGCGAGCGTGTCGCGGGTGTCGACCGGCGGGCCCAGGTTGGCGAGCACCGTCGGGTACTGCAGCCACGGTTCGATGCCGGTGACGGGCAGCGTCAGCACGGCCACCAACCCCCCGCCGACGATGGCGCCTGCTGCCGCCCGGTAGCGGCGGGTGAGCAGGAACCACAGCACTAGCACGCCCGGGAACACCTTGATCACCGTCGCGACGCCGACCGCCGCACCGGCGATCCACTCGCCGCGCTCATCCCCGCGTCGCACGCCGAGCCAGGCGACGCTGAGGAGCCCGAGCAGGAGCAGGTGAACGTTGCCGAGGACGAGCTCGCCGAGGACCGGCGGAAAGGCGAGCGCGCCGGCGACGAGGAGCCAGACGCCACGGCCCGCCAGCACCGGGAAGCGCGCGGACAGCCGCTCGACCGATGAGATGGCAAGGACACCGGCCACGAGGAGCACTGCGCCCAGCGTCGTCCACACCCAGGCCGCCGCCCGATAGTCGGTCGGGAAGAGCGCCGCAAGCGGTGTGACCGCGGCGGCAAGGGGCGGCGGGTACAGGTACAGGAACTGCTGCTGCGGGGAGTAGGTCCCAGCGAGCTGGTGCGGGTCGTACGGCGACAGCCCGTCGAGGAGGCGCCCGGCGGCCGACCAGTACGCCGAGAAGTCGTAGCCCCACTGGATCTGGCGGGTCAGGAGCGCGAACTGGAGGGCCCGGAAGGCGAGAACGACGGCGACGACGATCGCCAGGCCCGCTATCTGCACCGGACCTCTGCGGAGTAGCCGGAAACCGTACACAACCTACCCGATCAGGCTATGGAACCGGCCACGTGGCTGACGATAATGCCCCCACCGATGGCCGTGCAGAGCGAAGCGAATCAGCCGGCCGAACGCGTCAAGGCGCTCGGCTCGCTGGCTTTGGCGTACCGACCGGAGCTGGACGGGATACGCGGAATCGCGATCCTCCTCGTGCTCGCCCAGCACATCAACCTGCCGAGCTCGACGCTTGCCGGCCTCGTCGGTGTGAACCTGTTCTTCGCCCTCTCCGGCTACCTGATCACGAACCTGCTCATCACAGAGCAGCGAGCGACCGGCCGGATCGATCTTCGGCGGTTCTACGAGCGCCGCGTTCGACGCCTCGTCCCGGCGCTGGTCGCCGTCGTCGTCGCCACGGGCGCGCTGATGGCCGTGATGGGCCGGCTCCACGACTACATCGGACCTGCGGCGGTCTCGCTCTTCTATGTCTCCGACATCGCCAAGGCAATGGGCTACGACCTCGGCTACGTCGGTCACACGTGGTCGCTCGCGATGGAGGAGCAGTTCTACCTGCTCTGGCCCGCGCTCCTGATCTTCGTGCCGCGCCGGTACCTCGTGCCGGTCGCCGTGGCCGGGATCGTCGGCGCCATCGTCCTGCAGTTCGCCCTCGTGCCCGAGAACGTCCTCGCGCACTTCCGCCCGGACGTCCGCGCCGACGCCATCCTGTGGGGCTGCGTCATGGCGCTCGTGCCCCGGGCCCTGCCGCGGTGGCTGACCGTCGCGGCCCTCATCGGGGTCATCGCGGTGGCCTTCACGCCCTTCCCGTGGCCGTACGCGATCGCGGTCTCGGCACTCCTGTCCGTCCTCGTCGTGGCCGGCGCCGGGACGATCGCGGGGCCGCTGTCGAACAGGGTCCTCGTCCGGATCGGCGAGATCAGCTACGGCATCTACCTGTGGCACGCGATCCCCGTCGGCCTGTTCGAGCAGCGGACGCTCGCTGGCGACGTCGGGGCCATGGTGGCGGTCGTCGTCATCACGACCGGCCTCGCGCTGATCTCGGAGCGCTGGATCGAGCGGCCCTTCCGCCGGGCTCGACAGGCGCCCTCCTCGGGTTTCGCAGCGGAGCCCGCACCGTCGACATGACCACGACCCCGCTCGAGGGGTCCCGGGTTGAGGTCGCAGCGCGCGCCGCCTCCTTGAACCTCCTCCGCGTCCTGCAGCTCCGGCACGCGCTCGCACGGGCCGTCGTCGCGGTGCCCGCCTACCCGGCGTTCTTCGCGATCACCTTCCTCCTCGTCAAGGTCGGCGAGAGCTGGTCGCCGCTCCAGGTCGTCGTACGCCCGCTCGTCGTGGTCCTCGTGGCCCTGGCCGGCGTCCAGCTGCTGCTGGGCGCGCTGGCGGGCCGTCACGTCGCGGGCTACTTCGTGAGCCTGGTCTTCCTGCTGCTGATCGAGCCGGCGGTCGCGGTCCTCGTGCTGCTGCTGGGCATCGGTCCCCTTGCCTGGCGCTCGGTCAAGGCGCGTCGACTGAGCGGCATCGCCTGGCCCGAGCTGACGCGACCCCTGAACGTCATCTCGATCGTCGCGCTGGCCGTGACGGTCGGATCGGGCGTGATGGGCGGCACATTCTTCATCGAGCGACCGGCGACCGCGCTCGCGGCAGTCGGCACGGCGCCGGCCGACGCGCCGGACATCTACCTCATCCTGCTCGACGGCTACCCACGGTCGGACCTGCTGCACGAGGAGATCGGCATCGATAACACGCCGTTCCTGGCGGACATGCGAGGCCTCGGCTTCGACGTCGCGGCCCGGTCCCACTCGAACTACGGACGGACGGCCCTCACCCTCGCCTCGATCTTCAGCGCTCGGCCGGTGGCGGACCTCCTCCCAAACCCGCCGGCGAGTGTCCCCGAGCAGGCACGCGCGCTCGGACGGCTGATCAACAGCGGCGCCGAGCTCGACGTCGCGCGAGCGAAGGGCTACGAGATCGTGAGCATCCCTTCGCCGGTCGACTACGTGTCGCTCTTCGCCGCGGACCGCGTGCTCCAATCACCGTTCGCGACCGAGTTCGAGCTGACGCTGACGGAGCAGGACCTCCTGCGCCGAATCGCGCCGGATGCGCGGCACTGGTGGTTCCTGGATCAGCATCGCCAGCGCATCCTCGGGACCTTCCAGGCCCTGGCTGGGATGCCGGCAGAACCCTCGCCCAGACCCCGGCTCGTCTTCGCCCACATCCTCGCCCCGCATGCGCCGATCGCCTTCGGCGACGCCGGCGAGGAGGTCATGCTCAGCGGCTGCGAGTGGACGCTCTGCCCCGAGCCGCTCCCGCTGCCAGCGGAGTTCCGCGCGGACTATGCGGCGCAGATGCGCTACCTCGACGGCGTCGTTGAGTCGACCGCCCGGGCGATGCTCGCGAACACCTTGCGCCCATCGGTGATCATCTTCTTCTCCGACCACGGGAGTCGCCTGAGCGGGACGTTCGATTCGATGTTCGACAACCTCATCCTCAGCTACACGCCGGGGAAGCCGGGGCTGCTGCCGACCGATGCGACGCCGGTCAACCTCCTGCCACGGCTGTTCAACGCTTACATCGGTACGAATGAGCCATTCGCGCCGGAGGTCCAGTACAGGCACCCTGATGGCGCGTTCTTGCCCGTAATGCAGGTCAACCAGTGATTCCCCAGGATCTCCACCTCGCGTACATCGACCCCGGGTCGGGGAGCATGATCATCCAGGTGATCATCGGGACGCTCCTCGCCGCCCCCTTCGTCCTGCGTCGGCAGATCGGGCGCGCGTACGACGCGCTGCGACGACGCAAGCCAGCCTCCAAGTCGGAACGGGATCGCCTCGCGTCATGACGGCCGAGCCCGGTGACGGCTCGTTCCGTGACCCCAGCGGGTTCATCTACCGTCGCGAAGACCTGATCCTGCGCCAGGTCAATCGCTCGTTTGCCGAGCGGTTTGACGACCTCCGCGCGTCCGGGCTGCTCACGACGCTGCAGCGCCAGGGGCTGCTGATCGATCACGAAGAGGTCGACCCGAGCCTGGCTGCCGCTCCCGCCCTCGCCCACGCCGTGCTCCAGCCGGAGCCGCTCGCCTTCGTCTCGTACCCGTATGAGTGGGCATTCGGCCTGCTCAAGGACGCGGCGCTTGTCACGCTCCAGGCCCAGTCCGAGGCCTCGGCGGCGGGCTTCGCGCTCCGCGACGCCTCGGCGTACAACGTGCAGCTGCATCGCGGCCGCCCGATCCTGATCGACTCGCTGTCGTTCGAGCGTGCGCGACCCGACGCGCCGTGGCGCGCCTACCGACAGTTCTGCGAGCACTTCGTCGCGCCCCTCGCCCTGATGGCCCATCGCGACGTCCGCTGCGGTCTGCTCCTGCGTGACTTCATCGACGGCATCCCGGTGGATCTCGCCGCGGCGCTCCTCCCGGGGCGAACCAAGCTCGACGTCGGCCTCGCCAGCCACATCCACGCCCATGCCCAGGCGCAGCGGCGGTCGAGGCACTCGTCGGGGTCCTCGGGCGCCAGCAGACGCATGCCCGCGATCGCCCAGACGGCACTGCTCGACAGCCTGCGGCGGACGGTCGAGAAGCTCACGTGGCGGCCCGCAGTGACAGCCTGGGCCGGCTACGCGGAAGCGACGTCGTACTCGGCGGCGGCGGCGCGCAGCAAGGACGAGGGCGTCCGACGGCTTCTCGAGGCGGCGGGCGACGGGGTCGTCTGGGATCTGGGCGCGAACACCGGCCGGTTCAGCTCGATCGCGGCTTCACTGGGTCGGACAGTCGTCGCCTGGGACGGGGATGCCGGGGCGACGGAGCTGCATTACCAGGCCGTTCGGCTCGGTGCGCAGCCGGCCGTCATCCCGCTGCTGGCCGACCTGACCAACCCGAGCCCGGGCCTTGGCTGGGCGAACGAGGAGCGGCGGTCGTTGGTCGAGCGGGCCAACGCCGGCGTGGTCATGGCCCTCGCGCTCGTCCATCACCTGGTCATCGGCCGAAACATCAGGCTGGCGATGGTCGCGGAGCTCCTCGCGCGCATGGGCCAGCAGCTGATCGTCGAGTTCGTCCCGGACGCCGACCCGATGGCGCAGCAGCTCCTGTTGAGTCGGGACGACGTGAAGCCGAGTCTCACCATCGATGGCTTTCGCCAGGTGTTCGAAGCGCGTTTCGAGATCCTCGACGACGTCCCGATCGAGGATTCGGGAAGGCGCTTGCTGCGGATGCGACGGCGATGACCCGTCGAGTCAGCAGTGACCGGGCGCGACGCGGCCTAGGCTTCCCCGGGAAAATACCTGGAGGCGGGCTGATGGCGCGGGCGCCGATCACGTTCTCGTTCGGGCGGAACTGGCAGAAATACCTCGACTCGATGCCAGAGACAGCCGTGGAGCGCACGGTGCAGTACGTGCGCGACTGGCTCGGGGACCTCAAAGGGTTGACGCTGCTCGATATCGGATCCGGTTCGGGCCTGACCGCACTGGCGGCGCACAGGCTCGGGGCAACCGTGCGCACGTTCGATGCGGATCCGGCCTCGGTAGCCGCCACCGAACGTCTCGCAGGCGGAAAGTGGGAAAACGGCGCGGGATCGATCCTCGACAAGGACTTCGTCGCGTCGCTGGGAACCTTTGACGTCGTGTCGTCATGGGGTGTCCTCCACCACACTGGAGACGTCTGGACGGCGATTGACAACGCGGCGAGCCTGGTTCGACCAGGCGGGCGATTGTGGATCGCGCTCTACACCCGCACCCACGCAGAACGCCGGAGCCTCCGAACGAAGCGGATGTACAACGTGTCACCCGACGTGGTCAAACGCGTTTGGCGCGGGGCCTATGGGATCGCGAAGCTCGGCAAGGCGACGCTTCGCCGCGACTTCCACCCGATGCGCCGATACCAGGAAGAGCGCGGGATGAGCTGGTGGCGGGATACGGAGGACTGGCTCGGCGGTCTGCCCTATCAACCAGTAGGACCCGGTGAGGTCTTGGCGCGACTCCGCCCGTCTGGATTTGACTTGGAACGTCTCCATGACGCTCTCGGCGAGGGCAGAACGGATGTCTATCTGTTTCGGCGGATAGTTTTGTAAGCTGATGTCTGTCGTCGTGACATTTAACCAACTGCTTGCTTCGAGGCAATCGCCAACAGTCGCGGCCGCTGCCGACGAATCCGGTAGACCAGTCGCCGAAGCAGCTGCTCCCATGCGGGTCCTCGCTCGATCAGCCTTGTCTCCTGGATCTCGGGTCTAAAGCCGCGCGATTTGAGATAGTCCCCGAGGGTGCGCGTGGTCCAGGTGCGCACGTGTTGATAGAAGTGGAACTCGGCTCCGCAATCCGGGCACTGACGTGTGCTCGCTGCGAGCCGCTCAGAGTTCGGTGTGGTGATGACGAGCACGCCGCCGGGACGGAGGACACGGCGTGCCTCGGCGATCGCCGAGTCGAGGGTCTCGTCGTCCAGATGCTCGACCACCTCAATCAGCATGGCGGCGTCCATCGAAGCGTCGGCCAGAGGGATGCCGGTGACGGAGCCGAGGTGGAATGTCGCGTCGGGCGTCCGCAGCATCGCTGCTTCTAGGACGGCGGGCGACGAGTCGACGCCGACAGCTCGAACTCCACGTCTGTCCAACTCCTGGATTAGGGGCCCAGTCCCGCAACCGATGTCGACGACGGCCTGGGGTTTCCGACGCATGAGGCGTCGGACGATGTCCGGCGCGTGCTTTTCGGAGAAGAACTCGGACGCGTCGTGCGCCGCAAGGTAGTCCCAGAACCGTGCGACCTTCTCGTCGCTCCAGTCAACGCTATGCGGCCGGAAATCCATCGCTACCCTCATCGAGACCTTTTGAGTTCGTTAAGACCCGTCGGTCGCCAATCCTTGCCCACACCGTGAGCGATGACAGCAGCAAATCGCGTTTGCTGAGCTCCGGGCGTTCGGCAATAACGCGACCGGACAGATACTCCGCGCCTCTCATCTCACCGTCCTCCCACTCCACCACGTCGAGATAGCGCCCGAGGACGTCTCGATACTGGCTCTCTTGCCATTCGTTTAGGTACGTCGGGAGGTCGTTGCGGTCCGCGTACAGGTGGTCCCAGGGGCGCATCCTCGGCGGCCCGGCGAACCCGGATGCGTGCCACCCTGGATGATGACCGCCCTCGAGAGCGGGGAAGAGCGCGATCTGAATCACTGCAACGCCGTCCGGACGGAGGACCCGATTCACCTCTTGGGTGGCACGAGCAACATCCGGCAGATGCTCCCAAACGGCTGACGAGACCACCAAGTCGAAGGTCGACTCGGCGAAAGGCAGTGCGGCGGCGTCGCCTTGAACAAGCCGGACCCCGGCGAATGGCAGCGGCTTCTGGTTGCGCTCGGCAAGGCGACGCCAGTATCGAAACGTGTGGAGCAGGTCGCGTAGCAAGGCACGGCTCGCACGCACAGGACCCTCCGACCTTGCGAGGGCGATCCACATCCGCGGTCGCCGCAATCCAAGCGCGATCGGAAGCACGTCCAGGCTCACAACTCGAGCTCCGTCGGAGGCAAACAGGAGTGAGAGCGGCGCGCGATCGCCACACCCTATGTCGAGTACGTTCAATTCGCCAAAGCTCGAGATGCCGAGGCGCTCGAGATGTTCTCGCCAAGCGACATATCCGTCGAAATGCATGTCAGCGTCGGTCTCGGCTTCGCGCCATACCCGGCGCAAGCGCTCAGGCGCCCGCACGACGTCCCAGAGTCTCACTGCGCGTTCACCGGGATGGTCGAGTACAGCTTCGCGAACGCGTCTCCCACCGCCGCGGGCGCCCACGGTGCGAGGTCGTTGGCGGGGACGGGGGGCCGATGGCCGGCGAGAGCCCGCTCGACCGCGTCGGCGAGGTTCGCGCCGCTCGCCTCAACGATCTCGATGGGAGCGCCATCCACCTCGCGCAGGCCGATCATGTCTGTTGCCACAACGGGGACACCGGCCGCGAGAGCCTGAACGACGACCTGCGGGACGCCCTCGACTGTCGCGGCATGGACTAGGACGTCCGCGGCGGTGAATGCCTTCGGGACGTCCTCGACGTAGCCAGCGAAGCGAACACGCTCGGCGACCCCGAGACTTCTCGCGAGGGCCACCAGGCTGCTCCGCTCCGGACCATCGCCTGCGATGAGCAACTGCAGGGCTCCGCTCGAGGTGCGCGGCGCAAGCGCGCGGAGGATCAGGTCAACGCGTTTGCGCGGCTCGAGCGACGCTAGCACCAGCGCGACCGGGATGGCTCGTTCCAGGCCGAAGCTGAGCCGAGCCGCCTCTCGGTCGGAGTGCGATGCCGCCCGGACCTGATCGAAGCCCGCCAGCTCGATCGGCGAGCGGATGAGCGCGTATTGATCGCGCCTGCCGATGCCGGCGGCCAGGTACATCGCGCCGAGTTCGCGTCCGACCGAAATCATCCTGGTCGTCGACGCTGCACAGAGGCGCTCCGCCCAACGGAAGCCGATCGAGGCGATCGGGTTGTAGGCGGGGCCGAACGACGCCATGTGGATCGTGTGCAGAATGACGGGCGCCTGACCTCGAGCCGCGAGACGGCCGAGGACACCTGCCTTCGACTGATGCGTGTGGACGACATCGAACCGATGAAGGCGGACCAGTCGCCTGATCGATCGATAGGCGCGCACGTCCTGCAATAGGGAGACCGCGCGGACGAGGTCCGGGAGGACGTGGGTGACGGCGCCGGGTGGCAGCTCCTCGTCGATGCTGTCTCGTCCGACGGCCAGGTGGACCTCGAATCCCTGCGCGAGCTCCCAGGCGATCGTGTGCGCGACGTTGCGCTCGGCGCCCCCGCGTCGATGCCGGGTCTCGATGTGGAGGACGCGCACGCCTACCCGGTCGCGGGCGTCGCCGCGATCCAGCGGTCGTGCCAGAGCTGGAGCTGGACCAGGGTCCAGATCCGCCGACCGTTGTCGGCGACACGATCGACATGCGCCTGCATCAGCGCGGCGGCGGCGTCGGCATCGAGAAGGCCAGCTGTTCGCACGCGCTCCGGATCCAGCGCGTCGCGAGCGAGCTGGGCGAGATCGCCGCGGAACCAGGCGTCCAGCGGGGCGCCGAAGCCCTGCTTGGGGCGGTCGATGATCGAGTCGGGGATTCGGCCTCGCATGATGCGTCGGAGGAGGTCCTTCCTCGTGAAGCCAGGGAGCTTGACGCTCGAGGGCACGGTCGCGAGGTAGTCGATCAGCTCCGGCATCAGGAATGGCGCCCGGACCTCGAGCGAGGCCGCCATGCTCGCCCGATCGACCTTCGCCAGGATGTCCTCCTGCAGGTACGAGCGGACGTAGGCCCCGACCGTCCGATCGCCCCAGTCCCTCGCCCCGGAGAAGCTCCCGGCGATCTCGGCGACGGGCTCGCGCTCAACCGGCCCGTTGAGCGTCTCGCGAGTGGCAGCCGCCAGATAGCCGCGCGCGCCAAGGCCGAAGGCGCCGAGGCGGGCCAGCAGGCGCGTCTCCGGGCGAACGTCAAGGCCGGCCACGAATCGGCGGCCCTTGCCGTAGATGCCGTCGGTGCGGTCAGGCATCCGCCGCGCCCCTCGCGCATACACCGAGCGAACAGTGCTCGGTAGAACGTCGAGCCAGCCGGCGATCTTGAGTGCCTGGTAGGTGCGGTAGCCCATCAAGAGCTCGTCGCTGCCGTCGCCGCCGAGCGCGACCTTGACGTGCTGGCGGGCGAACGCGCTGAGCAGGTGGGTCGGGATGACTGACGGGTCGGCCATCGGCTCGTCCAGGATCTCCGTGACGCGGGGCAACAGATCGCGAACCCGCGCCTCCGAGAGGACCTCGACCTCGTGCTCCAACCCGAGTTGGCGAGCTGCCAGCACCGCGTGGTCCGTCTCGTCGTAGCCGGCTTCCTCGAAGCCGACGGTGAATGCGTGGACGGAGGAGCTCTGGCGAGCCATGTAGTAGCCAATCGACGTCGAGTCGAGGCCGCCACTGAGGAACAGGCCGACGGGGACGTCCGCAACCATCCGGGTCGCGACCGAGCGATCCAGCAACTCATCCAGGCGGTGGGCGGCTTCGTCGCTCGTTATTGGACGCGGCGCGAACTTCAGGCGCCAGTAGGGCTGTTCGGCCAGGCCATCCACCGTGATGACCGCGTAGTGGCCGGCTCGCAGCTTGCGGATGTCGCGCAGGACGGTTCGGGGAGCAACTGCGTAGTCGAATGCCAGGTACTGCTCGACCGCGACCGGGTCGATGTCGCGGCGCAATCGGGGATGCGCCAGCAGCGCCTTGATCTCCGAACCGAACGCCCAGCCCTCCGGGACGCGGCCGACGTACAGCGGCTTCTCACCCGTGCGATCGCGCACGAGCGTCAGCGCGCGCCGCTCGCGATCCCAGAACGCGATCGCGAACTGACCGTCGAGCAGCGGGAAGAGGTCCGGCCCCCACTCCTCGAAGCCGTGGACGAGTGTCTCCGTGTCTGAGTGGTCGGTGACGAACCTGTGCCCGAGACCGACGAGCCGCGAGCGGAGCTCGGCATGGTTGTAGATCTCGCCGTTGAAGACGAGGCATTGCCGCTCGCCCTCGTCCCACATGGGCTGGTGGCCGCCCGCGATGTCGAGGATGCTCAGCCGGCGGGTAGCAAGGACACACGTATCGTCGATGCGCTCGATGCCGTCCTCGTCGGGACCCCGATGCCGGATGGTGGCGCTCATCGCCTCCACGATCGCGAGGGAGGGCTGCTCGTCGAAGGCGACGAGGCCCGCGATCCCGCACATCAGGCGTCCGCCTCGCCGAGGAGGTCGAGGTAGACGGCTTCGATCTGATCGACGACCGAGCCGATTCGGTAGCGCTGCAAGACCTCCTTGGCCGCCGCCTTGCCCAGGCGCGCTCGGAGCTCCTTGTCATCGATGAGGCGGGTGAGGGCCGCACGCAGCGCCTTGGCATCGCCGACGTCGACCAGGAGGCCGCTGCGGCCGTCCTCGATCATCTCCGGCACCGCGGCGACGCGTGTCGCGACGCAGGCGAGCCCGGCGGCCATCGCCTCCAGGAGCGAGTTCGGCATGCCGTCAGCGTGCGATGGATGGGCATAGATGTCACAGGCCTGGAGGTACTCAACGACGCGATCCGTCCAAGGATGGACGATCGTGTCGGTCCCCGGCGGGATCTCGACCGGGTCGTCGATCGCGGGCGCGCCGACGAAGACGAGGGTGGCGGGTTCCGCGCGCCTCAGGCCCGCCCAGGCCTGCGCCAGATCGCGTACGCCCTTGTAGTTGGCGAAGCGGCCGGCGTAGAGCACGAGGACCCGGCCCTCCGGCAAGCCGAGCTTGCGGCGGAGCCGCTTGCGCTCCTTGGTCGTGGCGGGCCGGTACGCCGAGTCTGCCAGGCCGTTCGGGATTCGGACGATACGGGCCTCGGGGACGCCGATTGCGCGGAGGCCCTCCACGATCTCGGCGGAGGTCGCTTGCGCGCGACTCGCCCATCGAATGCCGACACGTCGAGTAAGCCACGCCACCGGAGTCGTCCTGGCGATCTCGCCACGGGGTCCGCCTGCGGCGAGCTTGGCGTATAGCGGCACACGTAAGAGTCGAGCCGGGATCGCGGCCGCGTCCGCCTGGAGGTTCGCCAAGTGGACGTGCACGAGGTCGTATTTCCGGAGGTTCGCCAGCATCCATGCAACGAGCATCGGCAGGTATGTCAGCGTCCTGAAGAGGCGCCGATTGATCCGCGGCAGCCGGCGCACGCGGACGCCGCCAACGATTCCAGAGCTGGTGCCGGGGTCGCGTGCGGTCACCACGTCAACGATCCAACCGCGACGCTGGAGCTCTTCGGCCTGCAGTCTTGCCTGCCGCTCGGCGCCACCGACCGGACCCGGCTCATAGCCGAGTGTGCAGAACAGGACGCGGCCTTGTCTGGTCACTTGAACTGCGGGACAACTACGATGAGGCCCGGAACCAGCTTGCCGAGCGGCGCGAGCCGGCGGTAGGCGTAGATGTCGTGCACCGAGTAATCCGGACCTGGAAGCCCTGGCACGGGCGCCCACTCGCCGTAGTCAGAGACGCCGATTCGAATGACGACCGGGCTATCCGGGCTGCCCGCCCGGTCGCACACCCATGGCGACGCCAGGTGGAGCTCGTCGACCGAGTGCCGAGCCAGGCGACGGCAGAGCGCAACCGCTGATAGGTCGAACGGATTGCCAACAGCCATCGCATGCAGGGTCTCGAAGGCGGCGCTGTCGCCGGCCCAGGCCCGGACCACGAGGTTCGCGACCTCCTGGTCGATGGCGGGCATGGCGGCGACAATCGCTGTCGCTTCCTGCGGTCGACCAGCTTCGAGCGCGAGCAAGTAGCCAACCTCCGGGGTCGTGCCTGCCAGCGCGGCGTCGATCGCGTCGTGCAGCAAGCTCCGGTCACCGGTGGTCTGCCACCAAGGGTCGCTCGCAAGGCTCGGAGCCTCCTGCAGGACCGCCGCGAGCGCGGCCACCGCGAGGGACCGCTCACCCAGCTCGTCATACATCAGGCTGGCGTTGAAGGCCAGGAGCGGCTCCTGTACCCCGAGTCGCATTGCCGCGGCGAGCGCCGATCTGGCCTGGTCCCGATGACCGAGGCCCAGCTCCAGTCGCGCCACGTCGAGCCAGGCGATCGGGAAGTCGTCGATCTCAGCACTCGCCTGGAGGTGCGCCAGCGCCAGCTGGCGCTGGCCGGTGTGCGCCTCGGTCAGGCCGAGGGTGAACACGTACGGAGGCATCAGCGAGTCCTCGTCGAGCGCCGTCCGCGCGGAGGCTTCGGCGGCCGTCCAGTCGCCCGCGTCGGCAGCCTGCACCGCCCCATCGTTGACCAGCGATGCGCGCTCGCTTGCCGCGAGCCACAACGTCGCACCCGCCAGTGCCGCGACCAGGGCGACGGCCTGGGGCGCGAACGCTCGGTTCGTGGGTGATGGCTGGCCACCCGTTTGGAGCGCGTCCAGCCGCGCAACGACGAGGGCGAAGGCCAGCCAGATCGCCGGCATGTTTGCGTACAGCCCGAACAACTGATGGATCACGAGATAGACGCCGCCGAAGAGGGTCGCCCACGCGAGTCGGCGAGACAGCGGATCCCCCGAGCGCATGCCCCTGACGACCATCCGGAGCAGCAGCGCGGCGACGACCAGTCCCGCGGCCGCGCCGACCAGGCCCTGTTCCGCCATCGTTTGGAGGATCAGGTTGTGGGCATGCGGGATGTAGTAGTCGACGTCGGGCGGCTGGGTGAACCGGATCCGTTCGACCGTCCACATGCCGGGTCCAACGCCGGTCAATGGGTCGGACGCGAACATAGCCAAGCTCGCGTGCGCGAAGGCCGTCCTCGTGTCGGCAGCCGGCTCGCCGATTCGGCTCGCCACACCCGGCGCGAACACTACGGCACCGATTGCAACGGCCACCGCCGAGACGAGCGCCATGCGCTGCACGGGTCGCGACCGAGCCAGCGAGACCAACTCTGCACGCCGCGCACGGCTGGCGAGCCAGAGCAAGCCGACGATGGCGATCGCAGCCGCGAGACCCACCCAGGCGCTCCGCGATCCGGTGAGGAAGATCGCGATTGCTGCCAGGACGCCGTGGGTGACCACCAATCGGCGGCGCGACGTCGTTCCCAGGCCCAGATGCGCGACGGAGGCCAGGAAGAGGAGCAGCAGGACCGTCGCGAGGCCGCTCGGGTCGCCGAGCCCGAGGCTCTCGAACCCGGGCCGCAGCGGTGGCGAGATGACCCGCCCGAGCTGTACCCAAAGCAATACCCACTTGAACGCAACGACCGCGATGTAGATACCGGACAGGCCAATGCCCAGGAGAACGGACAGCGTTCCGAGCCGAGGCCCGTAGAACGGATGCGCGAGGAGCCGCTGGATCACGAGGTATCCGCCGGTGAGCAGGATCGCGTAGCCGATGTAGTCGAAGCCGACACGGGGCTGGGCCGAGCCGAGGAGCGAGATGACGAGCGATCCAAGTGCAGCCGCGAAGCCGAACGCCAGGGCAGTCCTCGGACGCCAGAATGGGTTCCGCACGGCGGCCACCAGCCAGGCGGCGAGCGCGACGACGATGACCGCGGTGCCCGCGATCCGGCCCCAGGTCTGGTTGATGCCGTTTGATCCAGCGCCGCCGGCACCAACCGCATAGACGATCGCGGCCGCGATGAGCGCCCAGACCGCGACCCGAGCGCGGCTCGGCCTCGCTGCGCGCTCATCGGACGCGCGGTTGGCCAACGTCAGGAGGGCGCCGGGGCCCGATTCGGCCGGTGCGCAGCGTTGTCCAAGTACCAGTCTCGGAAACGCGCGAGTCCCTCCGCCAGCGACATCCGGGGCTCCCACCCGAGCGCCGTCCGGGCACGGTCGATGTCCGCAAAGGTCGCATCCACGTCGCCCGGTTGCTTCGGCATCGACTCGATCGTGGCGCGTCGGTCGAACGCGGCCTCCAGCAGCCGGACGAGATCGGACGTCGAGTACGGCCTCCCGCTTCCGAGGTTCACCGTGAGCTCCGGCGCATCGCTGTCCGCGAGCCTGACCAGGCCGTCGACGATGTCGTCGACATACGTGTAGTCGCGCGTCCCGGCACCGTTTGCATAGAGCGGAATCGGGGTCCCGGAGAGCATTGCCGCCGCGAACTTGTGGATCGCCAGGTCCGGCCGCTGTCGCGGGCCGTAGACGGTGAACAGTCGCGCGACGCGGACCGGCAGGCCGGTCGTGGCATGGTGCGCGGCCACCAGCGCCTCACCCGCGACCTTGGTCGCACCATACGGCGACACCGGCCGAAGGATCCCCGCCTCCTCCCGAAACGGAGCCGGCGTGTTGTTGCCGTACACCGAGCTGGACGAAGCGAAGACCAGGTCCGCGCCCACCTCGGCCGCGGCGGCCAGGGTGTTCTGCACCCCGTTGACGTTGACGTCGATGTAGAGCCAGGGGTCCCGGAGCGAGTCGCGAACGCCGGCGCGCGCCGCGAGGTCGACGATCACGGCCGGGCGAGTGTCGCGGATGAAGCCCATGAGCTGGCCGCGGTCCCTGGTGTCGACCTCGGCGAAGCGGAACTGGCCAGAGGCAAGCGCAACGGCCAGGTTCCGTTGTTTGGCTTCGCGGGCATAGAAGGGCTCGAAGTCGTCGAGTCCCACGACATCGCGCCCCTCGACAAGGAGGCGGTCGACGAGTGTGCTGCCGATGAAGCCGGCGCAGCCCGTGACCAATAGTGGTCCGCTCGTCATCGGACGTCCTCGTGGAGCGCCAGGACCGAAGCGTCGCGCGGCGGGATCGGGAAGGCACCTGATTCCGACCGGCGCGCGGCGTCGTTTGATGTTTGGGTCCTGGCCGCCCACACGGCGACCGCCGCAGCGGCGAGGTAGCCCGCCGAGTACCCGGCGGCGACGCCAGTGAGGCCCCAAACCACCTGGGCCAGGACGCCAACCACCAGGGTGATGCTGACGGCCGCGGTCGCCGCGGCGATGAGCGGCCCGATGCGATCAGCTGCGAAGAGTGCTCGGACGGCGACCATGAGGAGCATGTGGCCCGCGATCCCAGGCGCCATCCATGCGACGAACGTCCCAACCGCGTCCGCATCCGCGGATCCGAATCTGCCCCCGCCGAGCACGATCCGCGTCAGGTCGACCGCAACCACAGGCAGCACGAGGATCGTCGCGACGCCGACGAAACCAACGAGGACAAGGGTTCGCTGGACGCTGTCGATGGCGGCCGCGGATGGAGCGTCAGGGCTTCGACTCCAACGCGTGAAGGTCACGGCGAGCAGCCCCGAGAGCAGGACCTGCTGGCCCGCGAGGACGAGGCGACTCGCGTAGTCGGCGATCGCTATCGCGCCGACGCCGTGGAGCGAGGCCAGGCCGCGCACCTCGAACGGGATCAGCGACAGGAGCGCGAACACGATCCCTACCGAAAGGAGGTCCCGCGCGGCGATCTGGCTGGGCGAGGCGCTCCGTGCGAGCACGGGTCTCGACGCAGGTACCAGCCCCCACAGCGCGGCGAGCTGCAGGATTGTGCCGCCGACGTAAGCGATCGCGACGAGCTGCACGTTTGGCGAACCAGTCAAGAGGATGGCGATGACTGGGAGCGGCGCGAGCATGGCCGTGGCCGCGGCGAGCACGTAGCGCTCTCGCGCGTTCGCAGCGCCGAGTGCGAGCCAGACGAGCGGCCAGGTCACCTCGAGCGGAGCAGAGATTCGGAGCAGACCGGCGAGCGTTTCCCGACGGACGGCGTCACCGCCCGGGGCGAGCAATGTCGCCACCAGCGGCGCGCCGAGGACAGTAACGGCGAGCAGTGCCGCTGCGACGACGAGCGCGATCGTCGTCGCCTGTGTGCGCAGCGCGATCGCCTCCGGTCCGGCGTGCGCCGCGCGCACGAATCGCGGGAGGTAGACGGTCGCCAGGGTCGTTCCCACGAGCCCCGTGGTCCCAACCGCCCAGGCGAGCGCCGCGCCGAGCGCATCGGTATCTGCCGAAACCCCCAGCGCCCGCGCATACAGAACCTGTTGGAGGAGGGTCACGGCGTAGACCAGGGCCGTGATGACGGTCGTCAGCCCGACGGCTTTCGCGGCCGAGCTGCCGCTTCCGGTCGCGAGCAGGGTCCCCCGTTCGGTGGTCACCGACCTTGGAGCGCCGCGGGGATCGTTCTCGCGAGGATCCTGAGATCCAGCATCAGGGACCAGCGGTCGATGTATTCGAGATCGGCGCTCACCCAGTTGTTGAAATCGGGGTCCCTGCGCCCGCGGACCTGCCAGAGACCCGTGATCCCAGGCTTCATCGACAGGCGTCGGCGGTGCCACAAATCGTATTCAGCCACCTCGTCCGGCAGCGGAGGCCTGGGTCCGACGAGGCTCATATCGCCCCACAGCACGTTCCAGAGCTGCGGCAGCTCGTCGAAGCTGAACCGTCGCAGGAGACGCCCAGCCCTCGTGATCCGCGGGTCGTTCGTGACCTTGAAGGCGTGCCCGGTCAGCTCGTTCTGCGCTTGCAACGCCGGCCGCGCCGACTCGGCGTCACGCGTCATCGTCCGCAACTTCAGCATCGTGAACTGCCGGCCGTGCAGCCCGAGGCGGCGCTGGCGGAAGAAGATCGGTGGCCCATCACCGAGGAACACGGCCAGCGCGCACGCGAGCAGGACCGGGCTCAGGATCACGAGGCCGATAGCGGCGGTGACGATGTCGATCGCACGCTTGGCAGCGAGAGACGCGACCCGATCCGGACCCGAGACCAAAGAAAAGACGGGGATCCCATCGAGCTCCTCCAGCCGAGCTCGTGCGATCGTCCGCTCGAGCGCATCCATCGGCAGACGAACGATCTTGCCCTCCTCTTCGCAGAGGGCCGCGATGGCGTCGATCCGATCCCAGTGCCTGAACGGGAGGCAGATCGCGACTTCGTCGACGACGCGCTCGTGGAGGACCGTTTCGAGGTCTGCCAGCGTGCCGAGGTACGCCCAGCGTGGCGCGATGGCGCCGCCGAAATCCGCGTCGTCATCCACGAAACCAATGACCCGCAGGCCGAGAACTCGGTGGGCTTCGAGCTGCTCGGCAAATGCTCGGCCTCGTGGGCCGGCGCCCGCGATCACGACGTAGCGGACGTTGTACCCGCGTTCCCGGAGGGACTCGAAGCCCAGCCGGAGGGCTCCGCGGACCGCGATCGTCGCGACGGCCTGGCTCGGGAAGAGGACGAGCAGGAAGAGGCGGCTGACGTCGGGCAGGTGGGCCAGGAAGAGGACGCTGAGCGTGATGACGACCATGGTCGCGGTCGCCCGCAGCACGTCGCGCGCCTCGGATCGCAGCGACCACCGCGCACGCGGACGATACAGGCCGTTGAGCGCGAGGACGGCGACCCAGATCACGGCATACAGGCCGACGAACAGCGCCGGGTCGCCGAGCGATTGGCGCCACAACGCCTGCCAGTCCGGGCCGAAACGCCAATAGGACAGGGCCATGAGCAGGCTGACCACGACAACGCCGTCCGCAACGGCGAGCAACGCGCGCAATTCGGAGCCGTGGCGTCGGAGCACGAGGGCAGCCTAGCCATGCCCGTGGTGGGCGGGCAATGGTACGGCAGAGGCATCGCACCTCCCCGTACCGGAACTACTCGGACCGACACCCTCTTGCCGGTACTCGCGTGCGGTGTAGCATCGCAACGCGGAGGACCATCGCCGGTCCGGAGGCTTGAGATCGGCGGCTAATCTCCGAGTCGCGCGCAGCGCAGGACCGTCAGGGGCTTCGGGCGGGAGGGTGCAATGCGACCGGGTCGAACGCGACTCGCCACCGCGATGGTGGCACTCGTCTTCGCGTCCCTGCTCGCCCCGGAAGCCGTTGCCGCGAAGGATCCCCCGAAATTCCAGACCCAAGGCACCGGGGTGCTTGCGAAGGGCTCCTGGATCGTCACCCTCAAACGTGGCCAGGACGTCGCCCTTGCCGCGCGCATGTCAAAGGACGCGGGCGGAAGCGTCGGGCTCACGTACACGCATGCTCTGACTGGTTTCCAGTTCAAAGGCTCGGCGAAGGCCGCCGCAGCCCTCGCGAAAAACAAGCGCGTCGCGTCCGTCACTCCGGACCGTGTGATCCACCTGACCGAGGTCGCGCCGAACGGGATCGGACGGATCCATGCCTGGACCACGGCGAACAACCCTCCTGATTCCGCATACCAGGCCGGCTATCGCGGTGCCGGCGCCCGGATCGCGATCCTCGACACCGGCATCGACCTCGCCCACCCCGACCTCGTCGCGAACATCGACGCCGCATCTGGCAAGAACTGCCTGAACCCCGCCTTGCCGCCGCAGGACGGCAACGGGCACGGGACGCACGTCTCCGGAACCGCGGCAGCGCCACTGAACGGCATCGGCGTTGTGGGAGTCGCGCCCGAGGCGACGCTGGTCGCGATCAAGATGTTCGACGACGCCGGCAACTCGTCCGAAACCCTGTCGCTGTGCGCCCTCGACCGCGTCACCGAGCTGAACACGGACACCAACCCGAACAACAACATCGACGTTGTCAACATGAGCTGGGGTGAGCATCGGTCGTGGGGCAGTTGCGCCGACGACCCGCTGCATGGCGCGATCTGCCGCGCACGTGCTTCCGGGGCCATCCTCGTGGCTGGAGCGGGCAACGACGCCGTCGATGCGGGTGACTTCGTCCCAGCGGCATTCCCCGAGGTGATCAGCGTCTCCGGCTACACGGACCTCGATGGCAAGCCGGGTGGCCTGGCGGGCTGCCAGTTCATCTTGACCCTCTTCTGGACGGTGTGCGACGACACGTTCGCCTTCTTCAGCGACTACGGGCCGTCCGTCGACGTCATCGCACCGGGCGTGCAGGTCTATTCCACGTGGACGGGCGGCGGCTACCAGACGCTCGACGGGACCAGCATGGCGACGCCGCACGTCACGGGGGTCGTGGCGTTGATGCGCGCAGCCAATCGATCGCTGACCGCTGCGCAGGCCCTCGACTTGCTGCTCACGACGGGCGAGTGCCCGAACGGCGCGGCAGCGAGTGCCGACGGGCTGTCCGGGTGTGCCGGCCAGGGAACCTGGACCGGCGATCCGGATGGAATCCCTGAGCCAATGCCAAACGCGCTGCGTGCCGCGCAGGCGGCGAGCGCAGCCATCGGCGCCCCCGCCGTCCAGATCACGAACCCGCCCGCGGGCCTCGTCAACGGGATCGTCAACGTGACGGCGACGGCCACTGATGACATCGGCGTCGTGCGTGTGGAGTTCGCCGTTAACGGGAGCACGGTCGCGACGGACACGAATGGTGCGGACGGCTGGTCCTTCAGCTGGGACACGACGCCGCTCCTGCCGGGCGCGTACGTGCTGGCCGCAACGGCGTTCGACGCAGACGGCCATCAGGGACGAGATTCGGTTCAGGTCAGCGTCGGGGCGTACCCCCAGGGCAATTGGGTCGGCAGCTATGGCGCCGACGGCTATGCCCTGCTGGCCTGGAACGGCAGCAGCGACTTGGTGAACCTGCCTAACGCAACGCTGACCTTCGATCAGGGCGGGCGCGCCACCTGGGCGAACCCGACGACGGACAACCGTGCGCTCCAGAGTGCGGACCAGAGCCAGCGGCGGGCGATGACCTGGTGGGACAACGCCCAGATCCGGGCCCACCTGACGTTCAGCTCGGCGTACGCCGGCACCCTCCATCTCTACGCGCTCGACTGGGATGCCACCAACAGGCAGGAGACCGTTACCGTCAACGATGGCAGCGGGCCACAGCAGGTGACGCTTTCGAGCAGCTTCCACGACGGCGCCTGGCTCCACTTCCCGATCTCGGTCCAGGCGGGCGGTCAGGTCACCCTGACCGTCGACCGGCTCGCCGGCGCCAACGCCGTCCTGAGTGGCCTCTTCCTCGGCGGCGGCCAGCAGCAGCAGCCGACCGCGCCTGGCGCGCCGACCCTCAACACCGCCACCCCTGGCAACGGCCAGATCTCGCTCACCTGGTCAGCGCCGGCGTCGAATGGCGGCAGCGCCATCACCGGCTACACCGCCACGGCAAGCCC
>JACXTT010003882.1_pt1 | contig 22592 bp, 30 predicted proteins | sample 9270951 | NCBI WGS metagenome assembly JACXTT01 (sample SAMN15532306, study PRJNA645909) | rock metagenome | isolation source: weathered quartz diorite | place: Puerto Rico | collected 2017-06-21
CCTCATTGCCGCCCACCCCGAGACGGCGACCTCCGCGCTCTGCCCCTGGTTCCGCCACCCGTTCTGGTTTCCCGGCACTGGGCGAGAAGGGACGTTCAACTTGTGGGACAAGACGTTCGACCGCGGCCTGTACATGCCGTACCCGATGGCCGAGCAGCGTGCGCGCGAGCACTTCCGCGGCAGGCGATGGCTGCTGCTGTTCAACGTGGAGATGCCCGACCCCGCGGCGCACGGATTCCGCCTGCTGCAAGTCACCGCGCCACCGTTCGCGCAGCGCGACGAGCGGTTTTGGCTCTACGCTCCACTAGAATGAGCGCCGTGAAGGCGGTCGTTCTGGCGCTACTCCTCATCGCGCAGTCGGACGCGGACCTCGTCCGCCAAGGCGTCGCGCTTTTCGATCAGGGGAAGATCGATGAGGCGATTGCCAAGTATCGTGAGGTGCTGGCGAAGAATCCGTCGAACGCCGACGCCATCTACGAGCTTGCGCTGGCCTACACGGCGAAGCGAGACTTTCAACAGTGCCGCGCCCTTCTCGAGCCGGCGCTCCCTCTCGAACGGCGCGAAGGCGGTGCGCATCTGCACATGGCCCTCGGCAACTGCCTCGATGCGTCCGGGGAGCCGCAGAAAGCAATCGAGGTCTATCGCCAGGGACTGGCGCTCGCGCCGGGCGATCCGCGCCTCAGCTACAACCTGGCCGTCACCCTCATCGGGAAAAAGAAGCTCGACGAGGCGCGTCAACTGCTGGAGCACAACGTCGCCGCCGAGCCGGAGCACGCCTCCGGTCACTACGCGCTGGCGAAGGTCTTCGAGGCGCAGAACTTTCGCGTTCCCGCCTTTCTCGAGTACCTCCGCTTCCTGGCCATCGAGCCGTCCGGCGCGCGGGCGAAGCAGTCAGCGCAGCGCGCCGTGGCCCTGATGAACCTCGGCGTGGAGAGGAAGGGGCACAAAGAAGTGACCATCACGGTCGATGTCCACTCGCGCAAGGAGGAAGGCGACTTCGGCGCGGTGGAGATATTTGCGGCCATGGTCGCCGCGACCGGCGGATTGCCGGACGACAAGAAGGCGGATCCTGCGGCGCGGTTGAGCGATCAGATCGGCGGCATGCTCGGGCTGATCACGGAAACGGCTACGGAGAATCGCGGCCAGGAGTACGTCTGGCAGAACGTCGTCCCCTTCTTCGATGCCATGAGCAAGCGCGAGCTGGTGACGCCGTTCGCGTACGTGGCGTTCTCCACCCTCGAGCTGCCGGGCGCGAAGAAATGGATGGAAGCGAACCGCGACGCGATCGACCGTTACAACGACTGGCGCTCGCATGGCGGCCGCGTCGACGCCATCCCGGTGCCGCCGAAGCCATGAGTCGATCGTTCATGGTTGGTTGTTCGTCGTGGTCTCGAACAACGACGAACAAAGAACAATGAACTTGCTAGTCCTGTCCGAGCACGACGTCGAAGAGCTCCTCACTTTTCCCGAATGCGTCGAGGTGATGGCGGAGGCGCTGACCTCGCTGGCGCGCGGCGAGGTGCACAACCCGCTGCGCAGCATCGTGCGCCCCGAGGGGGCTTCGGGGTTTCTCGGGCTGATGCCGGCGTACCGCGGCGGCGCGAGACCGGCCTACGCGCTGAAAGAGATCTGCCTTTTCCCCGGCAATCCGGCGCGCGGACTGGACACGCACCTCGGCGGCGTGCTGCTGCACAGCGGCGAGACCGGCGAGCTGCTGGCCATCATGAACGCCTCGGCCATCACGGCCATCCGCACCGCGGCCGTCTCTGCGCTGGCTACGCGCCTCCTGGCGCGGGAGGACGCGAAGGTCCACGCCATCATCGGCGCCGGCGTGCAGGCGCGCTCGCATCTGGCCGCCATCCCCGCCGTGCGCAAGGTGTCCGAGGTCAGGATCTGCAGCAGGACGCGCGCGAAGGCGGAGGCGCTGGCGCGTCAATGCGCGCCCGAAACGGGCGCGCCCACACTGCGCGTGATCGACTCCATCGAAGAGGCGGTGCGCGGCGCGGACATCGTCTCCACCACCACCAGCTCGCGCGAGCCGGTGATCCACCGGAGCTGGATCGCGCCGGGAACGCACATCAACGCGGTCGGCTCGAGCATCGCCGCCGCGCGCGAGCTCGACTCCGACACCGTCGCCGCAGCGTCGCTCTTCGTCGACCGGCGCGAGTCGACGCTCAACGAGTCGGGCGACTACCTCTCCGCCGTGCGCGAAGGAGCCATCGCCGGGCCGGAGCACATCCGCGCCGAGATCGGCGAGGTTCTGATCGGGAAGGCGGAGGGACGCCGCTCGCGCGACGAGATCACGCTCTTCAAGTCGCTCGGCATCGCCGTGGAGGACCTCGCCGCCGCGCAGTTTCTCTACGAGAAGGCGCACCGCCTCGGCCGCGGCCGCGTCGTCGATTTCTGACGTGGAGTGCGGGCGTCCGCGCCCCGCACCGGTCGGGCGTCCCGCCCGTGGCCTGGTGCGGTCGGGCGGGACGCCCGACGGGTGCGGCCGAGGACGGCCGCACTCCTCACCAATACCGCTCGATCAGCACCCACGCCGACTGCAGCGTCGCCAGCGCGGTGAGGCCGGCCACAGCGAGCCGCTTCGCGCGCTCCGTCGCGCGGCGCGCGCAGAGCGGAAGAAGCGCCAGCGGGAGGAGGGGGAGGAAGTAGCGTCCCTGCAGTCCTCTGAAGAATTCTTCCGGCGGCGCGTAAAGGTACATCACCGTGCTGATGGCCACGACGCCGGCGACGAAGAGGATCAGCGACCACGCGCGGCTGATGTCCTTCGCCGGACCGTCGATGACGGCCACAGCGATCAGCGCGGCGATCCAAATCAGCGCGAAGGCCAGCGGCGCGGGGGCGTCGACCCAGCCGAAATCGGCCACCAGCTCTATGGCCAGTAGTCCGCCGGCGCGGCCGAGCGCGGCGGAGAAGCCGCCGAGATACTCGAAGGGGTGATGCAGGATCGACGTTGCGCGAAGCCGCGGGTCGATGTGCAGTGAGGGCTCGGGCGGAACATCGACCGCTCGCATCCAGAAGATTGCGGTCAGGACGCCAATCAGCGTGGCCATGATGATCAACGCCATGACGGCGCGCCGCGCGCGGAGCCGCCGCACGCCGAAGGCGAAGAGCGGCAGGATGGCGTAGCCCGGCTTGATCGCCGCGACGACGACCGACAGCGCGATCGACGACGCGGCCTCGCCGCGCAGCATCTCCACGATGAGCAACGCGGCGCAGGCGATGGTCAGCGCGTCGACCGCCAGGCTGCCGCGCATGAAGGCGCACATCGGCGTCAGCGCAAAGAGCGCGAGCGCCCAGCGGCCGAACGGCGCGCGGCGGATGGTGAAGGCCAGGATCAGCGTCGAGAGGATCAGGTTCGCCGCGCGGCCGAGGTAGACGAGCGCGACGGGGGAGAGCGAGAGGAGACGGCCGAGGAGGATGGCGGGGGCGGTGGCGGCATAGCCGAGGGGCGTGTAGCTCGGCGCGGTGTAGGCGAGCGGGTGCTTCCACGCGTCGGCTACCACCGGGACGAAGACGCGGTCTGTGGGATGGAGCGGCGTTCGCGCGAAGGCCGGGCGCGCCATGCCGGCGGCCGCCGCTTCGACGAGGCTTCGCGGAACTGGAGCGCCCCCGCGGCCGAACCACCGCCCTTCCGAGATGGACCAGGCGCGGTAGAGGTGCGCGGGCTCGTCCGGCGTCTGGAACGGCGGCGTCAGGACGATGAGCAGCGCGCCGAAGACGAGACTGAGCGCGGCGAAGAAGCGCGCGGGATCGGACATGCGGGGGAGAATAGCGTGGATGTTCGCTGTTGGCCGTTGGCCGTTGGCCGAGATCTCCACGCCGAAGCCCTCGGCCAACGGCCAACGGCCAACGGCGAACGAATTTGCCCTGCTGGCGACCCTCGTCGCCGTTGCCGCGCTTTTCGTCTTTCTCGGCCGCGGCCGCTGGCTCGATCCGATCATCGACGCCGGCCGCGATCTCTACGTCCCCGAGCAGCTCGCCCGCGGCGCGCGGTTGTACCGCGACGTCGACTACAACTACCCGCCGCTGGCGCCGCACGCGCTCGCGCTGGTGGTGCGGGCCTTCGGAAGCTCGCTCGCGCTGTACGAAGTGATCGGCGGCTTGCTCGCGGCGATCGCGGCGGCGGCCATGTACATCGCTGGGCGGGTGGTGGCTGGGGTGGCGGGGGCGTTTGCCGCGGCGCTGCTTTTCGTGGTGCTCTGCGTCGCCGGGCGGCCGAATTTCAATTTCTTCTTCCCCTACGCGGAGGCGATGACGTTCGGCGCTACGCTGACGATCGTCTACGTTGCGCTCGTGATCGCGCGGTCGAACTGGGCCATCGTTGCCGGCGCGCTGGCCTGCGCCACGAAGCTCGAGTTTGCCTTCGTGATCATCGCCTGCGCGCTCGTCGCCGCGGCGCTGCAGCGGCGGCGGATGTTCTTCGAGGCCACGGCGCTCTTCATCGTCATCACCTTCGTGGCCACGCCGCTGCCGTCGCAGCTCGGGCGCGGCGCGGCCGCGGCGTTCTATCGCCGCCTGGCCGTCGGGGGTTGGAGCGACCTCCTCTTCGGCACGGTGGCGCTGGCTGGGGTGGCGGTTCTCTCGGCCAAGCCGAGCCGCGCCATGGCCGTGGCGCTCTTCGCCGCGTTCTGTTTCGTCTCGGCCGACATGCTCTTCGCGCCGGCGCCGCTCGTTCACCTCGCGCTCATTCCGCTGATCCTGCGCGCGCGCCACACGCCGCTGCCCATCCTCTGGTGCGCGTCGATCACCTCCACCGCGCGCATCGCGCTGCATGTCGGGCCGTCGTTCAACGGCTTCGCATACGTGCTGCCGACCATCGTCCTCTTCGTCTATCTCGCGCTCACTCTCGCGCCGAAGGCGACCGCACTCTGGATGGCGGTCTTTGCCGGCGTCGCTGCACATGCGCTGTGGGTGCAGGTCGACCGTTCACGCCTTCCCGCGATGCGCGTCGAGACGCCGCGCGGCTCCTACCTCGACGAGAGCTTTGATCGCGCCGCGGCCGTCGCGGGCGCGCTCGGCTATCTCAGCTCCGCGCCCGCCGGAGCGCTGGCCGTCGTCCCCGAAGGCGTTTCCCTCAACTACTTCAGCGGACGCAAGACGCCGCTGCGCCGCTATCTCTTCACCCCGCCCGAGACCGCCGATCGGCGCACCGAGGCGGAGATCATCGGCGACTGGCGCGCGCATCCGCCCGACTTCGTGGCCATGACCTCGCGGCAACTGAGCGAGTACGGCTCGGCGGGCTTCGGCGTCGACTACGACCGCGATCTCGGACGCTTGATCGCCGCGGAATACGTGCGGGTGGGGGAGTGGGGAGGCGTGGGATACACCATCACTCTGATGCGGCGGAAGCGATGACGCGCGACGTTGTGCTGCTGGTGCTGCTCTTCGCCGCCGCCATGCTGCTGGTCGATCCGCGCGGCGACTTTCCGCTGGACGACGACTGGGATTTCGCGCTGGCCACGTGGGCCTTCGCGCAGACGGGACACTTTCACTTCACCCCTTTCACCGCGGCTTCGGCCTATCTGCAGGTGGTGTGGGGGGCGCTCTGGACGCTGCTGTTCGGCCAGTCGTTCAACGTGCTACGAGCGTCGACGCTCGTTCTCGCGGCCGCGACCATCGTCATCTTTCACGCGCTGCTGCGCCGCCTGCCGCTCACGCGCGGCGAGCGCTTCCTCGCTGCCGCCGCGCTGATCTTCCATCCCATCTTCTTCTGGTCGTCGGCCACGTACATGACGCACATCCCGTACGTTTTCCTCTCCGTGGCGGCGATGGCGGCGTTCGTGCGCGGCATCGAAGACCCATGTGGGACGGGTTCTCAACCCGTCCGCGGCCGCGCAGCGGCCGCCCTTCGGGGGGCAGATGGGTTGAGAACCCGTCCCACGTGGATCGCGCTCGGATCGCTGGCGGTGGCCGCGTCGATCTTCGTGCGGCAAACGGGCGTGGTGAGCGCCGTCGCGCCGGTGGTGGTGCTGCTCATGCGGCGGGAGAAGAAGCTCGCCGCCATCGCCGCGGCCCCGCTGCTTCTTTTCGCCGCCGCCTACCCCGCGCTCGTGCACGGCGAGTTCGGCTACCACTCGCTGGCCACGCGCGGCGCGGGCGTGCAAGTTGCCGCTAACGCCGGACGGTATCTCTTCGACGATTTCTCATCCGCCGCCATCTTCATGATCCCGCTGGTGGCGCTGGCGGCGAAGCGCATCCGCCGCTGGTGGCTCGCCGCCTCCGTCGCCGCGCTCTTCGCCGCGCGCGCGCTGCTCTTCATCGGAGTCGGCTTCGCCATCCCGCAATGGAACCCCTTCCTCACCTCCGAGCAGCTCTTCGGCAACGTCTTCGTCAACCTCGGGCTCGGCCCGCTGACGCTCTTCGACACGCACGTGCTCGGCTATCCCGCCCCCGTGCATCTCGTCTACGGCGCGCGATTCGCGCTGACCGTGCTGGCCGCGGTGGGGGGCGGGATCGTGGTGGCCTTGTTGATCGAGAATTGGAAGAACCTCGGCACGATCCAGATCGCCGCGGCGACGCTGCTCCTCGCCTTCTCCGCCGTCTGGTTCGACCGCTACACGCTCGACGCCGCGTGGCCGCTGGCGTTCGTGCTCCCGCTCGTGGCGCGCGGCGCGCGCAAGTGGATGGCGGTCGCGCTGTTGGTGGGTATCGCATTGTTCGATATCTGGGCCGTGCGCGACTACTTCCGCTGGAACCGCGCGCGCAACGAAGCGTGGGCGCACCTGATCGCGCGCGGCGTTCCGGCCGAGGCGATCAACGGCGGGGTGGAATTGAACGCGATGGCGCGGCTGCGCGGGAAGTCGTTCCCCGCGGTCCGGCCGCAGTGGGAGATCCGCAACGATTACGTGCTCTCGTTTCGGCCGCTGCCATCGTACGACGTGGTCGAGCGCGTCGGGCCGGTTTTCGCGCTCCGCCGGCGCCCGGACGCCAAGTGGCCCGTAGCCACCACCCCGTGGCGATAGCCGTGCGCTGCCGCGATCGCGAGAGCGGGGATGATCTCCAGCACGTACCGCGGGTAGCCAACCGGCAACCACGCGGTGAACGGAAGGACGATCGTTGCGCACCACGCGAGGAGTGCGGGCGTCTCGCCCGCACCGACGGCGCGTCTCGCGCTGTCGCCGTCCTCGGATTGCTGGCCATCGCCGGGCGGGACGCGGCGGAGCGCGAATGGCGCGAAGACGATGCCGATCAGCATCAGGATGCCGATGATGTCCCCGAACGCGTATTCGGAGACGAATCGCAATTTCTCCCCGAGCGACAGGCGATGCTCGTGCGTCTCGGCGAGGAGCGCCTGCAAATCGCCGAATTGACTGAAAAAGAAGGGATTGAGGGCCGCGGCCAGCGCGACGGCGATGCCGGAAGCGGCCGCCGCCTGGACGAACTTCCGCCGCGCCACCAAGAGCGCCGCCATCCCGGCGAGCGCGAGCGCGCCGCTGAGGCGGACGTCGATGGCCAACGCCGCGAGCACGGCCGCCGCCACCGTGCGCGGCCACGTCACCTTCCGCGCCACCGGGACCGCGGCAGCGACCACCAGCAGCGTCAGCAGCGGGTCGAAGACAGCCGTCGCTGCAAATGTCTGCGTCAGGAAGCTGAAGAAGTAGAGCATCGCCGCCAGCAGGGAGTCGGAAAGAAGGTAGACGAGCGCGGCCGTGAGCGCAGTGGCCAGCAGGGAGACCATGCGCGCCGGCCGCAGCGCCTGTCGATACGTCTCGGCGAGTTGCGGCGGCGGGATCCGCTCCCCGCGGGCGGCGCGCTCGGTGAAGGCCGGGTCGAACGGCACGTGGACGCCCGCCGCGCGGAGGGCGAGGGCGAAGACCACCTTTCCCACCGGCGGATTGGCGCGCTCGGCGCGACTGTTCCGCCACGCCGCGGGCGAAAGATCGGCCGTCTCGCTGATCTTGTGCGCCTCGTCGATGCGCCAGTCGCCGGCGAGGCGGCCGGAAAGGGCGATGGCGGCGGCTGCGGCCACGAAAATGGCGAGCGCGACGACGTGGCGCACTCAAGCAGTGTAGCGTTCGCTGCTGACCGATGGCCGTTGACCGAAACCCTCGGCCAACGGCCAACAGCTAACGGCGAACGACCCGGAATACCCTTTCCGGACAGCGCGTTAGGGCGATTTCGAGCTTGACAAGCTCCCGACCGGCGGGTAGAGTGCGCCGGTTTTTCCCCTTCCGGGAAGTCCATTTCGCTGTAGGTGTCTCAAGAGGAATCGTACGGAATGCCGACCATCAACCAACTCGTCAGCCAGGGCCGCGCGAAGGTCGCGTACAAGACCAAGTCGCCGGCGCTGCAGTCGAGCCCGCAGAAGCGCGGCGTCTGCACGCGCGTCTACACCTCGACCCCCAAGAAGCCGAACTCCGCGCTGCGTAAAGTGGCGCGCGTCCGTCTGACCAACGGCGTCGAAGTGACCACCTACATCCCGGGCGTGGGGCACAACCTGCAGGAGCACTCCATCGTGCTCATTCGCGGGGGGCGCGTGAAGGACCTTCCGGGCGTTCGTTATCACATCATCCGCGGCACACTGGACACCGTCGGCGTGGCCAAGCGCATGCAGGGTAGAAGCAAGTACGGAGCGAAGAGGCCGAAGAAGGGGTGAAGCTCCAAGCTCTCAGCTCCAAGCTCTCAGGGGAACCGAGGAGCGATGGGGCGGCGGGCCTTAGAGCTTAGAGCTTAGAGCTAAACAAGATGCCGAGACGTCGCGAAATACCCAAGAGAGAAATCCTTCCCGATCCGGTTTACAACAGCCAGTTGGTGACCAAGTTCATCAACTCGCTGATGTCGGAGGGGAAGAAGTCCGTGGCCGAGCGCGTGTTTTACGGCGCGCTGCGCAAGGTCGAGGACCGCGCCAAGGACGATCCGCTCAAGCTCTTCAAGAAGGCGGTGGACAACGTCAAGCCGGCGCTGGAAGTGAAGAGCCGCCGCGTTGGTGGGTCGAACTATCAGGTGCCCGTCGAAGTGCGGCCCGCCCGCCGCACCGCCCTGGCCATCCGCTGGCTGATCAGCTACGCCGTGGCGCGCGGCGAGAAGACCATGCAGGACAAGCTGGCCGCCGAGATCATGGATGCCGCCAACAACCGCGGCAACGCGATCAAGAAGAGAGAAGACACGCACAAGATGGCGGAGGCGAATAAAGCCTTCGCGCACTATCGTTGGTAGTTGGTTGTAAGTAGTTCGCGGTAAACGTAGTTCCACCCGAGGCTCCGTCTCGACCGGATAACACAGAAGCTGTTGTTCTGCGGTTCCGGACCGAGCAACGGGAAACGTCAAACAAACATACCCGAATTGTAGCGGCAGCCGCTTCGGCTGTCGTGCGGCGGCCGGAGCGGCCGCCGCTACACGTGTGGTTGAAGAAAAACACCATGGCACGTCAGGTACCTCTCGAGAAGACGCGGAACATCGGCATCATGGCTCACATCGATGCCGGTAAGACGACGACTACCGAGCGCATCCTCTATTACACCGGCCGCACCCACAAGATCGGCGAGGTGCACGAGGGAACCGCGACCATGGACTGGATGGTCCAGGAGCAGGAGCGCGGCATCACCATCACCTCGGCGGCCACCACGGCCACCTGGGGCGACACCCGCGTCAACATCATCGACACCCCCGGCCACGTCGACTTCACCGTCGAAGTGGAGCGCTCGCTGCGCGTCCTGGACGGCGCGGTCGGCGTCTTCTGTGCCGTCGGCGGCGTGGAGCCGCAGTCGGAGACGGTCTGGCGCCAGGCCGACAAGTACGGCGTGCCGCGCATCGCCTTCGTCAACAAGATGGACCGCGTCGGCGCGAACTTCATCGCCGTGGTCAACCAGATCCGCCAGAAGCTCGGCAAGAACGCCGTCCCTCTGCAGCTCCCCATCGGCGCTGAGGACCAGTTCAAGGGCGTCATCGACCTGGTGCAGATGAAGGCGCTGTTCTTCCATGACGAGACCCTCGGCGCCAAGTTCGACGCGGAGGAGATCCCCGCCGAGCTGCGCGCAGAGGCGGAGCACTACCGCGAGAAGATGGTGGAGTCCATCGCCGAACAGCACGACGAGCTGCTCGAGAAGTACCTCAGCGGCGAGAGCCTGGAGATCGGCGAGCTCAAGGCCGCCCTCCGCGAGGCCACCATCGCCCAGAAGATCACTCCGGTCCTCTGCGGATCGGCGTTCAAGAACAAGGGCGTGCAGCCGCTGCTCGACGCGGTGGTGGACTACCTCCCCTCGCCGCTGGACATCCCGCCGGTCAAGGGCATCAATCCCGACGACGAGTCGTTCATCGAGCGCCCGGCCGACGACAAGGCGCCGTTCGCGGCGCTGGTCTTCAAGATCATGACCGACCCCTTCGTCGGCCAGTTGGCCTTCTTCCGCGTTTACTCCGGCAGCGTGGCGCAGGGCACCTCGGTGGCCAACTCCACCAAGGGCAATAGCGAGCGCATCGGGCGCCTGCTGCAGATGCACGCCAACAAGCGCGAAGAGATCAAGGAAGTGTGGGCGGGCGACATCGGTGCCGCGGTAGGGCTGCGCAACGTCACCACCGGCGACACCATCAGCGACCGCGACCAGCCGATCGTGCTGGAGACGATGAACTTCCCCGAGCCGGTCATCGCCGTGGCCATCGAGCCGAAGACGAAGGCCGATCAGGAAAAGATGGGCGTAGCGCTGGCCAAGCTGATGCAGGAAGACCCGACCTTCAAGGTCCACACGGACCCGGAGACCAACCAGACCATCATCCGCGGCATGGGCGAGCTGCACCTGGAGATCATCGTCGACCGCATGGTGCGCGAGTTCAACGTGGCCGCCAACGTCGGCAAGCCGCAGGTGGCCTATCGCGAGGCGATCACCCGTTCGGCCAATGCGCACGGCCGCTTCGTCCGCCAGTCGGGCGGCAAGGGGCAGTTCGGCGACGTCAAGATCCGCCTGGAGCCGATCACGGAGAAGGACTTCGAGTTCGTCAACGAGACGGTGGGCGGATCGGTGCCGAAGGAGTTCATCAAGCCGACCGAGCAGGGCATCAAGGAAGCGATGGAGAAGGGCATTCTGGCCGGTTATCCCATGACGGGCATCCGCGCCGTGCTGTACGACGGGCAGTACCACGACGTCGACTCCAGCGAGATGGCCTTCAAGATCGCCGGCTCCATGGCCTTCCAGGAAGGGGCGCGCAAGGCCGGCCCGATCCTGAAGGAACCGATCATGGATGTGGAAGTGGTCACGCCCGAGGATTACGCGGGCGATGTGATGGGCGACCTCTCGCGGCGCCGCGGCAAGATCCAGCAGATGGACGAGCGCGGCGGGGCCAAGGTCATCCGCGCGCACGTGCCGCTGTCGGAAATGTTCGGATACGCCACGCAGCTCCGCTCGATGTCGCAGGGGCGCGCCAGCTACACCATGCAGTTTTACGCGTACGAGGCGGCGCCGAAGAGCGTGGCCGATGAAGTCATTGCCAAGGTTGCAGGATAACGAAGCTCTTAGCTCTCAGCTCTTAGCTCTCAGGGAGACCGGAGGGCGAAGGCGGGAGGGCCTGAGAGCTGACAGCCGAGAGCTAACAGGAGGTTGATCCAAAAATGGCAAAAGAAAAATTCGATCGCAGCAAGCCGCACGTCAACGTCGGGACCATCGGCCACGTCGATCATGGCAAGACCACGCTGACGGCGGCGATCACCAAGATCCTGGCCGCGCAGGGCACCGCGCAGTTCGTGGCCTTCGATCAGATCGACAAGGCCCCCGAGGAGCGCGAGCGCGGCATCACCATCGCCACCGCGCACGTCGAATACTCGACCGCCAAGCGCCACTACGCGCACGTCGACTGCCCGGGCCACGCCGACTACATCAAGAACATGATCACCGGCGCCGCGCAGATGGACGGCGCCATTCTGGTCGTCTCCGCCGCCGACGGCCCCATGCCGCAGACCCGCGAGCACATCCTGCTGGCGCGCCAGGTTGGTGTGCCGTACATCGTCGTGGCGCTGAACAAGGTCGACATGGTCGACGACCCCGAGCTGCTCGATCTGGTCGAGCTCGAGGTCCGCGAGCTGCTCTCCAGCTACGACTTCCCCGGCGACGAGATCCCTGTTATCCGCATCTCGGCGCTCAAGGCGCTCGAAAGCGGCGACCCGAAGTCCGAATGGGGCAAGAAGGTGCTCGATCTGATGGACGCCGTCGACACGTACATCCCGCTGCCGCAGCGCGCCATCGACAAGGACTTCCTGATGCCGGTGGAAGACATCTTCTCCATCTCCGGCCGCGGCACCGTGGTCACCGGCCGCATCGAGCGCGGCGTGGTCAAGGTGGGCGAGGAAGTGGAGATCGTCGGCATCCGCCCCACGCAGAAGAAGGTCGTCACCGGCGTGGAGATGTTCCGCAAGCTGCTCGACCGCGGCGAGGCGGGCGACAACGTCGGCCTGCTGCTGCGCGGCACCGAGCGCAAGGACGTCGAGCGCGGCCAGGTTTGCGCCAAGCCGGGATCGATCACCCCGCACACCAAGTTCAAGGCTGAGGTCTACATCCTGACCAAAGAAGAGGGGGGCCGGCACACGCCGTTCTTCAACGGCTACCGCCCGCAGTTCTACTTCCGCACCACCGACATCACCGGTACCGCGGAGCTGTCGGCGGGGGCGGAGATGGTCATGCCAGGCGACAACACCTCGCTGACCATCCAGCTTATCAACCCCATCGCCATGGAGAAGGGGCTCCGCTTCGCCATCCGTGAGGGGGGCCGCACCGTCGGCGCCGGCACGGTGACGGACATCCTGGAGTAGATGAGTGTAGGGGCGGGCGCTCTCGCCCGCCCACGGCGGCCGAAGCGGCCGCCACTACACATGTTCTTTGAGGAAGACACGACATGATGAACGAAAAGATCCGCATCCGACTCAAGGCGTACGACTACCGCGTGCTCGACCAATCCACCTCCGAGATCGTCGACACGGCGAAGCGGACGGGGGCGAAGGTGGCGGGACCGATCCCTCTGCCGACGCAGGTGTCGCGCTACACGGTCCTGCGCAGCCCGCACGTGGACAAGAAGTCGCGCGAGCAATTCGAGATGCGGACGCACAAGCGGCTGCTCGACATTCTCGAGCCGACCACCCAAACGGTCGACGCGCTGATGAAGCTCGAGCTGCCCGCGGGTGTGGATGTGGAGATCAAAGCGTTTGGAAAATAGCTCTCAGCTGTCAGCTCTTAGCTCTCAGGGGAACCGGGAGCCGAGGGCGGTGGGCCTGAGAGCTTGGAGCTGAGAGCTGAGAGCTCAAGGTGACGAAATGGCTATCGAAGGAATCATTGGCAAGAAGGTCGGGATGACCCAGGTGTTCGCCGAGGACGGCGCGCTGGTGCCGGTCACCGTCATCCAGGCCGGCCCTTGCCTCATCGTGCAGAAGAAAACTGCGGCCAAAGACGGCTACGACGCGGTGCAGGTGGGGCTGGTGGAGAAGGTCTCCAACCGGCGCGTCACCGGCGCCCTGCGCGGGCACTTCGAGAAGGCCGGCATCCCGCCGGTGCGCACGCTCTGCGAGTTCGAGTACTCCGGCGACGCGAACATCGGCGACCGCGTGCAGGTGGACATGTTCAAGCCGGGCGACGCCATCGACGTCGTCGGCCAGTCGAAGGGGAAGGGCTATCAGGGCGTGGTCAAGCGCCACCACTTCCGCGGCGGCCGCGCCACGCACGGCTCGATGTTTCACCGCGCCCCCGGCTCCATCGGCGCCTCGGCCTTTCCTTCGCGCGTCATGAAGGGCATGCGCATGGGGGGGCGGATGGGGGGCGACCAGGTCACGGTCAAGAACCTCCGTGTAGCCAAGGTCGACGCCGAGAACAACCTTCTCTACGTCCGCGGCGCGGTGCCGGGCGGGCGCAACGGCCTGGTGGTCGTGCGCTTCTCGAAGAACGGGAAGCGAGGGTAACGACGATGCCTACCATCGACATCAAAGACTGGAACAACAAGAAGGTCGGCTCGGCCGAGCTCTCTGATGACATCTTCGGTTATCCGTACAAGGAGCACCTCATCCACGAGGCGGTGCGCAACTACCTCGCCTCGCTCCGGCAGGGGACGCACAAGGTCAAGAACCGCTCCGAAGTGAGCGGCTCGGGGAAGAAGCCCTTCCGGCAGAAGGGCACCGGCCGCGCGCGCCAGGGCGGCAACCGCCCCCCCATCCACCGCCACGGCGGCACGGTCTTCGGGCCGACCCCGCGCGACTACTCCTACAAGATGAACGCGCAGGAGAAGAAGGCGGCGCTCAAGAGCGCGCTCTCGCAGCGGGTGAAGGAAGGGAAGCTCGTCCTTCTCAACGACCTCTCCGTCGAGGAGCCGAAGTCGAAGGCACTGGCGGAGAAGGTGACCAAGATCGGCATCGACGGCAAGGCGCTCCTGGTCGATTCCTTCGAGAACACCAATTTGGCGCTGGCGGCGCGCAACAACCCGAAACTGCACCTGGTCGATGCGCTGCACGTCAACGTCTACGACGTTGTCAACAGCCGCTACATCGTGCTCAGCCAGGACGCGCTCGATCGGCTGACGGAGGCGCTACAGGCATGAACGCCAATCAAATCATCCGCCGTCCGCTGGTGACGGAGAAGTCGACCATGATGCGCGAAGAGGGCACCAACATTATGGCCTTCGAGGTCGACCCCAAGGCCAACAAGATTCAGGTCAAGGACGCCGTCGAAGCGCTCTTCAAAGTGAAAGTCGACGACGTCCGCCTCTTCAACGTCCGCGGCAAGGTCAAAAGGGGGCAGGGGCGCTCCGTCGGCAAGCGCCGCGACTGGCGGAAGGCGTACGTGAGACTCAAAGAGGGCGAGAAGGCGCCGGACTTCATCGAAGGAGTCTAGAAGAAGTCCTGCGTCCTGCGTCCTGCGTCCTGCGTGCAAGAGCAGGGGACGCAGGACGCAGGACCCGGGACGCAGGACCTAGAAAATGGCTACCAAAACCTACAAACCGACCTCCCCCGGCATCCGGTTCCAGTCGCACGCCTCCTTCGACGGCATCACCAAGTCGACGCCGGAGAAGTCGCTGACCAAAGGGAAGCCGAAGACGGGCGGGCGCGCCAGCCACGGCCGCATCACCTCGCGTTTCATCGGCGGCGGTCACAAACAGAAGTACCGCGACATTGACTTCAAACGGAACAAGCACGGGATCCCGGCCAAGGTGGCGGCCATCGAGTACGATCCGAACCGCTCGGCGCGCATCGCCCTGCTGCACTACGCGGATGGCGAGAAGCGCTACATCCTCGCGCCGGACGGCCTGGCCGTCGGCTCGACCATCACCTCCGGTCCGGAGGCCGACATCCTGGTCGGCAATGCCCTGCCGCTCTCCAAGATCCCCCTCGGCACGACCATACACAACGTCGAACTGAAGGAAGGGAAGGGCGGCCAGATGGTCCGCTCCGCCGGAACGGCCGCGCAGCTCATGGCGCGCGAAGGCGACTGGGCCACCCTCCGCCTCCCCTCGGGCGAGATGCGGAAGGTGCACGTGCGCTGCTACGCCACCATCGGGCAGGTGGGCAACCTCGAGCACGAGAACGTTTCCTACGGCAAGGCCGGACGGACGCGGCATCTCGGCAAGCGCCCGCACAACCGCGGCGTGTCGATGAATCCGGTCGATCATCCGTTGGGCGGTGGCGAAGGAAAGACCTCGGGCGGACGCCATCCCGTTTCGCCGTGGGGGCAGCCGACCAAGGGTTACAAGACGCGCACGAACAAGCGCACCACCAAGTTCATCGTCAAGCGGAGAACCAAGTAATGACCAGGGATGAAGGAGGAAGGATGAAGGATGAATGAAGACGAGAAGCGATGACCGGTGAATGCGCGAATTCATCCTTCATCCTTCCTCTTTCATCCTTTCGTTCCGAGGAAACACGACATGAGATCACAGAAAAAGGGGCCGTTCGTCGACGCCCACCTCATGAAGAAGGTGGAGGCCATGAATCGCGAGCGCGACAAGAAGGTCATCAAGACCTGGTCGCGGCGCTCGACCATCGTTCCGGACATGGTGGGGCACACCCTGGCCGTGCACAACGGCCGCAAGTTCGTCCCCGTCTACATCTCCGAGAACATGGTGGGCCACAAGCTCGGCGAGTTCGCCCTCACCCGCACGTTCAAGGGGCACAGCGGAAAGAAAGTGGAGAAGGTGGTCAAGCCGGCCGGGCCGGGGACACCGGGCGCCGCTGCGCCTCCCGCCGCTCCGGCCGCTCCGAAGGCATAAGAGGTCACCGCGATGGAAGCAACTGCGACATTGAGATATCTGAAAGCCTCGCCGCAGAAGGTGCGCCTGGTGGTCGACCTGGTGCGCGGCAAAAAGGTGGAGGAAGCGCTGCAGATCCTCCGCTTCACCAGGAAGACCGTGGCGCGCGACCTGGCCAAGCTGGTGCGCTCGGCGGTGGCCAACGCGGAGAACAAGGAGGCGAACGTCGACACCGACGATCTGGTGGTGTCGAAGATCTTCGTCAACGAAGGGCCGCGCGAGAAGCGCGTGCAGCCGGCGCCGATGGGGCGGGCCTATCGCATCCAGAAGCGGCAGGCGCACATCACGGTGCACGTGTCGGATGAAGTGAAAGCGGTCAACGAGCGGAGCGGCGGCAAGGGGCGCGCCCGCGCACGGAAATAACGGAGGCAATCTTGGGTCAGAAGGTCAACCCGTACGGATTTCGGCTCGGATTCAACAAGACGTGGCACTCCCGCTGGTTCGCGGGGAAGACCTACGCCGAGACGCTGCATCGCGATCTGAAGCTGCGCGACGATCTGAAGAAGCGTCTCTCCCACGCCGGAGTCTCGGAGATCGACATCGAGCGCACCGCGAACAAGATGCGCATCAACATCTACACCTCGCGGCCGGGCATCATCATCGGACGGAAGGGCGCCGAGGTCGACAAGCTCCGCGACGAGCTGCAGAAGCTGGTCAACGGGGAGGTCTACATCAACATCCAGGAGATCCAGCGCCCGGAGCTCGACGCGCAACTGGTGGCGGAGAACATCGCCACCCAGCTCGAGCGACGCATCGCCTTTCGCCGGGCCATGAAGAAGGCCATGGAGTCGGCCTTCCGCTTCGGCGCCAAGGGGATCAAGGTCCGGGTGGGGGGACGCCTCAATGGCGCGGAGATCGCCCGCTCCGAGTGGTACCAGGACGGCCGGCTCCCGCTGCACACGCTCAAAGCAGACATCGACTACGGTCTGGCCCTGGCCCGCACCACGTACGGCATCATCGGCGTGAAGGTGTGGATCTATAAGGGCGAGATGGCCAAGACGCGCAGCAGACGGAGGCCGCAGTAGGTGTAGCGACAGCCGCTTCGGCTGTCGACGCCGGCGGCCGAAGCGGCCGCCGCTACACAGGAGAACGACATCATGATGATGCCGAAAAAAGTGAAGTTCAGAAAGCAGCAGCGCGGCCGTCGCCGCGGGCTGGCCACGCGCGGGCAGAAGATCTCCTTCGGGGATTACGGCCTGCAGGCGCTTGAGGCGGGGTGGGTGACCGCGCGGCAGATCGAGGCCGCCCGTATCGCCATGACCCGCCACGTCAAGCGCGGCGGAAAGATCTGGATCCGCATCTTCCCCGACAAGCCGGTGACCAAGAAGCCGCTGGAGACCCGCATGGGGAAGGGGAAGGGGGCGCCGGAGGAGTGGGTATGCGTGATCAAGCCGGCCCGCATCCTCTATGAGATGGAGGGCGTGACGCGGGAGATCGCCGAGGAGGCCTTCCGGCTGGCGGCGCACAAGCTGCCGATCAAGACGCGCTTCGTCAGCCGCGAGGAGATGGAGGTCGGACAGTGAAAGCGGTCAAGGCTTCGGCATTGCGCGAGAAGAGCATCGACGAGCTGCACCTGCGCGAGCGCGAGCTGGCCGAGCAGCTCTACAAGCTGCGCTTCCAGCGCGCCACCGGGCGGATGGAATCGCCGGCGCGCATGCGGCAGGTGCGCCGCGAGATCGCGCGCATCAAGACCCTGTTGAACGAAAAGGCGAGGGCGTAGTTCATGGCAAGCGAAGAGGCGAAGAAGAAAGTGGAGCGCACCAAGGTTGGCGTGGTGGTCTCGAACAAGATGCAGAAGACCGTGGTGGTGGCGGTGGAGAACGTCACCCAGCACGGGATGTATCAGAAGTACATCCGGCGGACCAGCAAGTTCCTGGCGCACGCCAACGATCCGCTCAATGTCGGCGACCGCGTGCTGATCGAGGAGACCCGGCCGCTGTCGAAGCGGAAGCGCTGGAACGTGAAGGAAGTCCTGGAGAAGGCGAGCTGATCGTTCGCCGTTTGCCGTTGACCGTTCGCCGAAGAGGGTGGGCGGCAACGGCCAACGGCCGACGGCCAACGGAGAACGACAATGATTCAGATGCGCACCATCCTCAACGTCGCCGACAACACCGGCGCCAAGAAGATCGCCGCGATCAAGATGCTCGGCGGCTCCACCGCCGGCAAGTACGCGCACATCGGCGACGTGATCACCGCCTCGGTGAAGGAAGCGTCGCCCGACGGCACGGTGAAGAAGGGGGCGGTGGTCAAGGCGGTTATCGTCCGCACGGTCAAGGAGCACCGCCGCCGCGATGGCTCGTACATCAAGTTCGACGACAACGCGGCCGTGCTGATCAACGATCAGAACGAGCCGGTGGGCACCCGCGTCTTCGGACCGGTGGCCCGTGAGCTGCGCGAGCGGAAGTTCATGAAGATCATCTCGCTCGCGCCGGAAGTGATCTAGATGGAGAGCTCTCGGCTCTCAGCTCTTAGCTCTCGGGGGAACGAGAGGACGAAAGGGCGGAAGGGGCTGAGAGCTGACAGCTAAGTAAGAGCTGAGAGCTAAGAAAATGTACGGAAGACCTGGAAAAGAAAAAGAGCAGATCTACATCAAACCGCACGTCAAGAAGAACGACACCGTCGTCGTCCTGACGGGCAAAGACCGCGGCAAGCAGGGGAAAGTGCTGCGCGTGAATCCCTCCAAGGGGACGGCCATCGTGGAGCGCGTCAACCTGGGGAAGAAGCACACCAAGGCCAACCCCTCGCGCAACATCCAGGGAGGCATCCTGGAGCGGGAGACGCCGATCAAGATCGCCAACCTGCAGGTGGTCTGCCCGAGCTGCGGCGAAGCGACGCGCACCGGCAAACACCACACCGAAGGCGGCAGCTCGCGGTACTGCAAAAAGTGCGATACGGAGATGTAAGAACGGAGTCCTGAGTCGTGTGTCCTGCGTCTTGCGGTGCGAAACGCCGAGGACGCAGGACGTAGGACGCAGGACGCAGGACGAAAAAATGGCAGCAAGACTAAGAGAGCGATACCAAAAGGAAGTCCGCAAGAAGATTCAGGACGAATTCGGCATCAAGAACCCGATGGCGGTGCCGAAGGTCGAGAAGGTCGTCCTGAACATGGGCGTGGGCGAGGCCATTCAGAACATCAAGGTCCTCGACAACGCCGTCGACGAGCTGGCCACCATCACCGGGCAGAAGCCGGTGGTGACCAAGGCCAAGAAGTCGATCGCCAGCTTCAAGCTGCGCGAGGGGCAGTCCATCGGCGCGCGCGTCACTCTGCGCGGCGAGAAGATGTATGAGTTCCTCGACCGCCTGATCAACGTGGCGCTGCCGCGCGTGCGCGACTTCCGCGGCGTCCCCACCAAGTCCTTCGACGGCCGCGGCAACTACACCCTCGGCATCCGCGACCACCTGATCTTTCCGGAGATCGACGTGGCCAAGGTCGACAAGTCGAAGGGGATGAACATCACCATCGTCACCACGGCGAAGAACGACGAGCAGGCGCGCTTCCTGTTGCGCGAGCTCGGGATGCCCTTCGGGCGCTGACAAGAGGACAGCAGATGGCAAGAACGGCAATGATCGTCAAGGCGGCGCGGACGCCGAAATTCATGACCCGCAAGAAGAACCGCTGCAAGGTCTGCGGCCGAGCGCGCGGCTACCTGCGTAAGTTTCAACTCTGCCGAATCTGCTTTCGGCAGCTCTCGCTCGGCGGCTACATCCCCGGCGTGACAAAGGCGAGTTGGTGAATGAGTGCTGAGGGCTGAGGACTGAGGACTGAGCGCCCACCCGCCCGAGTGGGTGGGGCTCAGTCCTCAGCACTCAGTCCTCAGCCCTGGAGAACTACAGAATGTCGATGACAGACCCAGTAGCCGATATGTTGACGCGGATCCGCAACGGAATTCAGTCGCACCACGACCGCGTAGAGCTTCCCGCGTCGAAGCTGAAGGTGGAGATCGCCCGGATTCTCAAGTCCGAGGGGTTCATCCGCAATTACACGGTGACGGACAAGGACCAGACTCAGCCGACGCTGCGGATCGACCTGAAGTACTCCCCCCAAGGGGAGCCGGTCATCCACGGCATCGAGCGGATCTCCCGTCCGGGCCGTCGCGTCTACCGCAACAAGCAGGAGATCCCGCGCGTCCTCGGTGGGCTGGGACTGGCCATCGTCTCGACCTCCAAGGGCGTGCTGGCCGGCCACGACGCCATCAAGAGCGGCGTCGGCGGCGAAGTCCTCTGTCAGGTCTGGTAAGGAGAACGTTTCCCATGTCGCGAATTGGCAAGAAAGCGATCGAGCTGCCGAAGGGCGTCGAGGTCCGGCAGGACGGCAACGCCGTCCTGGTCAAGGGGCCCAAAGGCACCCTCTCCACCCAGCTCGTTCCCGGCATCGCGGTGAAGGTGGAGAAGAACGTCGTGCAGTTCACACGCGGCGACGAAGAGCAGAAGAGCCGCGCCTTCCACGGCCTGGTGCGCGCGCTAGTGGCGAACAACGTCCGCGGCGTGAGCGAGGGCTTCAAGCGCGAGCTGGACATCGTCGGCGTCGGCTACCGCGCCGAGGTGAAAGGGAAGGAAGTGGTCTTTCAGCTCGGCTACTCGCATCCGGTGCGCTTCCCCGTCCCGCAGGGGATCGACATCACCGTCGACGCCAAGTCGGGGCACATTGTGGTCAGCGGCATCGACAAGCAGAAGGTCGGGCAGACCGCGGCGGAGATCCGCGCGCTCCGCGAGCCGGATCCGTACAAGGGCAAAGGGATCAAGTATTCGGATGAAGTGATTCGTCGCAAGGCGGGGAAGGCGGCTGGAAAGTAGCGGGCGGCGGGCCTTAGAGCTGAGAGCTTAGAGCTGAGAGCTAACGTTATGGATCAAGCGAAACATAGAGTCATTTCAAGGGGTCGAATTCGCGAGCGGGTTCGGCGAAAGGTCACTGGCACCGCGGAGCGGCCGCGGCTGGCGGTATTCAAGAGCCTCAAGCACATTTACGCGCAGGTGATCGACGACGCCACGGGGAAGACGATCGCTTCGGCCTCCAGCCGCGACAAGGAGTCGTCGACCAGAGGAGCCAACGCCGCGGCGGCCAAGGCCGTCGGCGCGCTGATCGCCAAGAAGGCGAAGGACAAGGGCATCACGCAGGTGGTCTTCGACCGCGGCGGATACCTCTACCACGGCAACATCAAGGCGCTCGCGGATGCGGCGCGTGAAAACGGTCTGAAATTCTAGGAGAGTCAATGCAGCGTCCAATGCAACGGGGACAGGGCGGACCACGCGGCGATCGCCGCAGCGAGGAGCGCAGTGAGAGCGGGATGATCGACAAGGTCGTCCACATCAACCGCGTCACCAAGGTGGTCAAGGGCGGCAAGAACTTCAGCTTCAGCGCGCTGGTGGTGGTAGGCGACGGCCAGGGGCGCGTCGGCTACGGCTCCGGAAAGGCGAAGGAAGTGCCCGCCGCCATCAAGAAGGGGATCGAGATCGCCAAGAAGAACATGATCTCCATCTCCATGAGCGGCACCACCATCCCGCACGCCGCCGTCGGCCACTACGGCGCGGGGAAGGTGCTGCTCAAGCCGGCCTCCGAAGGCACCGGCGTCATCGCCGGCGGTCCGGTGCGTGCCATCCTGGAGTCGGCGGGCATCCAGAACATCCTGACCAAGTCGCTCGGCACGGCCAATCCGCACAACGTGGTCAAGGCCACCTTCGACGCTCTCCAGCAGCTCCGCAGCGAGAAGCAGTACCAGTCGCTGCGCGGCGAAGAGGAAGGGAGCGTGGCATGAGCCCGGCCAAGAAGCAGGAGAAGGCCAAGGTCCTCCGCGTGCGCCAGGTGCGCAGCGGCATCGGCTGCCCGCGCGAGATGCGCGAGACGCTCAAGGCCCTGGGCCTCGGTAAGATGCACCGCGTCGCCGAGCGCCCCGACACGCCGCACGTGCGCGGCATGATCAGGAAAATCCCGCATCTGGTGGAAGTGGTCGAATGACAGTTGCGCGTTACGAGTTGCGTGTTGCGCCACTCGTAACGCGCAACTCGCAACCGAGGTCAATATGGAACTAGGCAATCTCAAACCCAAGAAAGGCGCCCGCCACGCCAAGAAGCGCGTCGGGCGCGGTCCGGGCTCCGGCCACGGCAAGACCGCCGGCCGCGGCGAGAAAGGGCAGAAGTCGCGCTCCGGATTCTCCCGCCTGCGCGGATTCGAAGGCGGCCAGATGCCGCTGCACCGCCGCCTGCCGAAACGCGGCTTCACCAACATCTTCAAGAAAGAGCACGCCGTGGTGAACGTCTCGGACCTCGAGCGCTTCGACAACGGCGCCACCGTGGACGAGGGCGTGCTGCGCAAGGCCGGCCTGGTCAAGGGAAAAAACGACGGCGTCAAGATCCTCGGCGACGGCAAGCTCTCCAAGAAG
>JACXTT010003883.1_pt1 | contig 22587 bp, 22 predicted proteins | sample 9270951 | NCBI WGS metagenome assembly JACXTT01 (sample SAMN15532306, study PRJNA645909) | rock metagenome | isolation source: weathered quartz diorite | place: Puerto Rico | collected 2017-06-21
GACATACCGCCGGGCCAGTCTGACCCCTCCCAGGCCGGCAAACAGGGCCCTGACGCTCCCCCCATGATGATTCAGGCAAAGATCCCAATGCAATGAGTGCACAGCGGCCAGGCCCGGCGCCAGGATGGTGTCGACATCCGGATTGCCGCGGAAGACATCGGCGAGGCGCTGCTCCACGACCACGGCCAGGCGGAGATCGGGGCGGTGCCGCTTGAGGATGTCGAGGGCCGGGGTTGTGAGGACACAGTCCCCGAGTGACCGCAGGCGAACTACCGCCACGCGGGCGCCATTCGGAAGCCGCTCGATGACCGGGGAGCTCGCCACGCTACTCTTCGATTTTGGCTTCGTCGATCAGCATCACTGGGATGTCGTCGCGAATCGGGTAGACTCGCCGGCACTGAACGCATTTGAGCCCGCGTCCGTCCGGCTGTAATTCCACGGTCGTCTTGCAAGCCGGGCACACCAGGATTTCCAGCAGATCCTTGCTGATCGCCATACAGAAACCCTAGTGTAGCAGTGACGCGTGGATTGGCGCACCCGCATCCAGCGGGCCGGGCGCGCCTTGATCGGACGCCTGGTGAAATACGCGGCAATTGGCAAATTTGTCTCCTTTGTGTGCGGTTTCCTACGCGCCTGGGTTGAGGATAGCCTCGCCGCCGGCATCGTCTTCGATGCCTTCGAGCACTTTTGCGCGTTCGCGAGCCCGTTCGATGAACTCTATCGCACCCTCGGGAGGCGGGCATTGGAGGATGGAGGGGGGCTTCGGGCGGCTGGCGGGGGTGTCCGATTTTGGGATTGGGTTCGATTGTGCAGTTTCCGGGTAGGGCTCGGAAGGGGCTGGTTCTATTGGGGTTTCGGGGGGCGGGTCGGGGGCGAGGCGATTGGCTTCGGCGTATCGGTCGAGGGAGGATTTCCAGGCCAGCGCTTCGGGGGTGGGGACGGTGTAGTGGGGCTCCGGTTCGGACTCGGTTTCTTCCGCAGGGTCGTAGACTTCGCGGAAATCGGGCTCGGGGCGGGAGTCGAGCTCGCGCCAGGCCTGGTTGTATTGACGATTGAGGGAGGCTTCGTAGCGGGCGAGCGCGTTGAAGTGTTTGATCTCGCCTTTCAGGAAGCGTTGGGCGAGCGCGGCATAGGGGGATTGCGGCGCGGCGGCTTGCTGGGCCGCGAGGCGCTCGACGATGGCTTCGATGTTGTCGATAGTGGGCTCTTCTGCCGGCTGTTGCAGGGCCTGGGTGAACATTTCGGTTTCAATCGCGGCGATGCGGCGGAGACGCCATTCGCAGGCGGCGGCTTTGCGGACGGCGGCGAGGTCTCGCGCGGATTCGGGGGCGGCTTCTTCGGCGAAGGCGTCGAACAAGGCGTGGAACTCGGCTTCGTTTTCGCCAGGGATGACGGTGAGTTGGGAGCGGAGGCCGTGTTTGAGGGCGTTGAGGGAGGAGGCGCGCTGGCCTTCTTCGGTGCGCGGGCCGGTGGAACTGCGGGCGTTGCGGCGGTTTGCGGTGGTTTGGCGTTTGGATGACATGGTGGTGCTCCTTTTGTAAATGGGATGCCGGATCGTGGCAGATCCGGGGCCGTTCATGGAGAGCCGTTCATTTTTTTAGCCGGTATGAACGCTATGAACGGTATTTAATACCGATGATATTGCGGGATTTTTCCGGTGGTTCTGAAAATCAAAATGGGACAGGCCCGGAAGGACCTGTCCCTGGTTCAAACCTATCATGGCAAGTCCAGGAGTCAAGGGCTTTTCTATGTATGTCATTGATAATAAGCTGTCGATTTTGGGGAACGCATTTTTTGAGGGGAATGCGAGGTAGCGCAAGTGCGGGGAGGGGAGGGGTTCAGGTTGACGTGCCGCTAACGACCCTGTTAGATAAGAACAGTTTGTTGACAGTTGAGAACGATGATAAATTCAGATTCAGGTCCGGTACCCAATGACCACGCTAACAATCTCGCTGCCGGAATCGCTTCGCGACTTCATCGAGCGGCAAGTGAAGACGAAGGGCTACGGGAACACCAGTGAATACCTGCGCAGCCTTTTGCGTGGGCGAAAATATGCTTGACTCATCAAGACACCTGCCCTATACTTAGTTCATGGCAAGCGAACCCAAGACCCTTCAAGAAGCTATAGTCTATTTTCAGGACCCCGACAACTGCCTTAACTACCTCGTGGCGCGTCGGTGGCCGAATGGGGTCATTTGTCCTACCTGTGGGGCTAGCAATCCGGCGTTCATTGCATCTCGCCGCGTATGGCAATGCCGGACTCGCCATTTCAAATCTCAGTTCAGTGTCAAAGTCGGAACCATCATGGAGGATTCCGCATTGCCCCTTAGTAAGTGGCTTACTGCGATTTGGATGACTACCAGTATGAAAAATGGCGTTAGCTCTTGGGAGATTCACCGCTCCCTGGGAATTACCCAAAAGTGCGCTTGGCACATGCTGCACCGCATCCGGCTCGGGCTGCAAGACCCCAACACTGGCGGCAAACTGGGCGGAGATGTTGAGGTAGATGAAACCTTCATCGGCGGCAAAGCCCGCAACATGCACCGGGAAAGAAAAGAACGCGCCATCCATGGACCCGGACCCGAGGGTAAGGCTATCGTGGCCGCAGTCCTTCAGCGTGGCGGAAAGGTTCGCGCTAGGGTCGTAGAGAAACGGCGTAAAAAGAACCTGCAATCGCTCGTGAAAGAGAATGTTAAAGCCGGATCGAACCTGTACAGCGATGATCTCAAGTCCTACGAAGGTCTGGCGTCCGAATACGTTCACGAAGTAGTGAATCACGCTGAAGAGTACGTGCGCGGAAATGTCCACACGAACGGCCTTGAAAACTTCTGGAGCCTGTTCAAGCGCGGCCTCAACGGAACCTACATCAGCGTGGAACCCTACCACCTGTTCCGGTACGTTGACGAACAGGCGTTCCGGTTCAATACCCGGAAGGACATGGACGATGCGCAGCGCTTCAGCCTCGCGGTTTCGCAGATCACTGGCAAGCGCCTCACCTATGCCGAACTGATCGGCATCGGAAAGCAGGCGACCGCGACGCCTGACTAAACAGCGTGGTCCCCGGAAGCGGAAGCCTTGACCTTCCGCTTTGCTTTTGGCTTCGGCCCGCGCTTGTGCGGGTTCGCGTCGGCTAGCTTCTTGTACTCCGCTTCGCGCCGAAGGATCTCCGTTTTTGAGACCGACAGTAGTCGATCCACGGTGCGCGTGAACGCCTCGAACTCTGAACTGTGCTCCATTGCTTCGATAATAGCGCACTGCGCTACTCCTTAAGTTTGGTCGCCAAGTGGCTAGTGAATGCTTTGACTGCGGCCCATACTTCGCTCGCCTGATCCACATCGTAATCGCGTTCCACATGCATAGTCGGATTGCGCCAAGCGTCTTTTACGGCACGAAGATTTGCGACCGCATTGGAATAAAATGTATCGTCAAGCTGCCACTCTGGGCATCGGTCCGCGCGGAACTTCTGAAGTTCAGTGTCACACTTCTTGAGGATCTTTTCCCAAGACGGATTTGTTGCTGGGTCCATGGATGGATCGTTCAGACTTTTTCCTAATAAACGGAGGCAGATTTCCATCACGCGCATTAAATTAAATACCACGGCAGTATGCCTGCCACAAATGAAACATCTCGCGGCTTCTTCAATGTGTTGAAGAGTTGAGCCTAGATTGTCTGCTACTTTTTCCCCGAACAGATCGACGGGAGTCTTGGGAACCAATATTGGCACGGCCTCATCCGATATCTCGCCCATGAGTGATGCCGCGATAGGATCTATTGGGCGAAGCACTGGTTTAAAAAACTGGCGGGTCTTATGCGCCTCCAGACGGAACCAGACTTGATCCTCCAAGTCCTCTAATATCCTCCTTCTAAGTTCCGCAACAAGAGCGCTGAGGTCCTGAAGAGTAATTTGGTTGCCGCTGGTCGCCGCCGCCTTCAGTTGGTTCCGAATGCGTCTCGCTTGTTTTGTCGCGCTGGCAAGTTCAAGAGCAGTGCTATCTTCCTGTATAACCTCACATAGCCATTCCAGATGGCCAACCTCAAATTGCCTTCCTCCTGAAAGATCAACCGTAATAGAATGAAGTCGATCCATAAGGTCTAGAAACGATCGAGCATGGATTTGAAACAAGCGGTAGAGGCTCCTCAACCTGTCGGGGTTCATTCTGACACCCCCGGCCCTGATGAGTCAAGCATATTTTCGCCTTTGCGTGGCGCTCAAGAAGCGGCATCCGGTAAGACGCCTCGAAAGCCTTCTGCTCGATGGGCTGGAATCCGGTGGTGAGGACATCAAAGCGGACCAGAGGTTCTGGTCTGACCTGAGGGCCGAGGCGGCCGCCCCGGTCGCGAAGCGTAAGAAGCGCGTATGAAGATCGTCGTTCGGCCAGCAGCACGCCGTGACATCATCCGTCAGATCGCCTTTTACGCCGACCAACTGGCATACGACGCCGCCGAACGATTCCCACAAGCACCAGCCCGGCGCAGGATCTCCACTCTCCTTCGATAATCCGAAGTTGAGCGGCCTTCGGGCATGGCCGGTGCCTGGTTTCGAAGATATCCGGATCTATTACCTGGTGCCGAAGGCGGGCGTGTTTCGCGTGATCCGAGTCCTCCATGGGAAGCGCGACCTCAATCAGATATTTGATGCGGTGCACGAGTAAACGGCCATAGGGGCCGCGCTTCACGCGGTCATCCGGCGAGTGTGACCGGCGGCACCTTACGCAAAGCGATAGTGAGGTAGTACCGCGCGTGGCGGCGCTCGCCGTCGCGAACCAGCACGTCTTTAGAAACCATGTCGGAGAGATCTCGCGTAGCAGTCGCCGGAGACGCTCCGGTAATGGCGGCGTAGTTGCCCGCGCTGAGGCCGCCCTTGAACCCCTCCGGGCCTTCGCGCAGCATTCGCAGCATCGCCTTTTCCTGGCGCGGATTCAACTGGCCGCGGAGACGGTCAAGCAGCCGCGTCTTGTCGATCAGGAACTCGACTCGCACGATGGTGCGCAGTTGGGCCTCGATCGCGCTTGCCGCGAACCAACTGAGCCACGGGGTGATTTCGTTATTCTTGTTCGCCGCTTCCAGCGCGGCGTAATATGACTTGCATTTGATGAGGATGGTTGCCGCCAGAGAGATGAGCGTGGGTTGTCCCAGACCCTGCGAAAGGGCCTTTTCAGAGATAGCGCGGCCGATGCGGCCGTTCCCGTCCTCGAAAGGATGGATCGAGACGAAATAGAGGTGAGCAATGCCCGCCCTGGTAAGGGCCGGCAGCGGCTCTTCGCCTTCCGGCGCCGAACGGTTGAACCACCGGAGTAATCCCTGCATTTCCCGGGAGACAGACCGCGACGGCGGTGCTTCAAAGTGGACCTTGGGATTGTGTGATGCGCCGGATACGACTTGCATGGGCTCGGGATCGGTTCGATAGCGCCCAATGTCCCTGAGATCCGTCCGGCCCCGCATCAGCATCGCATGCCACGAGAAGAGGGTCCGGTCCGAAAGCGGCTCGGAAAACTCGCGGTAGAGATCGACCATCAGTTCCGAAATGCCCTGTTCCGCCGGCCGGACGCTCCGATTGACGCCGGCAAGGCCAAGCTGTTTGCGAATGGAGGACTGCACACTGGCCCGGTCCAGAATCTCGCCTTCGATCTCGGAAGTAGTCAGGGCTTCCGTGCTCATCGCTTCCACGGTAAGCTGATCGCGATCTTCGGCTTCGAGATGCTTGACCGCGCCCAGAAACACGCCCGTTTCGCGCTGGAAACGCTCTTCAGCGCTTGCCAGCCGGGATGGGCGCCAGGAGAAACGCGGCCAATCGGGTTGCTGCCAGTTCCAAGTCATGAGCGATAGGCAATCATTATATCGCTCAACATTATACGTTTTTTGAGCGATAGAATGACACCCTATCACTCAGGATCGGTGCAGCTACGCCAGCTCTGCCCTCGCCTTAGCAACCGCCGCCAGGTATTGGCGGGCTCGCTCCTCGATCACGTCGTAACGGCCTTCGGCGATGCTCTTCGCGTCCACCAGTTCGCCGCCGACCGCCACCGCGCACGCGCCGGCCTTCAGAAACTCGCCTGCCGTCTCCAGATTCACGCCGCCGGTGGGGATCATCTCGATCTGCGGGAACGGCCCTTTCAGCGCCTTGATGTACTTCGGGCCGCCGACGTTGCCGCACGGGAAGACCTTCACCACGTCCGCGCCGGCTTCCCACGCGGTCAGGACCTCGGTCGGCGTCAGCGCTCCGGGGCAGATCACCTTCGAGTAGCGCCGCGCGACCTCGATAGTGGACGCCTTCAAGCTCGGCGTAACGAAGAATTCGGCTCCGGCGAGCATGCAGATGCGCGCGGTTTCCGGGTCCAGCACGGTCCCCGCGCCGAGCACGATCTTGTCGCCGAAGCGGTCGGCCAGTTTCTCCAGCGCCTTCACGGCGCCGGGCACGGTCATGGTGATCTCAGCGGCGCGGATACCGCCTTTATAAATGGCTTCGACGGCCTGAATCGCGCCCTCCGCCGTCGCCGTCCGGACTACCGGAACGACGCCGATCTCGATGATGGAAGAAAGTATCTGTTGCCTGGTCATATTTGGATGAGTCCTTATCTCGCCGGATGCCGGAGCCTACCAGTCAACGACACTCCCGTCGTCCGCATCGTAGCTCTCCTCGTTCCGCCAGTCGTGGTTGAGCTTGTCGGCCATCGCGTTTTCGTCCAACTCGATGCCCAGGCCAGGGCCCTTGGGCAGGTCGAGGTATCCCTGGCTGACTGTGAAGGGCTTCTTGAGATATCCCTCGCCTAGAGAAACCTGCTCCTGGCAAAGGAAGTTCGGAATGGACGCCGCCATCTGCACGCCCGCTGCAAGCGAAATGGGGCCGAGCGGATTGTGCGGCGCGATAGTGGCGTAGTAAGCCTCGGCCATGCCCGCGATCAGGCGCACTTCGGTAATGCCGCCGGCGTGACAGAGGTCCGGCTGCAGGATGGTCGCGGCGCGCTTCTCCAGCACCTCGCGGAAGCCCCACTTGGTGAACACGCGCTCGCCGGTGGCGATGGGAAGGTGCGTGCCGCGCGCGATCTCGGCCATCACGTCGTGATTCTGCGCCTGGCACGGCTCTTCGACGAAGAACGGGTTGTACGGCTCCAATGCTTTGATCAACAGCTTGGCGTAGGCCGGGCTGATGGCGCCGTGGAAGTCGATGCCGATGTCGCCTTCGTCGCCCGCCGCCGCGCGAAGCTCGGCAAATTTGTCGGCGGCGTATTTGATCGACGCGAGGTTGTCGATGTACCGCGCCGGACGCTTCTTCGCCGGCCCGGTTTTGAAGGCGGTAAATCCGCGGGCGATATCCTGCTTGATCTGTTCCGGCGTGTTGGCGTGGGAATAAACGCGCACACGGTCCCGCGTGGGTCCGCCCAATAACTCGTATACGGGCACGCCGAGCGCCTTGCCTTTGATGTCCCACAGAGCCTGGTCGATGCCCGAGAGTGCGCTGGTCAGGATCGGTCCGCCGCGGTAGAACGCGTGCCGGTAGATGGCCTGCCAGTGATGCGCCACGCGCCGGGGATCCTTCCCGATCAGGTACGGTGCGATCTCTTCGACAGCCTGCTTGCAGGTTAGCGCGCGGCCCTCGGTGATCGGTTCCCCGAGGCCGGTGATGCCGGCGTTGGTGTGAACTTTGAGGAACAGCCAGCGTGGCTTGACGAGGAACATTTCGAGCCGCGTGATCTTCAGGCCGTCTTTCGCCGGCACCGGCGCATCTTTCCCGGCGCGCTGCTGCGCGCCGGCTTCGGCGGCGGCGAACGCGGCCAGCCCGGAGCCGGCGAAAGCGCTCCGAATCACAGAGCGGCGCGAAACGTCGCCAGTATCTTTGATTGGCATCGTTTTACTGTATTAAGCCGAGCGCCGGTCCCGCAATGGGTGCGCGACGCAAAAAGTGGTCTTTTCCAGAACCGAGACCCTTATGGAACGGTTGACGGGGGGCATCGCGTGTCCCCTACCGCATGCACTCTGTTTAAGATCATGCTGGAACAATCCTCGGTCAAAAAGTTTCTGGGGCGAGCTAAAGTAAGGGAGCGGCTTTTGATGCGGCGGTTTGCTCCTCGAAGGACCAAGCGTAGTGCCACACACAGACGGACGGCTCGCGCGCCGTCCCCGCGGGAATGGCCCCTGGCATGCACGAATGAGGCGATGATTGCGCGGCCCACGGAAAGCTATGTTAGGAGCGGCATGCGCCCACAACATGCCGCAAGCCGGCATTCCCATCGCGGGGCCGCATTTTATTATCATGAGGACAAAACATGAGAACAATTCTTAACGCGGCTTCGGTTCTTGCGCTGGCCGGCGCATCTCTGGCGGCGGCCGACCGGGCCGCCTACGACAAAGCCTGCAAGGGCTGTCATGGCGCCGAAGGAAAAGGCAACCCTGCCATCGCCAAGGCGATGAAAGTGGAGATGAAGGCTCTCGGCTCGAAAGAGGTGCAAGCCAAATCCGACGAAGATCTGAAGGAGGCCATCACCAAGGGCACCGGCAAGATGAAGGCAATATCCAGCCTTTCGGCCGACGACGTGACCAAGGTAGTCGCCTTCGTTCGAACCTTGAAGTAACGGGCTTTGCCGGGTTTGGCTTGGCGGGTCTGGCTTGCCGGGTCTGGCCCGGTAGCACCGTGCGTGCAACTCCCTCGGCCGGAGACGCCGAATGCCCGGGAGTTTACCGCAACCCGGAGTCCGAGGGAAATGACTCACCCAACTGGGCGTCCAAACTCAAACGCAATCCGAAAGCGCCACGGCGCCCGGAGCCCTGGTACAACGCCGAACTGGTGATCGTCGGCCGCAGGCAGATTGGCGAAGACGGCCTCGGCCGCCTGCGCACGCACTCCTATTCGATCATCCGCCAGTCGCCCTGCCCGGTGATCAGCGTAAGGTTACCAAGTCCGCGTCCAAGCGGATTTCGTCGCTGCGCAGCCGGCTACCCACTACTCTTCCCCGTCCGCGGCAGTACAGTGAGAACATGAGGGCCCTTCTCGCCACACTTTTAAGCGTCGCGGCGCCCGCCGCGGCGCAGGAAATCCGCGCCGTGCGCATCGCGACAGGCATCCCCGCGCCCACCGACATCCAGAACGCCGGAGACGGATCCGGCCGGCTGTTCTTCGTCCAGCAGGACGGCCTCGTGCGCATCTTCCGTAACGGAGCGCTGGCGGCGCCGCCCTTCCTGGATATCCGCTCCCGGACTCATGGCGACGGGGAGCGCGGCCTTCTCGGTCTTGCCTTCCCGCCGGGCTACGCGCAAAAGCAGGCCTTCTACGTAAATTACACCGATCTCGCCGGCAACACCGTGATTGCGCGATATCGGGTCTCGGCGGATCCCGATGCCGCCGACCCGGCCAGCGAAACCGTGCTGATGAACATCCCCCAGCCCTTCCCGAATCATAACGGCGGCCAACTGCGATTCGGCCCGGACGGCTACCTGTACGTCGGAATGGGCGACGGCGGCTCGGCAGGCGATCCGATGAGAAACGGGCAGAACCGCGCCGCCCTGCTCGGGAAGATGCTGCGCCTGGATGTGGAGAGCAATCCCGGGCAAGTCAGGATTCCGCAAGGTAATCCATTCGCCAACACCCCAGGAGCGCGGCCGGAGATCTGGGCTCTCGGGCTTCGGAATCCGTGGCGATTCTCTTTCGACCGCGCCACCGGAGACCTTTGGATCGCCGATGTCGGCCAGGATCTCTTCGAGGAGGTAAACTTCCAGCCGGCGTCAAGCCGTGGCGGCGAAAACTACGGCTGGAACCTCATGGAGGCCACGCACTGCTACCAGGCCAACTGCAATCAACAGGGCCTCACGCTGCCCGTAGCCGAGTATCCGCACGGGGCGGAATGCTCCATCACCGGCGGCTTCGTCTACCGCGGGCGCATTTCTCCAGGACTGCGGGGGACGTATCTGTACGGCGACTTCTGCAGCGGGCGCATCTGGGGACTGGAGCGCGCGGGCGCAAGCTGGCGGAACCGTCTCCTGCTGGCTTCGGGTTTCGGCATCACAACGTTCGGAGAGGACGAGGCTGGCGAAGTGTACGTGGCCAACTTCGAAGACGAGTCCATCTACCATTTGGAGGGCCCCGTTGCTCCGCGATTCAGCGCCGCGGGCGTTGTCAATGCAGCCAGCTTCGCGCCGGGGCTTACGCCGGGCTCGCTGGCTACCGTATTCGCCGCCGGCGTGCTGGATGACCCAGGGGCCGTAGGCGCGGACCGGATTCCTTTGCCCTCGACCCTGGGCGGCGTTTCGGTCACCGTCAACGGGATCACCGCTCCGCTTTTGGTGGTCGCCAACGCGGGCGGGCAGGAGCAAATCAACTTCCAGGCGCCCTTCGAAATCGCCGGCCGCGCCACCGCGACAGTTGTCGTAACTCGGGAGAGCCGCGCAAGCGCCCCCGTCGAAGTGCCGGTGGCCGAAGTGCAACCGGCCATCTACTCGAGCAGCGGTCAGGCGATACTGGTCCGCGCCGCGGACTACACGCTGGTGAGTGCCGCACTGCCGCTGCAGGCGGGCGAATCCGTATTCTTCTACGCCGCTGGCCTGGGCGTCACCTCCAATCAGCCGTCCACGGGCGCCGGTGGGCCGTCGGCGCCGCTGGCAGTGGTTGCGGCCAGAGCTCAAGTGACGCTGGCGGGGTTGCCCTGCGATGTGCAGTATGCCGGTCTGGCGCCGGGGCTGGCCGGTGTCTACCAGGTCAACATCCGCATTCCTGCGAACGCGCCGCGCGGGTTGCAGGACCTGGTACTGACCGCCGGGTCCGTAGCCGGTCCGGCGGTAAAGGCGCCGGTGCAGTAACCGCCGCTTCGCGGCCTCGTCAGTAGTTCTGAAAAGTGCCCAAGCCTTTTCACGACTAGAATAGGATTGTCACAGGAACGCGCCCATGGATCAAACCGGGAAGCCCAGGATTCTGGTCATCGACGACATGCCCCAGATTCATTCGCTAATGTGCGAGCTTTCGGGATGCCACTCCTGGGCGCTGGAGACGGCTTCGTCCCTTGAAGATGCCTTGCAGCGTTTGGCCGCGAAACCGTTCGACGCTGTGCTCGCCGGGCACGATTCGCCGTCTTCCACAATCCGGCTGGGCGACCAGCTCCACGCGATCCAGCCGAACCTGCGCATTCTGGTCTGCGCCGCGGAGCCCGTGGGCGACGAAGCCGCCGGGCAGCTCCGCGGCCACGTCTACGCCTGCCTGGAGCCGCCCCATCAAGCCGCGGAGCTGGATTTCATGCTGGAAGAGATTGTGAAGGAATCCTTTTGGAAGGAAGGAATCGAGGTGCTGTCGGCCCGCCCCGACTGGATCGCGCTGCGCGTGGAATGCCGCCGCTCCACCGCCGAGCGGCTGGGCCGCTTCATGCAGGAACTCCACTGCGACCTGCCCGACGGCGTTCGCGCCGACCTGGCTTTCGCGTTCCGCGAGATGCTACTGAACTCAATGGAGCACGGATGTGGCTTCGACGCGAAGAAGACCGTGGAAGTGACCGCCCTCCGAACACGCCGCTCCCAGGTCTATCACTTGCGCGATCCGGGCCCGGGCTTTTCTCCCGAGGCGCTGCAACACGCCGCGGTTTCGAATCCGTCCGAAGATCCCCTGGCGCATATCATGACGCGAGTCGAGCAGGGGATGAGACCAGGCGGCTTCGGCATTCTATTGGCCCGCCAACTGGTGGACGAGTTGCTGTTCAACGAGCGCGGCAACGAAGTCGTCCTCATCAAGTATCTGGACCCGTAGATTGTCGCGCGGACTTAACCTTCAGCGAGTGTGCATGGAAGCTCTGCCCACGGAGAACGTCGTCTTGGCGGACCCGGCGGCGCAAGTAGCACTAGCGGACTCTGCGGTCGCGGCGGGGAAAACCCCGCTGGCCGGGCACTCCGCGAGACGCTGTGTCGCGCCATCGATGTTGAGCGTCAGTGTCCAATTGTCGGCGCTGTACGGCTGATAGCTCAGCATCGACATCGACGTCCCGCCAGAGCAGGACAGAGATTGGCTGGTGAGGGTGGTGAAGCCGGAACGCCACTCGAACGTGGCCGTACCAGTAAGATTTGTCATCTTCGCGCACTTGACCGTCAACTGGCGAAGGAAGAAGGATTCGGCGTGCGCGCAACGCGCCGACGCAAAGAAAGCCAGCGCGGCGAATCCCAACAACATTTTGCGTACAAACGAAGGAAGCATCGGTATGGCTCCTAATTTTCGGCTCCAGGGCCGTTCAGCGGACTCAGAATAGCCTGGAACTCATAGAAAACGATGGATATGCCTCCGTTAGTAAGGATAGGACCGGTCTAGAACTTGAACGTCCTATCCGGCCGCCGTTGGTCGCGCCGGGCCTCCTCAAGCACCACCTAAAGCAGTGTATTCAATAAGTTAGAGTCCATAATAGGAGTACTAAGGAGCGCACGCTCTGTCCCGGCACGTTTCTGTTCCGGCGTCGAAACGGTCGCACGATTTCACGGTTCCGAAACCCGGACGTCACACTGCCGCGCTAGACTCAGATTAATCCCCAAGAGACAGGAGTTTCTCTTTATGACTCGACTGACCCGTTTTCTGACTCTGGCCTTGCTCGGTTTCTCCCTCCAGGCGCAGTTTGAAACCGCGGCCGTTCTAGGCACGGTCCGCGACGCCACCGGAAACGCCGTGCCGGGCGCCGCAGTCCGGCTCCTGAACGTTGATACGGGAATCCAGGCCGGCACTTCCACGAGCGAGACCGGCGACTACCAGTTCCTGAACGTCCGCGTCGGGCGCTACAAAGTGACGGCGGAAAAGGCGGGCTTCGCAACGGCCGTCGCGGACAACATAGCGGTGGCTGTGAGCGCCCGCCAGCGCGTGGATCTTTCGCTCGCCGTCGGCCAGGTCACTGAGACCGTCCAGGTCACCGATGCCGCGCTGGCGATCGAAGCCGACTCTTCCGAGCGCGGCCAGGTGATCAACCGAAAGCAGATCGTCGAGCTTCCTCTGAACGGGCGCAATTACTCCGACCTCGCGCTGCTTACCACAGGCGTGCGCCGCTCCGATTACGCCTTCGCCAACCCGCCCCGCGAAGGGAGCTTCAATATCAACGGCCAGCGCTCCATCTTCAATAACTTTCTGATGGACGGCATCGACAACAACGCCTACGGCACGTCGAACCAGGGCTTCTCCAACCAGGTGGTCCAGCTCAGTCCCGACGCCGTGGCCGAGTTCAAGGTCGTGACAAGCATCCCCTCCGCCGAATATGGCCGCTCGCCCGGCGGCGTGATCAACGCCACCATGAAAAGCGGCGGAAACGCCATCCACGGCTCGGCCTGGGAGTACGTGCGCAACACGGAACTGAACGCCGTGGGCTTCTTCAAGCCGGCAACCGGAAAGCCAGTCTTCCAGCGCAACCAGTTTGGCCTCACCGTAGGCGGACCGGTAGTGAAGAACCGCTTCTTCTACTTCGCCGATTACGAAGGTTTCCGCGAACGTCAGAAATTTCTGACCTTCTCCAGCCTGCCTTCGCCCCGCGACCGCCAGCTCACGTTCAGCGTGCCCGTGCGCAATCCCATCACCGGCGAGACCTTCGCCGCGAACACGCCGATCCCTCAGGGCAGCATCACTCCGTTCGCGCGAAAGGTTCTGGCGGACCTGCCCGCGTCCAACGTCGGCGGGCTGGACACCCGCGGCAACAATTTCCAAAACCTGCGGAACGACAAGAACAACAACGACAAGATGGATCTGAAGCTGGATGGCCAGATCAGCTCGAAGATGTCGGCCTTCGTGCGCGCCAGTCATCGCAAGAGCAATATCTTCCAGCAGCCGGAGATTCCCGGCCTTTCCGGCGGTGGCGGCAACGGTTTCATCCGCGCCTTGAACCAGCAGTTCGTGGGCAGCTTCACATACACCGTCACGCCAACGTCGCTGCTTGAAGTGCGCCTCGGCCTGTCGCGCACCCGGGCAGGCAAGGAGCCGTTCGGGCTCGGAGGGCCTTCCATGCAGGCGCTCTATGGCATCACCGGCTTGAGCCAGGACCCGCGGCTCACCGGCGGCCTAACCGCGCAGGAAGTGTCGGGCTTCACCGCATTCGGACGCCAGACCACCAACCCGCAATGGCAGCACCCCTTCGTCTACAACCCCAAAGTGGTCTACTCCTTCATCCGCGGCCGCCATTCCCTCAAGGCCGGCTATGAGTACATGCGCATTCACACCGAGGTGCAGGACGTGAATCCGCTGTACGGCCGCGACATCTACGGCGGCCAGTACAGCCGCATCCCGGGGTCACCGGCGCCGTCGGCCGCCGACTCCGCCACCTACAACCTGGCCGACTTCCTGTTCGGCGCACGCAGCGAATATCAGCTCGCCAACTTCTTCATCGCGCAATACCGCCAGCAGATGAACTTCGGGTACCTGCAGGACGATTGGAAGATTTCCCCCAAGCTCACGCTCAACCTCGGCGTCCGCTACGAATACGCCACTCCGCAGTGGGAGGCCGATAACCGCCTCACCAATTTCGACCCCCTCTCGAACCGCCTGATTCCCGCCAAGTCCGGCTCCATCGCCGATCGCGCGCAAGTGAATCCGGACCGCAACAACTTCGCGCCGCGTCTGGGTCTGGCCTACAGCTTCAGCCCCAAGACCGTGATTCGCACCGGCTACGGAATCTCCTACGTCCACTTCAACCGCGCCGGTGGCGGGAATCTGCTGGCTATCAACGGACCGCAGGTAGTGATCGCGGCCATCGCGCAGACACTCGGCCCGAACTTCCGGGCCACCCAGGACGGCTATCCGCAAGGCCTCACCGACCCGGACAAGTTCAACCCGGTGTTGTCCAACATTTCCTATATTCCACGCGAGACGCCCACCGGCTACGTGCAGAGCTGGCAGTTCTCCATCCAGCGGGAGATGGCCCGGAACTGGGTGGTGGATGTTGGCTACGTCGGCAACAAGTCGACCCACTTGGTCCTGTTCGCCGACTACAACCAGGCCCGGCCCAATCTTCCCGGCGAAAACGCCTCCATTCAGGCCCGCCGTCCGAACCAGGCCTTCGGCGCCATCACCGTAACGTTCCCCGCTGGCTGGGCCAACTACCACGCTCTGCAGGCGAAGTTGGAGCGCCGCTTCTCATCCGGCCTGTACTTCCTCAATTCTTTTGTATATTCGAAGGCGATGGACAATGTGGGCCAGGCGCTGGAGGCGCAGGGCGCCGGCGGCCGTTCCAGCCCGCAGAGCTTTTACAACCTGAGGGCTGAAAAAGCCGTCTCCGATTTCGACCAGACCCTCAACAACACCACCAGCCTGGTCTACGAACTGCCTTTTGGCCGCGGCCGGAAGTTCGGCGCGAGCATTCCAAAGGCGGCCGATTATGCAATCGGCGGCTGGCAGACCACCGTGATTAACAACATGTGGAGCGGCCAGCCCATCAACCTTACCTATAATCCGGCAGCCGCTTTCCAGGTTTCCCAGAGCCTTCCGGACTGGCGCGGCGGCATCAGCTATCGTCCCAACCTGACCGGCCCCGCGATGACCCCGGAAGGCCAGCGCTCTATCGACAATTACCTCGACCGCAGCACCGTGGCCATCCCCACCGACCCGTCCCAGCCCTTCGGCAATGCCGGCCGCAACATCGCCCGGACGTACGCGCTCTACCAAACGGACCTCGGCTTGACGAAATCCTTCCCTCTGCCGCGCGAAGGGATGAACGTGCAGTTCCGCGCGGAAGCGTTCAATGTCTTCAACCGGTCGAATTTCCGCAACGTGGAATTCAACCGCTCCGCGGCCGCCTTCGGACTGGTGCGCCAGACCTTCCCGGCACGGCAGCTCCAGTTCGCGCTCCGGCTGGCATGGTAGCCGGCGGCATCCGATGCTCCTGGTGCGGATCACCAAGCGGCCGGACGGCGGCGGCGTGCTCCACTGCGTTCGCGGCGACGGATCCGAAACCTGGCAAAAGCAGGCCAGCCGCCACGCGGCCTTCTTCGCCCTGCACGACCTGACTCATTTCGCCGTCGAGACGGCCCTCGGATTCAAGCGCGGCTTCTTCGGGCTGATCGCTGAAGGCTGGGACGTGGAGGACACCACGGGGAAAGGCTCCCGCGGGGCGCTGCCCGAGGAAGCGGCCGAGGTGGAGTATCTGGTCGGGGCGTTCGACAGCGAGCGGGCCGGCGGCGCGCTCTGGACCGCCGCGGAGTTCAACGAATATTCGGGGATGCAGGCCGCGTCTTCCGGGCGCAAACCTCCGCGCCGGCTGGTGGACAGCGACCTGTCGCGCGTGCGCGATCTGCGCGCCCGGCTATTTTCCGACTGGTCCGCGCTGGCCCCTGGTGCGGCTATGGAGTTGCGCTTCGGACCGGAAGCCGGTTCTGAAGATCGTCTGCCGAAACGTGAAACGCCGGCACGGCGGCGGCCAGCGTGAGCGACAGAATTGCCCACGGAGAAACCAACGCCATCCGATTGAGCCAGAACGGGCGAGTGAACGGCATTACTGGACTGAGCCATCGCTCCGGGGCGTTCACAGCGCTTCCAAATTTTCTTGACCGGCGATTCTGGCCCCAAGCTTCTCCACCGCGACACCTCGGCACCCAGGTTCGAACGGCCGGCCGTGCGATGAAACCTCACACCGCCGTTTCGCCAAGCTAACCTTATTCGCAGCGTCAGGCCTCGCCCTCCCCCGGTTCAGTTGTAGCCAACCAGCTTCAGTGTGCCTGTCGCGTATGTGAAGAAGCTGAAATCGACGTTTCCGCCGGCAGTCAGAGGCGCCGTGAAAACTCCCTGGCCGCGGCTGGGGTCCGGGATCGCTAATACCGAGAGCGCGCCGATCGCGCCGGAGGTCACATCGCCGGACACCTGCGGCAGTCGCTGCATCGCCGAGGGCGGTACCGAAAAAGTACCTGCCGAAGCCTGAGCGGTGCAGACGAAACCCGCTACGTCGTAACTCCCGGCGACTGGTTGTCCACTCACCTGCGTGCCGGCGAAACCGAAGACGACTACCAACCCATCGCCTCCCCCTGCCCACGTGATCGGCAAGTTCTGGTTACGCGGGATCACGGCAGGAAGGCTGGTTTCGTTTGTCCACTCGAAGGTGCCGGGGAAATTGACGCTCGCCGTGAATGCGCCGATATCTGGACCGCCCGGGCCCGCAATTGTGTAGGTGCCCTGCGTAAAGGTCGGACTTCCCCTGCCGCCCCCACCGCTCGAATACAGGGTGGTTGAGTAACTGTTCTGCTGGTTTGGCAGCGCTCGATTGGAAACGTTAGGGCCATTCAGCGTCAGTTGGCTCCCGGCGTTCAGGGCTTGAGAAACCGAACCGCCCAGGATCACGCCGACTTCCCCCGTGCGGCGCAAGGGAGTGCAAGCTCCCACCTGGATAAGCGAGAAGTTGGCGTCCGCGATCTGTGAGATCGAGTAACGGCTAAAGGCGCCAGTCGCGTCCTCGTTAGCCGTATCCAACGAACCAAGCCCCGGCACTGTGGCCTTGAGCCGCAGCTTCGATATCCCCAACCCGCCGGCTGTCAGCGTGCCGCCCTGGTCTAGCCTTCGCAGTTGAGATTCGGTGAGCACCGGGTGGGTGCATTGCGCCTGGCCGGAGTCCGCGATCGCCAGCGAACCGAGGTTGCTCAAGCGATCGCCGGCCCGCAGTTGCAGGCTTACTGTGCAACCGCGCGTGACGCCGGCGGGCAGTGTGAAATTGATCTGGTCGAGACCCGGCGAACCGTTCGAACGCCCGGCGTAGGCGGGCACTATCTCCGCGTCGCCTGCGATTACCCGAATATTCCCCGCGGCTGTCTGGTCGCCGGAGGTTCCGCCGGTGACGTCCGACTGCATGTCCGGCCCCACCCCGGTACCCCACAAGATTAGCGTTTCGCCTGGATAAGCCGGCCGGTACTGCCAATCGCGATTATTGAAGTTGATGCTCCCGGTAGTGAAACGGACGAGACTTACACCGTTGTTGAGATTTGCGTTGGTCGCCTGTGCCGGCCCGGAGCCGTTCTGGGCGACCGTGGCGAAGCCGAAGTTCCGTTCCACCACTCTGACGCGTCTGGCCGGGCTCGTCTGATTGTTATAGACGACCCGGACGTCGTAATCTCCCGCCGCTGCGCTCGACGCCAATAGTCCCGCCAGTTGCCCGGCGCTCGTATACCAAAGCCGTGCATCGATAGCCGTTCCACCGGCCGCCGGCGTGAAGGTGACTCTTCTTCCTGTCAGCTCAGTCGGGAACGGAACTCCGGAGGCGATGGCCAGGGTCGCCGGGCCCATATTGCTTCCGAAAATCACGAACCATGACCCGCGCGCGATGTCCGGCTGATAGGAACTTGCGTTCAGCACTCCGTTTTCCGCGCGAATCGCCGGTTGCGCCATAGCGGGGACAATCAGCGCAACAACTCCGATCAAACACAAAAGCGTTTTCGTAGCCATTGGTACTCCCCCAATCAATTGGTTAGTACGGCCTCGCGCCCCACCGTAGCGGGTCCCCTCGCTCACTACGGCGATGGCTGGTTCAGGATCAGCGTCCGGTTTCGCAGCAGCTGTGAGCGGTTCCGAATCGCGACTACCGCTGGTATCCGTTGCGCGCCGAGGTCGAGAACCGGGGCGAGGCCTGAGGCCGATGGCTTTGACGCTGCCGGTTCATCTTCCTTCGGTTTCCCCGTGGCACTGCTCCGCGGAACACCCTCCGGCTCCGTCGAGCCCGCTTCGGAGTCGCTCCTCATCTGGCGGCGGCTTGGGCTTTCCGGTGAGCCACTGATTGAATCTCGCTTTACGGGGAGAGAGTATCACCGTTTCCAGACGAACGCACGATCATGTGCCAGGAAGGGCGTTGGGAGAAACATGACATGCCGGGATATTTCCTTTAGGCTGAAAAGAAGAGGAGTGCCCGATGGAAGTGCGTATTACACAGGAGCAGGAAGCGCAACTGGCGCAGATCGCCCACCGCGACGGAAAGGCCGACGCAGGCGAACTGCTGAAAGAGGCTGCCTTGCGGCTGCTGGATGACGAGGCGCGCTTCCGCGCCGCTGTGCTGGAAGGCAAAACATGCGCCGACCGGGGCGAATTCATCGAGGAAGAAGAGATGGACGCCCGCTTTGAAGAGATGCTCCGCTCTTAGGTGCGCATCCGCTGGACGCCACTCGCCGCCGCAGACATGCACAGCATCAGCGAATACCTGAAAGAGCATCACCCGCCGTATCGCCAGCCGACGCTGCGCAAGCTTTATGAGAAAATCCGCGGCTTGAAGGACACGCCCTATCTTGGCCGTCCCGGCCGCGTCGAGGGAACGCGGGAGATTTTGTTTCCGCCCATGACTTATGTCGCCGTCTACCGGGTCCAGCAGCAGAGCTTCGAGATTTGGCGCATCTATCACACCTCACAGAACCGGCCATAAAAATCGGCACGGGCGCTTTCTGAGCACTTCCGCAGAGTTCCGCTTACACGGGTGCAAAGTGATTTCGCCGGTCTACCTCCCGGACCGCACCCGCTGTTCCGCTTCCATTACATTCGCCAGGATGTCATTGATGCGCGTCAGATGGCCCTCGCCCTTGGACCTCAGCCAATCAACAACCTGTGCGTCCAGGCGTACGCTCACCGCTATCTTGCGCGGCCGGGCATCACGCAACCGCACCATGCTTGCCAACTGCTCGCCAGTCAGGCGCGGAATGTCGTCAAAGTTGATGCGCGACTCATCCCCCGCCGCCTGACGCTTGGCCACGCGACGCAAGGCTTGACGCTCCCTGTCAGTCCATTTCCTGTTTTTGATATCTTCGGATCTCATGCTTTTCAGCCGCGCGAGCCGAGATGATGCGGATGATTTCTTCGCCACGATGGTCCTCCCGGTTTACGTGAACAACCAGCAATACGGCGCCGGCGCCCGGTTCAATCTGAACTGCGCCGATTGCGTGCCAGGGTTGCTCTTGCGTTGTTGCTGTCGATGCGGTCCGCGTAGACGAGGCAGCGTTCATCCTCGAACACCAGCGTTGCCAGTTCAAACGGGATTCCATGGTGTTTCCGCTGGCTCCGAAGGGTTCTTTGCTTCATCCTATTCGTAACGCATTACGTATATACGTAGTGTACTCCACTTCGTATTGTACACTCGAAAGTGCTCCAAGGTGATCCGTGACATAGGCTTCGGAAAGCTCGTGGTTTAGATAGCGGCGGAGAACAATGAAGTTTGTGCTTGTTGGTTCGGTAACAAACGTGGAGGTCATCGCGGCCGCGCCAGGGGTCCGGCTGCGCGCGTACCTCCGCCGGGCCTACGGTCAGGGCCGCTGGAGGAAGATGAAGGGGACTGCAACGGTTCGCCTCCCGAACGGCGCTCTACGCACGGTGGAGGTACACTGGTACGAGGCCCACGGGATCGGCAAAAGGGACCTGAAAATCAAGCGCTACCTGGACGAGTGATGAAAACACGGACCAAACCCAAGCCGTTCGCCCTTTGCATCGACAACGCCAGCTATCGCGCGTCCTTGATTCCTGGCAAGGTCTATCTTATTGTTCCGGATCCGCAAGCAGCCCGGGACGAGTTGGTACGCATCGTCGACGAGAGCGGCGAGGATTACCTGTATCACAAGAGCCATTTTGTGTTCGTGGATTTTCCGCCGGCGGTGAAGAAGAAGATCCTTGCATTGCAGGACGCCGCCTGACCCGGCCCTCCAGCGGGCGAGCGGTGCGGATCTGAGGTCAACCCGACGCCAGCGCGGTTTCGCGCGCCGGCCCCGGAGTCCAACCGCAACGGTGAAGCAGCACGAGACTACACCTGGACGAGCTTGCCGGGAGAGACACAACAACGCGTAGGCTCACAATAGCGGTGAGGGCTCTGCAAGTCGCCAACTTTCCCACCACAAACATACTCACGCCCAAGCTAATTGCGATGTTCTGTGTGGGGATGGCGGGCACCGTTCTGTGCTAGCGTTGGCATAAGCTCATCCGGCGCGGACGGGTATGGATGGACCACTGGAAAGCCGCCCTAAGATTATGGGAACCGCTCGCATTCGACAACGTCGTTCTTTACCGTGAGCGTCCAGCCAATGCGCCAGTCCCCGGCGATGAGCCCGAGTTTATTGCCTGGCTTTTCACGGTGCTCTGGGGCGCAATGACCATCTATCTATTGCTTTGTGTAGGGCTTCGCCTCAGCGGATGCCCGCTCCCGTAAGTCCAAGCCGGACCACTACCGAAATTGTGGAAGGTGAACCACAGCGTCACGGCGGCCCAATAGTTTCCCTCCGCCCCGGTGAGGCAGGGGAGGTACACGTGCGCTGCCAGTGGCATATAGCATCTACGAAGACATTCGTAAAGAGCACGGTCGAGTTCTTCAGGAAGCGCTGTAGGCGTCGCCGGAATTGCACGCCTGCCGGGCCCTTGCGTCGACGGAGGGTGTTCTTTCCGGATTGGCCTTCCTGCGGCGCGCCCCTGTCTCTCGTCACATTGGCGGACAGTCACATTGGCGGCGGTGTTGTCAACCTAACACCGTCGTGATAGAACCGGAGTTCATTCGCCCATGGCCCTACATGTTCACCCGGCGCACGTTGACGCTGTGAAAGTCGCTGTCGCCGCAAAGAAGAACAGCCCGTTTTGTCTGGAGCGTCATAAACGCAACGTCCTGAACCCGCCACAGGAGTTCTCACGAAACCAGTTCTGGAAGCAACTTGTAGGATGTCTTTGCAGTTCGGTTCAGAAGAGCGGTCCTGACAGTGCTCTCAGCCAGTTCCTTCGGAAAGATCCATTCTCGCTGTCGCCCAACGCGTGTGAAGGTCAGTCGTATCTCGGAACCTACGCCCACGAGACCATCAGCGATTCTGGTCTGAGATTCGGGCCGACGATTTCCCGTCGATTGGTTGAGAACCTACGCTGGCTCCATGACGGCGGTTGGGCGCACGTCAAACACGAGTTTCTGAATCTTGCGACGATCCGGCGCAATGCTCCCGCACGCGACTGCATCGCCAAGGAGCGTCACGCTGCACGGCTCGTGATGAGCATGGACGGCTTCGGGCCGAAGCAATCCCGGAACCAGTGGCAGTGTTTGGGCGTGAGCCGATATGAAATCCCTCTCGATAGCCGGGTGGACCGAGATGGGTCAATGCGCTTCCGTCCACGTTTGGGATGGACACGAAGAAGTTGCCGAACCAACGATATTACGAAAAAGTAGAGTCCCACGTTCAGGCCGTCTGCGAAGCGGCTGGCGTTTTCCCGTGCGATTTCGATGCCGCCGTTTTCGTGAGCGCCGATGACGGCGAGTGGCCGGAAAACGATCAGGTGTGGTGAAGCCACGGTCCTTCCAGCATCATCGATATTGAATACCCAGCGTTTCACGTCGCAAGGTCGGAAGGTGCCCTTGCTTGTGCCTGTCCACGGACGCAGGCGACATGCCGTGACGTTTCGCTATGTCCCGAATCGGCTGCCCGGCAACCAACGCGCGTTTGATTTCGGGGAGGTCGGCGGATCGGCAGATGGCGCAGGATCGGGGCATTGTCCCGGTTTCTCGCTTCTGTCTCGATTCTAAAGCGCTTAGGCCCCACGCAAAAACAAGTTCACAGTTGAGGTTTGGATGGTGTAGTTCCACTCCGGCAGAGTCTCATGGCGCCGGAGTCGTAGCGACTCGACCTGTTCCGGTGTGGGCTTGAGGCCGCATGGATAGTAGCGGCGATCGAGGTAGGCGGTGA
>JACXTT010003884.1_pt1 | contig 22576 bp, 16 predicted proteins | sample 9270951 | NCBI WGS metagenome assembly JACXTT01 (sample SAMN15532306, study PRJNA645909) | rock metagenome | isolation source: weathered quartz diorite | place: Puerto Rico | collected 2017-06-21
ACACTTGGCTGACATCTCGCCTTCAACCGACACCACGACTGTCTGAAACCCTTGGGTTTTTGGCCATCTTCTCCATCTTCTTGCCAAAACTCTGGTGGGGATCAGCGAGAAGTGTCGAATTTTTTCCCATGCTCCACAAGCTGGGACACATACTGGCGGAAGAGGGAGAACGGCGGGTTGGTGACGACGATGTCTGACTGTTTCAACAAGGCAACGCACTCTTCGCTGCGGAAATCGCCGCCTCCGATCAGTGGGGTGCGGCTATGTGGGTTTCGTTCCAAGAAGAGCTTGACGTCATCGATGCCGGTGGCGCCGTCGCCGTTGATGTCGGTCACTTCTTCGATCTCGATAGCGATGGCGATCGAATGAGGCTTGCGGCGTTTGCTGTCGCCCTGATCATATTCCGGGAACAGAAGGCCCTGGCCGGCGATGGGGGAGCCGTCGTAGCTAGTGGTGATGAGCTTTTTGAGGCCAAGCTTGTTGAAGTTGGCGGCGAAGTACTTGAAGAAGTTGCTCTCGAAGGGGTCGTCGCAATTGCAGTAGACGACCTTGCCGCGAAAGGTGTCGGCGTCGAATTCGATGTAGGCCTCGACCTCTTTCTGAATGTCGGCGTACTGGGTGTAGAACTCATCCTGCTTGGCCGCCTTGGCGGCGCCGAGGTTTTGATTGGACGCCCTGGTTTCCGCATTCCGTGCCGACTTCGCCATGGCGAGCGTGCTCCGTCAGGGTTCGCTGAACTATTGAACATGCACCTCTGAGTGGATAATACGCGGCGCTATTTCGACGGCAAGACCCTGGCTATTGGCTATCGTCCCTCCTCGACTGAAACACTGTGCAGACGTAAACGCTTCTTCGCTCATTGGCGCAGGTAGGCCAGCTCGGAAGTGCGAGTTTCTCTCCCCGTCGGTTTTTTGCCGCGATGCGCTCGCGTGTGGAATTCGAACGAAACTTCCGGGAACTCCCTTTCGATACGATCCTCCTGTCGCATCAGGCGTTTGCAGTCGGTCGTGTGAAAATCTTCGACCACGGAGTAGACATGAATCGATGAGCTGGCCGTATTCACGTACACGGCATCGACGCCGGGCACTTTCGACAGATGCCGCCGAATCGCGTCGCGCCAGTCCTTGGCGTGCGGCGTTCTCGTCTTGGACGATTTCCGTGGCTTCGCTTTCTTCTTGACGATCATGGCAAACCTCCCGAAGCGCTGCATTCTACCAGGAACCATTCACGGTGTCACTTCCCCTTCGCCGCCGCCTTCGCCACGAACTCCAGCTCCGTGAAGCGCAAATCGAAGTCCTCATCATCGCCCGGCGCCAGGGCCAGGAAGCCGAGCTTGGTCACGTCCTTATAGCCGCGTGGCACTTGCTTGCCCCATTTGGGCTGGGTGAACTCGGCCAGCGGGGCGGCGACGCGCGTCCATTCCTTGGGGGCGACGAAGGTGTATTCGTAGTCGCAATAATCCTTGACGGCCTCCCGGCCGAGGCGGACGCGGTACTTCTTGCCGTCTCCCTTGGCCCAGAAGCGCAGGTGGGTATAGGCCGACAGGTCCTTGGGGGCATCGTCGCCAAAGGAGAGGTCGAGGACGGCCCAGGGCCAGGGGTCTTTGCTCTTGCCCATGTGTCCGGAGAAATGGCCGTGGCCCTTGGACCCCTTGGGGCTGCCGTCCTTGAGGACGGCGAAGGGATTGACCTTGGTGCCGAGGTTGTTTTCGTCGAGATAGGTTTGCCAATCGGTGCCGAGTTTCGGGCCGGTGCCGTCGAAGGATTCGACAGGGAGGGTTTTGTCGTCCCCGGCGCGGATGATAGCGGGCAACGCGATCGATACCAGCAACAGGACGGCGAGAGTTTGGCGCATGGGATTTCTCCTCTTGCCGCTTGCGGTTTAGCGCTTGCATGGCGCCATGCGAGCGCTAGGCCGCAAACGACGATATGAATTACTTCCGCAACAGAAACTCCTTGCTGTTCAATAGCGCCGCCAGCACATCTTCCAACGCCGCGCGCCGGTCCGGCGCATTCTCGATGCGCGCCACGATGGCCGAGCGTTCGCGATCGTTCGGCGGCCGAGTCAGCGCTGCCAGGAACAGCTCCTCGACGATGTCGGCGTTCGACTTGCCGGCTTTGAGCAGCTTGCCGAGGCGGTTGTCGGGGTCGGCGACGGCCTTGGTCATCAACGGGCCAGTCATCATTTGCAGGGCCTGGGCGAGCGTGGTGTTGTCGGAGCGTTCGCAGGCGCAGGCCAGCAGGCGTTCGGGTTTGCCGAACTGGCGCAGGAATTTCGTGCCGGGCTCGCTGGAGATCTTGCGCTGCAAGCCGGGCAGGCTCGGGATCTGAGCGGCGCGGGTGCCGGCCGGATAGCCGTCGAAGCTCGCGGGGACGCCGGTGACCTGGCTGATCGCATCGAGCAGCGCCTCGGCCGGCAGGCCGCGGACCAGCGTGTGCGAGAAGTTGGTCTCGTCGTCCCGGTTGGTGGCGTTCGGCAGCGCGGAGAGCTGATAGGTGCGCGAGTTCATGATGGTGCGGATCAGGTGCTTCTGGTCGAACTTGTGGTCAGCAAAGTCCCTCGCCAACGCATCGAGCAGCGGCGCGTTCACTGGCGGGTTCGATTGGCGGAAGTCGTCCTCCGGATCGACGATGCCGCGGCCCATCAGGTGATACCAGATGCGATTCGCCTGCGTCCGCGCAAAGTACGGGTTGTTCGCGTCGGCGACCCACTCGGCCAGCTTGAGCAGGCGATCGTCCTTGGCGCCCTCACCCCCAACCCCTCTCCCGGAGGGCGAGGGGGGCAACTCGGCGCCGCCGAGATACTTCGGCGCCAGCACCAGGCCGCTGACGGGATGCTTGACTTCCCCCTTGTCGTCCATGAAGACGATCTGCTCGCCGACGAACTCGTGGCTGTCGAACATGTCCTTGCGCTTGTTCTCGACGATCTTGTACTGCACGCGCGGAAAGAATGCCGCCAGCTGGTGATAATCGTTCTGCGTGAGCTGGTTGTACGGATGATTGTGGCATTTGGCGCACTGCATGCGGATGCCGAGGAAGACCTGGGCGAACGCCTCCGAGCGAATTTGCGGCTCGCGCAGGGCGCGATAATAATTGGAGGCCGGCTCCTTGTAGGTGCTGCCGCGGCTGGCGACCAGCTCGCGCGCGAAGGTGTTGAGCGGCTTGTTGTCCGCTATCGACTTGCGAATCCAGCCGTGGAAGACCTTGACGCCAGTCTTGTCGAGCTGCTTCTCCTCGACCTTGAGCAGGTCGGCCCATTTGATCGCCCAGGTGTCGGCGAACTCGGGACGCTCCAGGAGGGCGTCGATCAACTTCGCGCGCTTGTTCGGCGCATGTTCCACGTGGAACATGGATATTTCTTCAGGTGTCGGCAACTGACCTAGCATATCGAGATAGGCGCGGCGCAAGAATTCGTTGTCCCTGCACAACTCCGACGGGTTCACGCGCAGCTTTTCGAGCCGGGCGTAGACGTGCGTGTCAATGTAGTTGTGGACCGGCGGCTTTCTCCAGACAAAATCCTTGTGCGCCGGCACGAACGCCAAGAGCGCCGTCGCTTGCCGATCGAGATAGCGCACGACGATGGTCGTCTCGCCCGGCTCAGTGCTCTTCACCTGGCCGTCGCGCGACACCTCGATCTTCGCGTTCGTCGATTCGAAGACGGCGAGCGCCGACACATCCTTCGTCTTGCCGTCGGAGAAGGTCGCCCGCACCTTCACCGTGATCTCATTGCGAGGTTGCAGGATGTACTCCTCGATCGGCGTCACGGTCAGACTCGTCAAGACCGGCGCACCGGGCGGATCGAGCTCCATGCCTTGCGCGATCCAGTCGCGCAGGATGCGATGCTCGTCGCTGGAGACGGCAAAGCGCGGGCCGCCTTCGTGCGCGATCTGCCCCGTCGCCTTGAGCAGGAACAGGCTCGACGCGGGATCGTGCCCGTTGGCGCGGCGTCCCAGCGCGTCGCGGGTCAGGGCGGCGCGGTCGAAGTCGCGGTCCTGGCCGCGCAAGGAAAGCTTGAACCCGCCGCGGCCGTTGAGGTTGCCGTGACAGATGCCCTGGTTGCAGCCGGCACGCGACAGGACGGCCATCACCTCGTTACGGAAGCTGACCGGCGCCTGGGCCCGCGCGGACGAAGCTGCGAAAGCGAACGCGACGATCAAAGCGCAGGATGATCGAAAGTGTGTCATGATCGGGAGGCGTCATGGAGGCTGGAAGGAAGGAACTCAGATCAGCATACCCGAGTCGCTCGGCCACGTCACCTGGAAAAGCCGGATTGTAGGCCTGATGGGCGAACGAGGGTGCTTCCGGCACGGAAGGCGACCCGATCGCATGCTCTTCCTGCTCGAAGAGCCGCCACCAATCCTCGTCGATGTCGGCAGCGGAGCGCGGCGGCGGCTGGTCCTCCGTGCGATAGTAATCGAAATCGAACCAGTCGTCATACTCCCATTCCTGGACGATCGGCGGCACCACGATGCGCGGCTTGCGGACCGTGCCGACGGCCCCCTGGGCGACCAGCAAGATTCCCGTCACGGCAACGACCCAGCCAGCGAACTTCTGCACCGCGGCCTTGCTGATGCGCCCCGTCAGCCACGCCCCGAGCCAACCGCCCAATAGCGTCGGCGGCACGACCACGGCCAACACCAGCAGGTCGAGCCGGCCGTCGCCCGCCAGCAAGCCGGTCAGCGCGCCAACCGCAGCGGTCAGGCAGCCGACCACCATGTTGGTGCCGACCGCTTCCTTGGGGTCCATGCCGAGATAGCGGATCATCATGGGCAGACGCAGGCTGCCGAGCATCAGTCCGGTGATCGCCGCCAGGGCGCCGAGGCCCAGGCCGATGACGATCTCGACGACGTAGCGGCGCAGCGGCGTGATCGGTTCGGGGGGCTTGTCATCCGACTTTTTGCGCACCAGGTTGAGGCCGGAGATGATGAGCATGACGCCGATGATCATGTACGACCACAGCGGATTGATGCGGACGAAGATGAGGACGGCTATGACGGCGCCGATCGCGGAGGGAATGCCGATCAGGGCGACTCCAGGCCAGGAAACTCGGCCTGCGCGCACATGGCTCGCGGACCCGCCCAGGGCGCCGGAGCCGGAGATGAGCAGGTTGGTCATGGCCCCCGCGGTAGGGGAGCCGAGATAGGCAATCAAGAGAGGCAGGCGGAGATGGCCGAGCACCAGGCCGACCGCCGCGCCGATGAAGGCGAGGGCGAACGACAACACGCCGATGCCGACGAGCAGCCAAAGGCTCCCGGGTTGCATGGATGACCTCGTACCAATCAGAAAGCCGGGGAGAGCCGGCGACTTAGAGTGACATGAACGGTGGCGTCGAGCCGGAGAAGATGCGCGGTTGCGTTGTCGGCTCTAGGCGGGCGTGTCATAGTACGGGGGGCGAAAAAATGCAAGCGAGATTGCCGGAGAAGGTTTGCCTCTCGAATTTGGCAGACTCCAACGGAAACTTGAGATCGAGCTGCAAAAGCGATCAGTTGGCAAACTGGAGCACCCTTGTAACCGCTGTTCAAACAGTGATTTATGGATCGCGTGTTTGCAGTTTGCCAACTGATGAAGGGGGTATCTCAACTGACGTTGATCTCTGTGCCAGAAACGGCTCACCCTGCAAACCGCTGATTTTTCGCAGACGGTTGGTAGAATGGAGTTGACCCCGACAATCCTCGGACCATAGCCATGCCACGCTACGATGACGACGACCGATATGGCGACCTTGGCGACATCCGCATCGGCAGCCGCCGGCCTGATCGCGATGCCGGGCAGTTGCAGCAGTCCGGGGCGGGCCTGACGTCGGTGGTCATCGCCGTGTTGATGTTTCTGGCGTTCCTTTTCTTCATCGCGATTGCCGCCGTCATGGATGCCAACAACAACGGCCCAATGCGCGACGACGACCCGCGCGCCATCGTGCTGGGCCTGGGCATTCTCGGCGGCTTCGGCCTGAACATCACCGGCCTGGTGCTCGGCATCGTCGGCTGCTGCCAGCCGAACCGCAGCAGCGCCTGCGGCGTCATCGGCACGGTCCTCAACGGGCTGCTGCTGTTCGGCATGCTCTTTCTGATCTGCATCGGGCTGGCGATGGGTTGATCGACCACCACAAGCTGTTGTTGACCGCGCCGGTCCGTGTGGTGTTATTTCAGAAGAGATCGGCTCCTTCGTACAGGGAAGAAATCTATGGCCGCGAATTATACAGCCGTCGTTCAGCAGAGCGGCGCATGGTGGATTGGCTGGATCGAGGAGGTTCCCGGCGTCAACGCGCAGGCCCTCACGCGCGATGAACTGCTGGATAATCTGCGCGATGCCCTGGACGAAGCTCTGGAGATGAACCGAGCCGACGCCCGCGCGGCAGCAAATGGGGCGTTCGAGGAAGTGAGCCTGTCCGCGTGAAACGGCACGAACTGATCTCGCACCAAAGCAAACACGGTTGCGCGCTGATCCGCGAAGGTCGGCGGCATTCCTGGTGGGGAAACCCCGCCACGCGACGACGCACGGCCGTGCCGCGTCACAATGAAGTTTCCGATCCACTCGCGCGCAAGATCTGTCGCGATCTGGGCATTTCCGAACCGTGAGTGCTTTCAGTTCCCACGCGGCCCCGCCTGCTTTACGTCTCCGCTCGCCAGCGCCTCGTAGTTCTTGAAGTTATTGCGAAACAGCTCCACCAGCTTCCCTGCTTGCAGGTCGTAGGCGTGACCGTCGGGCCAAGCGCCGCGCGGCTGCAAGAGCTGCGTCGGCACGTCGGGACATTTCGCCGGGACCAGGACGCCGAAGACCGGGTCGGGCGTGAAGGGGACCGCGTCGAGTTCACCGCTGAGCGCTGCCCGCACCAGCCGGCGCGTCATGGCGAGCGGAAAGCGTTTGCCGACGCCGTAGGGGCCGCCGGTCCAGCCGGTGTTGACGAGCCAGACCTGGGCGCCGTGCTTGCTGATGCGCTGCTCCAACATGCGGGCGTACTCGACCGCCGGTCTCGGCAGGAACGGGGCGCCGAAGCAACTGCTGAACGTCGCGGTCGGTTCCTTGATGCCCGCCTCCGTGCCGCCGATCTTGGCGGTGTAGCCGGAGAGGAAGTGATACTGGGCCTGCGCCGGCGCCAATTTGCTCAAGGGGGGCAGGACGCCGAAGGCGTCGCAGGTCAGGAACAACAGATGCTTCGGATGCCCGCCCTGCGACGTCGGCTCGATGTTGTCGATGAACTCGAGCGGGTAGGCGCAGCGCGTGTTCTCGGCGAGGGAGGCATCGTCGTAGTCCGGCTCGCGCGTCGTCTCGTGGAGCACGACGTTTTCGAGGATACTGCCGAAACGGATGGCGTTCCAGATTTGCGGTTCGCCGGCCTGCGACAGCTTGATGCACTTGGCGTAACAGCCGCCTTCGAAGTTGAAGATGCCGTTGGCGGACCAGCCGTGCTCGTCGTCGCCGATCAGCTTGCGCTGGGGATCGGCGGAGAGGGTCGTCTTGCCGGTGCCCGACAGGCCGAAGAGGAGCGCGGTGTCGCCGGCGCTGCCGACGGTCGCGGAGCAGTGCATCGGGAAGACATTGCGGCTCGGCATCTGGTAGTTGAGATAGGTGAACACCGCCTTCTTGATCTCGCCGGCGTAGGCGGTGCCGGCGATCAGGACGCGATGCTCGTCCATGTCGAGGATGACGCCGACGTCGGAGCGCGTCTGATAGCGGCTCGATTCGAGCTTCAGGCTGGGCACGTGAAAGATGACGAGGTTGGGCGTGAAGGCGGCGCCTTCGTCGGCAGTCGGGCGGCGCAGCAGGCACTGGATGAACATGGCATGCCAGGCGTTTTCGGTGATGACGCGCACGCCGATGCGATAGGTCGGGTCGGCACAGGCCCAGCCGTCGTGGACGAAGACCTCGCGCTTCTGGAAATAGACCTTGGCCCGTTCCCAGAGCCGATCGAAATTGGCGGGGTCCATCGCCTGATTGACGGCGCCCCAGGCGATTTGTGTCTCGTTGCCTGGCCGGCGCACGAGATACTTGTCTTTAGCGGCTCGGCCGGTGAACGGCACCGTGTAGGCGACGAAGGCCCCATTGCTGGCGAGGGTTCCTTCCTGGCGCGCCAGGGCTATCTCGATGAGCCGGGCCGGCGCCAGCTGAGCGTGCACTGGACCGAGATTCACCAATCCATGAGCGTGCAGGTCCATGCGACAATCCTTCGCGAGAAAATAATCGGCGCCCGAGGAGGCTCCGTATAATAGCTATGATAGCAAGAGTCCTTCCCATTTGTACGCGCCGCGCTTGCGGTTTAGCGCTCGCGCGGCGCCATGCGAGCGCTAAACCGCAAGCGGCAATTTCGATAGGCCGATCCAATGCTGACCTGGCAACAAACCGAATTCCTCCTCAAGGGCGTCTATCTCGGCCTGCTCGTCATGATCGCCTGGTTCGTGCCCAAATGGGACGAGCTGGCGATCATCGCCGGCTTCACCCTCGCCGGCCTGGCCCTCTTCCTCGGCTGGGCGGCGTTCCTGAAAATCCGCGAGGGCTATCGCATCCAGGGGCGCCTGCTCGGCTTCCTGATCTTCCTCCTGCTCGAAAACACCGGCATGGTCTACGCAGGCCTGCTCCTCGGCCTGAGCTGCGGCGCGGGCTGGACCTTCAAGTGGTGGCGCGGCCCTCCCCATCCCGACGAAGCAATCCCTCTGGAAGCGATCTGGCCCGTATTCGGCGGCGCCGTGCTCGGCGGCGTCTTCTACAACCTGCGCGGCGTCACCAATCGCCTGCACCGCTTCTGGATGAGCCTGGCTATGATCGCCATTCTCGTCGGCGGGGCGGGGGCGTTCTACTACCTGAAACCCGATGCCTTCTCCGACCAGCAACGCCAGATGATCGCCCTGCTCCTCTTGCTCGGCATCCCCGGCTTCTTTCTGCTGTCGTTCTCGGGTCTCGTCGAGGAATCCGAGATCGAGGTGGCCGCCATGTGTGCCGCCCTCGGCATTGCCCTGTGGACCTACATCTCCGCGTACAGTCCCGCGGTCGGCGGCGCTGTTGTGCTGCTGCCTCTGGGCATCTTCTTCGTTTACACGTCGAAGTACATGCCGGCCTTGCGCATTTTCAAGCACGCCTTGCGCGGCATGAGCTATCGCCAGATGGGGCAGACCCGGCTCGCGCTCATCTCGCTGGGCCGGGCGATTCAGCTCGATGCCCACAACCCGCTGGCGCGCGAGCAGATGTGGTGCATCCATCGCGACCTCGATTTCGCCGAGCTGCAACATCAGCCCGACCTGCTGCCGTTTCTCAACTTCGACTTCTGCCTCGAGCGCATCGGCCAGATCTTGCAGACGAAGCCGAGCCCGGACGACCTGCGTGAAACGCACAAGATGCTCAACCTGATCACGGAGGAGGAGCCGGCCCGGCAGCCGAGCTGCGCTTACTGGAGCGCGGTCGCCTGTCTGCACGAACATCGCCACGAGGATGCCGCCAAGCAATTGATGAGCATCCTGCAACTGCCGCAGTGGGCGACGCCGCAGCGCGAGGGGATCCATTTCCTGGCCTGGTATCTGGCGATGTACGGCCATCCGGAGATGGCGCGGCGCGTCGGCAACGTACTCCTGCCTCAGCCGGGTCAGCGCATGGACGCCATCGCCGCCGTCGAGACGCAGCTCGGCCTCGCGCCGCAGGACCCGAACGCCTGGGACGTGAAACGCCAACTCTACAGCGAACTGACCGAGCGCGAATACTTGACGCTGGCGCAGCCCGACCAGCCATTGCCTCGCTTCAGTCATGAATATGCCCAGCAACTCGGCCTCGCTCTGCTCGACGATCCGCAGCAATGGCGGCGCGGCTGTGAGTACTTGCGCGTCGCCGCCCACGGCTTGCCGGCGCAGGCGGCGAATGTCTACATCCAGATCGCCCAGACCCACGACAAGCACGGCGACAACGCCGGCCTGTGGAGCAATTACATGAAGGCGATGCAGCTCGGCCGATCGATCGGCGTGCAGAACCTGACCCCCGCCGAAAAGGAAACGCTGTTCGCCCAGGTGAAGTCGATCGGCGAATTGGCCCTCAAGCGAGGCCAGTTCGACGCCGCCCTCGAAGCGTTCAAGTTCTACAGTCAAAACGAAAGCGCCGGCATCGAGACCTATCGCGTCCTGGCTGACCTGTTCGAGAAGAAGAAGGAAATCTGGCAAGCCCTGCACTGCTGCGAGCACGCCCTGACCTACAACGCCGAGGATCGTGACTTGCTCGCCAGGAAGGATCGCTACTACTATTCGATCACGCCGGCCGATTTGCAGCCCCGGCTCGAGAGCGTGCGCAAGTGGTTCGACCCGCAGTATTGCCGGGACAAGGCGCGCTGGGTGCTGGATAAATTCAACGGCGACTTCGAGCTGCTCGACTGGGCGTCGCACCTGACGGAGCTGGCCCTGGTGGCGCAGCCGGGGAGCCATGCCGCCCGGTTGCTCAAGGCGCGCGTGTGCCGCCTGCGCGGCGAGATTCCCGAGGCGTTGGTGCTGCTGGAAGAGATCCGCCAGCATCGGCCCGAGAAGTTCGCCAACGAGGAAGAGAAGCAAGCATGGTACTTCGGCCATCGCATGTTGGGCGATCTGTACCTGGACGAGAAGCCGGGCGACGCGGTCGCGTGCTTCACGGAGTTCCGCCAGAGCGACGAGGCGGGGGCCGACACGTCGTTCAAGCTGGGCAAGGCGTATGAAACGCTCGGCGATTTCCGCCAGGCGGCGGCGTGCTACGAAGAGGTGACGGCATACGAACGGCACCCGTTGTATTACGAGGCGCGCGACGCGCTCGACCGCGTCAAGCGCGGGGCGCCGGCGCCGCGCTGATATCTTCTTCGTTAAACGAAGAGTCTAAAACGTGCGATTGTTGAGCCGGCTCTGAATGGTGCGTTCGAGGGCGTTCAGCAGGGCCGGGTCGGGCCGGCCGACGTGGTGCCAGATGATGTCGCCCTGCTCGCTCAACAGGATCAAAGTCGGCAGGCCTTCGATCTTGAAGCTCTTGCCGGCGTCGAACGCGCCGACGTGCCCCATCAGCTGCCGATACGACAGCTGCATCGAGGAACACATCTTGTTGACGGCGTCGGCTTCCTTGCGCTCGTCCTTGCCCGCTTCGATGGCGATGCCGACGACTTCGAGGCCGCGCGAGCCGTACTGCGTTTTCAGCCGATTCAAGGTCGGCATGGAGTCGCGGCAATAGATGCAGTGCGTGCCCCAGAAGTCGATCAGGATCAGCTTGCCGGCGCCATCTTTCTTGTATTCCCAGGTCTGCCCCTTGCTGTCCTTGAGGGCGAGGTTCTCCAGGTGATTGCCGAGCAGGGCGCACGAGGGAACGCGCGTCGGTCCAGTGTCGAGCTTGGAATCGCCGGGCAAGGCGGGCGGGCGCGGCAGCTCGGGACGCGGGCCCTTCGGAATCGTCAGCATCGGCAAGCCCTTCTTCGGCGTCTCGGCAACGTTCGGCCCGGCCGCAGGCGCCGCAACGGTTGGGGCGGCAGTCGGCGGCGCCGGCACGTTGATGGTCGGCATCACCGTCGGCTTGGTCGCCTGGCCCGGTTCGGTGTTCTTGCTCTCGCCTGGCACAGTCGCCGCTGGAGTCGTCGGCGCGCTCGGCAGCGGCGGCGTGTTGCCGTTGACCAGGTCCTCGCGGATCGGGATCACCACGCGCACGTCCGGGGCGCTCGTCAGCACCATGCCGGCCAGCAGCTTGTCCCCTTGCTTGGTCCGCGCTATTAACTTGTACGAACCGCCGGGCCTGACCCCCTGGATGATGAAATGTCCATGCGCGTCGGCGGCGACGTCGATCGGAGCGCCGGTGTCCTTTTCATCGAGGCTGACCCAGCGGACATAGGCGTTGCCGATCGGGCGGTGATAGGCGTCGATGATGGTGCCGGCGAGGATCGAGTTGCCCCCGGCCGGGGCGTTCGCGCCGGCCGGCGGGAGGCTGGGCGGCGTCGGGACGAGCGGATCGGGCGGCGCGCCAGGGAACTTCGCGGGCGGGGCGCCGATGCCGGGCGGCTGGGCGTTGTTGGGGTTCTTCTTGAATAGCGCGCAGCCGGTCCCGGTCGTACACAGCAAGGCCAGCGTCAACATGCAGGAGATGGCCCGCATGGGAGGAACCTCAGGGGCGGTTGAATAATCACGTGCGCGCAGCATCGCACCTTTCGCGGCGTCTTCTCTTCAGGATCGGGTCGAACTTCCGATTTCTTGAGAAAATCCGTTTCCCCCGGAACCTTCGCTGGGTAGAACCACTTTGCCGCTTGCGGCCTGGCATCCGCGTCGCGCACTGAAGCATTTCCCCCGATTGCTGGGAGGTCAAGGAACTTGACTGGCGATTCGGATCAATGGATAAAAATCCGTGGGGCGCGCACGCATAACCTGCACAGCTTATCGGTCGATTTGCCGCGCGAGCGCCTGACCGTCATCACCGGTCCCAGCGGTTCGGGCAAAAGCTCGCTTGCCTTCGACACGTTGTTTGCCGAAGGCCGCCGCCGTTACCTCGAAACGCTGCGCGGCGACAAGCGCGCCTTATTCCAGCAACTGCAACGCCCCGACGTGGACGCCATCGAAGGCCTGCCCCCCGTCATCTGCGTTTCGCAACAAGCAGTGACGGCTCGGCCGAGAAGTACGCTGGCGACCGTCACGGAAATCCACGATCACCTGCGCCTCCTCTATGCCCGCTTCGGCACGCCGTACTGCCCCAACTGCAATTTACCGATTCAAAAGCACACGCTCAGCGAGATCGTCCGCGCGGTGATGCGCCAGGAGGGACGCAAGATCTTCGTGCTCGCCCCGCTGGTGCGGGATCAACCGGGCGATCACAAGGAGCATTTTCTGCGCATTCGCCAGACCGGCTTCCTGCGTGCCCGCGTTGACGGCGTGCTGATGGAGATTCGCGACAACCCGAAGATCGATCCGCAGCAGCTGCACACGCTCGAATTGATCGTCGATCGCCTGGTGGTAAAGCCGACGATCGAGGAACGCCTGCGCGAATCGCTGGCGACGGCGGTGCAGCATTCGGGCGGGCGCGTCGTCATCACCGACATCGAGACGGGCGATTGGCTCGACGACGCCTACAGCACGCGCTATGCGTGCGCCCGCTGCCAGACGAGCGTGGGCGATCTGGAGCCGCGCAATTTCAGCTTCAACAGTCCGCACGGCGCCTGCCCACGCTGTACCGGCCTGGGGCAGGTATGGGAATGCGATCCGAAACTGACGGTGCCGGATCGTTCCTGGATGGTGGAGCGCGTGCTGGAGTGGCTGGAGGAATTGCCCGCCGGCGACGACGAGCGCATCCTCGCCCAGAACGGGTTCGTTCCCTGCCCCGAGTGCGGCGGCGCCCGCTTGAACCGCGAAGGCCGTAGCGTGCGCTACGCCGACAAGGCGTTGCACGAAGTCACCGCCATGAGCGTTGACGCGGCGGCGGCGTTCTTTGCGCAGCTCCTGACCCACGCAGGTTCGCTGGGCTCACCCGCGGGCATGCCTCCCATTCTCCTCAAGCCCGCGGGTGAGCCCAGCGAACCTGCGTGGGTCTTGTTGTCCGAAATCGCCCAGCGCTTGCACTTCTTGCAGCAAGTCGGTCTCGGCTATCTGACCCTCGACCGCCCGGCCCAGACGCTCTCCGGCGGCGAAGCCCAGCGCGCCCGCCTGGCGACGCATCTCGGCGGCGGCCTGTTTGGCGTTTGCTACATCCTCGACGAGCCGACCATGGGTCTGCACCCGCGCGACACCCAGCGCCTGCTCGACGCGCTGCGCGCTCTGCAACAGCGAGGCAACACCGTCATCGTCGTCGAACACGATGAAACCGTCATCCGCCAGGCCGACTACCTCGTCGATATCGGCCCCGGCGCCGGCCGCGACGGCGGACGTTTGCTGGCGCACGGCAGCGTCGCGAAGGTGCTGGCGGATCCGGCTTCCGTGACGGGGCAGGCATTGCTCTCCTCTCCCTCGGTACTCGGGGGGAAAGGCGCCGGGGGTGAGGGGGGGCAGCGTCCCACCCAGGAGCTCACGGTTCCTCACGGGACGCTTACCCCTTCACCCCCAGCGCCTCTCCCCCGAGTACAGGGGAGTGGGAAGTTGGTCGTTCACGGCGCCCGCCATCATAACCTCAAGAACATCACCGTCGCCTTCCCGCTCGGCCGCTGGACTTGCCTCACCGGCGTCAGCGGTTCGGGCAAGAGCTCGCTGGCGCGCGACATCCTCGTCCACGCCGCTCGCCGTCATCTCGGTTTGCTCGCGCCGAACCCGGGCGACCATGATCGAATTGACGGGCTCGACCGGATCGACAAGGTCCTCGAAGTCGATCAGCAGCCGATCGGCAAGTTGTCGCGCTCCAGCCCAGCAACCTACCTTGGCTTGTTCGATGAAGTTCGCAAGGTGTTTACCACGACGCGCCTGGCCAAGATTCGCGGTTACAAGGCGAATCGCTTCAGCTTCAACGCGAAAGGCGGTCGCTGCGAGGAATGCCAGGGGCACGGCAACGTGCGCGTCGAGCAGGCGTTCATGCCCGACCTGCGCGTCCCCTGCCCCGCTTGTCAAGGCAAGCGTTTCAATGCCGCCACGCTGGAGGTGCGCTACCGCGGCCTGTCGATCGCTGACGTGCTCGATTTGCCGATTGCGGAGGCGCGCGCGTTCTTCGCTAACATCCCGAAGCTGCAAGGCGGCTTGCAAGCGCTCGACGAAGTCGGCCTCGGCTACCTCGCGCTCGGCCAACCCGCCAACACCCTCTCCGGCGGCGAGGCCCAGCGCGTCAAGCTGGCCGCCGAGCTGGCGAAGACCGCAACCGGCAAGACGCTCTACCTTCTCGACGAGCCGACCACCGGCCTGCACTTCGTCGATATCGCCCGCCTGATCGGCGTCTTCCGCCGGCTTGCGGACGCGGGCAACACCGTCATCGTCATCGAGCATCATCTCGACCTGATTGCCGCCTGCGATTGGGTCATCGACCTCGGCCCCGAAGGCGGCGACACCGGCGGCGAAATCATCGTTGCGGGGACGCCGGAAGAGGTCGCGGCGCGTGTTGGGAGTCTCACGGGACATTACCTCGCCTCTGCGTTTAGCGCCCGCATGGCGCCATGCGGGCGCTAAACGAACTCAGCGATCATTTCTTGCGCGGATCATCCGCCGGGTTCACGTAGTTCATGCCCCACGGCCCCATGGCGTGGATCTGAACAATGGTATCTTCTGCGACCCAGGCGAAATGGCGCGACTCCGCGGGCATCACGAGGAAGCTCCCCGCGGGATACTTGTGGGTCTTGCTCTTGTCGAAAACCTCGCCCAAGCCCATGTGAATGGCGCCCGACAGTACGGTGATTTGCTCGTCGGCCGGGTGCCAGTGGGCCGGCACTTTCATGCCTGCCGGCGCGAAGAGCCGTATGGTGAACGGCCCAGGTTTTGCCGGATCGCCTTCGAGATTGGCCATCTTGACGCCGGCCGGGAAGCCAGCGGGCTTGTCAATCCATTTCACTTGGTCGGGCGTGAGCATCCGATGCCGGTCGCGTTCGAGAACGGGTTTCGCATGGCGCGGTTGCGGCAGCGCCGGCGGTACGGGACCGCTCAGCAAGCTCAGGACCTCCGCAAGGCGCGTCTCCTGTGGCCTCATCTCGCACATCACGAGAAGCGCTGCCGTCTCCCCGACATTCTCGGCTGCAAGCCGGGCTGGACCGCTCCAGCACAGATCGCCGGGGTTGCGCTGCACGAGCGCCGTCGTGCCATCGTAGCGATCGATCTTCAGCGTGAAGGAAGTGAGAGCGTAAGTGATATTGGCCGAGTGCGAGTGCATCTCGGTTCGTTCGCCGGGCAGCAGGCGAATCTCCAGGATGCGGATATGCGGATTGTCGAAGAGTACCTGATGGCCGAACGGCTCGGGCTCTTGAGCGTGTACTTGGGCGGCCGTGCAGAGAACCAGCAAGCTGGCCGCGACGGCGCCCGCCATCCATTGGGATGCTGCTTTCATGGTCGTTCTCCTTTCGATGAAAAGAACTTCTCGACACCTCCCCCTTTGGAAAAGCCTTGACATGGGAACCGATCTTGAATTCGGCGCTGTCCGTGCCCGAAGTTGGGTGACGTGGGCGGCGTCCGCTTCCCGCGACGAAAAAATGATGGGCTGATACCGGCTCCAGCCGGAATAGGTCCGACACTTTTATTCTATCCCGCGGCAAACACCTCTGGCAAGTCCAGGGCGATGTGCGGCAAGCATTCGGGGCGGCGACAAGGTGGCGCGCAACGAAACCTCGGCCAAGAGCCCGTTGGCGCCCGATAGGTTACGCCGATTCGTCGCGCACACAGACACACACCCCCTCCGCGCAACGAATTCGTCACGCCCGCCGGATGGAAGTACCCCACCGACCTTGCAATTTCTCAAATCGTCTACGGTGAGTCAGTGGCGGCACACCCCAATTGACTTTGCATTCCCGCGGCGCATTTGTTACAGTAATTCCTTATACTTTCATTGATGTGCCGAAACGGAGTTCGCGCCATGAAACGAACGCTTCTCGCCGCTCTCATATTTGCCCTCAGCACTGCAACTCCATCCGCGCAAGCTCCCAAGAAGCAGGCGCCGGCAACAGGCTCGATTCGCGTTGCTGTCGTCAACCTCGGATACGTCTTCAACAGTTTCGGCGGATCTCGGTTCAAGAGCGCTCCTGAGCAAACGTTGAGCGCGCAAAAGGAAAAAGCACAAAAAATCACCATTCTCATAAACGGTCTGGAAGAAGCTCTGCGAACAAGAGATCTCACACCCGCCAAAGCGGAAGAGTACCGAGAAAAAATCCTCGAAGAAAGACGCCGCTTGAATGAAATCAACCGGGAGCTTTCGAGCGAGTTGGGCAAGCGGCAAGAAGAGAATATGATCGCAATTTGGAAGGAGGTGCAGGAAGCGATCAAAACCTACGCAAGACAGAACGAGATCGATCTTGTCTTCGGTTACGGTGAACCGACCGAAAAGGAGATGCTCAACCAGTTCCCGAACGTCAATCGCAAAATGGAAGCGATGGATTTGGGCGGCGCGGTGCCGCTGTTCGTATCGTCTCGCGTCGATATCAGCCAGCCGATCGTCGAACTGCTGAACAAACAGCGCCGGGACAAGAATTCAAAGTAAACCGAAATCACCATAACACTTGTAGTCCGTGAGACCTCATCGAAAGGAGTCCCCTCATGAGTCCGCTCGTTCTCGCCGTCATCGGCATCGCCGCTGCGCAGCCATCGGAAGTCAAGGCAGAGCCGCAACCCGCGGTGCGCGTTGCCGTCGTCAACATCGGTTATGTCTTCAATTACTACGAACGGGCTCAGCTCTTCAAGCAAGAGCTGGAAGCTACTTTGCAGCCCTATAAGGACAAGGCGGCGAAGATTGCCAAGAACATGAATAGCTGGGAAGGCAAGGTTGTCGCCAAGGATTTTCGTGCCGCCAGCCTCGATTGATTTGCCGCTTTCGGCTTAGCGCTCGCGCGGCGCCGCGCGAGCGCTAAGCCGAAAGCGGTTAAAGGGCGCTTTCGTATAGTTCCAGAATCTCCGCATCGGTCACCGCGCGCGGGTTGAAGCGGGCGGTCCATTGCTGTGACGCCTCCTCCGCGAGCACGGGCAGGATGCCTGCGCTGACGCCGCACTCGCTCAGGTTTGTCGGCAATTCCGCGAGCTGCATCAGGTGCATCAGGCGTTCGGCGAGAATATCCGCGGCGCTCTCGATATGGCCGTTCTGCAAACCAGCTTCCTCGGCAAGGTCGCCGTACAAATTCGCCACTACGCGCGCGTTGAAGCGGACGACGTGAGGTAACAGGACGCCGATCGCCAGGCCGTGCGTGATGCCGTAATGGGCGGTCAGCGGATTGGCGGCCGCGTGGCAGACGCCGAGCATCGAGTTCTCGATGGCGGTCCCCGCGAGGAAGGCGCCCATCTGCATGGCGCCGCGCGCTTCCAGGTCGGCCGGATCGTGCAGCACTTTTTCGAGATTCACTTCGAGCAGCTTCCACGCTTCGCGGGCGAACATCTGCGACACCGGATTGCGCCGCGTCGTCACATACGATTCGACGGCGTGCGACAGCGCGTCGATGCCGGTGAGCGCGGTGACCTTGGCGGGTTGCGTGACAGTGACTTCGGGATCGAGGATGGCGGTCGCGAAGGCGGCCTTGCGGTCGCCGCAGGCCATCTTGAGGTGCGTCTTCTCGTCGGCGATCAAGGCGAACGACTGCGCCTCGCTGCCGGTGCCCGACGTCGTCGGCACGCCGATCGACGGCAGCATCGGCTTCTTCGCCAGCCCGAAGCCCTTGTAGTCGGACATCGTGCCGCCGTTGGTGAGGATGAAATTGATCCCCTTGGCGCAGTCCATGGCGCTGCCGCCGCCGACAGACACGATGAGGTTGATGCCGAGCGGCCTGGCGAACTTGACGCCGACGTTGACGTGCCGGCTGGTCGGGTTCTCCTCGACGTCGTCGAATACGAAGACCTCAAGCCCGGCGGCTCGGAGCGATTGCTGAGCCCGCTGCGGATGCCCGGCGGCTTCGAGGCCCGGATCGGTCACGAGCAAGGCGCGCGTCGCCCCCAGCTCGCGTGCCAGTTCGCCCAGACGGGCCAGCGTGCCGGGGCCAAACATGACGCGCGTCGGCGTATGATAGTCGAACGGCGCGAGCGGCATCGTCGATGCGGGCATGAGCCGAGGCGGTTTCGTGATGGTGGAGGTCGAGTGCATGATTCATCGCAGGCGTGAAGATTCCGGCGGGGCGTTTTCGCGTTCCAGTGATTATATTCGAATCGACGATTAACGGGAGATGAAAACACCACTTCTTTGCGAGTCCGATGCGTTCATCACCAAGAGGAATTGTGAGCTCACCTATATAATGATGACCAAAGCCTAGCAAATGGGCGTGCATGGAGCAGGTGAAATGGGAGACGAGCTACTTTTTCCCGAAATGAATCTCGAACCTGACATGGTCGGGAATCTGCGGCGATTCAACCCTTGGTGGGAAGGGCTGCCGGGAATGCAACTGCCACCGCACCGCCGCTCGATCGTGGCAACCATTCATAAGCGGCTTAGACAGCAACTCGCCCCCATCGTCACCGTTCGTGGTCCTCGTCAAGTGGGTAAGACAACAGCGCAGTTGCAGGTGATTCAGGACTTGCTGAAAGCTGGTGTGGCGGGCAGCAACATTTTGCGTGTCCAATGCGATGAGATTCCTTCGCTCGCCAAGCTCAAAGAACCAATTCTGCGGCTGACCGATTGGTACGAAAAGGCCATTCTCAAGAAAACGCTCAATCAAGCAGCCGAATCAAACACACCTGCATTCTTATTTTGGGATGAAGTACAGAACCTGAAGGATTGGGCCTCCCAGCTCAAGCACTTGGTGGACAGCTCGACCTGCCAAGTTGTCGTTACCGGTAGTTCCGCGTTGCGCATCGAGCAAGGCAGGGACAGTCTGGCGGGCCGAATCACCACTTTGGACGTCGGTCCGCTGTCGCTTCCTGAGATCGCGGCGATCAATGGCCTGGGCGAATTGCCAAGCCTGTTGCCTGAAAACGGACTGGAACCATTGGGACGACAGGACTTCTGGCAGGGACTGGTCGAACACGGTTTGCGCAATGCACCGATGCGGGACCAGGCATTTCGGTTGTTCTCCGGGCGCGGCGGCTATCCGGTGGCCCATGCCCGCGCCTCGGTGCCATGGCAAGATATTGCCGCCCAGCTCAACGAAACCGTAATCAAGCGGGTGATCGAACATGACTTGCGCGCCGGTGATCGAGGCCGTAAGCGTGATCCTCAACTGTTGGAGTTACTATTCAAGTTGTGTTGTCGATACGCCGGACAAGCGCCGAATCCAACGACATTGGTACGGGAATCGCAACGAGCCTTGGCCGCCAATATCGGCACGCAGCGCGTGCGGCAGTATCTGCGTTTTCTTAACGATACGTTGTTGGTGCGACTGGTGCTGCCACTGGAAATTCGCATACGTCGCACGAAGGGTGCTCCGAAAATCTGTCTTGCCGATCATGGGTTGCGCGCAAGTTGGCTGCAAGAGAACATTCCGTTGGTTCCTCAGGAACTGGATTCGTTGCCCCATCTTGCGGACTTGGCCGGACATCTCGCGGAAAGCGTAACCGGCGCATACCTGTTGACGTTCAGCGGTCTTGATTTGGCCCACTTGCCGGAGCGCAAGGGCGATCCAGAGGTAGACTTTGTTCTAACCCTCGGAGAGCGCCGCATTCCGCTGGAAGTGAAGTATCGACGCACGGTTGACTCGCTTCGAGACACCGAAGGGCTGCGGACTTTTCTGGAAACCAAGGAATACAACGCGCCGTTCGGCGTGCTCGTTTGCGCGCGCGATGAAACTAGCATCAACGACCCGCGCATTGTGACGGTTCCGCTATCAAGTCTGATGTTATTGCGATGATCGCGATACTTCCTATTCCACCGGAAAGCGCTCGTCGATCAGCTTCTTCGTCGCCTCCTCGATGCGCTTGGATTCCGCCGTGAAATCGTGGCCGCGTTTGCCTTCCATGCGCGTCAACGAAATCAAGAACATGTCGCGATAGACATACACATGAATGTGCGAAGACATCTGGAATGGCTTGCCGACGTTGGCGTAGCTCTCGGTCATATCCTTGATGTGGTCGGCGCCGATGTCGCGGGCCTTGACGATGAAGCCGGCCATGCCGTTGTCGAAGGACTTGACGGTGTAGCGGGGATCCTTCGCGGCCTTGGCGATGTAGGCCTTGGGGCCGGCGGCATCGGTGAATTTGCGCACGACCCAGTGATGCCCGACCGGCGGAAAGCCGTCGCTGAACTTTTTCGAGGCGATGCCGGTGTTGGGGCCGGCCGACGCGTTGTTGCCCGCGAACTTGCCGCAATCGCCGGCACAGTCGGTGGTGCCGTCGGAGATGAGGGCGCCTTTGAACCGTAGATCGACGCGCTCGTCATCGCCGGGCTGGAAGCCTCGTTTCGGCGCCGCGGCACTCGTCGTGCCCTGATCCGTTCGCTTCAGAGCAAACGTATTCGGGTCGCCCGGCTTGATCGCGCGTGGGCGATGTTTGTTGAAATCGGTACACAGCGAAATGTCGCCGATGTCCTTCATGTGCAACAAACCGCGGATCGGCTCGCCGCCGGCTTGCGGGAAGAATGTGATCGCCATCGGCTGGGCATGCGCGTTGATGCGCACGATGTAGGGCGTCGTCTTGCCGTCGCGCGTCAATGTGGCGCCGCCTTTCTCGTTGAATTCGAACTTGACCGGTTCGCCCTTGCCGTTCTTGCCTTCCCATTTCGTCTTGCCGAGCCCGCCGTCGAACGGTAGTCCCTTGGGCCGAGGCAACGGGTCGTCTTTCTTGGGCCGAACTTTTTCCGGCACTCGCGTCGGAGCTGGATCGAACTTGCCCTGACGCATCGTCCCGACCGTGAACTCGAACAGTGTTCCCATGTTGAGCGACTCCATGCGATTGGCATTCTCCCACAGCATGCGGAAGTTGAACTGGAACCACACCGGACGTTGCACGGCCAGCAGGTTCTGATTGTTGACCGGTTGCCCGTTGCGGTTGAAGAACCAGCGCACATCGGGATCAGTGCCAGCCGGCGGACGGGCAATGGCAAACGCCAGCCAGACGCGAATGATGCGCTGGACATTCGGGTTGTCCCACGGCGCGGGGCCGCCGAGAATCTTGGCCGGGTCGTCCGGCAGCCCCGGCAACGTCGGATCGATCGCGGGGGGCGGAATCAACGGCGGCATCTCGGGCATCCGCACCATGTCTTTCTTGCGGCGCTGTGTCTCCTCGACGGCCGCCTTGGCGTCGATCAGTGGTCCGATCGGCACATCGGTCTCCAGCGTGCGCCCCGTCTTGATCAGAATGTCGCGCACATCGGCATGCTTCAGGCCCGGATCGACCGACTGCATCAAGGACACGACCCCGGTTGCGTGCGGCGCCGCCATCGACGTTCCCGAAAGATAAGCGTAGGGCTTGCCCGGCTCCGCGAAGCCGCTCCAGATTTCATGCCCCGGCGCCGACACCGTCGTCGCCTCGCCGTAGTTGGAGAAGATCGCGCGCGTGTCGTCGCGCGTGGTGGCGGCCACGCTAATCGTGCGTCGCCCATAGGTGAGCCAGCCGAACTCCGCCGGGATGTTCAAGTTGCCCGCGGAAACCACGACGATCGTCCCGATGCGATTGGCCCGGTCAAGCAACGGGGCGACCGATTTGGACTGATCCTCAGCGAAGGCAAGCATCTTGTTGGTGAGGTCTTCCTTTTCCAGATCCGTCTTGGCATTGCGCCATTTCTTGACCAGGTCGTCGTTGTAGCTCCCCAGACTCATGTTGATGACCGACGCCTTGCGGTCCATCGCCATCGCCATTGCCTTCTGCAGATTGTTGCCCACCACGGTGAGCGATCCCGCTTCCTCCTTGGGGAACGACTCCACATAGAAGATGGCCTGCAACGGCATGAGCGGGCTCTTCGGCGCCACGCCCGCCGTGCCGACGCCGTTGTCCGCGGCCCCGCCGATGGTGATGGCGACGTGGGTGCCGTGATTGCGCACCTCGTCGTTGTGGAACTTGTCGCCGCGCTTGAGCTTCTTCACGCCGGCCTGTATCTCGGCGCCGCCGGTGGCGAAGCTGTGCGGATTCGTGGTGCGGCCCACGAGGTCCTCATGATCC
>JACXTT010003885.1_pt1 | contig 22576 bp, 16 predicted proteins | sample 9270951 | NCBI WGS metagenome assembly JACXTT01 (sample SAMN15532306, study PRJNA645909) | rock metagenome | isolation source: weathered quartz diorite | place: Puerto Rico | collected 2017-06-21
TATCGGCACCCGCAATGGCGGTCAGGTGCCGGTAGGTCGTCTTTTTGATGCGACGTTTCCCGGACCGGCATGGATCAGCGGCGGCGACATCGGCACCGAGGCAAGCTACTTCATGATTCCAGCGACGATCGCGACATTTATTTATGTCGCCTTTTACCTGCGCCGGAAAAAATTGTAGGACGTTTCTGTGAAACGCCGTTTCTAGAGTTGGCGTCTGGCCCAGACGCCCTACAATAATTCTTCAATGCCGAACCTGGCCACCTGGATGCGCGAGAAAGACGAAAAATGGTTTCAGCCATTTCTTGCAAAGCATCCCGACATCAAAATTCATGATGCGCGAAAGAACGCGGTCAAATTGGACGAGATGGATGGTCTGCTTTTGACCGGCGGTCCCGACATTGCTCCGGAATTTCTGCGACAGGAGATTGTCGATCCCAGTGTGCTCGACAAAGATCTCGATCCAGTACGCGATCGCTGGGAATTTGAAGCGGTAAAAAAAACAATCGCCCGGGGGCGACCGATTCTTGCGATTTGCAAAGGCATGCAAGTTCTGAATGTCGCGCTCGGCGGCACGCTCAAGCTCGACATTCCCGGCCATAATTTGCCGGAACAAAAAACCGCTGATCTACAGCCGCTACGCACCGAGCGGTTGGCGTCTCACCGCTTCGAAAAGGTCAATAGCGGTCATCACCAGGCGATCGACCGTCTTGGCGAAGCCCTGGAGGTCGAAGCCTGGTGTGCAAGCGACGATATCATCGAGCAGATGCGTTTGCGTGATTACCCGTTTGCCCTCGCCGTGCAATATCATCCCGAGCGCGGCCAGATTTATGATGCGCTCTTTGCCGATTTTTTCTCGCGCCTCAAACCGTCAAATCGTGAATCGTGAATCGTGAAGGAGCTGGTTCCCGTTTCAACTATTTAACGTTTTAACATTTTAACGATTCATTTCTTCACACGCCACGCTGCGTCGGTGGCCAGATGAATTTGTGCATCTGGAGTTGGAAGCGCACGTCGCGTTTATCGGCCAAAATCCATTCCACGATCTGGCGCGGATCGATCCGGCCGAAAATTGGTGAGAACAAGACGGCTTGACAACGTTTTGCCAGGTCGAACTTTCGGACTTTGTCACATGACCATTCGTAATCTTCGCGCGATCCCATCACGAATTTCACTTCGTCCCTTTTGCTGAGATGGTCGATGTTCGACCAAAGATTTTTTTCCACCTCCCCGCTGCCTGGCGTTTTCAAATCCACGATCCGGTGGACACGCGGATCGACTTTCGAAATGTCATGTGCGCCACTCGTCTCCAGCAAAATCGTATGCCCGGCATCGGCCAGCATTGACATCAACGGCAGGACGTTCTTTTGCAGGAGCGGTTCGCCACCAGTGATTTCAACCAACCGACAATCGAAACCGCGCACCAGATCCACAATTTCATTGATCGTTCGTTTTTTGCCTTCGTAGAACGCGTACTCCGTGTCGCAATAATTGCAGCGCAGATCGCAGAAAGTGAGCCGCACAAAGACACAGCGCTCTCCCGTCCAGGTGCTCTCGCCTTGGATTGATTGATAAATTTCGTTAATCGTCAGCGTCTTGTCGGACTCAGTCATTGGGTGTTGGACGTAGAGCGCCTGCGATGCCGTAGCGTTGCGAAAGCGCGTTGGACGTTGGACGTTAATTCCATTCAGTCACAACTGCCAGCCCCATGCCCAATAGGATCGACGACTGTTTCGCCCGCCTGCGCTCGGAAAAGCGCAAAGGTTTTATCCCATACATTTGCGCGGGCGATCCGACTCTGGAGAAAACGGTCGATCTGGTTCATGCGCTCGAGGACGCCGGTGCAGATTTGATTGAGCTTGGGATTCCTTTCTCCGATCCGCTGGCTGACGGAATTGTTAATCAACTGGCGGCCCAACGCGCGCTAAACGCCGGCGCGACAGTGCGCGGCGTTCTCGATTGCGTTCGAGAGATTCGCCGCGACTCGCAGGTCCCAATTGTGCTCTACACCTACCTGAATCCGGTCCTTCAATTCGATTTGGAGAAATTTCATCATGAAGCCGAAACAGCCGGTGTTGACGGCCTGCTCATTCTCGATCTGCCGCCAGAGGAAGACGCAGTTGAAAGCGGAAGAAAACGCCCAACCCGCCTTCGTAAGGCTACGGTGCGGCAGGCGCCCAACGCCCAACCTTCAACGTCCAATCACAGATCCTTCGGTTTGGTTCATGTCCGTCTTATTGCGCCAACAACCCCGCGCGAACGTGTTGCGACGATTACGAAGACCGCGCGCGGGTTTCTCTACTATGTTTCACGCGAAGGGGTAACGGGTGTGCATGAAACGATTGCGTCGTCCTTAGGCGAAAAGGCTGCGCAGCTCCGGGAATTATCTGATTTACCAATCGCGATCGGCTTTGGAGTTTCAAATGCCGATCAGGCGCGCGAGGTCGCGCAACATGCCGATGCTGTCGTCGTTGGCAGCGCGATTGTCGATCTGATCGCGAAGTATGGAACGAGAGCCGAATTGCTGGAGAAAGTAGGCGCGTTCGCGCGCGAAATCCGGGATGCGATTTAAGTGGATCGGCTTCTCTGAAGACGATTTTAAACGAATCGCAGAAGGCGCAAAATTATGTCCGGAGGCGTGGGGCGCGGGAGAAGTTACGCGGCGGAGCCGCGTTGGTTTAGCAACGTGTTGAGCCGCCTTCGCACGGCTACGGCGTGCCAGGGGACAACGCGTTCCACCTCAAATTCCACACATCCGGGCCGCCTCGGCGAAGTTCGATTTCTTTCGCAGCAAAGACGCGAGATACCAATCAATTTCCGGGACCGCGTGAATGCGAGACAAATTCGTCGGCGTCTCCAGCCGGGAAAAGATAGCGTAGGCAATCTTACTTCGCTGCACTTCCTTCACGCCATAACCTGCCGGGATATTGCTCGACCAAAAACGCACGTATTCCCCGTCGGGCCGATTGATTGTGCCGAGGAAGATCACCGAGTGCCCGTTCTCTCGCCGGCCAACATTATTGTTCCAGAAAATCTTCATGAAATCACCAGGTTGGGCCTGCTGGAAATCGGCAAAATTGTGGCCGATGCGAAGCTCGTGGAACAGGCGTGCCGTGCCTGGGCCGTTCGCGTTCCAGCGTCCCCAGATGCCTTCGCCGTCATGTTGATCGCGGATGACTAACTGGTCCAGGGTCGCGAAATCGAGGTGCAAGTCACCGCGGTCGCGCAACGCTTCGATCGCTTTAATAAAAACGACATACGTCGCGCCCGAGCAAAAGCTCGGATATGGAGCAGTCGGAATGACGAAAAATTTTCCCGACTCGAAATGTGCAGCCGATTGCAGTTTGATTTTGGCAAAATGCGAGACGGAGTATCTCCCGCCGCTCGGCATCCTTTTGATTTGCTCAAGGATGAGCCCATTGAGACTTGCGCCGTTTGCGTAGTGCGCAACGGTGCACGCGCAGATTGCGACGACGAGCCGGCGCATGGACGGGAATTAAACGGCAAATTGTGTTTCGAGCAACGGCATCTTTGCTGATTTCAACTTTGCGGCCGAGGACAGCCGCTGCTACAGGATTGCGGCTGAGGACAGCTGCCACTACAGTAAGATCGACGTCATGCTCCGTTTCGCGAAGATGAATGGCGCGGGGAACGATTTTGTCATGATCGATAATCGCAGCGGCGAAGTGTGCCTGGCGCGCGAGCAGATCGTTCGGATTTGCGATCGCCACCGTGGTGTCGGCGCGGATGGGGTTCTTTTGCTTGAGAAATCGACCAACGGTGCCGATTTCCGCATGCGCTATTACAACGCGGATGGCAGCGAAGCCGAAATGTGCGGCAATGGGGCCCGTTGTTTCGCGCGGTTCGCAAAAAGAACTGCCGGCACGCGTGACAAGATTTCTTTTGAAACCCCGGCGGGCCGGATCGGGGCAGAGTTGCACGGAGAATTGGTCACACTCCAAATGAGCGAGCCAAACGATTTGCGGATGAACGTCCGGCTGCAAATCGAAAACGAGGAGGCGATTGTGCATTACATTAACAGCGGCGTGCCACACTTGGTCGTTCCTGTCTCCCGGATTGACGTCCTCGATGTCCGAAGCAAGGGCGAGAAGATGCGCCGACATAAGATGTTTGCGCCCAGGGGCGCGAACGTAAATTTTTTGGAGAAGCGCAGCCCCAAGAAGATTGCTATCCGAACTTACGAGCGTGGGGTGGAAGACGAGACACTCGCCTGCGGGACGGGCGTGGTTGCCAGCGCGCTCGTTTTCGCGGCAACCGAAAATGTCGATGGACCGATCACTGTGCTGGTGCAGGGCGGCAGCGAACTCGACGTGGGTTTCAGACGCGAAGGCCAAACTTTTCGAGCCGTTACTTTAACCGGCCCGGCCGAGTTCGTCTTCGAAGGCGCGATCGAAATCTGATCCATGTAGCGGCGCTCTATGAGCGTCGCCAATCGTCGGAAGAAAGTTTGCGACGGTCACAGACCGCCGCTACAAAGAATAAATGTTTCGCGGCACATTCACTGCGCTGGTCACACCGTTCCAAAATGGAAACGTCGACCTCGCCGCACTGGAAAGACTGATTGAATCGCAAATTGCCGCCGGGATTTCCGGACTGGTGGCAGTGGGCACGACCGGCGAGTCGCCAACGCTCGCGCACGATGAGCGTGAAGCAGTGATCCGGACTGCAGTAGAGATTGCGCACGGCCGCTGCGCGGTGCTTGCTGGCACGGGTTCGTATTCAACGAGCGATGCGGTGGAGGCAACCAGGCGCGCAGAGAAACTCGGCGTGAACGGCGCGCTGCTCGTTGCCCCTTATTATAATAAGCCGAGTCAGGAAGGCCTGTTTCGGCATTTCAGGAAAATCGCTGAATCAACGTCGCTGCCGGTCACGCTCTACAATATTCCCGGGCGCTGCGCTGTCGACATCGGTGCGGAGACGGTCGTCAGGCTGGCGGAAGCGTGCCGGAACATTGTCTCAATCAAAGAAGCAAGCGGCAGCGTCGAGCGCGTGAGCGAGCTGCGCCGGCATTTGCCGGATGAGTTTACGATTTTAAGCGGTGACGATTCGTTAACTTTGCCGTTTATGGCGGTTGGCGCTGTCGGGGTTGTCAGCGTGGCATCGAATCTATTTCCGTCGGAGGTTTGCGCCCTCGTCCGCAGCTTCGGGTCCGGGGATGTGAAGACGGCAGAAAGTTTGCAGCGGCGCCTGTTTCCACTTTTCAAGGATTTATTCATCGAACCAAATCCGGTGCCGGTGAAGACGGCGCTTGGCTGGCGCGGGGTGATGTCGGGCGAAGTTCGTTTGCCGCTATGCGAGATGAGCGAACCAAACCAGGCTCGTCTGCGCAAGACGCTCGAAGAATTCGCGCGCATCAAATAAAGCTGCGCGTTTGCCACCGCGCAGACAATCGTTCTGGAGCACCGGCTGCCAGCCTGTCGTTTGCCGCAGCCTGCCGCAAACAATTCCGCTACGTCGCAACTGGGAATTGAACGAGGATGCGTTCGGCAAGCTGCCGAACGCTACAGGCTGGCAGCCTGTGCTCCCCAGAAACTAAAGCAGTCAGAAATCCGACTCGCCTCTTTCTTGCAAAGGGAGAGGGTAGGGTGAGGGTTGGCCGATGAAAAGACCTGTTCGCGCGTTGCTTGTCGGTTCCGCCGGACGAATGGGGAAGGCGATTATCGACCTTGCAAAAAATGATCCGGACATCGAGATCGGAGCCGAATGCGACCTTGGCGACGCGATCGAGCCCGCCATGAAAAATTGCGACGTCGCCATCGATTTCAGTCAGCCCGATGCCATCAAAGGGATTTGCCATGCGGGGCTGCAAAATCGTAAACCACTGGTCATCGGCACGACTGGTCACTCGGCGGAACAGCGGCGCACGATTGAGGAGACCGCGAAATCGTTGCCGATTGTTTTTGCATCGAACTTCAGCGTCGGTGTGAACACACTCTTCTGGCTGACCCATCGAGCCGCGGAATTACTTGGTGTCGATTTCGAGCCCAAAATTTCCGAGACGCATCACACGATGAAAAAGGATGCGCCGAGTGGAACAGCCAAAACGCTCGCTGAAATCTTAAAACAAGCCCGAAAGTCAGGGGCTGACATACCAATTCAGTCAATCAGGGAAGGCGAGGTGGTCGGCGATCACACCGTGTCGCTTGCCGGCCCGGGTGAACGTCTGGAGTTGACCCATCGCGCGTCCAGCCGCGAAATTTTTGCGCGGGGCGCGTTGCGGGCGGCGCAATGGCTCATCGGAAAACCCCCAGGACTTTATAGCATGCAAGATGTGCTTGGATTGTAAGTCTGTAACCGGGATCAGGTACGTCTTTAGCGCCAAAGGCGCGGTATTCATATCCAAGCCTGGGGCAGCGCCCCAGGGATTTTATCCGAAGCAAAATCTCAGCGCTGAAAGCGCAATTCGGTTCTGGCTTCATGCAAATGGGTAACATGATTCGCACTTTCAGCGCTCGTTCAGCATCACGGCTCAGTCTCGCCGCGGCGAGCTACCATGAGAGAGCGCCTTCGGCGCTAGACACATACCGGGTTGGTGACCCCGGTCGCGATCACCAATCGCAGCTACAACAATGCAATCCGCGGTCGCGCTTACAGAGATGCCATCAGCGGTGGCGGCTACAATATCTGTGGTGTAGTGGCGCGTGTTCCCACGCGCAGAATTCAGGCATTGCGGCTGAGGACAGTCGCCCCTACGCCACATGAGAACCGGTGTCGCGCTTGGATCGAATTTGGGCGATCGGATGGCGAATTTGCACGCTGCCCGAAAAGCGATTGCCGAACTTTCCGATGTCGGTTCGTCGGTTATTGCTTCGCCAGTTTACGAAACCGAGCCAGTCGATTGCGAACCGGGCGCGGGAGAGTTTCTCAACGCCGTTATCGAATTCGAGTACGAGGGCGAGCCGCTAGTTTTGCTCGAAAAGCTGATTCGGATCGAGGAATCGTTAGGCCGCAAACGCGATCGCGGGCGGAATATCTCCCGCAGGATCGACATCGACCTTCTTTATTGTGGCGACCTCACGTTCGAGGACGAACGATTGCAACTTCCGCATCCACGATTGCATTTGAGAAAATTTGTCCTGCGACCTCTGGCCGACATTCGGCCGGATTTGATTTTGCCGACTCAAACCCAAACCGTGCGCGACTTGCTCGCGCAGGTCCGTGATTCAAGTAAAGTAGTTCGATGCAAAGACCAATGGTAGCCGATGAGATAGCCGACAAGTTTCGCCAAATGAAAAAGCGCGGTGAGAAAATTACCGCGCTGACCGCCTACGATTATCCAACGGCGCGTCTGCTGGACGAGAGTGGACTCGACATCATTTTGGTCGGCGATTCGTTAGGTATGGTCGTGCTCGGTTACGAAGACACAACGCGTGTGACGCTCGATGAAATGTTGCATCACACTCGCGCGGTCGCGCGCGGGGTGAAGCGTGCGTTGGTCATTGGCGATATGCCAATCCACACTTACGGCACGCCCGAGCAAGCGGTTGCGACCGCACGACAATTTGTCGATGCCGGCGCGCAAGCGGTAAAGCTCGAGGGCGGCGCCAGTCACGTCGCACAGATCGAAGCGATCACGGACGCCGGAATTCCGTACATGGCCCACATTGGGATGTTGCCGCAGCACGTGCGCGAGCAAGGCGGCTACAAGGTCAAAGGCAAAACGCAGTCGGAAGGCGAAGCGCTGATCGCTGATGCGCGTGCCGTAGAAAGAGCGGGCGCGTTCTCAGTCGTCCTTGAGATTGTTGTGCCAGATATCGCAAAGCAAATTACGAATGCGATCGGTATCCCAACCATCGGGATCGGTTCAGGCGATTATTGCGACGGGCAGATCCTGGTTACGCACGATTTGATCGGTCTGTTTCCATGGTTTACTCCGAAGTTCGTTTCGCCTCAGGCGCGGGTCGCCGATGAAATCCGGCAGGCCGCGCGAGCGTTCATCGAACGAACGCGTAACGGGAACGCGTTGTCTAACCGAAGCAAGCAATCGCCCGCCGGATGAGAGTGTCGGAGTTCCAGGACATTGACGATATCGAGCACGAAGCGCTCCTGACCGGGAGCGAACAGCGGAGCTGGATCTGGTTCGGTTTGATCGTCTCGTTAGGCTTGCATCTCGCGCTCTGTCTTTATTTTTATCGCGCTCGATTTCAATCGGCCGAAGCGGCGTTACTCGGTGAGCAGCAAACGGCGACGTTCACGGTGAAAAATGTCGATTTGAAATCGCTCGACAAATCGAGTGAAGATCAAAACACCGCCGCGGCTAAACCGCAGCCAGACAATACCGATGTCCAATTGCCGGATGAGAAGAAATCGTTCGACAAACTGCTCGAGGAAGTTCGCGCCAGTTCGGCGATTCCTGACGACACCCGTGATGTGTTGCCGGACCAGCCGAAAGTGGAACAGCCCAATGCCAATTCCGTGATCAATGAAATCGAGCGCACCACGGCGCAGACGCTTTCGAACGATCCGAACGCGAGCCACGAACAATCGTTGTTGAACGACAGTGCGGTTTCAGGGCGGCCGCAGCCGGCGTTGAGCGGGACTGAGCTGGCGACGAGCACAATCATCAAACGCCCTAATACATTCACCAGCAAAATTGCCGACGACAGTGCCGGGCCGAACAAGAAGAACGCGCCGGGCTTCAGTGATCTCGATCAATTACTTTCGCAAAAAGGGCCGCTTGGATCGGGCACGAAAATCCGAATGCCGGACGATGAGCTTTTTGCCTTCGATAGCGCGGAGCTTCAATATGACGCTGGCACGCGTTTGCAAAAACTAGGGACGCTGATCAGACGCAATCCGAGGGCGACGTTCACGATCGAGGGTTACACCGATTCCATCGGCTACGAAGAATACAATCGCGATCTGAGCCAGCGGCGCGCGGACAGCGTGAGGCAGTACCTGGTCAACGTGATGGGAATCAATCCCGCGCAAATCGAGACGCGCGGTTACGGCGCGACCAATTTTCTGGTCCAGCCCCGCTTCTTCGGCGCAAACGCTTCGCAGGGTGAGCTCGATTTCGAAATTCAGCGGCAGAAACTAAACCGACGCGTCGTGATCGTGGTCAACACGAACGAGCGATGAGACTGAAGGGCGACTAAGTGACGTTTGACAAACGCCAAGTCGCTCCACGCTACAAAAGCGGCGCGCACCACCGTCGCGTCTACCAATTCTTGATCCACAAATCCTGTTGCTTCGCAGGGGGAGTTGGGGTGGGCGATGGCGCAACCGCAGCAGTACTCCACAAGTCGAATGTTGGGTTGTAACCGACTGGAGATGATGACGGCGTTGGATTCGCTTGGGGATTGGCGGCCGTGGAATAACCGTAGCTGTTCCCAAATGGATCACGGATTGCGGTTACGGGTGCCGTGGAAGGCGGTGCTGGCAACAGCATGTTCGGCTTGAATGCGAAGTACGTGTTGCTGGAGGGAGTTTCTGAACGGCTTCCGGTTGTAACGCCCGCTAACTTCTCATAGAGGAAAAGCGAAGCGGCGGAGTAAGCCGCAGCAGATGGATTCAGATTCGTCCGAGCATCAAGATTGTTCGTAGTGTTACTCGTCGCATCCGTCGGATAGATTCCATTATCTGCCTTGTAATTCTCCATCGCGGCGGACATAGCGGCGATTTCAGATTCGGCCCGGGAGCGGGCGCCTTTCTTTTCCACGTAACCAGTCGTGGCCAGAATTAATCCGGCAAGGATGACGATAATGGTAATGACAGCGAGCAGCTCAATAATGGTGAAAGCGGCTGTGGTGGCAGGCGTGTCGCCTGCATTCCTCAAATGTTTGTAGCCGACACGGCTGCTTCCACAGCATCGCGGCTGAGGACAGCCGCCTCTACAGCGAAATGACGAATGGCTTCGCCACGTTAAATCGTTAAATCGTTGAATCGTTGAATCGTAAATCCGATGTAACCCCGAACGCCTTCGGGGCTGTCTGAAGGCGAGCGATGTAACGAGGTAACGATGTAACGACCGCTTCATCATTCCTTCGTCATTGGTCATTCGTGCTTCGTCATTCCCGCCCGCGGCCGCTCACGTTTGCTGCTGCAGGCCTTGAATGATGCTGATGAGCGGCATGAACAACGCGATCACAATCGTCCCGACTATCAACGCCAGAAGCACAATCATAATCGGCTCGAGCGCTGCGGTCATCGCTGCAACCGAGTTGTCGACTTCTTCGTCGTAAACATCGGCGACCTTCAAAAGCATCTCCGGCAGTTGACCGGTTTCTTCGCCCACATCGATCATGCTGGTGACCATGGGCGGAAACGCCCCGCTGGCTTCGAGCGGTTGGACAATGGATTCGCCTTCTTTCACGCTGTCGTGCACCTGGTTGATCGCATTGGCGATCACGGCATTGCCAGCCGTTTCGCGCGTGATATTCAAGGCTTGCAAAATTGGGACACCACTGGTCACGAGCGTCCCGAGTGTGCGTGAAAAACGCGAGACAGCGGTTTTGCGAATGACGTCGCCAAACAATGGCAATTGCAGCTTGATCCGATCAAAGGTCGCGCGCCCCTGCGGGGTCCGGTTGACGAATCTGTAGGCTGCGATCAAGGCGATGATCCCACCGATCAGCAGCAGCCAGTGATGCTGAACCACCCTGCTCATGCTGATGACGAAGGTCGTGACTACGGGCAAAGGTTTGTCACCAAGCATGTCGTGGAAGATCTGCTCGAATTTTGGAACGATGAACACGAGCAGAAAACCCATGATAGCGACGGCCAACGTGATCACGATGAGCGGGTAAACCATTGCCGCGACGACCTTGCCTTTGATCTTGGCCGCTTTTTCCTGGAACTCTGCCAGGCGCCCCAGAACGAGCTCGAGCACACCGCCGACCTCGCCGGCCTTTACCATGTTGACGTAAAGATTGTTAAAGATGAGCGGGTGTTGGGCGAGATTCTCTGAAAAGGTTCCGCCGCTCTGCACTCCCTCAACCAGCTTAATAATCGTGTTTTTCAGAACGCGGTCGCGCTCTTGTTTGATGAGAACGTTGAGGCCACGCAACAGCGGCAAACCGGAATCGACCAGGGTGGCGAGCTGCCGCGTGAAAATCATCAAGAGTTTTGGCTTAACGGTTTTCCGCTGGAAAAGCGTAATCTCTTTGCGGGCCAGGCTGGTGCGTGCCGCGCGCGGAGCTTTTACCGCTTTTCGTGCTGCTTTCCCGTCCGGTCCTCCCGCTCTTCCTTCCTCATAAACGCTGGTTGGAAAATATCCGGCTTGACGCAACTGACCGATCGCGTCGTTGGTCGACCGAGCTTCGACCAGACCAGTCGATTCTTGTCCACGAGAATCGAGAGCTACGTAATTGTAACGCGGCATGTGATCCTTCGATCTTAGGACATTTATGCGGCAGTTGTCGAGTCATCTGGGGATCACAGGCTGCCAGCCTGTCGTTTTCGGCAGCTTGCCGAAAACCCTCATGCGGTGGTGCGTCCGGGCGGGGATCAGAAATACAACGACGCTTTGCGTCGCGATCAGGTGGCAGCTGATCGGGTGCAGGCTGGCAGCCTGCGCTCCCCAGCGATTTCGCGGACACTAGGTGTACTTCAAAACTTCTTCGATCGTCGTGTCTCCGGCAAAGATGCTGCGCAATCCATCCTGACGCAGTGTGATCATGCCCAGCTCAATCGCTTTTTGTTTAAGCACAACCGTTGGCGCGTGCTGGTTGATCAACTCCCGGATGGGATCGGTGATTTTCATTAATTCGTAAATACCCTTGCGGCCCTTGTACCCGGTGTGATTGCACGCGTTGCAGCCCTTGCCGTAGAAAAATTGCCGGCTGCCAATCTCACGTCGCGACAGCTCCAGTTGCCCGAGCAATGATTCACGGGGCTGATACGCCGTGCGACATTGCGAGCAGATGCTGCGGAGTAATCGCTGGCCGAGAACGGCTTCGAGGGTCGATGAAATCAAAAACGGCTCCACGCCCATGTCGATCAGACGTGTGATCGCACCCGGCGCGTCATTTGTGTGCAGTGTCGTGAAAACGAGGTGACCGGTGAGAGAGGCTTGGATTGAGATTTGCGCGGTCTCGAGGTCGCGGGTTTCGCCGACCATGATGCGGTCGGGATCCTGTCGCAGAAACGAGCGCAAAATCCGGGCAAAAGTCAGGCCGATTGCTTCGTTGACCGGCACCTGCACGATTCCCTCGAGATCATACTCGACTGGCTCCTCTGCGGTGAGCAACTTGGAATCGATGGTGTTGATCTTGCGCAGGCAGGAATAAAGGGTCGTCGTTTTTCCCGAGCCGGTTGGTCCGGTGACGATGAAAATTCCGTTTGGCCGCTGAATGATCTCGAGAAGGTAACTGTGGATGTAATCGGGGAGGCCGAGCATCTCGAGGTCGAGATTTACGGTCGAGCGATCGAGGACGCGCAGAACGAGGCTTTCACCGAATTGGGTCGGTAACGTTGAGACGCGAAGATCGACCGGACGATTGGCAATGTTTTTCTGGATGCGGCCATCCTGGGGAAGGCGACGCTCGGCGATGTTCATATTCGCCATCACTTTCACCCGCGAAATCACCGGCAGCGCGAGGTGGCGTGGCGGCGGCGACATTTCGTAGAGCGCGCCATCCACCCGGTAACGAATTTTGAATTCGTTCTCAAACGGTTCGAAATGAATGTCACTGGCGCGGTCCTGGATCGCCTGGTACAAAATCAGATCAACAAAGCGAATGATCGGCGTCGCGTTCGCCTCGGCTTCGACGGCAGCTGCCGTTGCGTCCTCGCCCCGGATCTGCAACATCTCGCCCGCTTGGCCGAGCTGTTTGAGCACCTCCTCCATGCTGGTGGTGTCGGTGCCGTAATGTTCCCGGATACGATTTTCGATTTGCTCCGTCGGCACGACCACCACGTCGATGTCTCTGCCAAGTGCGAAGCGTAAATCTTCCGCCGCGCGAGGATCGAGCGGATCGGCCAGCGCGACGCGCAATGTATTTCCGCTTATTTCAATGGGGAGGGCGCGGTGCAACCGGGCCAGACCGCCCGGAATTAGTTTCACAACGGTCGGTGGGATTTCTCTATCCGTCAGATCGACAAATTCAGTCCCGAGCGCGTCGGCGATGGTGCGGTAGAACCCGCTTTCATCGACAAAGCCGCTGTCCACCATGGCCTGGGCGATTGTCTTGCCGTTCAGGGTTGCTTCGGAAAGTACATCCTCAGCTTGCGACGGCTGAAGCACGCGCTGCTCGACAAAAAGCTCAGCGACCTGTTTTTCGTTCATGGCAGCAGAGCGGGATGATGGAGTGGTGGAGTAGTGGAGTAATGCACGATGAAATTCATCACTCCAACACTCCAATACTCCATCACTCCGTGTTTCATCAGCTCACGTCTCCGATCGTTATGGAAATGACTTCGTCGGCCGAGGTCAGGCCGACCAGGACTTTGCGAACGCCGTCTTCGCGCAGGGTCCGCATCCCGAGCTCGCGTGCGCGCTGCCGCAATTGCAGAGTTGGTGCGCGCTTGTTAATCAGGTGACGTACGTCATCATCGATCACAAAAATTTCGAAGATGCCGATGCGCCCTTTGTACCCGGTCTGACGACACTGGTCGCAACCGACCGGCCTCATCACCTCGGCTTCGCCAAGCTGGCCCGGCTCGATCCGCAGGGCGCGCATTTCCGTTTCGCTCAGTTCGCCCGGTTGCCGGCAATTGAGACAGAGTCGTCTGATCAGGCGTTGCGCCATGATTACGCGCACGGAGGAAGCAACCAAAAACGGTTGCACGCCGATGTCGATCAATCGCGCGACCGCCGAGGGCGCATCGTTAGTGTGCAGGGTGCTAAACACCAGGTGACCGGTCAACGACGCATTGGTGGCTATGCTTGCCGTCTCAAGGTCACGGATTTCACCGATCATGATGATATTCGGCGCCTGGCGCAAAATGGATCGGAGCGCGGCCGGAAAGGTCATCCCGATTTCCGAATTTACCTGCACCTGGTTGATGCCGGTCATCTGATATTCGATCGGTTCCTCGACGGTAATGATTTTGCGGTCCGGTTTATTGATATAATTAAGACAGGCGTAAAGCGTGCTGGTTTTCCCCGAACCGGTCGGGCCGGTAACGAGAAGAATTCCATCGGGTAATTGAATGAGGCGTTCAAAGTTATCCTGATCGTCGCTAAAGAATCCGAGCTCAGGCAGACCAAGCATCAAACTCGATTTGTCGAGCACGCGCATGACCACGCTCTCGCCGTGATTCGTCGGAATAGTCGAGACGCGCAGATCGATCGGCTTTTTTTTGATTTTAATCTGAATGCGGCCATCCTGGGGGAGACGCTTTTCCGCGATGCTCATTGAGCCGGTCATAATCTTGAGCCGGCTGGTAATGGCGGATTGCAAACGTTTCGGCGGCGCCTGCATTTCCTGGAGCACCCCATCAATTCGAAAACGGACGCGGAATTTCTTGTCCATTGGCTCGAGATGAATGTCGCTCGCGCCGACCCGATGGGCTTCGATCAACAACATTGAGACCATGCGTATGATTGGCGCGTCGGCTTCATCACCTTCGAGAGCCAGCGCGCCATCACCCATCTCCAGGCCGAGATCGAGATCGTCTCCCAGGCGCTTCTGAAGAATATCCGCCGCTTCATCGGCGGTGCCGTGATACTTGATCAGCGCCTCGCGAATTTTCTCTGGGCTCGTGCAAACGAGTTCGAGCTCGCGCTGCAGTAAGAAACTCAAGCTGTCGATCGTATCGATATCGAGGGGGTCGCTTACTGCCACAACCAGACCGGTCTCGCTAAACGCGATCGGAAGCACTTTGAAGCGGCGGGCGTCTTCCGGGCGAATTTGCTTGACCACTTCCGGCGGGATAATCATCGACGAGATATCGACCCAATCCATTTGCGCGTGAGCGGCCAGCGCCCGCGAAATGTCGGCATTGGAAACAATTCCGTCCCCGACCAGGCGATCGACGACGTTGTCCGTTCCGTTTAGACGGGCACGCGCTTTTTCAATCTGCGGCTGTGTAACGAGTCCCACCTCCTCAAGGACTCTGAGCACGTAATGTTCGTTTTGGTTCACGACTGGAAAAAGCCTTTCCGACAAGCTTATCGCAAAGCTTCGGCAGGGTGAATGGAGATTTGCATCTGGGCAGCGTTGGCACAGGCCGACTGGCTGGCGCGCCAGAACGTCAGGCGGTTGCCCCGCAGGGGTTTGTATTGCGAGACTGAGCCTTGAAATGTCGGTTTGGAGATGCCGAGAATTGATTCAGTGATGGCCAATATTGGGTGAGAGAAGCCGAATATTGCGTCAGAGACGCCGAATATCGGCTTGCAGGAGCAAAATATTGAGCCCGAGGCCTCAAATATCGAGGCAGAGAGAACCGATATCGATTGTCAGACACCAAATACTGTGCAGCAGACCGAAAAAATCAGCCAAACGGGCAGAATGATCGGATTCTAAGAGGCGAAAATCGCACTGATGTCAGAGATTTTTAACAGAAGATAACGAAGGGAAACAAAGATCGGATTCTTCGAACCACGGTGGAAAACGTTGTTTTTGTTTCCTTCTGGTGCGCCAGCACCGCCAACCGAACTAATGAAATGAAAAGTGTTCATCATGCCAACTGAACGTCCGCAGTCGCCTCCGATTACGATTCATAGCTTGAGGTTGATCGACTCGACCGTGGGAGTTTAGGAAACGGAAAGCGACCGCTTCGACGCCTGATACAACCATTTCTCGTTGACGCGCGATTACTAATATTAAACAACCGTACCATGCGAAAAAAATCTGCCGCTCTAGCTGGCTTCTTTAACAGACGCATTTTCTTTGCTTTTGGCTTTTGCTCAATTGGTGTCCTCCTGGCGATGCTCAGCTTCGCGGCGACGTCATCAAATTCGGTAAAAGACTCATCTGGCAAATTGGTTGGCCGTGTATCCGGAAGTGCCAACACCCTGGCAACAGCTGCGTCTGTTGCCTACCCGATAAAGGGACCGACCGGCAACTTGTCGAATGGGATCACGTTCGATCACGCTTTCATCCAGGATCCCGTCGTCATACTTGGTGAGCCGGACATCGCGATCGATACCAATGGCGGCATCTACGTAAGCGGGCCCGGCGGGAGCCCCACGCAGACGTCCTGGTTCTGGAAGTCGGACGATAAGGGGCTCCAGTGGCACTCGGTCGGATGCATACCGATCGGCAAACCGAATTGCCAGAACGGAGGCGGGGACACCGAAGTGACTCTGGCGAGGAATAACGACGTATTCGCGTCTGACCTCCAAACGTTGCAGTGCAACAGCACCTTTCGATCGTATGACCAGGGCAAGACCTTCGACCCCGGTGAAGGGTGCTTTCCTGAGACGGACCGTCAGTGGATGGCTGTTTACGACCCTAACGCGAGCGCAACTGGCCGTCGCATCTATCTTTCAGCTAACGAACTCGCACTGGGCTGCTACGTCCTGGTCTCGACCGATAACGGCGTCACCTACCTTCCGACCCAGGGCGATGGCATCATCACGGGCGGCCCGGACTGCATTGGCCGCTTGGCGGTGAATCCGGCAAATGGTCACGTCTATGTGCCAGCATCCGGTGGCACCGAATTCTCTGCGGACGGCGGTGCTACCTGGATCGCTCGGCCGGGACCAGGCGCGCAGGGAAACTTCTTCGCTAACATCGCTCTCGATACGGCAGGAAACCTCTGGCAAGGCTGGACGACCGGCTGCTCGAACCCCGCGACGACGCCGTGCAAGGCGTTTATCTCTTACTCGACAGATGAAGGCCAGACCTGGCATGCTCCGATGCAGGTAAGCACTGGTTCGGGGAGTCCGATAGGAAACAGCCCGGATCTGCGACAAATGCTCTTCCCATGGATTGTCGCCGGCGATCCCGGACGCGTCGCCCTTGTATTCTATGCAACAACCGACACGCAGCGGGTCGGCGGATTTCCTGGCGGTGCGAACGCACTCTGGCACGCGTACGCTGTGATCAGCACAAACGCGATGGACATCAATCCCGTCTTCACTCAAGTCCAGGTAGACGAGCACGTTTTCCATCGCTCCACAATTTGTACCGGCGGATTCCCCGGCTGCCTGACCGGCAACGCGGACCGCTCGCTGGCCGACTTTTTCATGGTCGACAAGGACCTCCAGGGCCGGATTTTCATCTCCTACAACGAGAACAGCGATCTGTCGCTAGTCGTGCCGGAACCACCTGAGTACGTCGGTAAACCGATCAACACTGTAGCCAGGCTTCGCACGGGCCCCAGTCTCTTTGCGGCGCAGGGTAATCTGCTGCCGGATCCGACGCCGGCGAACGTCGCGATCACCTCTGCTTCAGTCAGCGGCGGCACATTGTCCGTCAATGGAACGCATGGTCTGCCGCCGGGTAATTGGGCTACCGATCCTGCAAACGATGCGGTGTTTCCAGTTGTCCCCGTAACGGGGCCGAACCAGCCAGCCCTGGACATCCTCGAAGTTTCGGCGAGCGACGATGGCGTCAACCTCACGTTCAAACTCAAACTCGCGGATCTTTCCGTTACGGCACTGGCCCAGGCCGCTCCTCTCGTGCCATCCTGGATGGTCATGTGGTGGCAGGGCAAGGGAGGACTCGGGCCGGCAAGCATGACCAGCGGCCCGTTCCATTCTCACTGGTTCATAAGATGGCTGGGCTCATCTGTTTTTGAGTACGGCAGAATAAGCAGCATCGATTTTGCGTCGTTAGGCGCGCCCAATCCGCAATTCCTCTCGTATCCTGTGTCCGGGACCGCGACCGGCACCGTGAACGGCAACGAAGTCACGATGAGCGTTCCATTGGCCAGCCTCATGGGACTCGCACCGGGCGACAAAATCGACCAGGTTACGGCCTATGGCCTGGGCTCGCAGTCGAGCGGCGCTATCCCGGTTCCATTTGTGGTCGATCAAGCAAAGAGCTTCTCTTACGTAATTGGAACACCGGCAACCAAACAGCATCTGCCCGACGGCTACGTGGAGGTCTCGCAGGACAACTTCGCCACGTCAACGCTCGCAACGCTGAATGCAGCCAACAACAGTTGGAGTGTTTCGATGCCTGCAAGCGGCAGTACGATTTGCGCCCGTCAAATTTTGGCAAAGGACCTCTACACGTCAGTCTGGGATGACGTGCAGGCCGGACCGGTTAGCTGCGTTAACATCGCTCTGCCGGCGCCGACGAGTGTTGTATCGCGTAAAACCCACGGATCTGCCGGCACGTTCGACATCGATCTGCCACTCACTGGTAATCCGGGCATCGAATCTCGGACCGGTGCCGTCAATGGTGACCACGCGATCGTGTTCACTTTCGCCAGCCCTCTGACCAGCGTTGCAAGCGCAAGTGTGACCGGTGGCGCGGGCTCGGTAAGCAGCGGCGCGATCGGTAGTGATACCCATCAATACTTCGTCAATCTAACTGGAGTTACTAACGCCCAGTTCATTACAGTTAGCTTAAGTAATGTCACCGACTCCGCCGGCCACTTTAGCCCTTCAGTTGCCGTCCCAATGGGTGTGCTGCTCGGCGATGTAAATGCGAGCCGCCGAGTAGACGCAGCAGATGTTTCCCTGGTAAGACAGCAAACCTTGCAGTCGATCACTAATTCCAACTTCCGGGAAGACATTAATACCAGTGGCCGCATTGACGCCGCAGATGTTTCCATTGCTCGGCAACAGACGTTGACATCGTTACCATAGCTCTGGTAGGACGGTAGCCGCCAAACTACCAACAATGGCACGTTGCGGATACGGCCATTTTTCAATTGGAAACCGAATCAGATAGTGATCTGACTCGGGTTGATGCGAAGAGCTTCCGGACCGAAACAGTATGTTGTCTGCCTAGCGTTTAACACGTTGAACTTCTGAATCCCGTACAAATGATCATAGCCAAAAATCCCCCTTCCGAATCTGGTCGGTTTTGTCTGCGCATTTTACTTGCGATTGCTTTCTGCGGCGTCGGCAGCTTTCTGGCGATGCTCAGTTTGGCGTCAGCCGGATCCAATGGCGACGGAGCTACAGGTTTCACCAGCGTGAGCTTTGGTGGACCGGATCCAACCGTTCCGGGTGTCCCGCGTTATCAGATTTTCAATTCTTCGATCAATTCTGGCTCCGGCGAATTCAACATTGGATTCAACCCCGCGAGTGGGCACATATTTACAATGAACTCCGGATCGATTTATCGAATTACTACGCCGGAAAGACGCACCCCGGCTCTGCCGGAGTGTTGCACCGAACTTTGGGAAAATAAGTCTGCAACCTCGACACTCGCCGGCCTCGATCCGATTTTGTGGACCGACCGGAAAACCGGACGCACGTTCGCGTCGAATTCGACTGCTGGCGCCAATGCGCTTTACGCCTACACCGACACGGCAGCGCCTTTTAACGACGGCGACGTGTGGGTCGAAGTTGGCGCCGCCCCAGCCGACGGGAGCGTCGATCACGAGACGATCGGCTCCGGGCCATATCCAGCTTCGTTGAGCCTGCTGTCGACGCCGGTAAACAAGGGTGAGTATGTTTTGTACTGCGCACAAGATGGGGTCGGTTCCTTTTGCCAACGTAGCGATGATCTTGGCTCGAGCTATGGTCCTGGCATTTCGGCAACGGGTAACGGCATCGGCTCGCAGGGTTGTGGCGGGCTGCACGGCCATGTGCATATTGCGCCCGACGGCACAGCCTGGTTACCGGACAGATCCTGCAACGGCGGCCAGGGAGGTGCAATCAGCCTCGATGCGAACACGAGGCCTTGGAGTGAGTTTACGGTCCCGGGAAGTTGGTTTGGCGGCGATACCTCTGATCCTTCGATTGCGTTTGATGAGAAAAGCACCGCATACTACTGCTACGTAAACGCTGAAGGGAGCGAAAATCACGCCCATGTCGCCGTTGGAAAGAGAAACGGCGCAACCATCGATTGGATTCGCGATGTCGATGTCGGCGCCAGCTACGGAATCGTCAACGCTGTTTTTCCTGAGGCGGTTGGCGGTAGCGAGGGACGCGCCGCTTGCGGCTTCCTTGGCACCAGTGTGTCCGGCAGCTTCCAGGGCGCAGGTTTTACCGGCGACTGGTATCTCTTCATCGCCACTACGTATGATGAAGGCCAGACTTGGGTAACGGTCAACGCCACGCCTAACGATCCAGTCCAGCGTCACGCCGGAGTTTGTCTGCAGGGGCTTAATTGCGGTTCAACGACGGCGCCGCGCAATCTACTGGACTTCAATGAAATCGCGATGGATGACAAAGGTCGTGTGCTTTTCGGTTACGACGATGGCTGCATCAGCGCAAGTTGCATCGCCGGGAGGGCGGGCAATGACAACGCTGCCGCGATGCGCGTGGCGCGGCAGATCGGAGGGCGTCCTTTGCTTGCGCAGTTCGACGTCGCCGAACCAGTCGTCCCCCAGGCACCGTGTCTTTCTGGCACGCGCGACTCTGGCGGTATCCATTTGACCTGGAAAACCCCCGATAACGGCGGCGCAGCTATCACCAAGTACAGAATTTTCCGCGGAACAGCGTCTGGAAGCGAGGCGTTCCTGGTTCAGACTGGAGATGCCGGAACCACTCTCGACGACGTCACCGCGGATCCGTCGCAGCCTGTCTATTATTATGTGCGTGCGGTTAACAGTGTTGGGGCCACTGGTGGTGCGCTCAGCAATGAGGTCAGTTTTCCTCCTAGGTCAGGGATATGGCTGCAGAATGTCAGCTCGCGCAAGAGCCATGGCAGTACCGGCACGTTTGACATCAACCTACCGCTCGATGGGAGCGGGATCGAATGTCGTGCTGGCGATTACACGATGGTATTCCATTTTGGCAATGCGCTTAGCTCGGTGGCCGGTGCAGATGCTGCCAGCACAGGCACAGGCACCAATCCAACCATCAGTAGTAAGTCGATCGGTGCCGACCCGCACGAATACATTGTTAATTTGAGCAATGTCGCAAACGGTCAATACACAAGCGTCACTTTAAGCGGCGTTACCGATTCGGCCGGCAATACCGCAGGCTCGGTGACAGACACTATGGGCGTATTGCTGGGAGACGTGAACGCCAGTGGCCGTGTCGATGCGGCTGATGTCTCTTCGGTTCGGCAACAGACGTTACAAACGGTCTCCAGTTCTAATTTCCGCGAAGACATCAACACCAGCGGCCGCATTGACGCCGCAGACGTGTCGGTCGCGCGCCAGCAAACATTAACCTCTCTGCCGTAGCAATGAGACATCAGGCGTTAGAGATCGGAGATCAGCGGGCAAAGGAATGCCAAAACTCTATCACTCCACTACTCCATTACTTCAATTTACGGGGCCTGCTTGGTTTGGTTCTGTGTTCAGTTGGCGCTGTCCTCGGTTTGGTCAGTGCTGCGGCGACGCCACCGGGTCAGTGGACAATCGTCGACAGCCCGAGCCCAGGCACTCTCTATAACTATTTGGTCAAGGTGACGTGCGTCAGCGCGACCGACTGTTGGGCAGTCGGGTCATATTATGCCGGTAACCATGATCAGGCCCTCATCGAACACTATGACGGGACTTCCTGGTCGGTCGTTCCGACCCCCATGCCGGGGCCGACGAGCAGCAGTTACCTCGCAGGGATCTCCTGTTTGAACGCAAACGATTGTTGGGCGGCCGGCAGTTATTCAGTTGCCTCGACGGGAACAATCGGCTTTGGAAACGTTCCGATAGGAAATCAGCCGCTCGTTGAACACTACGACGGCACGTCCTGGACGATCGTCACCAGCCCACCCGGGCCGGCCGACACCGCGCTGCGTGGAGTTAGTTGTGTATCGGCAACTGATTGTTGGGCCGTCGGCCATTCTGGCGATGAAGTAATACGGACATTCGTCGAGCATTACAACGGCACACTGTGGGTGATCGTGCCAAGTCCAGACCAGTCATCGCCGACGAATGCGCTGTATGCTGTGACCTGTACGAGCTCCACTGATTGCTGGGCAGTCGGTCAATTTTTCAATACGGTTCCCGCTACCTGCGGGCAGAACCAAACGGTGTCAACCGAAAGTCTGGTCGAGCATTATGACGGCACCGCCTGGTCGATTGTTAACGCTCCTTATGATCCTTGCCGGTACAACTTGCTGGATAAAATCGCCTGCGTCGACGGGGCCGATTGCTGGACGGTCGGCACCAAGGGTACCGACACTTCAGCCAACTCGACTTTAATCCAACACTACGACGGCACCGCCTGGTCGATTGTGGACAGTCCAAACAGCGATCCAGTTTTACTCAATTATCTATATGGAGTGACTTGCGCTTCATCGGCTGATTGCTGGGCCGTTGGTCTTCACGATATGGGCAACGTTAACTACCGGCCGATGATCCAACATTATGATGGCGCGATCTGGTCCATCATGGACAGTCCTGCCCTCAGCACACTCTACCGGCTGGACGATGTGACCTGTGTCAACAGCAACAACTGCTGGGCTGTTGGCACTGACAATCAAGGCCACACCCTAATTGAACATTACACCGTGCCAGTGCCGTTGGAAGCTGTGGTATCACGAAAAGCTCACGGAACCGCCGGCACTTTTGATGTCGATCTTCCACTGACGGGCAATCCCGGGATCGAATGTCGGAGTGGGGGCACAACTGGCGATTATACTATTATGTTCAC
>JACXTT010003886.1_pt1 | contig 22574 bp, 22 predicted proteins | sample 9270951 | NCBI WGS metagenome assembly JACXTT01 (sample SAMN15532306, study PRJNA645909) | rock metagenome | isolation source: weathered quartz diorite | place: Puerto Rico | collected 2017-06-21
CCGCGTCATTCAGCCCAAGACCGCCGGGCAGCGCGACTACCTGCGCTCGATCGCCGAGCACGACATCGTCATCGGCATCGGGCCGGCGGGTACCGGCAAGACCTATCTCGCCGTCGCCGCCGCCGTGGACGCGCTGGCCCGCAAGCGAGTGCGTCGCATCATCCTGGCGCGGCCCGCCGTGGAGGCCGGCGAGAACCTCGGCTTTCTCCCCGGGGATCTGCAGGAGAAAGTCGATCCCTACCTGCGGCCGTTGTACGACGCGCTCGAGGACATGATGCCGCGTGAGCGAGTGCAAAAGGCGCTCGAAACGCGCACCATTGAGATCGCGCCCCTCGCCTACATGCGCGGGCGTACGTTGAGCGATGCGTTCGTGATTCTCGACGAAGCGCAGAACGCGACCGGCATGCAGATGAAGATGTTCCTGACGCGGCTGGGCGTGAATTCGCGCGCCGTGATCACCGGTGACAAGACGCAGATCGATCTCCTGAACCGCGAGGACTCCGGGCTCCTCCAGGTCGAACGGATCCTCCCCGGGATCGAAGGGATCGGCTTCTGCTACCTCGGCGACGCCGACGTCGTCCGGCACCGGCTGGTGCGCGACATCATCCGCGCCTACGCCGAGGACGCGCAGGGTTGAGATGAAACGCCCGACACAGGAGAAGGTGCGCTATCACCTGGTGCGCTGGGTATGGGTCCCCGCGCTGGCGCTGGTTGCGCATGTCGCGTTCCCGACCGGCGGCGCCGACGTCGCTCCGCTGCTCGAGCCCGGCGCGCGCGCCGACCAGGACGTCGTCGCGCCGTTCAACTTTGTCGTGAACAAGTCGGAAGACGAGCTGCAGCGCGAAGCCGAGGAGCTCGCGGCCTCGGCGAAGCCGATCTACGAGTTCCGCCAGCACGCGTACGACAGCGCCGCGACCACGAAGGCCGCCTTCTTCGCCGCCGTGGATGCCGCGTCGGATCAAGGCCCGCAGGCGATCATCCGCGCGGCCGGCGAATTCGGCGTGCCGGTGACCCTGCAGGAGGCGGCGTATCTCAGCAAAGGCGGGAAGCGGCGCGGGCTGCAACAAGCGCTCCAAAAGCTGTTCGACCGTACCTTGGCGCAGGGCGTCACCGGACCCGGCGTCCTCCAGGGCGAGCAGTCACGCGACCTGATCGTACGTCGGGGCTCGACCGAGTCATCGGTGGTGCGGGATCAAGTCCTGACCTTTGCCCAATACCTGAACCGCGCCAAGCAGCTGCACCCCGATGCGGGCTCGAGTGTCGGGGACGTGTTGTACCTCAAGCTCGTCCGGCAGTTCTTCCGCCCGACCCTGATCCCCAAGCCCCTGGAAACGGAGCGGCGCCGCAACGAGCTCCGCGGAAGCGTCGATCCGAGCAAGTACATCGTGCGTGCCGGGGATCGCATCGTCGCGGCAAATGAGATCGTGACGAACGAGGCCCACGAGCGACTCGTGACGCTGCATCAGGAGCTGCTGCGCCGCGGCGCCGCGACCACCTACTCGATCCGCGGCGTCATCGGTCCGCTGCTCCGCGATTCGCTGATCATCTCGATCTTCTGGGTCCTGCTGGTGTTTTACCGGCGCGAGACCTATCGCGATCTGCGGCAGGTCGCGCTGATCGGCGGGCTCTTCGCCGTGGTGCTGGCACAGGCGGGACTCGTGGCACGGTTCTATCCGGCGCATCCCGAAGTCGTCTTCATGCCGTTCCTCGCGATGATGATGACGGTGTTGTTCAACGGCCGTGTGTCGATGATCGCCGCGATGATTCTGTCCGTGGTCATCGGGCTGCAACCGGTGTTTCACGACGTTCCCGCGACGTTCCTGTGCATCGTCGGCGGCGTGACCGCCGCACTCTCCGTGAAGACGCTGCGCAGCCGCAGCAACTTCTACGCGCCGGTGTTGATGATCGCGGCGGGATACCTCCTTGGCGCACTCGCGCTCGGGCTCTCGAGCGGCTGGCCGATCGCCGAAATCGGGCTCCGCGGTCTGTGGGGCGCGCTGAACGGTCTGGTCTCCGCCGGGCTCACCTTCTTCCTGCTGCCGGTGGCCGAGTCGATCACGCACATCACGACCGATCTGACGCTGCTCGAGCTGTCCGACCCGAGCCGCCCGCTCCTGCGCCGTCTCTCGCTCGAGGCGCCCGGGACGTACGCCCACAGTGTGGCGATGGCGAATCTCGTCGAGGCAGCCTGCAACCGCGTCGGCGCGAACGGCCTGCTGGGGCGCGTCGGGTGCTATTACCACGACATCGGGAAGGTCAAGAACCCGCTGTACTTCGTGGAGAACCAGGTCCGGGGCAACAATCCGCACGACCGGTTGAAGCCGCTGCAATCGGCGCAAATCATCAAAGCGCACGTGACCGACGGCCTCGCGCTCGCCGCCGAGGCTGATCTTCCCGATGCGGTGGCGGCGTTCATTCCCGAGCATCACGGGACGACGGAGATCACCTACTTCCTCGACAAGGCGAAGAAGTCCGACGGCGGCCAGGCGCGCAACCCGGAGGACTTCACGTATCCCGGCCCGAAGCCGCGGTCGATGGAGACGGCGATTTCGATGATCGCCGACTCGGTCGAAGCAGCGCTCCGAGTCCTCGAAGATCTCACCCCGCAGAAGATCGAGGAAGCGATCGATCACATCGTGCGCACCAAGGTCAACGCGGGGCAGCTCGATGAAGCCCCGCTCACGCTCCAGCAGATCGAGCAGGTGAAGGCCGCGTTCCTCAGAGTCCTGAGCGGCATGTACCACAATCGCATCGATTACCCGGAGTCCAGTGGCGGCATCAGTACAGCCTGGCACCCGGCGACCGCGCCCTGAAGAGCTGATGCGCGTCGCGAAGCGGGTGCTGGCGTGGGAGCGCGCGCCCGCGCGGTCGCACGTCGAGATCACGTTGTTGCCCGCCGCGGCCATGCGGCGCGCCAACGCCCGAGCGACCGGTCGCCGTGGTTTGACCGACGTGATCGCGTACGCGTTGCCGCAGCCGGATGGACGCCTGGTGGGTGACCTCTACATCTGCCCGGCGGCGGCCGCCGGCGCAACACGCAACGGAGCCGGATTGCGGGAAGAGCTCGTCCGCCTGGCCGTCCATGGGACCCTGCACGTGTTGGGATACGACCATCCCGATGGCGCCGGGCGCACCCGGTCGCGGATGTGGCAGGTGCAGGAGCGCTACGTCAAGAGACTCCTCCGCTAATGCTGACAGAAGCCGCGTTGCGCCTCATTGGGCTGGTTGTCGCCGTCAGCGCGGGCGTCTGGGCCGCGCTGCTCGCCCTGGCCGAGGAAGCGGCCGTCGGTGAAGCGCTCCACACCCTGGGTGACGCGCCGCCGATAGCCGCCGAGCGGCGCGTGCCGCTCCATCGCGCGCTCCACGTGGCACGCCTGGCGTTGCTAGTGCTCGGCGCCGTCGCCACCGCCAACGCGGTGGCCTGGTGGACCAGGCCATGGGCGGAGGCGATCCTCACGCTCGGTGTCGGAACCCTGCTCCTCTTCATCGTGGGCGACGCGCTGCCGCGCAGTGTGGCGCGGATTGCACCTGAGCTGTCCGACGCCGCGCTCCCGCTCGCGCGCCGCACGCTCGCGCCCTTCGGCCCCCTGCTGTGGCTGCTCGCGTGGGCGGATCGCGGGCTCCATGCTCTCGTCCACACGCCGCGTCCGCTGCAACCCGATCTCGGTATCGCCCAGCGCGACATGCTCCTTGGGGTCTTCACCCTGGCGGACACCACGGTGGACGAAGTCATGACGCCGCGCCTCGACATGACCGGCGTGGACGTTGCTGCGTCCACCCAAGAAGTCCTCGAGGCTTTCCGGCAGAGCCAGCACACGCGGTTACCCGTGTTCGATGGCTCGCCCGACAACATTGGCGGCGTCGTGTTCGCGAAGGACCTCGTCCCGATTGCGATGGGGCTCGCAGAACCCGGGACGCGGTGGCACACGCTCATGCGCCCCGCGGCGTTCGTTCCCGAGACCAAGACGCTCGACAATCAGCTGCGCGACTTTCAAAGCACGCGTGCGCACATCGCGATCGTCGTCGATGAATTCGGCGGGACCTCGGGACTGATCACCCGTGAAGACATTCTCGAGGAAATCGTCGGCGAGATCCGCGATGAGCATGATACCGAGACGACGCCGGCGATCCGCCAGGACGGCGCACGCCTCTGGGTGGATGGGCGCACCAGTCTCGACGATCTCTCGGCGGCGCTGGGCACCACGATCGCGCATGCCGAAGTGTCTACGGTCGGCGGGCTCGTCTACTCCGTGTTGGGGCGCGTTCCTCGGCCCGGCGATGAGCTGACGCTCGATGGCTACCGCGTGGTCGTTGAGCGCGTCGATCAGCGCCGCGTCACGCAGGTGTCGTTCGAAAAGCGATGAGCGTCGCACTCGCGGTCTTGCTCGTCGGCCTCCTGATGGCCGGCGTGTCGGCGGCGATCGGCGTTGCCGCGGCCGCGGTGAGCCAGCACGAGCTGACGCGCTGGGTGGCGTACAAGCTGCGCGGCTCGGCGGCCACAGTGAGCGTGCTGCAGAACCCGGGGCAAACACTCGCCACCTCCAACATGCTGACGACGCTCGGCGTGCTCCTTGCGGGCGGCGCCATTCCGGCGCTGCTGGCCGCTACGACGCCGACATTCCTCGGGATCTTCACGATTATGGTCGGCGTCCCGCTCTTCATGGGTGCGGCCTACCTCATCCCGCGCGTGCTGGGACGGCGCTGGGCCGAACCGCTGGTCGGGCACGCCGTGCCGCTGATGGAACGATTCGGGGCGGTGCTGTCGCCGTTCATCCCCCGGCGAGAGGGATCGACGCGCACCACCCTTGCCGCACTGCTGACGAGCGCCGACACGGACGCCCTGGCCACGACGGACGAAATGGCGGTCGTCTCCGGGGTGCTCGCATTCGCCGATCGTCCCGTGCGGGAGCTGATGACGCCGCGGACGGCGATCGTCGCGTTTCCGGAAGGCATTCTGACCGCTGAGGCTGCGCACGTGCTGCAGCAATCGGGATACAGCCGCTATCCAGTGTACCGCGGGTCGTTGGACGAGGTGGTTGGCGCAGCGCACACACTCGACCTGCTCGGCCGACAGCCGGAGGATCCCATCCTGGTGCGGCCGCCGCTGTCGGTTCCCGGCACGATGCGCGCGGCCGACCTGATGCTCGAAATGCAGCGTGGCGGGCGGCACCTGGCCGTCGTGCTGGATGAGTTCGGCGGCACCGCAGGCCTCGTCACGTTCGAGGATCTGCTCAACGATCTCGTCAGCGAGCTGTTCGAGCCGTCGTCGACGACTCCCGACACGACGCGAGTCGTCGAAGTCGAGGGCAGCACGCCGACCGCCGAGCTCGCCGAGAAACTCGGCCTGCCCCTCGCCGGGGGGGGGAGCGCGCAGACTGTCGGCGGATTGCTGATCCAGGCCCTGGGTCGGATTCCGCGAGCGGGGGAGCGGTTCACGTACAAAGGTCTCGAATTCGACGTCCTAGCGGCCAGCGCGAACCGCGTCGAGCGCGTAGCCGTGCGACCCGGTCCGGTGCGCACGATCGCGCTCGGCGGAGGATCGTCGTGAAGACCTCGCCGAGCAAGACGACCTCCATCCGTTTCTGCGCGTACGGCACGTCCATCCGTCGGATCTGGCTCCGACTCGTGATCCGCGCGATGGCGTTGGGCGAGGTCGCGCTCCGCGACCGGTGGCGCGTGATTCGCCGCGAGCTCGCAACCGGTCTGGTGCTCGGCATAGTACTGGGCGCGATCGGGTTACTGAGGATCACACTGTGGCACGCGGTCACCGGTATCTACGGTGAGCACTACCTGCTCGTCGCAATGACGGTGTTCGGCAGTCTCATCGGCGTGGTGACGTTTGGAACCATGGCCGGTTCGCTCCTTCCGTTTATCCTGCGCCGGCTCGGCTTCGACCCGGGGAGCGCGTCCGCGCCGTTCGTCGCGACGCTCGTCGACGTCACAGGGTTGGTTATTTACTTCAGTGTGGCGGGCCTGATCCTCCGCGGAACCCTCCTCTGAGAGCCACCCCGCCGTTATCCTTAGACATGCGACTGGACGCGGTGCTCGAAGGGTTGTCGCGCGGCGACACCGCGGCTCTCGCTCGGGCGATCAGCCTGGTCGAGAACCAGCGCGAGGGTTTTGAACGCGTGCTGGCGGCGCTGCATCGGAAGATCGGGAAGGGAAGGACCCGTCGCATCGGCATCACCGGGCCACCCGGCGCGGGCAAGAGCACGCTCACCGAACAGCTGGTCCGCGCCTATCGCGAGCGCGGTCTCAAGGTGGCGGTCATCGCCGTCGATCCCACCAGCCCTTTCACCGGCGGCGCGCTCCTCGGCGACCGGATTCGGATGGACTCGGTCAGCCTCGATCCCGGCGTCTTCATTCGATCCATGGCCACGCGCGGCGCGCAGGGCGGTCTCGCCACGACCACCGAAGAGGTCGCCGATGTGCTCGAGGCATTCGGATTCGACCGCATCCTGATCGAGACGGTGGGCGTCGGCCAGACCGAGCTCGACGTTGCCGCGACCGCCGAGGCCACCGTGCTGGTGCTCGTGCCCGAATCGGGTGACGCCATCCAGACGCTCAAGGCCGGCGTCATGGAGATCGCCGACCTGTATGTGATCAACAAGAGCGACCGGCCGGGGGCCGACAAGCTGAAGCAGGAGGTGGAAGTGATGCTGGGGATCCGACGCGGGAACGCATTCGCGCACGTGAGGCCTCACCATGGAAAGTCAAACCCTCCAACCGTCCAACCTTCCCACGATTGGGAAGCCCCGGTGCTGACAACGGTCGCCTCGAAAGGGGAGGGAATCAACGAGCTGGTCACCGCGCTCGACCAGCATCACGATTGCCTCGAGCGCTCCGGAAGACTCCAAGAGCGGCGGAAGCGGCGTCTGGCCGCCCGCACCCGCGCCGTCGTGAACCGCGCGATCCGCCAATGGGTATGGGATGAGACTCGAGCCGAGGACCTGCTGGCCCGCCGGCTCGACGACGTCGCGGCGGGCACGCGGAGCCCCTACGAGGTTGCTGCCGAGGTTCTCGCGCAAGTGAGGAACGGCAAATGACCATCCAGAAGAAGCCGGTCTACACCGCCGCCGATCTCAATGGCGTCGATGCGGAACGCCAGCTCGGGCGCCCCGGTGAGTATCCGTTCACCCGCGGCATTCACCCGACGATGTATCGCGGCAAGCTCTGGACGATGCGGCAGTTCGCCGGGTTCGGCAGCGCAACCGATACGAACCAACGCTACAAATTCCTGCTCGAGCATGGCCAGACCGGCCTGTCGGTCGCCTTCGATTTTCCCACCCTGATGGGCTACGACGCCGATCATCCCCGGTCCGAGGGCGAAGTCGGGAAGTGCGGTGTCGCGATTTCGTCGCTCGCGGACATGGAAACGCTCTTCGACGGCATCCCGCTCGACCAGGTCTCCACGTCGATGACCATCAACGGCCCCGCGGCCATTCTGTTCTGCTTCTACGTCGCGGCCGCCGAGAAGCAGGGTGTCCCGATCGCGAAGCTGCGCGGGACGGTGCAGAACGACATCCTCAAGGAGTACATGGCCCAGCACGCCTGGGTCTATCCGGTCGAGCCGGCGCTCAAAGTCATCGTGGACATGTTCGAGTGGGGCGCGAAGCACACGCCGCTCTGGAACACGATTTCGATCTCCGGCTATCATATACGCGAGGCGGGCGCGACGGCGGCTCAGGAGTTGGCGTTCACACTCGCCAACGGCTTCACCTACGTCGAGCGGGGCATCGCTCGCGGTCTCGATATCGACAGCTTTGCCGCGCGCCTTTCCTTCTTCTGGGACATCCACAACGACTTCTTCGAGGAGATCGCCAAGCTGCGCGCCGCACGCCGCATCTGGGCGCGGCACATGCGCGAGCGCTACAAGGCCAAGCAGGCGCGCTCGTGGATGATGCGCTTTCACAGCCAGACGGCAGGCGTGACGCTGACGGCGCAACAGCCGCTGAACAACATCGTGCGCGTCGCCTACCAGGCCCTCGCCGCCGTGCTCGGCGGCACGCAGTCGCTCCATACCAATTCCCTGGATGAGACGCTGGCCCTGCCTACGGAGCAGTCGGTGCAAGTGGCGCTGCGGACCCAGCAGATCCTGGCCCACGAGACAGGCGTCGCGCAGGTGATCGACCCAGTGGGCGGCTCGTACTACATCGAGGCACTGACCGACCAACTCGAGCGCGAAGCCGAGGCGCTGTTCGCCGAGGTCAATTCGATCGGCGGCGTCGTCCGCGGGATCGAGAGCGGCTGGTTCCAGCGGCAGATTGCCCAGTCGGCCGCAGCCTTCCAGCGTCGAGTCGAGACGGGTGACAAGGTCATCGTCGGGGTCAACGAGTTTCTGTCCGACGACGATCACCCGGTCGAAATCCTCAAGGTGTCCAACGATGCGGAAGCGCAGCAGCGGCGCCGTCTCGCGCAGGTGCGGGCCGGGCGGGACAATGCCGTGGTCGAGCGCCGGCTCGAGGCGCTACGCCAGGCGGCCGAGTCTGATCAGAATGTCATCCCACCGATGCTGGATTGCGCGCGCGCATACGCGACGCTGTATGAGATTCGCCATGCGCTGGAACGCGTGTGGGGAGCATACCGTGAACCGGTCTTCTTTTAGCCGATGAGCACGCTCACATCCCTCCCATCCACGACGGTCGTAACCGAGCAGGACGTCCACGCCGCAGTACGGCGGTTAGCGGCGATCGACCCGGGCCCCTACTGGGTCGTGACGTGTTACCTGAAGCTGGAGCCCCGGGATCGCACGCGCGGCAAATACCTCATCAAGATGAAGAACCGCGTCAGGGAAACGGCCGACGCGCTGTCCCGACAATCGCTCGGGCACGGGGACCGTGAAACGATCGCCGCCGACTTGCAGCGGGTCTTCGACTATCTCGAGGAGCCGAATCACCTGCCGCACACGCGCGCCATCGCCATCTTCGCATCGCAGGGGCTCGATTTGTTCGAGGCGCTGCCGCTGCCCCACGTCCATCGCTCGCGCCTCGCCGTCGAGCACGAGCCGTTGGTGCGCGAGCTCGTCGCCCTCGACGAGGAGTTCGGCACGATCCTCGTCGTGGTTTACGACCGCACTGCGTCCCGCTTCTTCGAGGTTACGGCGTACGACTGCGTGGAGCTCACGGCGCTCCCAGCGACCGACGCCTCCCGCGCGAGCAAATTCCATGGCTCCCAGCAGCGGCAGGTGATGGCGCGCGCCGGCAAGCCGTCCGGCAGCTCGGGTGAGCACAACTACCACATGCGGATCCGCACGGAGAAACAGCGGTTCTACGCGCAGATCGCGGACCGCATTTTCAATGTTCACCGCGTCCGGCCCCTGGCGGGGCTGCTCGTCGGTGGTGTGGGCGTGGAGGCAGGAGCGGTCATCCCGCACCTCCACACCTACCTCCACGATCTCGTGATGGGCGTGGTGAAACTCAATCCGAAGTCAACGACCAAAGCGGAAGTGCGGGAGGCGGCGCTGGCGCTGCGCGAGGAACGCGAACGGGCCTGGGAGCGGGCCCACGCGGAGGCCTTGAAAGACGGCGTCCCGGAAGGATGGGCGGTCAACGGCGCGGATCCCACGCTCAAGGCACTCACACGCGGGCAGGTCCGCACCCTCCTGGCCGACGGCCAGAACGATGATACGCGGATCGACGAGGCGGTCGAGGAAGCGCTGCGACAGCGGTCCCAGGTGGACGTCCTGTACGACGAGAAGGCGCGCCGCGCGGTCGATGGCCTGGCGGCGTTGCTGCGCTTCCGGCGCGGATGACCGGCCGCCGCCGTCCCATCCGGATCCTGGTCGCCAAGCCCGGGCTCGATGGCCACGATCGCGGCGCGAAGGTCGTAGCCGCGGCGCTGCGCGATTCCGGGATGGAAGTGATCTACACCGGCCTGCACCAAACGCCGGAGATGATCGCCCAGGCGGCGATCCAGGAGGATGTCGACGTCGTCGGCTTATCGATTCTGTCGGGCGCGCACATGACGTTGTTCCCGCGCGTCCGCAAACTGCTCGACGCCGCCGGCCGGCACGATGTGCTGCTGACCGGCGGTGGCATTATTCCTCCCGAAGACATGAGCGCGCTGGAATCGCAGGGCACGGGCAAGTTGTTCGGTCCCGGCACACCGACATCCGACCTCATCAAATACATTCAGGAGTGGGCGGCGGAGCACGTCGCCGCGTGAGTCGCCTCAAGACGCTCGGCGATGAGTATCAGAAGCTCCGCGCCCGCCTCGAGCAGGGCGGCGGCGCGGAGCGAATCAAGCGGCAGCACGATCAAGGCAAGCTGACCGCGCGCGAGCGTGTGGCGGCGCTGCTGGACAAAGACGGTCCATGGGTCGAGATCGGGCTGCTCGTGGCGTGGGACGAGTACGATGGCCAGGCACCGGCGGCCGGCGTCGTCACCGGACTCGGCCGCATCGGTGGGCGCCCGGTGGTGGTCGTCGCGAACGACGCCACCGTGAAGGCGGGATCGTGGTGGCCGGAAACGATCACGAAGATCCTGCGCGCACAGGAAATCGCGATGCGCCAGCGCATCCCGATCATCTACCTGGTTGACTCGGCGGGTGTGAACCTGCCGTATCAAGGTGGCGTCTTCCCGGGTCAGTACGGTGCGGCGAGGATTTTCTACTACACCTCGATCATGCGGCGCTATCTCAAGGTGCCCCAGATCGCCGCGGTAATGGGCCCGTGCATCGCGGGCGGCGCGTATCTGCCCGCGTTGTCGGACGTGATCTTCATGGTGGAAGGCACGTCGTTCATGGGACTGGGCGGACCGAATCTCGTCAAAGGCGCGACGGGGCAGGTGGTGGATGCGGAGACCCTGGGCGGCGCCACGACCCACACCGCGATCAGTGCCGTCGCGCATTACCGCGCCAAGGACGACCAGGAGTGCCTGACCCGGATCCGCGCGTACCTCGGCCGGCTGTCGCACAGCGCGACGTCGCGCCGCACCTACCCGGCGCCGACGCGGGACACCAAGGAACTCTACGACTTGATCCCGGTGGACCATCGGATGAGTTACGACGTGCGGGCGCTCCTCGAGTGCCTGCTCGACGCGGGCCGGCTCGATGAGTTCCAGCCCGATGTCGCGCCCGAGATGATTTGCGGACACGGTGCCATCGAGGGTCGGCACGTCGCGGTAATCGCGAATTCGCGCGGCGTGATCAAAGGCAAGAAGAAGAATGAAACACCGCGGATCGGCGGCATCATCTACACGGAGAGCGCCGAGAAGGTGGCGTACTTCATCGAAAACGCCGACCGCGAGCGCGCGCCCCTGCTCTTCATCCAGGATGTCTCCGGATTCATGGTCGGAACCGAAGCGGAGCATACCGGAATCATCCGGGCCGGTGCGCGGTTCGTCGAGGCGATGGCGACGGCGACGGTGCCCAAGGTGGTCCTCACCGTGAATCATGCGTCCGGCGCCGGATACTATGCGATGGCCGGTCAGGGGTTCGATCCCGACTTCATCGTGTCCTGGCCGACTGGCCGGATGGGGGTGATGGAAGGCGAGTCTGCAGTCCAGGCTGTATACGGCGGCGAGGCTGCGAGAGCGGACAACGCGGCGGCTGTCGAGGCGATGCGCGCCGATTACGAGCACCAACTCGACGCGAAATTCGCCGGGGCGCGCGGGTTTGTCGATGCGATTCTGACGCCCGAGGAGACGCGCGATACGCTCGCCTTTCTTCTCGAGGTCTCTACGGAATTCACCGGCCCACACCTGGGGGCCTTTGCTCTGCCGAGTGTCTCCTGATGCTCAAACCCGTTGCAGTCTTCTCTCTAGCGATCATCGCCGCCTGCGCCACCAGCAAGGGATTCACGAAGGTCGGGCAGTCCCCTCCCAAGTCGTCGCTGCCGACCCCCGCCGTCCCCGCTGACGGGAGCCGCGCCGCGACGCCGCAGCCGGCCGTCGATCCGGCGGTGGCCTACATGCTGGGACTGATGCCGCTGAAGAGCACCGGCGTCGATGTCTTTCGCGCGCTTCATCCGACCTACGACGGCCGTGGCGTGCTGATCGCGATTCTCGACAGCGGGGTCGACCCCGGGGTGCCGGGGCTGATCGCGACCAGCACCGGCGCCCCGAAAGTCATCGACCTGCGCGACTTTTCCGGTGAGGGCCGCGTCCCGCTCACGGCCTTCCCGGCACCGACCGAGCGCGAGCTGCGTGGCGCCGCCCGGATCGGCCGCCTGACGACATCCACGACGTGGTATCGCGGCGTGTTCCGAGAGCTGCCGCTCGGCCGGCCGCCGGCGGCCGACGTCAACGGCAACGGCCGCAACACCGACGAGTTCCCCGTCGTGGTGGTGAAAGCAACAGAGGGCTGGGTCGCATTCCTCGATACGAACCTCGACGGCTCGTTTGAAGACGAGATGCCGCTGCACGACTATCGCCAGGGACGCGAGATGATCGCCCTCGGCACCAAGCCGCTCAACATCGTCGCGAACTTCAGCGAGGCGTCTCCAGACAGCACGCCCGTGCTCGATCTCTTTTTCGACACCTCGAGCCACGGTACGCACGTCGCCGGGATAGCGGCCGGCTACAACCTGTTCGACGTGGCCGGATTCACCGGCGTGGCTCCCGGCGCGCAGATCATCGGTCTCAAGATCGCGAACAACGCGCGCGGCGGGGTCACCGTCCACGGCAGCATGATGCGCGCCATCGACTACGCCGCGCGCTACGCGGCGCAGCGCAATCTCCCACTTGTGTTGAACATGAGTTTCGGCGTCGGCAACGAGCACGAGGGCCGCGCCGTGATCGACTCGATCGTCGACGCGTTTCTGCTCACGCATCCCGAGGTGGTGTTCGCGATCAGCGCCGGCAACGACGGGCCCGGCCTCTCGACCGTGGGTTTCCCAGGCTCGGCGGATCTCGCGCTCTCGGTGGGCGCAATTTATCCCGGCGTCTTCGCCGCGGCACCGCAGCCCGGCGTTCCGCCGGCGCGCGACGTGCTGGGGTCGTTCAGCTCTCGCGGCGGGGAGCTGGCGAAGCCGGACATCGTGACGCCGGGCGTGGCGTTCTCCAGCGTCCCCCGCTGGGACATCGGCAACGAGATCAAGGGCGGCACCAGCATGGCGTCTCCGCACGCCGCCGGCCTGGCCGCGTGCCTCGTGTCGGCAATGGCGCAGGAAGGCCGTCGCGCCACGGCGACGGACATCGCCCAGGCACTGCGGATGTCGGCGCGCCCGTTCAATGGCGCCCGCTTCATCGATGACGGCGCCGGCGTCCCCGCACTGGAAACCGCGTATCAGTGGCTCGAGGGCGGACACCAGGGCTCGATCTACAACGTGCATGCCACGAACGGTTTCACGGCGGCGTTCCGGCGCAACGGCTTCGCGGGGCCGCAGGACAGCGTCGAGACGTTCACCGTGCGCCACGTGGCCGGACTGCGCGCGGCCGTGTTCGCGCTGCGCGCGGACGTTCCGTGGCTCAGCGTGGACGACTCTCTCGATGCGGGGCCGCGCACAACTCAGATCGCCGTCAGTTACCAACGCAGCGCCTTGACGGCACCGGGCGTGTACGTCGGGATGGTCACCGCGCGGAACCCGCGCGACACCGTCGCCGGCCCGCTGTTCACGCTCGTCAACACCATCATCGTGCCCATAGACCTCACGACGAAAGTTCTGTTCGACGAGCGTCGCCAAGTAGGGCCCGGCGCGGTGCAGCGCTACTTCCTGCGGGTCCCGCAGGACAATGCGACGCTGCGCGCGACCGTGACGCTGCCCGATTCGCTGGGCCAGCAGGCCACCGTGCGGTTGTACGAACCCAACGGCGAGCCGGCGCGCTCGGCGCCCGATGACATCGACCTCGGCCTGCAGGAGCCGGGAACTACAGTGTTAACGGTGCGCGCCGAAGACATGGTCCCCGGCGTGTACGAGCTGGACGTCGTGGCGCCGCCGCTCACCGCGGCTACCGCGACCGTGCGTGCCGAATTGGGGCCGGTTGCGCTCGCGGTGGCGCAGCGCGGCGCCGCTCTGGAAGCGTCGAGTGTAATTGCGGGGGACGCGACGAGCACGATGGCGACCGGGCAAGTCGCCTATCGGCTCGTCGGCGCCGAGCGCAGCTACGAGATTGCGGGCCGCGGGCTGCCGGCGGAAACGCTCCAGGTGCGCCCGCCGCGCTGGGCGAAGCGGATGGAAGTGGATCTCGAGCTGTCGCCCAGTCTGTGGGACGAGCTGACCGACCTGTCGGTCACCGTCTACGACTCGAACGGGCAACAAGTGCGCGGCGGCAACGAGCCGGTGAACTACGCATTCGGCCGCATGAGCCTGGCCTTGTCCGATTCGCTGCTCGGGATCCCGCTGACCGTCGAGCTCTATCCGGCGTTCGCGCGTCTGCCCCCACATTCCTGGCGCGGCACCACCCGCGTGCGCTTCCTCGGTCGCGACGAGCCGGTGGGCGAGGGGGGGTCTCTGTCCGTCGTCCCCGGTGGACGCACCGTCCTCCGGTTGCCCAACGCGCCAGCGCTCGACATGCCCGAGGGTTTCGCCGCGTTGATCGAGACGCGCGTCACGACAGTCACGGGATCGGTCGCGGCGCGACGCACCACGGTCACAGCCGGACCGCGCGGCGCGGGGGGCAGTCTCCGGTGACCGGGGGGGGTCGACCGACGACGGTGCGGGTCGCCGGTGGGCAGGGCTTTTGGGGAGATTGGTTGGAAGCGCCGTACCGCCAGGTGACCGGCGGTCCGGTGGATTACCTCATGATGGATTATCTCGCCGAAGTCACGATGTCCATTTTGCAGAAGCAAAAATCGCGCGATCCCGCCCGCGGCTATGCCACCGATTTCGTGACACAGATGGAGCGGATTCTTCCAACCGTCGTGGAGCGGGGGATCAAGGTCACTGCCAACGCGGGCGGCGTGAACCCGCGCGCCTGTGCCATGGCGGTCGCCGCGGTCGCGCGCAAGCTCGGGCTGAACCGCAAGCTGACGATCGGCGTGGTGACGGGCGACGATCTGCTGGGTCGCCTGGACGGCTTGCTGGCGCGAGGGCACGATCTCAAGAATCTCGATACCGGCCGGCCCCTGCACGACGTCCGCAGCCAGGTGCTCTCGGCCAACGCCTACCTCGGGGCGGCGCCAGTCGTCGAGGCGCTCCAGCGCGGGGCACAGGTCGTGATCACGGGACGCGTGACCGACACCGGCCTCACGCTGGGGCCGCTGATGCACACCTTCGGATGGCCGTCAGAGGCGTGGGACCGGATCGCCGCTGGAACGGTGGCGGGACACATCATCGAGTGCGGGGCGCAGTGCAGCGGCGGGAATTGTCTGCACGACTGGAAGCGGATCCCCGACATGGCCAACATCGGCTACCCGATCGTCGAAGCCCACGCCGACGGCAGTTTCGATGTCGTCAAACACCCGCGCACCGGGGGCCGCATCGACATCGCGTCGGTCACCGAACAGCTCGTATATGAAATGGGCGATCCGCGCGCCTACATCACGCCGGACGGCGTCGCCGACTTCACGACGATCCAATTGAGTCAGGTGGGAAAGGACAGGGTTCGGGTGTCCGGTGTCAGGGGAAAACCAGCGACCGACAAACTCAAAGTCTCGGTCGCCGTCTTCTACGGCTACAAGGCCGTCGGAACACTGGTGTACGCCTGGCCAGACGCACTCGAGAAAGCGAAGGCGGCCGACCGCATCCTGCGCCAACGCCTCGACGGCCTGGGTCTCAAGTTTGAGGCAATACACACCGAGTTCGTGGGTGCCGACGCCACGCACGGGCCGCTGGCGTTCAAGGACGTGGACGTCCGGGCGATTCCGGAAGTACAGCTGCGCGTGGGCGTGCGCGCGCGCGATCAGGCGCCCGTCGACCGCTTCACCCGGGAGCTCGCGCCCCTCATACTCAATGGTCCGCCGAGCGTCACCGGCTTCGCGGGGGGCCGGCCCAAGCCCGAGGAGATCGTGGCGTATTGGCCGGCGTTGATCGACAAGACGATGGTGCAGGCGGCCGTGGAGCTCATCGAAGCATGAAAAAACGTCTCGTGGACCTGGCCCATGCCCGCTCGGGCGACAAGGGTGACACCGCCAACATCGGTGTGATCGCGCTCAAGCCCAAGTACTATCCGATCCTCGTGAAGCAGGTGACGGCCGCACGCGTCGCACGGCATTTTAAGGGCATGATCACGGGATCCGTCGAGCGCTTCGAGCTGCCGAACCTCCACGCGCTCAACTTCCTGCTCCATGGCGCGCTCGACGGCGGCGGCACGATTTCTCTCAAGACGGACGCCCAGGGCAAGGTCTTCTCGACCGCGCTGCTCCGCATGGAGATCGCGGTGAACAAGTGAGCGAGCGCGTCCTCGTCGGGCTCGCGGGCGGCGTGCTCACCGCGACGCTCAACCGCGCCGACAAGCGCAACGCGATCGATACGGCCATGATCGACGCGCTGCTCGCCACGCTGGAGCGAGCCGACCTCGACGGCGCCGTCCGCGTGGTCGCCGTCCGCGGCGCGGGCCGGGACTTCTGTGCGGGGATGGATTTGAACGAGCTGCTTGCTTCGGCTGATCACACGCTCGAGGAAAACCGCCGGGCGGCGCTGCAATTCGCCGAGATCTTCGTGCGCATGCGCCGGCTTCCCAAACCGGTGGTCGCGGTGGTGCAGGGGCGCGCGCTCGCCGGCGGCTGCGGGCTCGCCACCGCCTGCGACGTGATCCTGGCGGCGGAGTCGGCGCAGTTCGGGTACCCGGAGGTGCAGCGCGGCTTCGTGCCCGCAATCGTCATGACGATGTTACGGCGGACGGTGGGCGAGAAAATTGCCTTCGATCTGGCAACGACCGGCCGGCTGTTGGACGGGACCGAGGCGGCTGCGCTGGGGCTCGCGTCGCGCGTGTACGAGGATGCTGATTTCGAGGAGCAGGCGGCGGAAGTGCTGCGCGTGCTGGCGGAAGCGAGCCCCTCGGCGCTCGCCTTCACCAAGCAGCAGTTCTATCAACTCGATGGGTTAAGTTTTGACGAAGGGCTGCGGCTCGGCGCCGACGTCAACGCCGTAAGCCGGAGCACTCCGGATTTCCGCGCCGCGCTGAGCGCGTTTCTCAAGAAGTGAGGAGCGTATGCGTAACCTGAGTGTCCCGATGTATGATCCCGAAATGGTACGCCCGATGCGGGAAGAGCTGACTCGCCTGGGCTTTGAGGAATTGCGCACACCTGAAGACGTGGACGCGGTGCTTGCCAGCGAGCACGCACCGACACTGGTCGTGGTGAACTCTGTGTGTGGTTGCGCGGCACGCAACGCCAGGCCCGCGGCTGCCTTGGCGATTCAACACGACCGCCGGCCTGTCCGCCTGGTGACGGTGTTCGCCGGACAGGACGCGGACGCGACGGCCCGCGCGCGGAGCTACTTCCCGGGCTACGCGCCGTCCTCACCGCAGATCGCGCTGTTCACGGACGGACGGCTCGTGTTCATGCTCGAACGGCGCAACATCGAGGGCCGGAATGCCCGCGACATCGCGGCCGATCTGACCGCGGCCTTCGAACAGTACTGCTGACGCCCGCCGTTCCCTCGGATTTAGCGGACGCGATCGAGGAATCCTGGGCGCGCGTGCGGGCCGCGCCCGGGTTTCTCACCGAGCGTGAGGCGCGCTTTCTCGCTCTCGTCGCGGCATGCGCGCCCGCGCGGGGCGTCATTCTCGAAATCGGCACCTTCAAGGGGAAATCGACCGTTGGTCTCGCCTCGGTCGCAACGCGATATGGACTCGGCCCGGTGGTCACGGTCGATCCGCATTCCGGACCGTCGGTCACCGATCCGGATGTCGGGGCGAGCGGGTCGTCGTGGGACGATTTCCGCGCCTCACTCCGGGCCGCCGGCGTCGAGAGCGCGGTCGAAGCCCATCGCGAGTACTCCCGTGACCTCGCGCGTGGTTGGAGCCGTCGAATCCGGTTTCTTTGGATCGACGGCGACCACACCTATCGCGGGTCGAAGGACGATGTCGATCTCTTTCGCGCGCATCTCGTCCCGGGCGCGATCGTGGCGCTGCACGACGTGCTGCACACCTTCGAGGGGCCGGTGCGCGTGTTCGCCGAGGAGCTGCTCGATTCGGATGAGTTCGGACCGGCGGGCCTCTGCGGATCGATTGGCTGGGCGCAATACCGCCCGGCTGACGGCGGAGAGTGGCGGGACGAGCGGCGCGCATTGCGCCGCCGCATCGGGCGGTTGATCCCCTTCGTGAAGGACGGGCGCGAGCCGCTTGGCTTGCGGAAACTGCGCTACAAGCTGTGGCGGGGACTCGTGCCGCATGACGCGATCAAACCGGAAGACTGGCTCGAAACGGTGGGCGGAGCGCTGTGAGCCGTGCGCCGGGAAGCATTCCGGCGCCCGGCGCACTGCGAACGGCTTACGTTGTTAGAGGATTTTCCCGCGTCTAACCCTGAAGTCGACGATCTGCTGGGTCCAGCTCCACAATGAGTCCTGCTGCTCCATCGCGACGCCCTGGACTTCATGGCGGTGCCAGCCGACCATCACGTTCTGGTCCTGGGTCCAGATCTTCACGCGGTTGCGCGGGATGAGTTTTTCCCAGTTCTGCGCCACCGTGGGCTGCGCGTAGAGCAGGCGGATCGTGACGTTGCGCGACAAGTACTCGATCGGGCTCACGTCGATTTTGGCGTACAGCTGCGGGGCACTCAGGCGGCCGGCCCCAGGAAAATCGGGCACGCCATCGGAGAACAGGACGATGTTGAGCGGAGCGAGCACGAGGTTCTGCCGCCTGATGTGCACCGCGGTCCGCTGGAAGAACGAGTTGAAGTCGGTGATCGGATCGTCCTCCGGGAACCACGCCCGCAGGTCGGCCTCGATCTGCGCGGGAGTCTTCCCCGTCAGGTCCTGGATCGGGTGGAAGCTCTTCGGCTGTCCGACGTGCTCGCCACCGAGCGAGCCGACAAACACGTCCGTCGCCTGCTTCAGGCCGCCCAGCGCATTGATGTGTCCGTAGATGTACAGCGCCGCGTAGCGCAGCGCGTCATCGAACTGGCCGCTCTTGCGGAACGAGCCGGAGATGTCGAGCCCCACGACGAGCGTGGAGCGCGGCGGCGGCGCGTTGGCGGGAGGCTTGCACGCGATCAGCGCGAGTGCGAGCACCGCGGCGCGTTTCATCGGGCCACCTCGTGGCGGGGCACTTCGCCGCTCGCGCGGGACGGGAAGTGTGAAGCGGCCATGACGTCGTCGATCGACTTGAACGGCAGCGTGAAGTGCCCGCGGCCGGTAAACACCACGAACAGGAAGTTCAATCCCGCCGCGACCACCTGCAGCACGGGGAGTGACGCCAGCTCGAACAGCTCGCGCGCTTCCTTGCGGAACCACTCGCGCTCGGCTTTGAGCGCCGTGATCGGACCCTTCCAGTAATCGACCGCGGCCGGAGCGTTGCCGTGGGCCGCCATGCCTTCGACGACCAACGCCTGGCGGCCGAGCAACGCGATCAACGCCGGAGCGCCGAAGCGGCCGAACAGGAACCAGGTCATGCCGCGCACGCCGACCCATCCGAAGAACGCGAGGCCGATCGTGCCGAAGATTCCGAGCTGAATGCCCTGTTGTGCAAGCCACGGCGTCATGGCGTCGACCAGCTCGCGATAGAGGAACAGCACCTCGAACATCGCGACCGCGATCTCGACCAGGATCATGAAAATGATATTGCCGGTCTGCCTCGCCTTGATGGCGTCATTGAGGACCTGAATGCACGCGAAGCTGCCCGCGATGATGATCGCCAGGAAAATCCACAGGATCAGAATCAGGGCGAAGCCGTTGACCTCGTATCCCGTCAGGTCGGCCAGCAGCTCGCTCATCGTGGGCCGCAACGTAAACGTGAAGATCGTGGCTTCGACCGCCGACCACACAACGAGCAGGAAGAATGCCGGCCACGGAACGCCGGGGCGACGCGACGTGGCGTCGAGCACGGCGAACGGCGACGTCACCGCGCCCTTGAGCGTACCCCAGACGAGCTGCACGGACAGCTTCAGGAGTCCCCACAGCCAGCCGACCAGCACGATCAGGAAGCGCGCGAGCCCCGCCCAGTACAGCCACACCATCCGCAACGCGTCCCACCATGCCAGCGCGATCGACTGCAGCAACGTGACCGAGCGGCCGAGCCGGAAGGGAATCGTGTAGAGCGAGACCATCGTGCCCCACAGCCCGAACAGGAAGGCGCCGGCCGGCAGGAACAGCAGAATCGAGCTGCCTGCCAGGCTCCAGAACGAATCGTCCCGGAGCACGAACCCAAACACCTTCGCTTGGAAGGGAACGATCCACGCTACGCCAGCAACCACCCATTGTACGAGTTGTTGGAGCACGAAACTCCATTGCTGGGTCTGCGCGGCGTTCGTAACGGCCTGTTGCATGGACGGAGCCCTCCCACTGGATAGGACGGCGTTTCGGTTCGCGGCGGGCACATTGTTATAAATGGGACCTGACAAGTCAAGCAAAGGTCGCGTGACGAGGATCACGGGGGCTCTGCGACTTGCGCAAAATGCCCACCCGGGGCTACTCATCTCGGTGTGCCGGATGACCCCAAACGACTGATCGTCGTCGGCGACCGAGTCCTGATCGCCCCCGAAGAGGGCGAGGAGCGCACCAACGTCGGCCTCTATCTGCCCGCTTCCGCGGTCGAAGGGCGGCAAGTGCAGGGCGGGCGTATCGTCGCCACGGGCCCCGGCACGCCGATGGCGGAGCCCGCCAGCATGGACGAAGAGCCGTGGAAGATCCACGGCGCCGAGGTGAAGTATCTCCCTATGCAGGCGGAGGCGGGGGATTACGCGCTGTTTTTCCGCAAGGCGGCGGTCGAAATCACGTTCGAGGGCACGACATACCTGGTAGTCCCCCAGGCCGCCATTCTGGTACTCGTACGAGGGAAGCATGGCTGAGATCGGCTGGGCGCGCAGCCGCGGCGATCGCGCGGAGGGGCAGGGGCTGCGCCGCGGCGCGTGGTATCGCGTCGTCGAGAATTCGCCCAAGGACTATGTCGTCCTCGACGTCCACCACGTGGAGGTGCGGATTCCAAAGGGGGATATCGAGATGCGCGGCGACTCCCCCAAAGCCTGGAGTGTGGTGCGGGAACCCCACCTCGTCTGTCCCGCGTGTCACGCCCGCGCCATCATCCCCGAAGGCAGGAAAGACGCGAAATGCGGGGAATGCGGAAAGACCTATCCGATCGACTGGAAAGACGCGGGCTAGAGCTCCGGTGGAACGTAAGGGCTGGGCGCCGGCGTCTTCACATCCGGGTTCGCGTGCCGCTCGCACAAGTGCTCCAGCAGCTCGATCTGCCGCTTCTGAATGTGCCACAGCTCGTGCCACTGCTTGAATCGCAGCGAGTCCAGCTTGTCGTGTAAATCCCGAATTTCGATCTCCGCCATCAGATTGACCTCGTAGTCCTGCTGCGCATGTCTCCGGTCCTTGTGGGCTTGCCGGTTCTGGCTCATCATGATGACCGGCGCTTGCAGCGCGGCGAGCGTGGACAGAACGAGGTTCAAGAGAATGAAGGGGTATGGATCGAAGGGGTGCCGCGCCAGCACCCACGTATTGATCAGCAGCCAGATCACCAGGATCACGCCGAACAAGCCGATGAACGGCCAGCTCCCGCCAAACTGCGCGACTTTATCGGCCACACGCTCGCCGAACGTCATCTGCGTGTCCATGTCCTCGTGCACCAGCTTGCTCACGCGTCCGCGGCGCGTGATCTTCGAGACGACCGAGTGCTCGAGCTCCGACAGCTTCTCATACTCGGCCTCGAGATAGGACACGAACTTCTTGGCGCGGTATGTCTCGAGGCAGCTCGTGCAGATACCGCGCTTTGCTTCCCACTCCGGCCGATCTTTTCGTATCAGATCGAGGATCCGATTCTCCAGTTTCTGCGGGGACGCGAGCGTACGCCCCTCCACCGGGACGTCGCACAGCGAACAGTTCACCTTGGGCATGCGGGTCGGCTCCTAAGGCCTCGGCGGTGTCGGACTCTGCGCCGGGAGTTGCATGTGAAGATTGCGAACGAGGAACGCCCAGCGATCGGTCTGCTCCTCGATGACTTTTGCGGTGGGCTTGCCGGCGCCATGCCCGGCTTTCGTTTCGATGCGAATCAACACCGGTTCCGGTCCGCCCTGCGCCGCCTGCAGCGCTGCGGCGTATTTGAACGAGTGGCCCGGCACGACGCGATCGTCGTGATCCGCGGTCGTGATGAGCGTCGCGGGATAGTGCGTGCCCGCCTTCATGTTGTGGATCGGCGAGTAACGATACAAAAAGGGGAACTGGCCGACGCTGTCGGCCGACCCGTACTCGGTTACCCATGCCCAGCCGATCGTGAACTTGTGGAAGCGCAGCATATCCATCACGCCCACCGCCGGCAGCGCGGCTCCGAACAGCTCGGGCCGCTGATTGAGGACGGCGCCGATCAGCAACCCACCGTTCGAGCCGCCGCCGATCGCCAGCTTGGGCGGTGACGTGTAACCCTCCGCGATGAGATACTCAGCCGCCGCGATAAAGTCGTCGAAGACGTTTTGCTTGCGGTCCAGCATTCCCGCATGATGCCACTCCCCACCGTACTACGATCCACCGCGCAGCACCGCTTCGCGCTACACCACACCCCTCCAGAGACACGGCAGCCCCCCGCAGACAAAGCCGG
>JACXTT010003887.1_pt1 | contig 22570 bp, 23 predicted proteins | sample 9270951 | NCBI WGS metagenome assembly JACXTT01 (sample SAMN15532306, study PRJNA645909) | rock metagenome | isolation source: weathered quartz diorite | place: Puerto Rico | collected 2017-06-21
GGGGGGGGTGCGGCGTTTGTGTGTGGCGGGCGCGTGGGGCCAGTGGTTGGAGCGTCTGGGCATGCAGCCGGGGTCCTGCCTCAACCGCGTCTGGGAAGCCCCGACTCTGGTCCTCATGGCGCCGGTGTTGCTCCTCCCCGCCCCCGGCCTCCTCGTGGACACCGAGTATCCGGCGCTGCCAATCGGCGGCTATTGAACGGTTCTGCCGTGAGCATGGGCCCCATGTCGAGCCCCCAGCCGCACGACCCCAAGCTCGCCCGGCAGCTCGTCCTGGATGAGCTGTTCGATCTGTCGCTCTACAAGGCCCTGCGCGGGATCATCGGCGGCGAAGCCCGGAAGGTGCTCGACGAGCTCGTCCTGGTCGAGACGGAGCACCTCGCCTTCTGGCAGAAGTTCTTCGACCTCAAACTGACCGCCCTCGATCTCCCCCGCCGCCTCAAGCTCCAGGGCATGATTCTGGTGTGCCGCGTCTTCGGAGCCACGGCCGTCCATCTGGTGCTGGAGGCGATCGAGGTGCACGGCGTCCGGAAGTACCTGTCGTTGTGGAAGAGCTATAAAGGCCAGCCGCTGGGCCACGCGCTCGAAGGCATTTTGCTGGACGAGTTCAAGCACGAGGATGTGCTGGTCACCCAGCTGACCGAACGCCAGATCAACCCGGAGAAGATCCGCAACATCTTCCTGGGCATGAACGACGGGCTGGTCGAGATCCTGGGGGCCGTCAGCGGATTCTTCGGGGCCTTCGGCGATGCGGCCACCGTCCTCATCGCCGCCTCCACCACCGCGGTGGCTGGATCGCTCTCCATGGGCGCCGGCATCTATGTCGCGGTCGGCTCCGAGAAGGAAGTCAAAAAAACGGAATCGGACAGACGCCAGTTTCTGAAGGCGGAGATGGCCGCGGCCGAGGCGGAAGAGCAGCCGCTCGCTTCGGCGCTGGTCGTGGGCGGCAGTTATTTCGCCGGGGCCATGGTCCCCGTCCTGCCGGTCCTGTTCGGCGCGAAGGACGCGCTGCCGTCCCTCTTCACGGCCGGCAGCATGATCATCCTGGTCTCCATGGTGCTGGCGTTCCTCTCCGGCATGGACGTTAAAAAACGCATCTTCACCAACCTGATCATCATCGCCTGCGCCGTCGCCGTCACTTACGCGATCGGGGTCGTGGCCAAGACCCTCTGGGGCGTCTCGGTCTGACGCGATCCCGGCACCCCATCACTTACTTGCCCGTCTTCAGTTCCTTACCCTCGAAGATAATAGTGGCGCCGGGCGCCATGTAGACATAGCCGATCCCCCGCCCCGTCACTTCCTCGCTGAAGGATTTCGGGTCCTGCGTGAGGACCGGGAAGGTGCCGTAGTGCATCGGGATTGCCAGCTTGGTCTTCACGCTCGCCGCCGCGCGCGCCGCCATGGCCGGCTCCATGCCGAAGTGCCCGCCGATGTTGAGCAGTGCCACGTCGGGCGCATACTGCTCGCCGATGACCTCCATGTCCTTGAAGTACGCCGTGTCGCCGGAGTGATAGATCGTGGGCCCGTTCTTGATCTTCAGGACGAACCCCGCGGCGGTGCCGCCCGTGGCGATCTCCGGATCCTGCGCCTTGGCGAGCGGATTCGCCAGGCCGCTGGAATGCACCGCCGGCGTCATTGCCACCGCTACCTCGCCGTTCGCAACCGTGATCTCCCCGCCGACGTTCATCAAGGTGTCGAAGCCCATCTGCTCCTTGGGATAGCCCAGCAGCCGGGCCATGTTCGTCCCCAGTTCGAAGTTGGTGATCAGCCGCGCACCGGTCTTTTTCGCGATCGCGACCGCGTCCCCGACGTGGTCGAAATGCCCGTGCGTGATCAGGATGTAATCGGCCTTCTGGATGTGCGCCAGCAGATTCTTCTTCTCCTTGACGCCGGGATTCGCCGGGTTCGTGAGCCACGGGTCGATCAGGATGACCGCGCCGCCGGGCGTCCCGATCTCGAAGGCCGCGTGGCCGTGCCAGGTGATGGTCGTGTTCGACGCGGCGTGAACGCCCGTCGTTCCCCATAAGAACGCTCCAAGCAGGAATGCTGCGCGCATGCTGTTCATGGGTTTTCTCCTGTCTTCCTGCCGACCCCGTTTGGAGGCTGGCCGCCGCCCTCTCGATTTCCCGGGCCGTTTGGCATATCCTACCAGGACTTTAGTACAAGTTTTACCTATTATTTATTGCGAAGGGGCCGCAATGCCGACTTGTCCGCAATGCGGGATGTGGCTGGTGAAACAAGCGCCTCGGCGGGGAGCATTGGAGGCCATCCTGCGCCTCATCGCCATCGGCCCGCTGCGCTGCCAGATCTGCACCCACCGGTTTCTGGGGGTGCTCCGGAAGGCCGACCATAAGCCCGGCCGTGAATACGAGCGCATTCCGGTGCACTACCAAGTGTACTTCCGGCCGACCTTCGCCAAAGAAGACGCCCAGCCTATTCATGGCACCATCACCGCCCTCTCGATCAGGGGGTGCACGATCACGACCAGGGTGATGGTCCCGAAGGGAGACTGTCTGTGCCTGCAGTTCGAGGTGACGGATCAGGAGCACCCGATCCAGATCGACGGGGCCAGGGTACGGACGGTGAACGGGACGAGACTTGGCGTGGTGTTCTCCAACATCAGGCCGGCGGAGGAAGACCGTTTACGTCAGCACATGATGTTCCTGCTGCAGCAGCACCTGACGTGACGGCTAGACCCCGCAGCGGGGGCTGAGGGCCGCCTGGACGGTCTTGCCGATTTCGGCAGGATTGCGGACGACGATGACGCCGGCGGCCGCCAGAGACGCCATCTTCTCCACCGCCGTGCCCTTTCCGCCCGTGATGATCGCCCCGGCATGGCCCATGCGCCGCCCCGGCGGGGCCGTGATGCCCGCGATGAAGCCGATCACCGGCTTGCGGATGTGCTCCTTGATGAAGGCCGCGGCCTTGTCCTCGGCGTCCCCGCCGATCTCGCCGATCATGACCACCGCGTCCGTCTCCTGGTCCTTCTCGAACATCGCCAGCAGGTCGATGTACCCCGTCCCGATGATCGGATCGCCGCCGATCCCGACGCAGGTCGTCTCGCCCAGGCCGAGCGTCGTGAGTTGGTTGACCGCTTCGTAGGTGAGCGTGCCGCTGCGGGAGATCACCCCCACCCGCCCTTTCTTATGGATGAAGCCCGGCATGATGCCGATCTTGCACTCGTCCGCCGTGATGATGCCCGGGCAGTTCGGCCCGATCAGCCGGACGTCCCGCCCGCGGAGCGCCCGTTTGACCTTCACCATGTCGTTGACCGGGATGCCTTCCGTGATGCAGACGATCAGCCGGATGCCGGCGTCGGCAGCTTCCAGGATCGCATCGGCGGCGAACGGCGGCGGGACGAAGATCAGCGACACATCGCATTGGGTCTTCTTCACGGCGTCACGGACCGTGTTGAAGACCGGGATGCCCTCGACTGCCTGCCCGGCCTTCCCCGGCGTCACGCCGGCGACGACCTGCGTCCCGTAGGCCTTGCACTGCGTCGCGTGGAACGAGCCTTCCTTGCCCGTGATCCCCTGCACCACCACCCGCGTATTCTTATTGACCAGGATGCTCATGATGCCGCCGCCTCAACTTTCTTCCGCTTCTTTCCCGTCACCGCCACAATCTTCTGCGCCGCCTCCCAGAGATCCGTCGCCACGTCCACCTTGAGGCCGGACTCCGACAGGAGCTTCCGCCCCTCCTCGGCGTTCGTGCCCTGGAGCCGCACCACCACCGGCAGCTTGATCTCCACTTCCTTGGCCGCCTCGATCACTCCGTGCGCGATGCGCTCGCAGCGGACGATCCCGCCGAAGATGTTGATGAAGATCCCCTTCACGTTCCGGTCCTTGAGCAGGATGCGGAAGCCGGCCGCCACCGTCTCCTTCGTCGCGCCGCCGCCCACGTCCAGAAAGTTCGCGGGCTCGCTGCCCGCGAGCTTGATCACGTCCATCGTCGCCATGGCCAGGCCCGCGCCGTTCACCATGCAGCCGATGTTGCCGTCCAGCTTGACGTAGTTGAGACTGTTGTTGGTGGCCTCGATCTCCAGCGGCTCTTCCTCGTGCAGGTCGCGCATGGCCTGCACGTCCGCGTGCTTGAACAGCGCGTTGTCGTCGAACGAGACTTTCCCGTCCAGCGCAATGAGCTTCTTGTCCGTCGTGAGCACCAGCGGGTTGATCTCGACCAGCGACGCATTCTTCTCCATGAACAGCCGGTAGAGGTTCCCGAGCATCGTGATGAACGGCCCCATGATCGTCGGCTCGAGGCTCGGGAGCCCGAGGCCGAACGCGAGATTGCGCCCGTTGTAGCCCTGGAAGCCGACCGCGGGATCGATCGGCTCCTTCAAGACCTTCTCCGGCGTATGGGCGGCGACTTCCTCGATTTCCATGCCGCCTTCGGTGCTCGCGATGAAGACGGGCCACCCGCTGTCGCGGTCCACCAGGAGGCTCAGGTACAGCTCCTTGGCGATGCCGGCGCCTTCCTCGATCAGCAGGCGGCGGACCTTGCGCCCCTTCGGCCCGGTCTGGTGCGTGACCAGCGTTCGGCCGAGCAACTCCTTGGCAAAACCGGGAACCTCGGCGCGATTCTTCGTGATCTTGACGCCGCCCGCCTTTCCGCGGCCGCCGGCGTGGATCTGGGCCTTCACGACGAACACCGGCGCGTTCAGCTTCTCCGCCCACTTCTCGGCCGCGAGCGGCGTCTTGATCTCCCTGCCGTTCGGCACCGGTACGCCGTACTGCGCGAACAACTGCTTGGCCTGGAATTCATGAATGTTCATGTTATCCTTTTACTTTAGCCTTCTTTCCTCACGTAATCAGGGAATAACATCGGCGAGTGGGCTGCGAGCGCGCCGCTGTGTTTTTTCGCTTCCGTCCGGAAGCGCGTCAGGTGCGCGAGCGTCAGCTTGCCCTGCGGCAAGGACTTGACGCGCTCGGCGGCGGCGCTGCCGGACCGCTTGCCGTACACCATCAAGTCCAGCAGCGAGTTGCCCATCAGGCGGTTCCGCCCGTGCAGCCCGCCGGAGGCTTCGCCGGCCACGAACAGGTTGCGCACGCCGGACTCGCCGTTCACGTCGATCTGCACGCCGCCGTTCTGGTAATGGAGCGTGGGATAGATGAGCACCGGATCCTTCGTGATGTCCAGCCCGTACCGCTTGTACTGGCGGACCATCGCGGGAAAATGCTTCTCCAGCGTGCCGGGGCCCGATTCCACGTCGAGCAGCGGCGTGTCGAGCCAGACGCCGAGCCGCCCCGTCGCCGTGCGGACGCCGCGCCCCTCCTCGCACTCGCGAATGATCGAGGAGGACACCACGTCGCGGGTATCGAGCTCGTTCACAAACCGCTCGCCCTTGGCGTTCACCAGGTGCCCGCCCTCGGACCGGATGCCCTCCGTCACCAGCGCGCCGATCAGCTGCTCCGGGTACACTGCGCCGGTCGGGTGATACTGGAAGGTGTCGATCTGCAGCAGCTTCGCTCCTATGCGGTACGACATCGGGAGCGCGTCGCCCGTCGCGCCGTAATGGTTGCTGGTCGGGAAGCCCTGGATGTGCAGGCGGCCGATGCCGCCTGTCGCCAGGATGACCGCCTTGGCGGCCACCACGAAGAAGCGCTTGTTGTCCAGGTCCTGCAGGACCGCGCCGGTGCAGGCGCCGTCGCCGTCGCTGAGCAATTCGACGGCCGCGCTGAACTCCAGGAGTTGGATCTTCTTGTTCAGCACTTCGTCCTTCAGCACCCGCATGATCTCGAGGCCGGTGTAGTCGGAGCAGGTCAACAGCCGCGGCTTGGAGCTCCCCCCGCCTTTCTTCACGTGGAGGTTCCCGTCGGCGTCGCGGTCGAACAGCACGCCGAGCTCCAGCAGCCACTTGGCGATAGACGGCCCCTCCTCCACCATCGTCTTGAGGAGCTCGTGGTCGTTCTTCATGTGGCCGCCCTTGAGCGTGTCCAGGAAGTGCTGTACGGGCGAGTCCTCGTTGGTGATCGCGATCTGGATGCCGCCCTGGGCCATGACGGTGTTGGAGTCGCCCAGGCGCAGCTTCGTGGCCAGCAGCACCTTCGCCCCGTGCGCGTGCGCGTGCAGGGCGGCCGCGCAGCCGGCGCCGCCGCCGCCGACGACCAGCACGTCCGCGGAATAGGCCGGCGTCAGGTCCGCGTCGGCCGGCACCGGGCTGTCGCCTTCCAGCTGGGCGGCCAGCTCGCGCACCGTCTTCTCGCCGGCGTTCGGGCCGAACTTGATCGGGCGGTAGGCGTTCTCGCGGTGATCGGGATGGTACTTCTTGATGAGCGTATCGCGCTCGCTCGCCGGGAACTTGGGCAGCGTCTGCTTGCGGCGCGCGTCGCGGGTCTTATGGACCAGCTCCTGGAGGGTTTGGATCTGCATCTACTTAATGGCCGCGCAGACGTCCTTGAGCTGCTGCTCGTCCATGCCGAGGATGCGGTCCCACTCGGACTTGTATTTGCCCTGCGCGATCTCGTCGATCCGCTCGTGCAGGCGCGCGGGCTTCTCCGTGTAGTGCGCCCCCTGCGCCCGGCTCGCGTACAGCGCGACCAGGTTCGGGGCAATGTCCGCGATGCAGACGGGCACGCAGAGCCCGCACATCACGCAGTCCATGAACATCTCGGAGACCCCTTTGAAGTCGCCGAACACGGCCTTCCACACCCCGTCCCGCACGTCGATCCCCTGCGGGCAGGCCTCTGTGCAGGCGTTGCAGTTCCGGCAGAGCGGCGCTTCCGGATAGAGATTGAACAGGTCCTGCTTCGGGTCCTTCAGCTCGGCCATCTGGTAGACGGCCTTGCGGGCCGGGAACGGCGGGACCATCGTAAAGGACATTCCCTCCTCGACGGCCGTCGAGCAGGCCAGGCAGGTCCGCACCTTCGGATCGTCTTTGGTCCGGTAGTAGGTCGCGCAGGCCCCGCAGTAGCCGCCGAGGCAGCCGGCGCCGCGGATGACTTCCTGGCCGCTGTACCACAGGGCCTTGATGACCGTGATCCCCTCCGGCACCTCGTACTTCTTGCCGGCGATCTCGACGGTCACCATCTTCGGGCGCAGGACTTCCTCCGGGTCGATGGCGATGTTCTTGTCGAAGCCCTTTAACTCCATGTCCTTATCTACCACCATGCTTCCAGCGAAGCAATGACTCTCTAGCGCGCAATCGCGTCCACGATCGCATTCAAGGTCTGGCTGGGGCGCATCGCTTTCGTCGTCTTCTCCCGATCGGGATGATAATACCCGCCCATATCGACCGGTTTCCCCTGGGCGGCGAGCAGCTCGGCCGCGATCTTGGCCTCATTGTCCGCCAGCTCTTTGGCGATCTTGGCAAAGCGCGCCTGAAGGGTCTTGTCGTCGGTCTGCTCGGCCAGGGCCTGCGCCCAGTACAACGCCAGATAAAAATGGCTCCCGCGATTGTCGATCTCGCCCACCTTGCGGGCCGGCGACTTGTTGCTCTCCAGGAACTTGGCGTTGGCCCGATCGAGCGTATCCGCCAGGATTTTTGCGGCCTGATTGTTCGCCGCCTTGGCGAGATGTTCCAATGAAGCGGCGAGCGCCAGGAATTCGCCCAGCGAATCCCAGCGGAGATACCCTTCCTCCTGGAACTGCTGCACGTGCTTGGGCGCCGAGCCGCCGGCGCCGGTTTCAAAGAGGCCGCCGCCGTTCAGCAGGGGAACGATGGAGAGCATCTTGGCGCTGGTCCCGATTTCCAGAATCGGGAACAGGTCCGTGAGGTAGTCCCGCAACACGTTCCCGGTGACGGAAATGGTGTCTTTCCCCTCCTTCATCCGTTCCAGCGAGAGCCGCGTGGCGTCGGCCGGAGTCATGATCCGGACGTCGAGGCCCTTCGTATCGTGATTCTTCAGATAGCGCTCGACCTTCTTCACGAGCTCCGCATCATGCGCCCTGGTCTTGTCCAACCAGAAAATCGCGGGCGCTCCCGTGGCTTTGGCGCGATTCACCGCCAGCTTCACCCAATCTTGAATCGGCGCATCCTTCACCTGGCACATCCGCCAGATGTCGCCCTCTTCCACCTTGTGCTCCAGCAACGCCTTCCCCGAGGCATCCACCACGCGTATCGTGCCGTTGCCCGGCGCCTTGAAGGTCTTGTCGTGCGAGCCGTACTCCTCCGCCGCCTGCGCCATGAGGCCGACGTTGGGCACGCTGCCCATCGTCTTCGGATCGAAGGCGCCGTGCTTTTTACAGAATTCGACGACCTCGTGATAGACCGGCGCGTAGCTGGCGTCGGGGATCACGCATTTGGTGTCCTGCAGCTTGCCGTCCGGGCCCCACATTTTTCCCGAGTCGCGGATGACCGGCGGCATGGAGGCATCGATGATGATGTCGCTGGGTACATGGAGGTTGGTGATCCCTTTATCGGAATTCACCATCGCCATCGGCGGCCGCTTCTTGTAGACCGCCTGAATGTCGGCTTCGATCGCTTTGCATTGATCGTCCGGCAAGGATTTGATTTTGATGTACAAATCGCCGACGCCGTTGTCCGGATCCACGCCCAGCTTTTGGAACGTCGCGGCGTGCTTGTCGAACACGTCCTTGAAGAACACCGCCACCGCGTGGCCGAAGATCTTGGGGTCCGAGACCTTCATCATGGTGGCTTTCATGTGGAGCGAGAACAACACGCCCTGCTTCCTGGCGTCCTCGATCTGCGCCTCGAGGAAGTCGCGCAGGGCGCGGCGGCTCATGAAGGTGGCGTCGATCACTTCACCGGCCTGCAAGGCGAGCTTCGGCTTCAGGACGGTCGTCTTGCCGTCCTGGCCGATAAACTCGATCCGTGCCTCGGTCGCGGCGGCCATGGTCATGGACTTCTCGTTGGACCGGAAATCCCCGCCCTTCATATGGGCGACGTGCGTCTTGGAGTCCGGACTCCAGGCTCCCATCTTATGGGGATGCTTCCTGGCATAGGCCTTCACCGAGAGCGGCGCCCGGCGGTCCGAGTTGCCTTCACGCAGCACCGGGTTGACGGCGCTCCCTTTGACTTTGTCGTAGCGCGCCTTGATGTCCTTCTCCTTGTCGTCTTTCGGGTCCTCGGGATAATCGGGGACCTGGTACCCCTGGTTCCGCAATTCCTTGACGGCCGCTTTGATTTGGGGGATCGAGGCGCTGATGTTGGGCAGCTTGATGATATTGGCTTCCGGCGCCTTGGCGAGCCCCCCCAATTCGGCCAGATCGTCCGATTGCTTTTGTTGCGCCGTCAGATATTCGGGAAAGACGGCGAGGATCCGTCCCGCCAGGGAGATGTCCCGCAATTCGACGGACACGCCGGCCACCTTGGTGAAGGCGTTGATGATCGGCAAAAACGAATAGGTCGCCAGCATCGGCGCCTCGTCGGTCTTCGTATAAATGATTTTGGATGCTTTAGTCGTCATGTTTCTCCTCTTTCACCATCGTTAGTTCAGCGCGTTCAGCGCCGATCCCGCCTTGAACCACGCAATCTGCTGCTCCGTCATGCTGTGGTTCGCCCGGATGGTGAGCGCTTGTCCATCCGCCCTATGGATTGTCACCTGCACCGGCTTGCCCGGAGCCAAAGCGCTTAGCCCCGCCACGCTGATGCGGTCTTGCTGCTCGATCTTCTCGTAGTCCTTCGGGTCGGAGAAGGTTAACGCCAAGATCCCCTGTTTCTTGAGATTCGTTTCGTGAATGCGCGCGAAGCTCTTGGTGATAATGACTTTGACGCCCAGGAACCGGGGCGACATGGCGGCGTGCTCGCGGCTGGAGCCCTCGCCGTAGTTCTCGTCCCCCACCACCGCCGAGCCGATGCCCTTCGCCTTGTAGCGCCGCGCGATCTGGGCGATCGTCAGGCCGGATTCGCCGCTCAGCACGTCGGTCCCCTTGCCGGGCTCGGACGAGAAGGCGCTGTTGGCGCCCAGGAACACGTTGTCGCTGATCTTGTCCAGGTGGCCGCGGAACTTGAGCCAGGGCCCGGCCGGCGAGATGTGGTCGGTCGTGGTCTTGCCCTTCGTCTTGATCAGGAGCGGGAGCTTCTCATAGTCCTTCCCGTCCCAGCGCGGGAACGGCTGCAGCAGCTGGAGCCGCTCGCTGTCCGGGGGAATCTCGACTTTCAAGGCGTCGCCGTTCTCCGCCGGCAGGACAAGCCCTTCCTCGCCCTTGGCGAAGCCCTTGGCCGGCAGCTCGTCGCCCTGCGGCGGCTCGAACTTCAGCTCCTTGCCGTCCGCGGTCTTCAAGGCGCCGTGCACCGGATCGAAGGTCAAATCGCCGGCGAAGGCGTAGGCGGTCACGATTTCGGGGCTGGCGAGAAACGACAGCGTCTCGTTGAGCCCGTCGTTCCGGCCCGGAAAGTTGCGGTTGTACGAGCTGATGATCGAATCGGGGCGGCCCTTCACGGCGTCCGCCCTCTTCCACTGGCCGATGCAGGGACCGCAGGCGTTGGCCAGCACGGTGCCGCCCATCTCTTCGAAGGTCTGCATGAAGCCTTCCCGCTTCATGGTATGGAAGATCCGCTCCGAGCCCGGCGTCACGAGGAAAGCGGCCTTGGCCTTGAGCCCGGCCTTCAGGCCCTGGCGCGCGATGTGCGCCGCGCGCCCGATGTCCTCATAGGAGGAATTCGTGCAGCTTCCGATCAAGGCGGCCTTGAGCTGGACCGGATAGCCCTTCTCCTTCGCCTCGGCCGCCATCTTGGAGATGGGCCGGGCCAGGTCCGGCGTGTGCGGCCCCACGACGTGCGGCTCGAGCTTGGAGAGATCGATCTCGACGACCTGGTCGAAATGCTTCTCCGGCGACTTCAGCACCTCGGGATCGGCCGTCAAGAGTTCGCGGTTCGCCTCGGCCAGCTTGGCGATGTCCGCCCGGTCCGTCAGATTCAGGTAGGCCACCATCTTCTGGTCGAAGTGGAAGACCGAGGTGGTGGCGCCCAGCTCGGCCCCCATGTTCGTGATCGTGCCTTTGCCGGTGGCGCTGATGGTCTCGGCGCCGGGCCCGAAGTACTCCACGATCTTGTTCGTGCCGCCCTTCACGGTCAGCAGGCCGCAGACGTAGAGGATCACGTCCTTGGGCGAGGCCCAGCCCTGCAGCTTGCCGGTCAGGCGGACGCCGATCAATTTCGGATGGAGCACTTCCCAGGGCAGGCCGGCCATGACTTCGCCCGCGTCGGCCCCGCCGACCCCGATCGCCAGCATGCCGAGCCCCCCGCCGTTCGGCGTGTGGGAGTCGGTGCCGATGATCAGCCCGCCGGGGAACGCGTAGTTCTCCAGCACCACCTGATGGATAATGCCGGCGCCGGGCTTCCAGAACCCGATCCCGTATTTCTTCGCTGCGGACGCGAGGAAGTTGTAGACCTCCTTGTTCTCGTCAATGGCGCGGCTCAGGTCCTTCGCGGAACCGCTCTCGGCGCGGATGAGGTGATCGCAATGGATCGTGCTCGGCACGGCCACGCGCTTCTTGCCGGCCTGCATGAACTGGAGCATGGCCATCTGCGCGGTCGCGTCCTGCATGGCCACGCGGTCGGGCCGTAAGGCCAGCATGGCCTTGCCGCGCTCCCAGACTTGACTGTCGAAATTATCGGCGTGCGACACCAGGATCTTCTCGGTCAGGGTCAGGGCCCGGCCGAACTTCTTCCGGGCCTTGGCCACGGCCGCCGGCATCGCGGCGTAGAGTTTTTTGACGAGGTCTATAGACATCGGGCTTTCCCTTCTCCTTATGAGCTTACTTCAACGGCGGCACTTCCCGTCGTTTGGGCGCCGCGTAATTGACCAAATAATCGAAGAGTCGGATGAGGCGGCTCCCCTGGCGCTTCTGGTCCACCCAGTGCCCGATCAGCCCGATCGTGCGCGAGAGGATGAAGAAGCCGTTCAGGCTGTCCACCGGGAACCCAAGGTCCACCAGCACCGCGGCCATGGTCCCGTCCACGTTCAGGATCAGGTTGTCCTTCTTCGCCGCCGTCACCTGCTCGACCGCCAGCGCGAAATCCAGGTGCGGGGTCTTGATGGGCAGGCTCTTCACGTAGCCCACGAGCTCCTTCACCCGCTTGTCCGGGTTGCGGAGGCTCTTGACGCGATGGCCGATGCCGGGCACCGGCCCCACGTTCTTCTTCATGTAGGCGAGAAAGTCGTCCACCGACAGCTTGTTGTCCACGGCGTACTTGAACCAGCGGCCGGCGTCGGTCACGGCGCCGCCGAAGCGCGGCCCGATCATGATCAGGCCGGCGGCCACCGCCTGGGACATGCCGATGCCCGCGCAGGCCGCGATGATCGTGCCCAGCGCGCCGCTTACGCAGGGGCCGTGGTCCGCGGACAGCATCATGATGCGCTTGATGATCTCGGCTTCCTGCTTGGAGATCAGCCGCTTGTCCCAGAGCAGCCCGATCACGTGCGGGATCTCGTAGCCCTTGTTGATCAGCTCGGAGGCGGGATAGCCGTCGTAGCAGGGCTCGTCGCCGCGGTCGTCGCTGATCGTCGTCTTGATCAGCGGCACCACCACCACCTCGCCGCTCTTCATCCCCTCCTCGACGGTCTTGGGGAGCTTCGGCAGGTCGGTGGGGCTCAAGTCCGGGATCGGCTTCACCTGGCCGCTCTTGACCAACTCCTCGTAAGTTTTCTTGATGGCGGGCCCCAGCGCGCCGAAGGTGTCCGGCACGGTCGCGCCCGCCTTCTTGAAGGCTTCCGCCTTGGAGCGCGCCGAGCCCTCGCCCTTCAGCCCTTCCTTGGCGCCGGCGTGCCCGAACTTCATCCCCTTCGGCAGGCTCTCCTGGCAGAACCCGGACACCACCGCCAGCAGCCTGATCCGCCGCTTCTTGGCGCCATACCACTCGGCCGCGCGCTCCTCCAGGTCGCCGCCCATCTCGCCGACGATGACGACCGCCTTGGTCTGTGGATCCTTCTCGAACATCTCCAGATAGCTCACATAGTCGGTGCCGGGATAGGCGTCGCCGCCGATGCCGATCGCCGTCGTGATGCCGTCCGCGAACTGCGAGCAGATCCAGATGATCTCGTTCGAGAGGCCGCCGGACTTCGTGATCACGCCGAACGAGCCCGGCCGGTAGAGCTTGCAGGACACCAGATTGTCGAAGGCGCCGCCGATCACGCCGAGCCGGCACTCGCCGGCCGAAATCACGCCGATGGACGAGGGCCCGTTGAACACCTTGCCGAGCTTGCGGGCGTGCCGCCCCAGCAGCTTGGCGTCCTTCTCCGGCACGCCCTCGGTGATCATGGAAACGGTCTGGATCTTGGCGTCGTTCAGCGCCTCCATGCCGGCCGCGGAGGCCCGGTCGGCGCCGATGTAGACGAGGCTGGTGTTGATCTGCGGATGGTGCGCCGTGGCGTCCGCCACGCTCTTGTACACCGGGATCGTCAGCAGGCCGTTCCCGTAAGGGACTTCGTTCGTCTTGCCGGCGTCCGGCGGATAGACGAAGGCCGCCACGTTCAGCGGTTTCTTGATCATGTAGCAGAACTCCGCCATGCGCCGGGCGGCGTTCAATCCGGCCGCGCCGCCCTGGATGACGACCTGCGTGTCCTTGTTCGCCAGAATGCTCATTCAGTATCTCCCTGGACTGACTGGGATGATTATTTCTTTTGGAGCGCCATGTCGACAATGTCGGTCAGCGGGGTATGGCGGTCGTAGACGTGGATGTCGAAGCCTTCCTCGCGCAGAGCCTTCATCGCTTCCAGGCCCTCCTTCTCGCGGGGCCCGCCGCGGCGCACCCAGATCTTCACGCCCTGGAGCCTGCCGTCGGACTTGGCCTTGCGGAAGCCCGCGATGATGCCGCCGAACGTCTTCTTCACGTCGGTGAAATTAGCGATCGCGCCGCCGACGATGATGTTCCGGATGCCCGGCAGCGAACAGACCTTCTCGGTCAGGACCTCCACGGCCCAATCGGGCGGGTCGCCGGAGTATTCGGCGTAGTTCGCGAGCTTGCCGCCGCGGGCCACCACCGCATCGGAATAGTAGACGCTCGCGCCGCCGCCCGCCGGCAGCATCGCGGTGTCGCCGCCGGGAATCTCGATGAACTTCACCGACCCTTTGATCTTGGAATCGACCGCCATCACCTCCAGTTCATGCTTCGTGTAGGCCCGCCCGAACTCCGCCGCGAACGGGAAATTCCAGTCGGGATGCCGGAACTTGGCGTCGCCGTCCAACAGCGTCACGGCGTCCAGCGCGATCAGCTCGCCGTCGCCCTCGCGGGCCACGACCGGGTTCACTTCCAGGTACTGCGCGTCTTCGCTGTCGAAGCACGTGAACAGCTTGCCGGCGAAGGCCGCCATCTTCCTGGCGGTTTCGCCCGCGAACCCGGCCTCCTTCGCCAGCTTCTCCAGCGCCGGCTGCGAGGGCGCGTCGCCGACCTCGAGGCTCAGCTTTTTGACGCGGTCCCAGTTCGATTCGACTTCGATGCCGCCGCACTTGGCCACCAGCACCTCGGCGCCGTCGCGGGTGGATTTGACCGCCGCATAGTACTCGTCCTTGTGGGGCACCATTTCCGACACGATCACCTGCGACACGGTGATGCTGCCGACCTGGCGGCCCAGCATCTCCTTGGCGGCCGCCTGGGCCCCCTTCAGGTCCAGGCCCACCTTCACCAGGCCCAGCTTGAACCGGGATCCCATCGCCTCGTGCGCCTTCACGACCAGCTTGGAGGTCTTCAGCCACTCGTTCGCCTCGCCGAGCTTCTTCAGCTCCTCGACCGACGCGACCACGGCATAGTGGGGGACGAGAATGCCCCATTTCTTCATCAGCCCCATCCCGGGGCCTTCGAGCACTTTGGCCATTACGGATGTCTCCTGGGGTAAGTTGTATCCACTGCGAGGCCGGCAGTGTAGCGAAATTGATTGGGCAACTCAATCAGTCAAAGGGCCTACCGCGCGCAACCAAAAGGCCTACCGGATGAGCCGCCTCGCACGGCTCCTAACTTGCTGATATATCAATGGATAGCGGCTGAGTGTACGGAAGATCGGCCAGCGCAGTCAAGGAGAAAATACGGACTTTTAATCTGTCGCTAATGCCCTTCTAATTTCGGCTTGCTAGTCTGAGGCATTCACGAAAGGAGGCACCCCATGAAATGGTCGATCATCGTTCCGGGCATCGCGGCGGCGTTCCTCGCTTCGGGTTTCGCCGCGGCGGCCATGCCCCAGCACGAAGGCTATCCCTACGGTGGCAAGGGCGCGGAGTTGTACGGCAAGGCGGCGGAAATCAAAGCGACGGAAGCAGTGAACAAGGAATTCCTGGGAGGGTATCCGGAAAAGGCCAAGGCGGCCGAGGACAACAGCCGGGTCGGGATCACGCCACGCAAAGATGATTCGCGTCACCCAGCCCATCCCGGCTACCCCTACCGGTAAGCGCTCGTTGCCGCTAAACGCTAACGGGGGCGGACGCTGTGCGGACGGCGCCAGTCCCCGTCTGTAGTCCGAAAAGACGAGGCCCCGATTGACCGCGACGGCCGCGGCCAGTATCCTGAGCCCGTGCACTTCGATCCCGCCATCGCCGCGCAGGCCTCCTTCACGCGCGCCCAGGCCTCGGGGGAACTGGGAGACGATCTGGCGCAGGCCTTGGAGGCGGAAGCGATCTTCTCGGGCAGCGCCGGCCGCGAGGCCCGGGACGCGTACTTCACCCTCCAGGCGCTCGGCGCGCGGCGCCCCGACGCCGTCGCGCTGCAGGAATTCCTCATCTACATCACGTGGCAGCAGGTCACCGAGGAAACCATCCCCGCTCACTTTCAACGGGGCGCGGAGCTCTGCGACCGGTACCTGGGCCGGCTCGTTCGCGGGCACGACGAGCGCCAGGCCGGCCAGATCCGGGAGCTGAGAAAGTCCTTCCGCGCGGGCCTGGGCCTCAGCGACGACGACGAGACGGACTACGACGCCGACCTGCCCAAGGGGGGAGATTGAGCATGGACGACCGGCAATACCGCCAGCGGGGCTATCGGGAGCACGAGAAGGAGCGGCAGGAAAAGCCCCGGGAGCCGTCCCGGCCGGGCGCGCCCGCGATGATGCCGGCCAAGACCCTCTCTCGCTGCGTAGACTGCGGCACGCCCCTCCCGCCCCTGGCCGATCCGCTCGGCCAGTGCCCCAAGTGCGGGGCGGCGCTCCATGCCTGCCGGCAGTGCGCCCACTTCGATCCCGGTCGCCGTTTTGAGTGCACCGAGCCCGTGCCGGAGCGCATCGCCGACAAGGGCGCGCGCAACGCGTGCGCGGTCTTTGCGCTGCACGTCACGGTGGAGCGCGAGACCACGTCGGGGGCAGCGCGCCCCGACGACGCCCGGCGCGCGTTCGACAATCTCTTTAAGAAGAAGTGACCCCTCGCCGCCCGATCCACGAGTTCATCTTTCCCGATCCTCGTGAGGCCGACGCCGAGGGCTTGGTGGCCTGCGGCGGCAGCCTCGACCCCGGACGCGTGCTGGCCGCCTACGCGCAGGGCATCTTTCCCTGGCCATACGACGAAACGACCCCGCTGTTATGGTTCTCGCCCGACCCGCGCATGGTGCTCCGCCCGGATGACTTGCACATGAGCAGGAGTCTGCAGAAAGTCATCGCCAGGCACACGTACGAGGTGCGGTACGACACCGCCTTTGGCGAGGTCATCCGGCGCTGCGCCGCCGTCCGGCGGCCCGGCCAGCGTGGCACTTGGATCACGGGGGAGATGGTTCGCGCCTATGAACGGCTCCACGCGATGGGGTTCGCCCATTCCGCGGAAGCTTGGAGCGAGGGCAAACTTGCGGGCGGGCTCTACGGCGTTTCGCTGGGCGCCGCGTTCTTCGGCGAATCCATGTTCACACTGCGGCCGAACGCCTCCAAGGTCGCCTTCGTCCACCTGGTGCGGCGGCTCCAGGCCTGGGCGTTCCAGCTCGTGGACTGCCAGGTGTACACCGGGCACCTCGCCCGCTTCGGCGCCGCGCCCTGGCCCCGTGCGCGCTTTCTCGACGCCCTGGCGCGGGCGCTCGCCGCGCCCACGCGCCAAGGTCCCTGGCTGGTGTAGGGGCGCCTCCAGCAGGCGCCCCGTGGAGTGATGGTCGGATTACTTCAGGTGCCGGCTGACGAGCTTCGTCATCTCGAACATCGACACCTGCTTCTTGCCGTGGAACACCTCCCGGAGCGCGGCGTCCGCGTTGATCATGCGCCGGTTCTTTTTGTCCTGCAGCTTGTGACGCTTGATGTAGGCCCAGAGCTTCTTGACCACCTGGGTGCGGGGCATGGCGTGGTTGCCGATCACCTCGCCGAGAGCGGCGCTGGGTTTCATCGGCTTCATGAATGCGGCGCTGGGCTTCCTCTTCTTCGCCATCGTGATTTCTCCTCTCTATAGGGTTGGTGGCAATGTTCCTGCAGGAACCGGTACGGCTGGCGCAAGATTGCGTCATTCCGAGGGAAAAGTCAACTGTTCCGTGCCGTCTTTTTCTTTTTTTTGCGCGTTACCTCTTCGCCCGCTTTTTCCCCGGCCGTTTCCCCGGTTTGAAGAGCTGGCGCTCAGCCTGCTCGATCAGCTTGGCGGTGATGGACGACGGCGCCCTGACTTCCTTCGGCATATCGTCTCGAAGGCTCTGGATGGCGTCCAACAATTGACGGGCCTGAATTTCCAAGGCCTCGAGTCTCTTAATGATGAGTTGCCGATCCATGCCGGCAAGGCTAGGCCACCCGTGGGGACCTGTCAAGCGCGGCGGAGGCGGGAGGAAACGGAAGGAGCGGCTTATTTCGGCTGGCAGGCGGGGCAGAAGAACGAGCTGCGCTCCCCTTGCAAGCGGCGGATCGTCTGGCCGCAGCCGGAGGGGCAGGGCCGCCCGGCCTTGTTGTAGACCTGATGGCGCTTCCAATAGTCCCCCTTCGTCCCGTCGGGCGAGAGAAAGTCCCGCACGCTGGAGCCGCCGGCCTCGATCGCGTCCCGGAGCACCTCGCGCATGCTGTCGTAGAGCCGCCGGACGGTTTCGGCCCGCAGCCGGCTCGCCGTCCGGTAGGGATGGAGGCGGGCGCGGTAGAGTATCTCGTTGGCGTAGATGTTGCCGATCCCGGCGATGGCCTGCTGGTGCATGAGCAGGGCCTTGAGGCGCCCGCGCCGCTTTCCCACGAGCGCGCGGAACTCCTCCCAGGTCACGGTCAGCGGATCGCACCCGAAGCGCCGGGCTGCGAACCGCGCCAGCCCGGACCGGTCCAGCAGGTACACCCGCCCGAACCGCCGGGGGTTCCAGTAATGCAAGGCCGGGACGGACCCCGTCAGCGCGAGCGTGAGATGCGTGTGCTTGCGGTAGGAGGGATGCAGCAGCGTGAAGAACAACAGCCCCGTCATGCCCAGCTCGAACACCAGGAAGCGGGTGTCGCCCCCCTTCTCGCACTCGAGCACGACGCTTTTTCCGAGACGGCCGGCCGACGCCAGCCGCGCGCCCCGGTACCAGGCGCGGGTGGACAGCCCCTCGCGGACAATGTCGTTCCGCCCGACGCGGCACTCCGTGATGACGGCGCCGCTCAGCCGTTCCCGCAGGCGGCGCGCGACCGTTTCTGCCTCGGGCAATTCGGGCATGTCACGTCTTGCCGTTCCGCTTGTCCCGGAGCAGGCGGACGAACTGGATCGTGGCTTCCAGATTGGGCAGCGGCGTCGCCCCGGGCCGGCGCGCGGCGACGATCTTGACCGCCTCCTGGTACGGCATCGTCTTGGCGAGGCAGAGGTAGGAGATCACGACCGACACGGAGCGCCCCATCCCCGCCCGGCAGCAGACCATCAGCCGGTTGCCGGCCGCATGTTGCTCCACCCACGCCACCGCTTCATCGAGCTGGACGGGATCGGCCTCCGCGAACTCCTTGAAGGGGATCCAGGCGTAGGTGCGCCCGTCCGGCGGCGCGATCTGGTTTTCGGCTGCGACGTTGAGCACGGCCGTCATGAGCTTGGCGGGACGCGCCGCGTCCTCGGCATTGCCGACGGCCAGGAATTCGGTGATCAGGTGCATGGGCCGATGATTATAGCCAGGGCTCCGCCGCGTGACAAGGCGGAGAAACGATTGCGGATGCGCGTCCGATCCGTTATAAGAGACGGACGGAGGCGGCGGCCGGACCATGAATTTCGAGCAGGTCGAGAAACGGTTAACCGCCGTCCCCTGCCCGGTCTGCAAGATCCACAGCGGGTTCACAATCCCGCGCGACTCCCGCATCACGGACGGCGAGTACAAGGCGTTCTGCAAGGGCTGCCGCTACAGCATGCCGGTCCACATGGACATGGAAAGCTACCTGCGCAGCCAGCCGGACGTTGGCTATTGGCTGAAGGGCATGCGCTGCCCGGCCTGCGAAAAAACCGGCGGGCAGCTCGACTTCTGGGTGCAGCCCTCCGTCCGCGGCGCGCTGTATTTCGTCACCTGCAACTCGTGCCTCCATCCCTTTTTCGAGAAATCCCACCTGGAAGCCTACGAGTAGCTCACTCCACCGGGCGGAGAAGCTCCACCTGCGTCGTGGCGCCGATGCGGCCCACGGCGCCGCGCCGCTCGATCTGGTCCACCCGGACGATCGCTCCGCGGTGCCAGCGGTCGAACGAGACGTTCGCCTCCGCGCGGGCCCTCTCCAGCCGCCCGACCAGCGGGCGGCCGGTTTCGTTGCAGAGCCAGGCCCGCCGGTCCCCCTTCATGACCAGCACCTCGCTCACGACCCGGTAGACGTCGGGGCCACGCGCTGCGACCGTCCGGCCGTCCTTGCGCAGAAGCAGGTAGGCGAACTTCAGCGCGTCCTTGATGAAGCCCACCTCGCGGTCGATCTCCCGGACCACGGCGGGCGGCGTCCAGGGCCGCTCCTCGTGGCACCAGTCCTCCTCGCGCGCGAGCGCGGGGCAGGGCCGTTCGTGCAGACAGGGACTGTAGACCGTCGCCAGCCCCGCGGCCACGAGCCGGTCCCGGACCTGGTGCAGCGCACGCGCCGTCTCGCGGAGCGCCGGCTCGACGATCATCAGCGTGCCGTCGGGCGCCAGGGCCGTGAGGAGGGATTCAAGAAACTTCGTCCGCTCGGCGGGAGGATTCGCAGCCCGGCAAAAGAGCTCGTTCAGGCTGTTGGCGAGAATGATGAGATCGAAGGGCCCCTGCCTCCACGGAGCCCGTGCGTCGGTCCGTTCGGCGTCGCCGCACAGCGCGCGCAACGTACACAAGGACTCATGCGGCCGTCCCTGCGTCATCGCGGCCCAAAGGGCTTCCGCCTCCTGCAACGCGGCACGGCTGCGGTCCGCTGCGATCACTTCCGATCCATGATGGGCGGCCTGGCCGAGCCGCACCAGGTGGTCAAGGACCGCCAGGGCGGCGGTCCCGGGGCCGCTGCCCGCGTCCAGAACCCGCAAGGGGCGCGCGGGCAGCGCCGGCATCTCCCGGAGGAGGCCGGCCACCTTGGCGTAGTTGACGGGGAAAAAGTACAGCAGGTACGCGCGGCGCAGGGACACGTCGGCGAGGTAGTCCGCGAAACGCCCGTCCCGCCCGGTCGTGAACAGCGTGGAGAGCCGCCGGACGCCCTCGATCGCGTCGCGGTCGGGAGCGCCGCCGCGCTCCCGGAGCGCCACGAGCAGGTCTGCGGGGAATCCCTGAATGCCCATCCGCACCCTCGGATTGACCCACGCCGCGACGGTGGTGTAAGGTCAATCGTGCCGCCATTGTAACCTATGAGGAGCCCCTCATGACCGATCCGATCAAAGCAGCCTACCGAGACATCGAGCGGGCCATGTACGAGTTCAACGTGCTCCTGGAGCAGCAGGTCGTCGCCATGCGGGCGTCCGAAGCCGCCGACCCCACCAAGCTCGAGCGGCTGACCCACGGCGCAAAGGCGATGCGCGACAGCAGCGCGATCTTCCTCAGCTACGCCAAGTTCATCGCCTGCGGCATGCCCGACAGCGAAGAGATGATCGAAGAATAACGCCCCAAAAGCACAGGGGCCGCCCGGTTGCCCGGGCGGCCCCTGCTCGTTCCGACAATCCGGCCGGCCGTCAGATGTTCTGCATGAAGTGGGCCACCTCGGCCTGGTTGACGTCGCGCCCCATGATGGCCGACTCGGGTACCGCGCTGGACTTCTTCCCGGTCAGGCCGCCGATCACCTCGTCCACGATCATCTCGACCGGCATGGACATCCCGCCGTACACGTGCGGGCCGGCCACAATCTTGGCGTTGGAGTAGCCGTAGATCGCCGCCGCCACGTCCTTGGCCAGCCAGCCGACGTAATTGAACTCCGGGATCACGATGAGCTTCGCCTTCGCGCAGAGCTGGCGCAGCTCCGCGGTCGGGAACGGCCGGAGCGACCGGATCTTGATGAACCCGACGTTCACGCCCTGATCCTTGCAGAGCCGGATGGCCTCCCGGGATTGCGCCGCGGCGCTGCCGGAGGCGATGATCAGGGCCTCGGCCCCCTCCACGTTCTCGGGCGCGCAGAGGCCGCCCATGTATTTCTCGATGTATCGCCGCGAGCGTTCGACCGCCGCCCAGACTTCCTGCTGCCACACGGCATGGATGTTGTACGCCATGAAATTGCTCTTCTGCACGGGCGCGTCGCGGGAGAGGCGGGCCGGCGGATTCTCCGCGTCCAGCACCGGCACGGCGCCCTTCCAGGCCGCGCGCGCGGGCAACTTGATGTCCTTTTCCTGCATGTCCACGTAGTTGCGGGCATGCGTCACGAAGAAGCCGTCGCAGGCCACGCCGACTGGCAGGGTGACGTCGTTTTGCTCGCCGATGATGAACCCCTTCATGATGAAGTCGAACAAATCCTGCTGGTTTTCGGCGTGGAAGACGATCATGCCGCAGTTCAGGAGGTACGAGACCTCGATGTTGTCCGGCTGGATCGCCAACGGCGCGTTGACGACGCGGCAGGTGAACATGGCCACGGCCGGCAGCCGGTGGCCGGGCCAGGAGGCGATCGGCTCGATCCCGCGGAGCGTGCCCGGGCCGGCCGTCGCCGTAAAGCACCGGACCCCCGCGCGGGACCCGCCGGCGATGGCCGACATCACGCCGTATTCCTCCTCACCGCGATAGTATTCCTTCACATAGCCCTCGCCGTAGAGCACCCCGATCAACTGCATGGTCTCGCTCTGCGGGGTGATCGGATAGGCCACCGAGAAATCCACGTTGGAGCGCCGCACCGCTTCTTTCGCCGCCTCGCTGCCCGTGATGAACTCGCGCTTGCGCGGCGCCTCGAAGAACATGTACTCGGGCGTCACCACCCGCTGCTTTTTCGCCCCCTCGTGCGGGTCCTTCGAGCCGCCCCCGACTTTGATCGGGGCGGCGGAGGTGATCGGGTCGCCCTGCGGGTTGGTCTTCTGCTCCGGTTCGGCGGACGTGATCGGATCCCCTTGCGGGTTGGTTTTCACTTCTGGTTCGAGAGGGTTGCTCATGGTGTTCTCCTCGATCTGGGAGTCAATAAATTGTCGCGATCAGTGCGGCTTCTGCCCTTCCGGCGGCATGTGCGCGCCGGCGGGAGGGGTCGCTGCCAGCGTGAACGACAGCGGGTTGATGTGGGTCTCGCCCCCGTTGACGCGGCTCTGCAGGCCGGTGTAGCGGACGGTCTTGCCTTCGGCCGGGAGCGGGATCTTTAATTCTTCGCGCACCCGCTTGAAGATCTTGGCCACTTTCCGGAGCTTGGCCGCGTCCATGTCGTGGACGCTCAGCATCGCGTCTTCATGGCCCTGCTCGGCGCAG
>JACXTT010003888.1_pt1 | contig 22570 bp, 16 predicted proteins | sample 9270951 | NCBI WGS metagenome assembly JACXTT01 (sample SAMN15532306, study PRJNA645909) | rock metagenome | isolation source: weathered quartz diorite | place: Puerto Rico | collected 2017-06-21
CCCCTCCTTCGAGGAGGGGCGGCAACGCTCATTTTGGAAAGATGTCTCGCTCAAAGCCTGTAAACCTCCCTCGCGGTTTTTCCGAGCACGGCATGACGTGCCTCGACTGGAAGCCGACTCAGATAATTTTTCACAACATCCACAACACGTGAATAACTTCCCGCCACTGTACAAACCGGCCAATCAGAACCGATCATCAAGCGCGCGGAGCCGAAGCACTCGAAAGCTACATCCAGGTACGGCGTCAAATCCTGTTCGCTCCAGTTGCCCCAGTCCGCTTCGGTAACCAAGCCCGAGAGCTTGCAACAGGCATTCGGAAACGCTGCCAGTTCTCGAATGCCTCGCGACCATCCAGCCAGCTCGCGGCCCCGGACATCCGGCTTCGCGAGATGATCCAGAACGAAGCGCTGGCGGGGAAACCGGGCCACGAATTCCGCGGCGACGGGCAGATGGCGCATATATATAAGGATGTCGTATGCGAGGTCGACTTCCCCAAGTGTTGCAATACCTTGCAGGAAATCGGGCCGCATCAGAAACCGATCATCCGGTTCGCTCTGTACAATGTGCCGGATGCCCGCCAGCTTTCGATTCCCGCACAACGACTCCAATTGATGCCGGACTTCGCGCGATCTCAAGTCCACCCATCCGACCACGCCTTTAATAAAAGGATGACGGCCGGCCAATTCCAGCAGCCATCGCGTTTCTTCGAGCGACTGCCGCGCCTGTACGGCGATACATCCATCAAAGCCGTTCTGTTTTAGTTCCGGCTCCAGATCTTCCGGCATGAAGTCGCGACGAAGCGACTTCATCGATTCGTCGATCCACGCGTATTCCTGCGGATCGTATTTCCAGAAATGCTGATGAGAGTCGATGTGCATGATCAGGAGTAACAAGCTTCAACCAAAGCCATCGTGCGAATCGCGTCCTCCACACGCGTGATGAGAACATCATCTTCGCCTGCAATGAATTGTTGCAAATTCGACATCGGCCCTTCGAATGCTTCGATAAACCACGACCCGCGGAGGGGAACGTCTCTCCAATCGGAAGTTCCCAGGGAGATCTCCATCGTATCCGGCTTTCCGACGGGATAATCGAGGTTGACTCCCATAGTCAGGACGGCCGCTCCCGCAGTCCCTTCAACCTTGAATTGTGAGGCTTGATGTTTCTCGCCGTGCCGGTGCGAGTGATTCAGCACGAGGCTGCAGCGAATCCGGTTGCCATAATCCAGGATGATCGTGCTTCGCGTATCGCAGAACTCGGGCATCTCGGGATGCGCGATGGCTTTGCAATAAACTCCCTCCGGCTCGCCGAAGAGAAATCGAATTACATCGAGGTAGTGAATCGAATGATAGAGAACCTCGAGCCTCGGTGCGCCCTTCAGGAACGGCCAAAGTTCCCAGGGTTGCCGATCGACGACGCGAACCTCAATGTCTGTCACAGTACCTAGTGCCTTCTGCGCAAGTAGGTCACGGAGGGCCAGCATGTTTGGACTGAAGCGCAATTGAAAGTTGACGGCGGCGTTCAGCCTCTTCGCCTGGCAAAGCTCGAGGATCTTTCGCGCCTCCGCCAGGTTTTCGCCCATCGGCTTTTGAATAAGCACGGCGGCGCCATCCGGAAGATGTTCGAGCACACTCAGAATCTGATTGCCTGGAACGGCGATATCAAACACGGTGCCCGGCAGACCGACGGCCTTCTCAATACTGGAGAAGATGACGCCGATTCCAAACGCGGACGCGGTGTCGATAGCGGTGTCCCTGCGAATGTCGTAGATGCCGGCAGTCGGATATTCGAGTTTCCGGTATGCCGGAATGTGTGCCGTGCGTACGATTCCGCCCGCGCCAATGATTACGATTGGCCGAGGATTCGTGGCCCGCTTCCATGACTGGTTCAAGTTCACGTGACCAGCACTCCGCCATCGATGGGATATGACTGACCGGTTACGAACGACGCTTCATCTGAGCAAAGATACAGCGCGAGCGCCGCGACTTCTTCCGGCGTACCCATCCGGCCCATCGGCTGATAGTTCGCGAGTTCCTGAAGTACCTGCTGTTCGCGGCCCGGATAATTCTTCGCGACGTATCCGTCGACAAATGCCGTGTGCACGCGCGTCGGGCAGATGCAGTTGCAGCGGATATTGTTCTTCATGTAATCGACCGCGATGGATCTCGTCATGGTCAGTACGGCGCCTTTGCTCATTGTGTAAGCGAACCGATCTTGAAGGCCGATCCAGGAAACGATCGACGCCATATTGAGGATCACGCCTTTGTTTTGCCGGAGCATGATTCCAATCGCGGCCTGAGAACAAAGAAAAACACCCTTTACGTTGACTCTGTAAATGCGGTCGAAGTCCTCTTCGGATGTGCCGGCGACGGTTCCGACGTGTGCAATGCCGGCATTGTTGACGAGTATATCGATTCGCTGAAGTTCCGAATCGATCCTTTGGAATACCTTGCCCACTTCAGCAGCGCTGGAGACGTCGCAGGAAAACGAAATCGCGGAGCCGCCATTCCGGCGGATCGACTCCACTGCGGTGACGGCCGCGAGCGCGTCGACGTCCAACACGACAACACGCGCGCCTTGTTTCGCGAACAGCGACGCGATGGCCTGACCAATGCCTGAGCCGGCGCCAGTGATGACCGCCACTTTATTCGTCAGCTCAAACACTGGAAATCACACTGTGCCGCGGTCTCTTCGGCGAACGAAGATTTCATCCTGTTTCGGTTCACCATCCAGTTCCATCGCGATGGTTGTGATCGGAGCAAAAGGCATGTTTTCAGGAAGACCGGTGAATGAAAGCGAGTAGGTGTCCTGCTTGAAAACGACTTTCTGTCCGGTGGCAAGAAAGCTCGCCGATTTCACTTTATTCATCAGTCCTGCAATCGACACCGTGCTGCCCGGCCAGTAGGCGACGTGCAGGAAGAGCGTGTTCCCCTTGCGGCTGAAACTGCCGAATCTGCAGCGGCGCGGGTTGCACGCCTGCGTCTCATAAATCGAAGCGCCGTTTTTGTCGAGCCACTGACCGACAGCAGTGAGGATGCGTATTGAATCTTCCGGAATCGATCCATCCGGCTTCGGACCGATGTTCAACAGGTAATTGCCGCCGTCGTGCGAACACGTGATGAGATTGCGAATAACCGTTCGGGGATTTTTCCAGTTGTCGTCCTTCCTGTGGTAGCCCCAGCTGTCGTTCATCGTCATGCACGATTCCCAAGCGCGGCCATTGGCTGCCGCAGTGATCTGCTGCTCGGGTGTGCTGAAATCTCCGTCGAGCTTGTTGCGGTTGTTGACGATGATGTCGGGCTGAAGCTTGAACACCATGTCGTTCATCTTCTCGGACTCCCACCCTTGCGCTTCGAGCGGCCATGCCACGTCGTACCAGAGAATGTCGATCTTCCCGTAGTTGGTCATCAGCTCTCGGATGTGCGTGTGAATGTAATCCACGAAACGCCGACGCGCAGCTTCGTTTTCCAGACATCGCGCACCGTCCGGATGGTGCCAATCCATGAGAGAGTAGTAGAAGCCGACACGCAGCCCCTCAGCGCGCGCAGCCTCGACGTATTCCTTGACGAGATCCCGGCCAGGGCCCTGTTTGGGCGCGCAATAATTTGTCGTCTTCGTATCGAAGAGACAAAAACCTTCATGATGCTTTGTCGTCATCACCATGTACTTCATGCCCGCACGCTTCGCCAACCTCGCCCAGTCGCGGGCTGCATTCGGCTTAGGGGTGAAGAGCTTCGCGGTCTTCTCATACTCCGTGGCAGGAATGCCTTCCATCTCCATCACCCATTCATGACGCCCATACACGCTATACACGCCCCAGTGAATGAACATTCCAAATTTTGCAGCGTGCCACCACTGCATCCGGCGAGCGCGGCTGGCGTCCATTTGGGATGATGACGGACCTTGAAGTGCCGGCAGCGCCGCGGCTGCTCCAAACAATTTCAATGCTTCACGCCTCGACATTTCGTAGTTGTGCATGCGTCAGTCCTCGCTTTCGAGTAAATCTCACATCATGAAACGACGGTTCATTTTCGGTGGTGTTAACTATTCCCGAGCTTCGCTCCGGGGTCAAGGAAAATTCGTTTTTAAACCCCTCCTTCGAGGAGGGACATGAAACCCGACCACACAGTTCCTCAATCCATTCACACCTTCACAGACCGCCGCGACAGTTTGACCAGTCTCAACGATCCGGCTTACGATTCAAGCTGACCGGGGAGGCATCACGTGAAAAGACTATTCCAGATTGCTGCCGTTGTGTTGGCTATTACTGTGTCTACGGGACTATTGAATGGCCAGGCTGCACAGACTGCGGACGAAAGAACGAGAGAGACCAGAGCCAGACAAAACGCTCAAACATTCGAGTTCAACGCGACTGTACTCACCTTCTACGACCGCGAGGGAAAGATAGTGGGCACAGCGGGTGAGCGTGCTTTGTACGGCCAGCCTGTGTTCTCGCCGGACCGGACACGAGTGGCCGTGCTCAAGAATGACCTGAATGCGGAAAGCAACGATCTGTGGGTCGTGGACGTCGCCACGAGTAAGAGTACCCGTATCACGAACAGCGCAATGAGGGAGTTCGTCCAAGGGGCTGTCTGGTCACCGGATGGAACCCAGTTGGTTTACGTAGCGCTCCGCAACGGGGCCGAAGGCATTTATCGGAGAGCGTCGAACGGAGAGGGTTCAGAGGAACTCTTGTACAAGAATCCCGGCTTCGGATTGAACCTTTCCGATTGGTCCCGCGACGGACGATTCTTGAGTTTTGCCAAGTCCGATCTGACGGGTGGAATGTTGTACGTCTTACCGCTGACCGGCCAAAGCAATCGCCAACCCGTCGAAGTGTTCCGCACAGAGTCGCAGTCGCAGGTGGGAGTGCCGCGCTTTTCTCCCGATGGCCGCTATCTTTCCTACGTCGTGGCGGTCCCTGGAAAAGCCGAAATATTCGTCCGATCGGTCGACCCGTCGAACAAGATGTCTTGGCTGATCTCGCAGACAATCGGGGGCGCAATCACATGGTCGCGTGACGGAAAGCAACTGTACTATCTCGCGCCCGATCGAGCCGTGATGGCAACGGATGTGAGCACGACGGCGGCGTTCGAGTTTAAGACACCGCGAGTCCTGTTCCGGCCACCCGGCGCTGTTCCACCGGTCGTCAACAATATCAGTGCCGATGGGGATCGATTCATCGTGTTGCCACCTCCGCGAGGGCCGCAGCTACAGCAGATCACGATCTATGATCGCGAGGGGAAGACGTTGAGCAAAGTGGCCGAACCGGGCCTTTACCAGGCGCCCGCATTTTCGCCCGATGGCCGCCGTCTGGCTGTGCTGCGGAACGATCTCGGCACCAGCAAAACGGACATCTGGATCTACGACATTGCCAGCGGCAAGGGCACTCCGATGGGAATCGACGTGCCCAGCGCTCCGATGTGGTCGCCGGATGGCCGCCACATCCTTTATACAACGATTCGTGGAAGCTACATGGGCATCTATCGCAAGGCTTCGGATGGCACCGGGAGCGACGAATTGTTGTTTCGTTACACGCCAGGCGCCGGGATTCAACTCACCGACATTTCTCCCGATGGGAAGTTCCTCTCATTTTCCTCTGGAGGAGTCGTGTTGGTTGTTCCTCTGACCGGCACCGATCCGCTCGCGCGTCAGGCGATCGAGTTTTCTCGCGAGGAATTCGACGTCGCGTTAGGACGATTCTCTCCCGACATGAAGTTCATGGCTTACCGTTCGGATGAGGCTGATCCGGGAGGAATGAGGTTCCAGGTTTACGTCCGGCCATTCAACGCCTCCACCGGCAAGGCCGACGATGGCAAATGGCAAGTGTCGAAAAACCCCGTCGCAGCCATGTTGCACTGGCGAGCGGACGGCAAAGAATTTTTCTTCCGCGACTTCAATGAACCCGGCAACACCGATCTTCGCGTGATGTCGGTGGACCTCACTGCAGCTCCGACGTTTCAGGCCGGAACGCCGAAGGTACTGTTCACGCTGCCAGGCCCTATAAACGGGAATCTGGGAAACATCAGCCGCGATGGGCAGCGGTTCGTGTTTGCGATGAACATCCCGGCGCGATGATGGTGATAGCCACAAAAAGGCACAAGATCCACGAGAAATTTTTGTGATTCCTGCGCCTTTGTGTGGCAACTCTTATCGCGTTTCCAGCCCAAGACGATGCGCGCAGTCGCGCAGGATGTCGCTTTCCCAGGCCGGACGCGCAGGATTCATCGGATGCGTTCGAGGCGATGGAATGCGGCGCGTCATGTGAAGGAAGATGGCGGCCGAATGTTTGTATGCCGGGACCGGGGGGCGGAACGCGATATTGCCGAGGTGTTGCAGTGCGTCGGAAGCTGCGTAGTATGCGGGGTCGCCAGCCGTCCAAAGCCGATCGCGCTCTGCGAACTTTTCCGGAGCGAACGTGGCGAGACCAAGCAGATAATCCGATCCATATTCGATCATATCGATCGCGAGATCGTTGCCCGTGTAGATCCGGAAGTCGGGGCGATGTTTGTCCCGCAGTTCCAGCCGGCGCAACTCCTCAAGGCGGTCCAGCGAGGAATGTTTCGCGCCTTTCATTTCGGGGATATCCATAAGTCCGCAAAATGTCTCTTCATCGAGTATCTCTCCGTTCGGCGCGAACACGGGACTAAGCTCGAAGCCGAGCACTGCGGGGAAACCTTTGCAGATTTCGCGATAGACCGCGATCTTCTCGTGCGCCGCCACCCGGTGTAATCGAGAGGTCTGGAAAACAATCGGCGTGCCGCCCCAGCCCGCAATGCGGTCCATCTCGCGACGATAGAGCGCGACGGCACCGCCGGATTCTCCTTCGACATAAGCGCCGGCAATGAATGGAATACCTGGCCCGAGGGCCTCTCGCGTCCAGCGCAGTACATCACTTTTCTCGCTGCTACCGAGGTAATTCGCATAGCCGGTATCCATGTTTACCGCATTCGTCAGACCTGCGCGATGCGTGGCGACAAGGTGCGCTTGAAAAGCCTCAACGGCAATCCGGCCATCTTCTTCGAACGGCAACAATGCCGCTGCGGCGCCCTGAATCCTTCGGCGTGGTTTAATGCGTGTGATGAGATCGTCGATCATAAGTTTTCTTGTCCCTCCTCCGAGGAGGGACCGGTCGCGACGATCAAGAAAAATGGAACGCTACCTTAGCCTTGCCGCGCCGAGGGAGGTCAGACTGACCTCCCCGCCCCGCCGATGTTCAAGGTAGCGCTACATCCTTGAATCGGCGCGGCTCCCCTCCTCGAAGGAGGGGCCTTATCCTTTCATTTCCTTCAGCCTCGCTCCCAATTCCGAATTTCGATAAAACTCATCCAGCGGATAGCAACCCGAGGGCAGGCCTTTGCGAGGCCCCGTCGTGCAATCACTGAATGTGCGGCAAAAACGTTTGCGCTCGAGCGGCCGGCCTTGCAGGACATCAAACGGCAACTCGGGATATGACAGGACCAGCCGTCCCAGGCCGACTGAATCCACCCAGCCCTCACGCACCGCGGCCTGCGCGACATATGGGAGAAATTCTTGCAGATATGAATACGCAGTCCCGACAAACCACAAGCCCGGAAAGCCGCTCTTCAACGCCTGCGTGAATTTCATCTGTCTTGCAACGCCGAACAGGGGATCTTCTGGAGGCGCGTATCCATCCGATGGAGGAAACATTGCCGGGCGCTGCACGTGCGGATTGTAATAAGGAGATCCCGCCGTAACGTTCACTAACTTGATCTTCAACTGATCGAGCAGTGCGAGAAATTTCAGCGGCTCTTCTAAACTCGGGCTCTTCGGATCCAGCGGATTTACTCCAAAGCCCCAACGATACGGCGTGAGCGAATCCAACAACTCCGGCTCGCCCGACCGGTCAAACGGCACCGTATCGAACGCCGAAAAACGGACTGCGATTCCCAAACCCGGCGCCTGACTGCGAATGCCCTCGACAACTTCCCGCAGGAAGCGTGTGCGGTTTTCGAAACTGCCGCCGTAGTCGCCATCGCGCGTATGAGCGCTCAGAAATTCGTGGCCGAGATAGCCATGGCAATGCTTCACGTCCACAAAATCGAAACCAGCCGTGCGGGCCAGTCGTGCCGCGCGATGGAAATATTCAATGATTTCGCGAATGTCGCCGTCTGTGAGCACCGGGTAGTCTTCGGGCAGGCGCAGCCGCTTGTCGAGCAACGGATGGCGATAAAGAATGCGCGGCGCTTGATGACTGTACCGGCCAGAATGTGTAAGCTGAAGACCGATCAACAAGCCATCATCGCTTCCACATTTCCGTCGATGCTCCGCGACCAGAGTCTTGCGCAGATTCTCGATTTCGCCCAGCGTCCGCTCGCTGATCAAAAGTTGATTGGGATTCGCGCGCCCGTCCTGGCGCACCGCGACGGCTTCGCCGCCCCAGATGAGTTTCGCGCCGCTGGCTCCGAAATGCTGCCAACGACGGATAGTCAGAGGACTGGGCCTGCCGTCCGGCGTCCCATCCCAGCCTTCCATGGGTTGGATCGTGAACCGATTGCCGACGCGCATGCCGTCGCATTGAAATGGCTGGGCCAGTGGAGATGCGCTGCCTTCCGCCAGAACCGCATCGCAAGGAATCGCGATGCCCTTCGCGCGCAAATAATCGCGAAACGCTTCGACGTCTTTAAGACTGGCGACACGGGAAATCCCGTTGTTCATACGACGACAGGCTCTTTGATCAGGACCGCTTCTTTTCTCGGAAGGAACGCAATGGCCAGGGCGCCGGCGAGTGCGAGAGCAATCAGAAGGAAGAATCCTGTACGATACGCGCCGCTCTGGTCCCGAAGGTATCCAATCAACACTGGAAAGACAGCTTCCGCAACGCCATCGGCCGTAAGGATCACGCCCATAATTCTGCCGAGCACGCGCAGTCCGAATAATTCTGCGGCGATAAGCGGGATGATCAGATATTCACCACCCAGCCCGATGCCGAACACCGCCGCAAACAGAAACATCGTTTCGTGCCGGGATGCGAAAAACAAAATCGGAATCGAACTGCCCACGAGGATGTAGATCAACAGCATCACATGCTTCTTGGGAATGCGATCGGCAAGCCAGCCCATCAGAAGTCGACCGAAGATGCTGAACCCGAGCACGAGTGAAATAATCCGTGCGGCTTCATCGGCGGCATAGTGTTGATCGAGACTGAGGAAGAGCTTCAAATGCTGATTCGCGCCGCCAACCGCGCCGATGGAGCACATGCTTCCGAACGCGAGCAGATAGAACGCGGGATTTCGGAATACATCGCCGGCGGGTGTTTCGATTTCTCTGGCGGGCACAACAGATTTCTCTTTAAGCAGCAAAACTAACGGCAGTGAAAGAACAATAATGACGATGCCGAGCACTTCAAGTGCGGTGCGCCATCCGAACATTTGAGTCAACCGGTAAGACAGCAGCGGAACCGCGGCGCCGCCGACGCCGATCCCGAGATAAGCGAAACCCATCGCTTTACCCCGGGAACGATCGAACCACTGCGATAACAGAATCTGGTTCGGCAAAGGACCGCCGCAGACATAACCGAGCGCGTTGATCAGGTAGAACGCGTAAAACATCCAAAGCGTTGACATCGAACCAAGACCGATCAGCGCCACGCCTGCCATCACGATTCCCGCAAGCATCAAGCGCCGGGGCCCAAAGCGATCGACGATCCAGCCGGCGAAGAAGCCGAAAAGCGGACCGACAACGAGCTTGCTCAGCGCATTTCCGGATGTGACCTGTGTTCGGGACCATCCGAAATCGCTGACCATGTAGTCGTAGTAGAACGGAAGCCCGTACAGCGCGAGCCCGACGATAGAAAACAGCACCGTGAATGAAGTAGCCGCGATGAAGATGCGGTTTGTTCTGGGTCCAGCCATAATCATATTGATGTTTTTCCCCTCCTTTGAGGAGGGGTGGCCGCGCCGAATTAATTAATGAAACGCTACCTTGAAGAACTCGGCGCGGCCGGGGAGGTCAGTCGCATTTGAAGGTGTGTGTCTGACCTCCCCGGCTGCGCCCTGTCTAAAGTAGCGTGACATTTTGTTTATAGGGCGCAGCGTCCCCTCCTCAAAGGAGGGGAAAAAAGCCAAGTTCGAGGCCCCTCCTTATTACAGCACCGTCACCCGCGGCGGATTCGCGTAATCGTTCCAGAGCCGGTTGAGTTCAGCGGGATCTGCAGCGCCGTCGAAAGCCACGAAGCGATAGCGGGAAACGTATGGCTTACCCGGATCGATGCGCCAGTCTCCGAGTTTCGATGGTGAAAAATTGAAATACGGATCGTCGGGATGAATACGCACGGGCTGCGGCGCTCGAAAATTGTCTGGATGTCCGAGTGCTGCAATTCCGGCTACAACGCCATCCACACTTCCAAAGATCGCGCACCATCGCGCGCGAGTATCGTCGCCGGCAATGCGGTTCTTGCCTTCGGATGTGAGGAAGGTCACGTTCTCTTTCTCTCTCCAATTGCGATGCCCACGAACGGCGATGCCACCGTATCGATAGTCCGGCAAAAGAAGCGGACTGTTGCCGACAGTCTGTTGCGTCGAGCTGATATCGAACATCGTGTACGGCTTCGCGCCAGACCGAAGCCCGTACGCGCGGACCGACCAAACTTCATTCAGCACATTGACCGGTTTCGGCGCGCTCAGATCGACGTATCGAAAACGCGCCGTGAAACCTGCGTGCACCGGCCCGCTCCAAGGTTTGCTGATATCGTCGAACTCGACCGAACCACTCCCGCTTCCCATATTCCAGAAATCGGGGTGCCGGCCTTCGAACTCGGTCTTCGTCCACGCGAACATGATGCCGTGCTGATGGTAGTGATCGCTCGGATAGTCGTCGGTGACAATGTGTCCGGCCGGCGAATAGACCGGATGCATGTAACCCGCGCGCTTGAAGGCGTCCTTGATGCCTGGTTCCGGCAATTCCCTCTTCAGCCGAAAATCAAAGATGCTGTTCGGCCCCGACGTCACATGCAGTAGCCGTTCGTCCGCCACGGCTTTCACTTGCATGTCGGCAGGGGTGCTCGACCGCCCGAGGCGATACTTCTTCGACTTTCCAGCCTTCAGATCAGATAAAAGGAAACTCGCCCGACCGCCTTCGATTTGCAGGGGCGTGGTTTTTCCCGAATCGTCACGAAGTTCGCCTCCGGACCCCCCTGGGATTGGAAACGAAACCACAACGTCGCGGCGATCGAAACGTCCCGCTTCCACAGTCAGATTGTGCAGATCCCGTGGCCACGACGCTTGCAATGAGATCGCCGCTGCTGAAATGAACTCTCGACGATTCATGTACACCTCAAAATACGAACCTCAATCCAAACTGCATCTGCCTTGGCGTCGTCCCCTGCGCCAAACCGGTTACTCTTCCCGCATTCGCTGCGACCTGGGTCGCGTTGGCGTTGATCGTCAACGCCGACGGCACATCATAGTTCTGAATATTAAAGACATTGAATCCTTCAAATCGAAGCTGCAGATTCATGCCTTCTTGCACCGGGAAACTCTTGAACAAAGAGAAGTCGGTATTGAAAACTGACGGCCCGCGAAACGCATTGCGCCCCAGGTTTCCAAATGCGCCCGACGGAATTCCAAACGCACACGGATTAAACCAACTCGCAGCAGTATGCACCGCATCCGCGGCACGTCCACCCTGTGAAATTGTTTTCTGGCACAACGGATCCGGATTTGCCGCAACCGGGCCGGCCGCGAACGGATCCGCAATAACGTTCGGGCGGAGATAGTTTCCAGGAGCCGTCGGCGCACCTCCCCGGAGATTTGCAAGGTCGCCGGTGATCTGAAGCGTGTAAGGCTGACCGCTTCTAGCCTGCATGATGTAATTTGCCTGCCAGCCACCTGCGATCCAGGATGCCAGTCCGCTCTGAGCCAATCGCTTGGTTTTGCCGAACGGAAGTTCGTAACCCGTCGCCCAGGACAAGAAGTGGGAAATGTCGTAAGAGGAGACACCTCGTCCGGTATTCGGGTCGTAATAATTTTGCAGTGTTGAGCCGCCACCCGGTCCGTTCTCGACATTGAAATAGCCGCTGCCCACGTCGGTCGATTTGCTCCATGTATACGAGACGAGTGTGTGGAATCCCTTCGAGAATCGCCGCTGAAGCTTCGACTCGAGCCCATGGTAATGCGCATATCCAGTGCTGGTCGTGAAATTAATATTCGCCGCCATCCACGGCATCGGTCTCAGCGCATCGATTGTCGCGTTCGGCGTCCCGTTTGGCGATGCCTGGCGCGCCGTGTTGCCGAGTCCCGAATAGGGAAGCCTTCCATTCTTGCTGCCGACGTAAGCGACCGAGAATATCAACGTTGATGAAAGCTCGCGCTGGATTTCCAAATGCCACTGCTGAGAGTACGGATCCTTTAACTTCGGATCGTCGGCAAATGTGTTGGCCGGCGTCCATGGGTTTGTCGTCGGAAGGGGAGTCGGAAAACCTTTCGATTGAAGAGCGATGATATTCGCCGCCGCGCCCGTCGTGAAATCTGCGTTCGCGTTGACGGTGCCTGCATAAGCCGTGGCGTCCGGCCACACCGCCATTTCGAGATCGTTCTGCGCGTACTGGCTGCGAGCGGTAATGGCGTCCCAGTAGAGTCCATATCCCGTGCGAAAGATCGTGCGCGGCGTGATCGACCAAGCGAGGCCGACACGGGGTCCCCAGTTGTCTCCTACGGGTCCAGGGGCGAAGAATTCTTTGCCCGAAACGACAACGTTGCTGAAGTGCGGATCGGCTTTGAACGCGTCCGGTATACACGGCGCTTGCTGCCTCACGCTACAAACATCAGGCAAGGCCTTGGCACCGATGATCCACTTCTGATTTTGAAGATCGAGCGCATTCCAAAGGCGGCCGTCGAGGGTGCGCGGCTGCGTCATGTAGTCGTAGCGAATGCCCATCGTGAGTGAAACGGTGGGCCGCAGTTTCCATTCGTCCTGCCAGAACCCGGACGCCGCTGCATACTTGAACCGCACCGGCCCACCGTGGAGCACAGGCAATTGGCCCTGGAAATTATTCGGAAAACCCAACAGTGCCGAAGCCAGCGAGAGTCCAGTCGTGCCGGAAGCCACGGCAGGATTTCGCGTCTGTTCATCGTTGAACGTATAAGTTTGAAACGTGTTTTCCTGAATGCGTTTCGCCTCGATATACCACGCGCCCATCTTCATATTGTGGTTACCGTGCAACCACGTCAGATTGGGAGTAATGCTCCAGTTCGGATTCTCTCGTGGCGCAGGCCCACGGATTCCGAACGAATTGTTGCCACCGTTGGTCCATTCGTTCGTATCGAGATTGACGAGAAGACCGCCGTACTTGTCGACATCTTTGAGTCCGAATTGTTTCAAGGGCTCCAGGCCGGCAGGATGCGTGTTCTGTTGTCCGGCATCCACGGTTGGCCTGCCGGCATATCCTGCTCGCACATCAAGAATCAGGTTGGTGCCGAAAAAATGTGTCCAGCCGCCGCCATAATTGCGTCCCTTTCCGTCGCCACCTGTCGATCCAACTTCGCCGATCGGAGTCAACACAGCGACGCGCTGCTCGGTGTAACGGAAAAACGTGCTGTCCACATCACTGAAGCGGTGATCGACCCGCAGCTGAAAACTGTTGGAGTTGTTTATCGTGGATCGGTTTTGGATGAAATTTTGAGTCGTGTTGTCGGGAACGGAATAGTTCGGAGTCGTTGCGTACTTTTGAAAGAACTGTTGCATGGGCGCATAGATCAACGCCTGTGGCAGTCTGTTGCAGGGCGAACCGATGGATTGGTTTTGCAAATTCTGGCCATCCACCGGCAAAGGATTTCCTGCCGCATCGCAACGAAACGCGTCCCGCACGAGCGAGCCGCTGACAGTTCGCGTGGAGTATGGGTTGAAGATTTGCTTCACCCGCGTGCCGGTCGAGGCTGAAAAGTCGCCTGCAACTTCCGCCGCCGTCGGCACAGTTGAAAGTGCAGAGCCCGGTTTGCTGTACCGCCATCCGTCATATCCACCCGAGAAGAACGTCTTGTCTTTGAAGATCGGGCCACTCAAGATTGCGCCGAACTGATTCTGATGAAAGGGCGCCGGCTGTTTGCGCAGATTGTCATCGAATGTATGCCGCGCATCGAAGGCATTATTGCGGACGTACTCGAACGCGGAACCGTGAAAGTTGTTGCCTCCCGACTTCGAAACCATGTTGACCACACCGCCGGTGGCGCCGCCAAATTCCGCCTTCGCGTCGTGCCCGACCACTTTGAATTCCTGCACCAGGTCCACGTTCGGAAGCACAATGTAGGTCGGACCACGGATATTTGTATTGATGATTCCGTCGAAGAAGTAGAGCTTCGAGCGATTTTGCTGGCCGTGGAATGACGCATCCGAGAAACCCGAACCCGGCAAGCCGATGTTGCCCTCGCAGCAGCCAATGGTCCGGTTCTGCGATGTCGATACCGGAGTCGCGCCGGGCGTCAGCGTCAGGAGTTGCGTGAAGTTTCTTCCGTTCAGCGGCAAATCTTCCACAACACGTTGTTCGATGACCGTCCCGAGCTCCGCAGTCGTTGAGTTCACCAGCGGGGCTTCGAAATCCACTTCGACCGTTTCCGTCACACCGCCGACTTCAAAACTGAAGTTCTGTGTCACCGTTTGACTGACGTCAACCTTCAGCCCCTTAGCCTCGACGGATCTGAAGCCGGTCAGCTCCGCTTTCAGCGTATAAGTCCCCGGTTGAACCCCCACAAAAACGTAATGCCCTGTCTCGTTGGTTTTGGAGATCGTCTCGACTTGCGTCGCTTCATTCGTGAGTTTGATCGTGGCGCCCGGAACGACGGCGCCGGTGGGATCGGATACGTTGCCGTTGACGCCGCCTGTTGCGGTTTGAGCCGTCGCTAACGATGCGCAAGCCAGCAACACCAAGACAATTCCTGTCGCGATGATTTTCGAACGCATGCATTCCTCCACGATTTTTTGTGGCGAGAGGTATACCACATTATGCAATCGAGTTTCACGTAGAAAGATTGAGTGCGAGAGACCCCCTCACGAGGTGGAGACTAAGTTCACACAATACGCAAAAGTCGTGCAGTGTGCGGGGACATGTCTCGAATCGTGAAAGTCCCTTCATGACGGCCGAGGCGAATATCCGTCCAGTAATCGGTAATGATCGCGGGTTGCCTCAGCCGAAATGAAATCGTCTGAGGTTTGTCGTCCCAGTTGAAGAGGCTCACCATTCGGGCATTCGGCAGCTTCACGATGCCGACTCGCAATGAATCGTCTTCGAACTCGGCAGGCACGCCGGTCGGAGGCATGAGCTTTTTCAACATGGCAAGGCGGGGCATGGGAATCTTCGTGAGGTCATCGCCCGAGAGCAGCATGCCCCCGGTTGAATAGATCGCTGTTGCGTGGAATTGAAATTCGTTATCGGGCAGATCACCGGTCAGTACCACAGCATCGGGATCGTTCCACCAGAGCCGGCCGTTCTGCCAGTTTCGCAACAGGTTTTGCCGTGCCGTTGTCATCACGCGGTCCCAGGTCCGCTTGATGTCATTCGAACTGCGCGAACCGTGGATCAGTCCGAGCGATGGCCAAATCGGATGATTACATCCGAGGATGAAGCTGTCCGCGGCGCCGTGCAGAATGGCCTGCATGCCGCGGCGGTAAGCTTCGATACGCGTCGCTTTCGCATCGTGAAAACGGCCTCCGTGAATCGCGCCCCAGAAATTGGCGTCGAGTTTGAAATACGTGCAGCCCCATTCGCGGCGCATGGTTCGGAAGAAACCCTCGAAGTGCCTCTGAACTTCCGGATGCGTTCCATCGAGGACGTACCATGGACCGCGCCTCCATCCACCGAATGTAACTTTGTCGGAGCGCAGGGGTTTCGAATCGTCTCCTTTCACGAACCACTCCGGATGCTGCTGGAAGACGTGCGATTGTTCCTCGGCGATAAACGGCGCAACCCAGATCGCAGGATCGAAGCCGCGCGCGCGAATTTGTTGGAGCACCGCCTGAACGTTTCCACCAAAGGCGGTTCCGGTTTCCAGCCAGTCGCCCATGGCGGGTTGATAACCGTCGTCGATTTGAATGTACTTGAGGCCGGGCGCATTCCTTGCGATGAAGTCAAGATTGTCGAGCACCTGTTGCGCGGTGACGCTCGGACCAAAGCAATACCAGGAACACCATCCTGTCGGCGGAGTCTTGCCGCGCAAAGGTGGATGATTCTGAACAAGTCGCTCGGCCAGCGCGGCCATTAACTGCTCGCGATTCGCTCCGGTCCTGAAAGTGAATTCTTCGAGTTCCCAGGTTTCGCCGGGTGCAAGCTCGAGATCTTCCGTATCGACGACGGCCCGCAGCGAGCGCCCGCTCAAATAGAATTGGCCGCTGAACCGTCGGCACGACGTGAAAGCCATCAATTGCACCGGACCTTGCGGGAGTGAAAGCGTGACCAAACCATAAAACGCGCGACCATCCCGAGGCGCCGCCATTTTGTAATGCGTCGCATCTGTGTAGGAACCCAGGTCTGCCGGTTCACCAATGGTCCCCCCGTTCTGACTGAGCATCTGGAATCCTTCGGCATACAGCCGAGTCGCGGGGGGCAAGGTCAGGTTGATGTCGAACAATACGACTTCCTTCAGCCGCACGCGCTCGGGACCTTCGTTCACTAATCGCGAACGGCAGAGCGGTCCGGTCCAATCGCGGATGACGCGTACGCGTGGCGCGGCAGGTACAACGGAACTCGGCGCGTTCCGTACCGACTGCATATATAGTGGCGCGGCGATCGCAAGTTGGATCGCTTCACGGCGCGTGATTTCCATATTCAACCTCTTATTAGCCACAAAAAGGCACAAGAGTCACAAAAATCAATCCGAGTGAAAGACCTCATCCATCTCCGCCCACCACTCCCCGTTCTTTTTCGTATCGAGCGGGCGTTGCATGGGCATCATGATTGACCACCATTCCTTTGTCTTCGGGTCCGTCGCGATGCGTGCCGTATCCGAGGCATGATCCGAGCCGTGGTATTCGTAATACCCGAATAACAAGTCGTCTTTCAGAAAGATCGAGTAGTTTTGAATATTCGAGCGCCGGATCGCGGCAAGAACTTCCGGCCACACGCTCCGATGGTACTCCTTGTAGCGTTCGATCTGTCCAGGCTCCACTCGAATCACGAATCCAAAACGCTTCATGCGATAGTGTCTCCTCCTTCGCGCAATCGGGATGCTGCGGCTTCCGGAGTGATATCACGTTGCGGGGTTCCCAGCATTTCAAATCCAACCATGAATTTCCGGATATTCGCCGAACGCAACAGCGGTGGATAGAAATGCGCGTGAAGATGGGACTCATCATGTGGCCTGCCATCGGACAGCTGCTGGTGAAATCCCATCGAGTACGGAAACGGACAATCGAAAAGGTTGTCGTACCGGGCTGTGATGTTTTTCAGCGCGGATGCAAGTTCATTGCGCCCACATTCCTCCAGCCCTGCCATGCTCGCGATATGCGACTTGCTGATGACGATCGTCTCAAACGGCCATACGGCCCAAAACGGAACGATAACGGCGAATTCCTCGTTTTCGAAAACAAGCCGCTCTTTCAATCGGCTTTCCGTTTTCAAATAAACGCAAAGCAGGCAATCGCCATATCGGGCGCGGTGCGCGGCGAGCGATGCGGCTTCTTTCGCAGGTTCGTTTGGAATCGTCGACGTCGCCCAGATCTGACAGTGCGGATGCGGATTGCTGGCTCCCATCATCGCTCCGCGGTTTTCGAAGATCGTGACATAGTTGATGTCCGGCTGCTTTGCGAGCGATATATATTCTTGGACCCATGCGTCAACAATCAGCCGGATTTCGCCGGCGCTCATTTGCGAAAGCGTCCGGTCGTGACGCGGCGAGAAACACAGGACGCGGCAAATGCCGCGCTCGGCTTGAGCAACGAGCAATCCGGATTCGTCGTAATGTGCGTCCGGCGCCGAAGGAACCAGCGCCGGAAAGTCATTGTCGAACACGAATGTTGATTCGTACTGCGGGTTCTTCTTTCCGTCCACACGCATATTGCCGGGACACAGATAGCACTCAGGGTCGAATTGCGGCAGCCGTTCCTCTACGACTGATTCCACCTGGCCTCGCCATGGCCGATCCGTCCTGCCCGGCGACACCTGTACCCATTCGTGAAGCAGCGGATTGAAACGAACGTGCGGGTACTGGTTGATATCCATCAAAAATTCCCCTCCTTCGAGGAGGGGTCGCCGAGCCGATCAAGCAAAAAAGAAACGCTACATCAAACTCGGCTCGGCGGGGGAGGTCAGTCACTATTCAAAATATGACTGACCTCCCCGGCTGCGCCGATTTTAAGGTAGCGAAACATTTGTTTGATCGGCGCCAGCCGCCCCTCCTCAAAGGAGGGGGAATAATACGACAAAGTATTCCATTTCACAATGTGAACTAATGTTTCAACAATCGTTGACGTTAAGTGTCGTCTCTGTGTAGTCGCCGGTTCCAATTCTCCACACGAGTTCATTGACGGACGTGGGGCAATCGTTGTTAAATGCGCGCAGTTTCCCCATGTAAACGATTGCAGTTTTCTCGGATCCAGTGTGGAGGCAACCATGAGATCGAAGTATGCGCCAAAGCTCACAATGCTCATCACCGCTCTATCAACTTGGGCTGTCCAGCCCGGCATCTCGGCTCAAGCTCAACGAGGAGGAGCAGCGCGGCCGCCTGCGGTTGTATCACCGGAAGTTTCGGCGGACCGGCACATCACATTCCGACTGGTTGCGCCTCAGGCGCAGGCCGTGCGATTGACGGCGAGCGATATTCCGAGGTTGGGACAAACCGGCATTTTCACAAAGAACGAAAGCGGTGTCTGGTCTCTTACCATTGGTCCCATTGATCCCGGCGCCTACCGCTACAATTTCAACGTCGATGGCGTGGCGACGATCGATCCTCGGAGCCCTTTCACCAGTGAATCGAACACGAACATATGGAGCGTCGTTTACGTTCCTGGTGCCGACTTCATGGACACCAAAAACGTGCCGCACGGCGCGGTGGCAGCCGTCCATTACTACTCGACTGCGCTCGAAACCTGGCGGCGCATGCACGTTTACACACCGCCGGGATACGAGATCAATAACGAAAAATATCCTGTCTTCTATCTGCTGCACGGTGCGGGAGACAGCGACGACTCCTGGACGTCGGTGGGGCGCGCAAATTTCATTCTCGACAACCTGATTGCGGCGAAAAAAGCCAAGCCGATGATCGTCGTCATGACGGCCGGGCACACGTCCCGAACTCAAGGTATCGGCACCGGCGGTGGATTCTTGTCCGGTGCCGATGACTTCGCGAAGGACTTCACTATCGATGTCGTGCCTTACATCGAAAAGCACTATCGCGTACTGACGGATCGCGCGCACACTGCCATCGCCGGCCTGTCGATGGGCGGCAGCCAGTCACTCAACATCGCGATTCCTCACCTTGATCGTTTTGCGTACATCGGTGTGTACAGTTCGGGTCTTATCGGAGAATTTCCCGGTACTCCTAATGGTCGTGGAGGGACGGCGCCTGCAGTGCGTCCGGAACCGACCGGCCCAAGTTGGGAAGTTCGCAATCAAGCAATGCTGGACAACGACAAGCTGAAAAAAGGTCTGAAGCTGTTTTGGTTCAGTACCGGAAAAGACGATGGATTAATCGCGACAAGCAAGGCCACCGTGGACCTGCTCAAGAAACATGGATTCAACACCCTGTTTGACGAAAGTTCCGGCGCGCATACATGGATCAATTGGCGCAATTATCTGAATACGTTTGCGCCTCAGTTATTCCAATGATTTCGACTTGGATGATGAATGGAGGATTCGAAATGAGAGCTGTGACCAGAGCGGTCTGTGTCCTTGGAATTCTGTTGCTGTCCGCAATCGCGGTATATGGGCAAACCACAACCGGTACGATTTCCGGAACTGTCGCAGACCCTGCCGGGGCCGTCGTTCCCGGGGCTACCGTTCATGCAACTGAAGACGCGAAAAAGTTCACATTGACAGCATCCAGCGATGAAACCGGGCGATTTGTATTCGCTCAAGTTCCTCCCGGCATGTACACGATCACTATCGAAATGCCGGGCTTCAAGCGTTTTGAGCGAAAGAATATTGCGTTCAGCGCCAACGATCGGCTCACGCTGGGTACATTGAGTATCGAGGTCGGACAGTTTGCAGAATCGGTCGAGGTGACCACGGATCCCGTCACTCTGAAGACCGAGAGCGCGGAGCGCTCCGACACCCTCGTCTCGAAGCAGATCGAAAACCTCGCCGTGAACGGCCGGAGTCCGCTTGCGCTTGTCGGGCTCGTGCCTGGAGTTGTCGCCACCGGCGATTTCAGGACTGGAGGACCGGGCGGTTTGGGAAATATTTCCGCAAATGGCGCTCGCGCGAATCAGAATCAATACACCATTAACGGGATCAGCAACGTCGACACCGGCAGCAACGGAAGCGTTAACGTGACCGTGAGTTTGGATTCCGTACAGGAGTTCAAAGTGCTGGCCGGATCTTATCAAGCGGAATACGGGCGCTCGTCCGGAACGCAGATCACAGTGATCACCAAGAGCGGAAGCTCCGAATTTCACGGCAGCGGCTATTGGTTTCACCGTCACGATAGTCTGAACGCCAATACGTGGTTGAACAATCGGCAGGGGCTGCCGCGCGCGTTGCAACGATTCAACGATCCGGGTTACACGTTCAGCGGTCCGATCAAGAAGGACAAACTGTTTTTCTTCTGGAGCCAGGAATATCAGCGGCAACTCCGTCCGCAGACTGTACGAAATCGAACGGTGCCGACGGCGCTCGAACGCAACGGCGATTTTTCGCAGAGTGTCGACAGCAGCGGCCGGCCGTTTCCTTACATCAAAGATCCGCTATCGACGCAAACTTGCAGCTCGACCAACACGGCCGGATGTTTTAGCGATGGAGGAGTCCTGGGCCGTATTCCAGCGAATCGGCTGTATCAGCCGGGACTGGCGCTCATGAAGATGCTGCCTCTTCCGAATGCTCCCAGTAACGTCGGATTCAATTATCAATCGCAGATTTCCGATTCATATCCCCGGCGCGAAGATTCGCTCCGCTTGGATTACAACATGACCGCCAAGTCGCGATTCTTTGGTCATTGGCTGAATAACTCGAACACCTATGATTCTTACTATGGCAGCTTCGTGCTTGGAGCTACCGTGCCGATCACGCCGATCGAGTACAGGAATCCGGGACATGGATGGGCGATCGGGCACTCGTACACGATCAATCCCACGACGACAAACGAATTCAATGTCGGCATTACCAACAATTCGATCAATATCGATGCGACGACGGATGCTCTGACACGCTCAAAGACCGGAGTGAATCTGCCACTGCTGTACCCGGATGCGGTTCAGAAGGATTATGTTCCCAACTTCACTTATAACGGCACCCGCATCGCCAATTCGCCTGTTTTTGGGACGGGCAATGCTCCGTTCGTAAACTACAACACAACCATCGATATCACCGACACCTTCAGTAAGGTCAAGGGACAGCACGTGCTGAAGACCGGAATTTTCATGCAGCGAAGCCGGAAAGATCAGACGTCGTTCGCCAATAACAACGGGAATTATGATTTCGGCGACAGTGCCAGTAACCCATACGACACGGGGTATGGACTTGCGAACCTCGCCGTCGGCGTGTACCGAACCTTCAGCCAAGCCAATTCCTACATCAATGGCCAGTACCGCTACTGGAACATTGAAGGCTATGTGCAAGACACGTGGAAAATCCACCGCCGGCTGACGCTGGACTATGGCATCCGTGTAGCGTGGTATCAACCCCAGTATGACGCTTCGCTGCAGGCCTCAGGATTCAGGACGGATCTGTTTGACGCTTCGAAAGCGTCACGGTTGTTCCTTCCGGGAAAAGATGCATCCGGAACTCGAGTGGCTATGGATTCGATTACGGGAACAATCTTGCCAGCGGCTGCGATCGGACAGATCGTGCCCAACACGGGGAGCATCACCAACGGCATTCTGCTTGGCAAGACGGACAGGTACCTCATGGCCAATCCCAAGCCGACGTTAGGACCGCGGCTCGGCATCGCATGGGACATTACAGGAGAACAGCGATTTGTTATCCGCACCGGCGCGGGAATTTTCTATGACCGTTATCAGGGCAACCGGATCTTCGATCTTGTGCGCAATCCGCCGGAATCGATTTCTCCGACGCTCAATTACGGTTTCGCCAAAGACATCAGTTCGGGAAACGCGTTGTTGGCGCCGCCCACGTTGTATGGGATGGATCCGAACGGTAAAGTACCAACGGTCTACAATTACACGTTTGGAATTCAAAACAGACTGCCGTTCCGCATGGTGTTGGACACCGCGTATGTTGGTTCCTTGTCCAGGCATCTGCAAAATAATCGAAATCTGAATCCGGTCCCTTACGGCGCAGCGTTCCTGCCTCAAAATCAGGATCTCACGCTGGCGCCCAATGCCGTGTTGGGTTCCAACTCGCTTCCACAGGATTTGCTCAGACCGTATCGTGGATTCAGCTCGATCCAACCCTAAGAGGGACAAGCCAAAACGAACTTCAACCCCGCGCAGTTGCCGCCTCCACCGC
>JACXTT010003889.1_pt1 | contig 22570 bp, 21 predicted proteins | sample 9270951 | NCBI WGS metagenome assembly JACXTT01 (sample SAMN15532306, study PRJNA645909) | rock metagenome | isolation source: weathered quartz diorite | place: Puerto Rico | collected 2017-06-21
CTAATCCCCCAAACCACCCACGCCCCCCGAGGCGGGGCTTGGACCCGTGTGGTAGGCCCCCCCCGTAGTCGGGGGGCGTCGCCTCCCCTTCTGCGCGCGTCGGGATCGGAACCGATGGGCCGCCGGGAATGCACGCTTTGAGCGTGCGGCCCGCGGGGGGCCCGCCGCACATGTCGTACAGCAGATCCTTGAGCGGAAATCCCATCGTGACTTCGTAGTTGCCCGGCCGTTGCACCTGCCCGCAGACGGAGAAGAGCTTCGTGCCGGTGCTCTTGGGGTTCGACAGACACAGCCCCTTGTACCAGGCGGCGCCGCGCTTGAGGATGTGCGGCACGGCGGCGAGCGTCTCGACGTTGTTGATCGTCGTCGGCAGGCCGAACAGGCCGGCCGCCGCCGGGAACGGCGGCTTGATGCGCGGATTACCGCGCTTGCCCTCGATCGAGTTCATCAGCGCGGTCTCTTCGCCGCAGATGTAGGCACCGGCGCCGCGATGCAGAAGGATCTTGATGCTGCCGAACGCATCCGCCGCATTCGCCTCGGCGAGTGCCCGCTCCATGATTGTCCATGGCTCGGTGAACTCGCCGCGAATGTAGATGTAGGCGACCTCGGCGCGGATCGCGTGCGCCGCGATGGCGGTGCCTTCGAGCAGCGCGTGCGGCGTCCACCGCATGATCTCCCGGTCTTTGAACGTGCCGGGCTCGGACTCGTCGGCGTTCACGCAGAGGTAGTGGGGCTTTTTCTTCTCCTTGGGCATGAACGACCATTTGAGGCCGGTTGGGAACCCCGCCCCGCCACGGCCGCGCAGTCCCGATTCCTTCACGACGTCGGTAACGGCGACCGGGTCCATCTTGAGCGCCTGCGCCAGCGCTTCATACCCGCCGCGCTTCGTCCAACCTTTGTAGGTGCGCGCGTCGGCGTCGCCGAAATACTGCGAGAGCACAACGGTCTCTTTGGGATGCGACTTATGCGGGTATCCCATTACGAATGTCCAGTGATCAATGATGAATGATCAATGATCGATCGATCATTGATCATTGATAATAGGACATTGATCATTCGGTTCATCTGTATTTCCTCACGATATCCACAACCTTCTCCGCCGTGACACTCTCGATGAAATCGTCGTTGACGAGGATGGGTGTCGCGAACCCACATGCGCCCAGACACTCCACCTCGACGATCGTCCACTTGCCGTCCGGGCTGGTGGCACCCGCATCCCCCGCGCCCGTCTGCTGCAGCAGCGCCTTCAGCACGTCCTCCGCGCCGCAGATGTTGCAGGGCGATGTCGTGCACACCTGCACGAAGTTCTTCCCGACGGGATGCTGGTGATACATCGTGTAGAAGGTCACGACGCCCTTCACGTACGCCGGCGTCAGGCCCAGCACCTCCCCGACCTCCGCCATGATGCGGTCGGAAATCCACCCGTGCTCGCGCTGCGCGAGCCACAGCGTCGGCAGCAACGCAGCCTGTTTGTTGGGATAGCGCTGCAGCACCGTCTGCAGCTCGTCCAGCACTCTCCCGGTGAAGACGGGTTGGTAGTCCTCTTGCACCGTCATCGATCGACCTCACCCATTACGATGTCCACGGACGCGTTGATCGCGATCAAGTCGGACAGCAGATGGCCTTCGGCCATCCGGGGCAATGCGGACAGATTGATGAAGGAGGGCGGCCGGATGCGCCAGCGCACCGGCTTCGCCGTCCCGTCGGACACGAGGTAGTTGCCGAGCTCGCCTTTGGGATTCTCGATCCCGACATACGCTTCTCCGACCGGCGCCTTCACGCCTTCCATGACCTGCTTGAAATGAAAGATCATCGCCTCCATGTCGCTCATGGCGCGCGTCTTGGAGGGGAGAATGACGCGCGGGTCGTCGACGTTGATCGGGCCGTCCGGCAGCCGGTCGAGCGCCTGCTGCAGAATCCGGTTCGACTGGCGGCACTCCTCGAGCCGCACCAGGTAGCGGTCGAAGACGTCGCCGTGCTCGCCGACGATGACATCGAAGTCGTACGTCTCATAGCCCAGATATGGCTTGTCCTTGCGGACGTCGTAGGCAACTCCGCTCGCACGCAGCATGGGACCGGAGAGCGAATGGTTGATCGCCTCCGCCGCGGTGAGCGTGCCGACGCCCTGCGTGCGGCCCGCCCACACGGCATTGCGGGTGAGCACCCGGTCGATTTCGGCCAGCGTCTTCGGGAAGTCCCTCGTGAATTCACGCAGCTTGTCGACGAATCCGTCGGGAATGTCCGCCATGAGCCCGCCGACGCGCGTGAGGCTCGTCGTCAGGCGGGCACCGGTCCACATCTCCTGGAGGTCGTAGATCTGCTCGCGTTGTTGGAACGCCCACAGGAACGGCGTGAACGCGCCGAGATCGATGGAGGTCGTGCCCAACCACACCATGTGCGAGATGATCCGGCTCATCTCGCAGGCGATCACGCGCAATACCGTACAACGCGGCGTGATCTCGATCCCCATCAACTTCTCGGCCGACAGCGCGAAGCCGACGTTGTTGGCCATCGGCGACAGGTAGTCGGTGCGGTCGGTGAGCGGGATGATCTGGTTGTAGTGCCGGTACTCGCCGAGCTTCTCGAAGCCGGAGTGCAGGTAGCCGAGGTGCGGGATGCACCGCATGACGGTCTCGCCATCGAGCTCGACCACGAGCCGCAGCACGCCATGCGTGGCCGGATGCTGCGGGCCGATATTGATCAGCATGTGCTCTTCCGCGAGACCTGGCTCGGATTCGGCGGCGAGCGGGATGCGCGCCGGGCGGCCCTGGGCATCGACTCCCGGGGTCGCCAGCTCGAGCTCGACGGTGCGCTTGCTCATGGATTCGGCGGGTCCGGAACCACGCCACGCTCCCCGCGCCGCAGGCGGTCGCGCATCTCGTCGGGCAGATCGCCGGCGGCCTCTGCAATCGAGAGCTCTTCCAGCGAGTAATTGGCTTCCGGATTCGTATTGAGCGCCTGGCGCACCTGCTCGGCGCGCGAGAAGCGGCCGCGCAGCGGGAAGCCTTTCCGCAGCGGATAGCCTTCCGCGTAGGTCTCCCACATGAGGATGCGCCGCAGGTCCGGATGGCCCCGGAATGTGACGCCGAACATGTCGAAGACTTCCCGCTCCAACCAATCGGCACCGCGCCACAGACTCCAGACCGAATCCACGGCCAGCTCGTCGGACGCGTTCAGTTCGACTTTGATCCGGATATCGGCGCGCCGCCGCAGAGAGCGGAGGAAGTAGACGACTTCGAACGGCCGCTCGCGATCGCGAAACTCGACGGCCGTCACGTCCACCAGATAGTCGAATTCCTGGCCTGGTGTCTCCTTGAGCCAGGTCATCGCCTCGAGCAGGCGACGCTGCGCGACGAACACAATCGTCTCGCCGTCGCGCGCGACTTCGGTGCGAAGAGCCCCAGGTACCGCGGCGGTCACGACGAACGGAATTGGTGGACGGAGTTGCCGAACGGCTCGGAGATCTCGTCGATCGTCTCGGGCGGCAGCCGGAGTCCCTTGTCATCGAGCGGCTGTTCCTCGCGCCGCCTCACGGCGTCGAACAGCGACTCGCCCTTGATCTTCTTGTGCAGGAGCAGGATGCCGTACAGCAGACCCTCCGGCCGCGGCGGGCAGCCGGGGACGTAGACGTCCACGGGGACGATGGTGTCGATGCCCTGCACCATCGCGTAATTGTCGAACACGCCGCCGGTCGATGCGCACGCGCCCATCGAAATCACCCACTTGGGTTGCGGCATCTGGTCGTAGATGCGCCGGATCACGGGCGCGAGCTTGAACGGGAGCCGGCCGGCGCAGATCAACACGTCCGCCTGGCGCGGGGAGAACGCCTGGCGCTCCATCCCGAAGCGCGCGAAGTCGAACCGGCTGGCGGCGGTCGCCATGAACTCGATGGCGCAGCACGCCGTGCCGAACGGCATCGGCCACAGCGAATTGGCGCGCGAAGAGTTCACCGCCCAGTTCACCAGGTCCTGGAACTTGGCGACGAGGTAATTGGGGCTCTGGCCGCTGACTTCCTTGGTTTCGGAGACGTGTTTCATGCCGTCAATCCCATTGGAAAGCCCCGCGCTTCCACACGTAAACGTATCCCACGAACAGTATGAGAATAAACACGAGCATCTCCACCAACAGGAAGCCGGTGCTCGCCGTGCCGTTCCCCATGAAGATGACCGCCCAGGGGATCAGAAAGACGGTTTCGATGTCGAAGAGAATGAACAGCACCGCGACGAGGTAGAACTTGACGGAGAAGCGCTCGTGGGCGCTGCCGAGCGGCGGCATGCCGCTCTCGTAGGGCCGCTCCTTGATGTCGGTCGGGCGCCGTGGTCCGAGGAAGTGCGATCCCACGATCATCGTCGTGGCGGCGACGATGGCCAGACCCAGCAGCATGAGGAACGGGATATAGGGCTGCATCGCGCTCGTGAAAAAATTCACTAAGGGTGCTGTGGAAGCTATTGGCGCTGTGGCGTAAGTCAAGTTGGCGCCATTACATTGCGCCCCCATGTCCATCAAATCGGATCGCTGGATTACGAAAATGTCCACGCAGCACGGGATGATCGAACCGTTCGCCGACCGCCAGGTTCGCGCGGGCGTGATCTCCTACGGCGTTTCATCCTACGGCTACGACATGCGCGTCGGGCCCGAGTTCAAGATTTTCACCAACGCGTTGTCGGCCGTCGTCGATCCGAAGCGATTCGATCCGAAGTCCTTCGTCGAATTCACGGGCGACGTGTGCATCGTGCCGCCCAATTCCTTTGCCCTGGCCAGCTCCGTCGAGTATTTCCGCATTCCGCGCAACTGTCTGACGATTTGCGTCGGCAAGAGCACGTACGCGCGCTGCGGCATCATCGTGAATGTGACGCCATTTGAGCCGGAGTGGGAAGGATTCGTCACGCTGGAAATCTCGAACACGACGCCGTTGCCGGCGCGGATTTATGCGAATGAGGGCATCGCGCAGGTGCTGTTCTTTACGGCGGATGAGGGGGATGAATGCGAGGTGTCGTACAAGGACAAAAAGGGCAAATATCAGGCTCAACGAGGCATTACCCTGCCCAAACTCTAGGAACCCAATCGTGAGCCCGGCGCTGCTCGATTAATCTCCCTTTGGTCGCCGGTCACACCGTCCCGGCGGGGGCGACGCGGCGCGATCCGGCCGCGGTGATCGCCGCGGTCACGGCGACGATGATGACCAGATCGGGGATCCAACCAAGCTCAATCGCGGGAAACGCCATCTGCAGGAAGTACATCACGAAGTCGAACACGCCAATCAGCATGCCGAGGAGCAGTGTGTACTGCAGCGTGCGTCCGAGCCGGGCCAGCAGGCTCCCCGTTACGAGCGCGACGGCGCCTTGCGCCGCGGCGATCCCGACCGCGGCAACGCTGCCCGTGAATAGCGTTTCCATGACGGCGGAGCGGCCCGGCGTGTAGCTGAAGAACCTCGTATGGATCAGCGCGACGACGAGACCGGCGACGGTGGCGCAAATCGTCGCCCAGATCGAGTAATAGATGATGATGCGGGTGCGATCGCCGGTTTCCATCCTGGCTCCAATCTAGCGAAGTGCGGCTGCCGCTTCCACGAGCGCAGCGCGCGCCTGGTCGACGCGGTTGACGAGATCAGCGAGCTCCTTGTTGGCCGCGGCGGCGTCCGCATAGCGAATCGCCTCATTGACCGTCGGGAACGCCATCGTTGCGTAGCCGTTGTCCACATCCGCGGCAAATTGCAGGCTCTTGAACCAGGGCCGGCTCACCAGTCCCTCGGGCCGCGTGAGCCGCCGCTCGACCAGCATGAGGGCCTGATTGACGCGCGGGGCGCGGGCGGAATCCACGGTGCCACCGCCGGCCGCCAGCGCGTTGTCGCGCGCGGTGCCGAACGCGCGGGCCACGGCGGTGAAACGGTCCAGCGCGCCCTTCAACGCCTGCGTGCTGACCGACTGGGTCCACTGCTTCTTGGCGATGCCGGAATCGAGCTGCGTGACCAGCCCGTTCATCTCCGTGCCGAACGCGGCATAATCGAGCGGCAACAGATCGCTGTTGGCGAGCCGGCCCAGGATCACCGCGACGAGCTGCGCGCCGGCGCGGTGCGCCTTGTAGGCGGGATCGCCGAAGCGCGACATCCAGTCATAGGAGTCGTACATCGAGTGGTAGATGCCATCCGGCCCGTCGAATCCGATGCCGCCCGACGGAATCCCCAGATGATGATAGAAGCCGGAAAAGTCCGATCCCCCGCCCAGGTTGCCCATAGTCAGCGCGGTCGTATCGCCGCTGTGGGCCTTCAGCCAGACGTCGTAGACGCTGCCGGGGCCGACCGGATCGGGCACGACGCGGGTCGCGGCGCGGAACAGCGGCTTGAGCGACGGGGAGCCGCTGCCGCTGAAGTTCGGACCGGAGAACGTGCCGTCTTCGTTGATGTAGGCGACGACGTGCGCGCGGAGCGTATCCTCGAGCTCCTCCACCCATTCCGTCGAGCCGATGAGCCCCCACTCCTCCGCGTCCCACGTCGCGAACACGACGCTGCGGGCGGGCCGCTGCCCTTCGCGCGCGAGCGTGGCGAACGACCGCGCGGCCTCGAGCACCGACACGGTGCCGCTCACGTTGTCGCGCGCGCCCGGTCCCCAGGCATCGCGATGACCGCCGACCACAACCCATTCATCGGGCCAGCGGCTGCCGCGGAGGATCCCGACCGTGTTCCAGATCTTGTGGAAGGCGCGGGCGCCGCGCTCGGTCTTGACGTGCAACCGTGCGCGCGCACGTCCCGGTCCGGCGTGATAGTGGAACGGCAGTCCGCCTTGCCAGCTCTGCGGCACCGCCGGGCCGGTCATGAGCTCGAGGAAGCGCCGCGCGTTCCCGTAACTCATCGGGATGATGGGAATCCTGGGGATGTCGAGCGAATCCTCGGGCACGCGCCGCGCCCCTTCGACGGACGACCAGCTGGGGGTCGTGGGATCGCCGTTGCCGTTCATCATGCTCCCGCGCTGGATCCCGTCCTCGTTGCGCATCGGCCCCTTGGGGTACACATCGCCGCGGAAATAACCGTCCTCCTGCGGATCGGAGTAGACGATCAGTCCGACGGCGCCGCGCTTCTGGGCCTCCCGTGCCTTGATGCCGCGGAACGAACGGCCGTAGCGCGCGATGGCGATCTTGCCCTTCACGCTGAGCGCCAGGGAATCGAGCGTCTTGTAGTCCTCGATCAGCCCGTAGTTCACGTAGACGACGTCGGCCGTCACGTCGCCGTCTCCTGTGTAGCCGTTGAACGGGGGGATCTGCGACCCTGTGCCGGGCTCGGCCAGCGCGAGCGGCGTGGCGCGACGGCCCATGATGATCCATGCGGCGACTGTATCAGGCTGCGGCAGGTAGACGGTGTACTCTTTGCTCCGAGCGTCGATTCCCCATGACGTCATCCGCTGGAGCACGTAATCGCGTGTCGCCGCCTGCGCGGGCGTCCCGGCCATGTGCGGAACCGCGGAGAGGTCCCGCGACATCTGGCGCACGCTCGCGGTGTCGGGGACGGCGAGGAGGCGCTGCTCGAACGTCTGCGCGTGCAGGCGTGCCGGCGTGCCGAGGTGCAGCAGTAGAAGTGCGACGATCCAGCCACGTGTCATGCGCTCTCCCCAGCGAGCGGCCTCCGTATAAGAGCCGCCAAACATGTGCTGAGTAACGCCCCCGCATGCCGCCTCACCGCGGGTGCAGGATCTGATCGATCCTTGCCTGAAGATCGACGATATGCGCTCGCGCCGTACGGTCCCCCGCCCGCGGCAATGCTGCCCGCAGCGTGGTCTGCAGGTCGACGAGTTCGAGCCGAGCCTGCGCGCGCGCGTCTGCCGGGCGCGGCGGCGGGGCGTTGAAGCCTGGGAACGGCGTGAAGCCGGGCGGCAGCGGCGTCACCAGCGGCGTGCTGATGAGCCGCTCCATCTGATCGACGAACGCGCGCTGCAGGTTGCGGCGATACGCATCGACACGCACCGCCCCGCCGGCGAACTCCGAGAATGCGCCGCGCCGCACGTCGCCAAAGAGATCCGCGATCGTATAGGACCCCGCTTGCGTCGCCGACTGCTCGGCGAGCCGGGAGAGCCGCGAGTCCTGGAAGAGGAGGTTCAGCACCGCGGTTTGCCGCGTCCGCACCCGCTCCACGAACCCCGTGGGTTCGATGCGCCGCAGGATCTCGGGATCGAAGAAGAACGACGGCGTAGTGAACACGTTGTCGTTCAGGAACTGCACCGCATCCACCTGCTTGGCGCGCGGCACCGGCTGATAGACGCTGCCCGACTGCCCGGCGTATTTGGTGAACTGATAGACGCCACCCACGACCACCGCGACGTGATTCATTTCCCGCGCCCACTGGCTGATGAGCTCGGTGTACATCTCGTCGAGCCGGTCATAGTTGTCGAGCCGGTCGGTGGTGGTTGCGGGAATGAGCATCGGCACGAGGCGCTTGATGTTGCGGATGCCGTAGCCGCTCGCCCTCACCGGATCATCGCCCAGCGCTTCGGTGACGATGCGCGGATCGACCGGCTCGCCGTCGCCGATCCAGCGGTCGTACGGCTGCGCGTCCTGCTGCCGCGCCAGCGAGTCGAGAATCGGGCGCTCGGCGTCGGGTGAGGGCGCCGATGCAATGCGGCGATAGCCCCAGTTGATGGCGAAGTAGTCGTAGGGGCCGATGCCCTGCATCAGACACGCGCTGTCGCCCGGCTGCGCCACGTAGTTGTAGCGCGCATAGTCCATGATCGACGGGCTCGTCCCCTTCATGCGGCAGGTGAACGCCTTGCTGCGCAGGGAGTCGACCGGATAGTAGGTGGACGCCACCATGTTGTGGCGCAGGCCGAGACTGTGACCGACTTCGTGCGTGGCGACGTAGGCCACCATCAGGCCCATCAGCGAGTCGGGGAACGGCAGCGTGCGGGCGCGGGGGTCGGCCGCGCCGGCCTGAGTCCAATACCACGCTTCCACCAAGCTCGTGATGTTGTGGTAGAACCCGATGTTCGCGTTCATGATCTCGCCCGAGCGCGGGTCGCTGAGGCGGGGACCGTAGGCGTTCTCGATCGTGGAGGGCAGCCAGCGAATCGTCGAAAGCCGTGCATCATCCAGGTCGAAGTTGGGATCGTCCGTCGGCGCGATCTTGGCCGTGATCGCGTTGCTGAACCCCGCTGCCCGGAACACCGGCTCCCACATCTCGACACCCTTGATCAACCAGGGCACCCATTTGGCGGGCGTCGCGGGATCGATGTACCAGACGATCGGCTGGATCGGATCAGAGACGGCCGCGCTCGGATCCTTGGGTTCGAGCCGATAGCGCTGAATGAAGCAGCGCTTCGGGCCGGAGACGCGGTCGTCGTCGTAGTTCTCGAACGATAGATTGAAGTAGCCCACGCGATCGTCGCAGAGCCGGGCCATCATCGGATGATCGGGCAGCAGCACCATCGAGTAGTTCATCAGCATCGTGATCGAATTCAGCGAACGGTTCGGGGGTGCCCCGGCCGGACCCGGGACCGAGTCGACCTCGAAGGTTTGCAGCGCGCTCACTTCGATGTTGCGGGGGAACGAGCGCGCGCGCTCGACCACGGAGCGGGCCGGATCCATGCGGCGCACGCGGATGCCCGACTGGCGCAGGTTCAGCTCCTGCACGTCCGTCGTGAAGAGTTTCGTCGCCTCGATGACGGCGGCGCTGTCGGGCGTATGCCACGACGCGACGTCGAAGCTCATGATGATCGGCGCGATGTTGGACAGCCGGACCGCGCGCGCGACGGGCTGGGTGCTGTCGGCGCGCATCGCGTACGAGACAATGCGCAGGAAGACCTTGCTCCCCATCCGCTCCCACACGACGATGCGGTTGCTGATTTCTTCGCCCGCGTACCGCACACCCCGCACGGTGCCGCGCTGGTCCGCCACCAATAAGAACTGGCGGCCGAACATCATTTTCGGAATTTCGTAGAAGACCTTCTCGCCGAGGCGATGCACGATGAACACGCCGGAGTCGGTCGTCGCGGCGGCCGTGATGACCTGGTTGTAGGGTTTTGGGGCGGCGGGGTCTGGTGGTTGCTGGGTGCCGGGTGGGGCCTGGGACGCCGGGGTTGGCGGTGCCTGACGGGCTGCCGCGGTGGCATGGGAGCATGCGAGAGAGCCGAGGACGCCGAGTGTCAGGAGGGTGCTCAAAGAGCGCATTGATTGTACCTTGGTGCGAGTTGGGAACGGGGAGATTAGGCCGTGTCACGCAATCCGTCTAGTAGTCTCCGTGTGTTGATTGTGGGTGTCGTCGTCGCGGCGATGGTCTACGGCGCGGCGCTGACACTCGCGCTGACCGGGAATCTCGGCTCGGCGCTGGCGATCGTCGTGTTGATCGTCGGTGCGGTGCTGCTGCCGGTCGCGCTGTTCATCGTGCGCCGCCGCATCTGGAATCCCCTGACAGCTCTCGAACGTGCCATCCAAAGCGTTTCGGAAGGCGACCTGACCACCCAGGTCCCTGTGACCCGGGACGACGAGCTGGGCACCGTCGCGACCCACTTCAATCATATGACGCGCGTGCTGCGCGACCGCGCCGAGGAGCAAGGCCGGTTCGCGGCCGCTGGCGAGCTGCTAGGCGGCGTCGCGCACGAGGTCAACAACCCGCTGATGGCGATCGCCAGCCACGCCGAGCTCCGGCTGGCGGACGGCAACCTGCCGGCGGAACAGCGCAACGAGATGCAGAGCATCTTGCGGCAGGCACAGCGCGCCGCGAAGCTGCTCCGTGGATTGCTGCGCTTCGTGCGCGCGGGAGAAAAGCGCACCGCGGCTGTGAACATGAACGACGTGGTCCGCAGCGCGATCGACCTCGTGTCCTATCGCTTCACGATCGACGAAATCACCATCGGCGGGCGGCTCGATCCAGAGCTGCCGACGGTGGTGGGCGACGCCAATCGTCTTGAACAGGTCATCGTCAACCTGCTCAGCAACGCGCTCGATGCGCTGCGCAGCGTGAAACCGCCGCGCTGCCTCAACGTCGACAGCTTCATCGACGACACGGGCAGCCGCGTCTGTGTCACCGTGACCGACAATGGTCCCGGCGTGGCTCCGGAAATCTCGCAGCGGCTGTTCCGGCCCTTCGCGAGTACGAAAGGCGTCCGCGGCACGGGGCTCGGCTTGTACATCTCGCGCCAGCTGGTGCGGGAGGCCGAAGGAGAGCTCGACCTCGTCAAGCAAGACGCGCCGGGAGCGCGCTTTCTGGTGTGGCTGCCCAGTGCTCGCCCGGCGGTTCCCGCGGCGCCGGCCGCCACGCCGCAGGCGACCCCGGCAGCCGCGGCTCCCTCGAAGAGTCTGGCCGGGGTGCGGGTGCTTCTGGTCGATGATGAGGAGCTGATTCGTCGCCCCATGGCGCGATTCCTGTCCAAGCGTGGGGCGGAGATCCGTGAGGCAGGCGATGGCCGGGCGGCGCTGGAGCTCTTGCAGACGGGGTTCGAGCCGCACGTCATCCTCGCCGATCTGCGCATGCCCCGCATGGACGGCGCGGAGTTCTACGAGCGGCTCCAGCAAGAGCGCCCTGCGCTCGCCGAGCGTCTGATATTTCTGTCGGGCGACATCACGCATCTGGCGAGCCGCGGCCTGGCGGAGGTCCCGCGCGACCGCGTGTTGGTCAAGCCGGTCGAGCTGGTCGAGTTGGAGCGGCGGATCACCGCGTTCGTCCAGGAGAAGGCGGCGTAGATGCTGGTGGTGTTCGTGCTGTTGGCGACGGTGCTGCTGCGGGCCGCCATCGTGACGACCTTTGTCTATCTGATGCTCCCGAAGAAGCGCGCGTGCCCCCACTGCGGGGCCGAACTCGCGCTGATCCAGCACTCACTGCTGCGGGTGTTAGTTCCCGCGCTCGAGCACCGCTGGTGCCTCGATTGTGGGTGGAGCGGAGTGGTGCGGCACGCTCAGTCGCGGGTTATGAGACGAGCGGCGCGTTCGTAGAAGAAATAATCCCACGCCCAGTTGATCAGCACGAAGAGTTTGTTGCGGAATCCGATCAGCTGAATGATGTGCACGACCAGCCACATCACCCACGCGATAAAGCCGCTAGCCTTTAGACCGTAGACGTGAGCTACGGCGGCGTTGCGGCCGATGGTCGCAAGTGTTCCTTGATCGCGGTACCGAAACGGCACGAGCGGTTTCCCGCGCAATAGGCTGCCGATGTTCTTCGCGACCGATTGCCCCATTTGAATCGCCACCGGCGCCACCATCGGCAGCGGCTCGCCGTCCTGCTCGCGATACGCCGCATCGCCGATGATGAAGACCTCGGGATGCCCCGGCACCTGCAGCGTCGGCTCGACCGGGATGCGGCCTTGTCGGGCCGCCGCGAGGCCGAGTGTGGCGTTGAGTGGAGACGCACGCACGCCGGCGGCCCAGATGACGGTCAGCGCCGGAATGACCTCGCCGCTCTTGAGGCGAATGCGCTGCCCATCATAGTCCGCCACGCTGGCACCGAACCGCACCTCGACATATTTGCGCCACAGTGTCTTCCCCGCGGCCTCGCGCAGCCGCTCGGGCATCGCCGCGAGCACGCGATCGGTGGCCTCGAGCAGGAGGATGCGCACGTCCTTGATGTTGAGCCGCGGATAGTCCTTGACGAGGACGAGCCGAATCAGTTCCGACAACGCACCCGCCATCTCGACGCCTGTCGGCCCGCCGCCCACGACGATGAACGTGAGCAGCGCGCGCCGCCGCTCGGCGTCCGGTTCGAGCATCGCCAGCTCGAAGCACGTCAGCACCTGATTGCGGATCGCGATCGCGTCCGGGATGTCCTTCAGGCCGAGGCCGTGGCGCTGCATCGACCCGAGCCCAAAGAAGTTCGTCTCGCCGCCGGGCGCCAGAACCAGAAAGTCGTAGCTGATTGGCCCGGCACTGGTCTCGAGGCGCTTCCGGGCGACATCGACCCGCGTTACCTCCACCATCCGGAAGTCGAAGTTCTTCTGGCCGCGCAGAATGGCGCGCGCCGGCTTCGCGATCTCCTCGGGCTCGAGGCCCGCGGTCGCGACCTGGTACAGCAGCGGTTGGAAGAGATGATAGTTGTTGCGATCGACGAGCACGACCTGCACGGGGGCGCGACGCAACGCCCGGGCGGCCCGCAGCCCGCCGAACCCCGCGCCTACGACGACGACTACTTGGTCAGCTTGCGCCACAACGCGGCCAGCGGATCGTAGTTCGCATCCACGACGCGTTCTTTCAGCGGAATAATCGCGTTATCGGTGATCGTAATCGATTCGGGACAGACTTCGGTACAGCACTTCGTGATGTTGCAGAAGCCGATCCCGCCTTCATGGCGCAGGTAATCGCGCCGATCCACATCGTCCAGCGGATGCATCTCGTAGACGGCGGCCCGCACGAGCAGCGCGGGACCCATGAACTGCTCGTGCTTCTCGTGCGTGCGCAGCACGTGGCAGACATCCTGACACAGGAAGCACTCGATGCACTTGCGAAACTCCTGCGGCCGCTCGACTTCGTACTGATACATCCGCCACGTGCCGTCGGGGGCGTCAGGCTTGCGGGGTTGAAATGCAGGAATGCGTTTGTTGACTTCGTAATTCCACGACACGTCGGTCACGAGGTCCTTGATCACCGGGAATGCCCGCATCGGCGTCACCGTGATCGTCTCGTCCGGCGCGTAGTCCGACATCCGCGTCATGCACATCAACTTCGGTTTCCCGTTGATCTCCGCCGAGCACGAGCCGCACTTCCCCGCTTTGCAGTTCCAGCGCACCGCGAGATCGGGCGCCTGCTCGGCCTGGATCGCGTGCACGGCGTCGAGCACGACCATCCCCTCGCCCGCGGCGACCTGATACTCCTTCAGCTCGCCCCGCTCCTGCGTGCCGCGAAACAGCCGCAGCTTCCGCTGCTCGGCCACGTTATTTCCCTTCCTTAATGAGGGCCAGGAGATCCGCCGGGATCGGCGGCTGCGCCTCGCGCCGCACCCCCATGCGGTTCCCTTCTTTCTTAATCACGATCAGCTCGCGCGCCTGGTTGTCGTCCGAGTCCGGATAGTCGCTGCGCGTGTGGCCGCCGCGACTCTCGGTCCGCTCGAGTGCCGCGCGCGCGGTCGCTTCGGACACGATGAGCAGCGATTGCAGGTCGATCGCGGTGTGCCAGCCCGGGTTGTACTCGCGGCTGCCGGTCACCCCCACCTGCCGTGCCCGCGCCTTGAGCTTCTCGAGCTCGGCGAGCGCCGTCTCGAGGCCAGCCTTGTCGCGGATGATCCCCGCGTTGCGCTGCATCACGGCCTGCAGCGCGGCCTGAACCGCGAACGGATTCTCGCTGGCGCGCTCGAACGGCTCCAGGGCCTCGCGCATCGTGTGCTCGACGTCGGCATCGGGAATCGCCGGCGGCGTGCCGCGCTTGCCCGCGGCGCATTGGCCGGCCCGGCGTCCAAAAACCAGCAGGTCGCTCAGCGAGTTGCCGCCGAGGCGGTTGGCGCCGTGCATGCCGCCGCCGACCTCGCCGGCGGCGTAGAGACCGGGTACCGTCGACTCCTGCGTCTCCGGGTCCACCTTGACCCCGCCCATCACGTAGTGGGTGGTCGGGCCGATCTCCATCGGGTCTCTGGTGATATCGACGTGTGCCAGCTCTTTGAACTGGTGATACATGCTCGGCAACTTCTTCTTGATGTAGTCTGGGCTCTGTTTGGAGGCGATGTCGAGGAAGACGCCGCCGTGCGGAGACCCGCGGCCCTCGGCGATTTCCTTGGTAATGGCTTTCGCGACCACGTCGCGGGTCAGCAGCTCGGGCGGCCGGCGGTTCTGCTTGCGATCGCCCTTCACCCAGGCGTCGGATTCCGCTTCGGTCTCCGCGAAATCGCCTTTGAACATGTCGGGCATGTAGCGGAACATGAACCGCTCGCCCGCCGAGTTCTTCAGGACGCCGCCTTCGCCGCGGACGCCTTCGGTGACCAGAATCCCGCGCACGCTGGGCGGCCACACCATCCCCGTAGGATGGAACTGCACGAACTCCATGTCGATCAACTCGGCGCCGGCCTCGTAGGCGAGCGCGTGGCCGTCGCCGGTGTACTCCCAGGAATTGCTCGTGATCTGCCAGGCTTTACCGATGCCGCCCGTGGCGAGCACGATGGCGCCTGTCTTGAACAGCACGAAGCGGCCAGTCTCGCGGAGGTATCCCAGGGCACCGGCGATCTTCCCGCTCACGACGAACAGCTTGACGATCGTGCACTCCATGTGCACGTCGATGCCGGAGTGCACGCCCTTGTCTTGAAGAACGCGGATCATCTCGAGCCCAGTGCGGTCGCCGACGTGCGCCAGACGGCTGTAGGTGTGGCCACCGAACGGCCGCTGGTTGATGCGTCCGTCGGGCGTGCGATCGAACAGCGCGCCCCAGGCTTCCAGCTCTTTGACTCGGTCGGGCGATTCCTGCGCGTGAATCTGCGCCATGCGCCAGTCGTTGTGCATCTTGCCGCCGCGCATGGTGTCGCGGAAATGCACGCGCCAGTTGTCTTCGGGGAACACGTTGCCGAGCGCCGCGGCCGCGCCGCCTTCGGCCATGACGGTGTGGGCTTTGCCAAGCAGCGACTTGCAGACGAGCGCGACCTTCGCTTTCTGCGCGCTCGCCTCGATGGCGGCACGGAGCCCGGCGCCACCGGCGCCAATCACGACGACGTCGTAGGTGTGACTCCGCAGGTCGGCGGCCGTCACTAGAACAGCCGCACGTCGTGGATGACGCCCATCGCGCACAGCCGGATGTAGACGTCAGTCAGTGCGACGGAGAAGAGCGAGCACCAGGCGAACAGCATGTGATGGCGGTTGAGGACGCTGACGCCCCGCCACGCCTCGAACCGTGCCTTCCCGCCCCGGACGCAGGAGAAGCAGTCGATGTTCCCGCCGATCAGGTGCCGCAGCGAGTGGCAGCCAAACGTGTAGCACGCGAGGAGAATCACGTTGCAGGCCATCACGAGCGTGCCGATGCCGGCCCCGAACTGGCGCGGGCCCGCGGCCATCGCGCCGTCGGGCAGCACGCCGTTCACCGGCCAGCGTGTGGCGAGCAAGACGTCGTAGGAGAGAATGAAGATGAAGACCACCGCCGCGTACATGGCATAGCGGTGCAGGTTCTGAAGAATGAACGGAAACGTGGTCTCACCCTTGTAGCCGTGGCGCGGCTCGCCGACGGCGCAGGCCACGGGGTCGAGGAAGAAGGCCCGGTAGTAAGCCTTGCGATAGTAGTAGCAGGTGCCGCGAAAGGCGCCGGGAAACACCAGGATCAGGAATGCGGGAGAGAGCGGCCACCACGTCGTCTGGATCAGGGGCGAGTAGAACGGCGAGAGATACGGTCCCCATTCGTAGAAGCGGTTGACCCAGGCAGCCCAGGTTGCGTAGACGCCGAAACTGCCGAGGACCAGAGCTGTGAGGGCGGGCGCGATCCACCAGCCGTCGCGACGGAGCGTGGCGCCGAAGCTGCGTTCTTGCAGGTCGCGAACAGATGTCGTCATAGCGTCACCGCAGCCATCGTCTGTTTCACCGCTTCCGCCGATTTCTTGAGCGCGCTCTTCTCATCCGCGGTCAGCTGCACTTCAACGATCTTCTCGAGCCCGTTCCGGCCCAGCTTGCACGGCACTCCGCAGTACATCCCGGACAGCCCGTACTCACCCTGGAGCCAGGCCGCGCAGGGCAGCAGTCGCTTCTGGTCGAGCACGATCGATTCCACCATCTGCGCGGTCGCCGCGGACGGCGCGTAGTACGCCGAGCCAGTCTTCAAGAAAGCAACGATCTCCGCGCCACCGTTCCGGGTGCGGTCGACGATCTTGTCGAGCTTGGCCTTATCGAGGAGCTGCGTGACCGGGATGCCGGAGACAGTCGTGTAGGAGATGAGGGGGACCATCGTGTCGCCGTGGCCGCCCAGCACCATCGCCTGGATGTCCCGAACGGAAACATCCAGTGCCTCGGCGAGAAATGCCCGGTACCGCGCCGTGTCGAGTACTCCCGCCATGCCGATCACGCGCTCGCGCGGGAAGCCGGTGACCTGTTTCGTGACCCAGCACATGACGTCCAGGGGATTCGAGACGACCACGACGATGGCAGTGGGACAATGCTGTTTGATCTGCTGCGAGACCTGCTTGACGATGTCCGCGTTGGTGCGGACGAGGTCGTCGCGGCTCATCCCCGGCTTGCGGGCAATGCCCGCGGTAACGACGACCAGCTCAGAGCCGGCGGCGGGACCGTAGTCATTCGCGCCGACGATGCGAGTATCGAAGCCCTCGATGGGTGCGGACTCGTACTGATCGAGGCCCTTCCCCTGTGGCACGCCTTCGATGACGTCCACGAGGGCGATGGTGCGGGCGAGCTCTTTTTCGGCGAGGCGTTGTGCGGTGCTGGCGCCGACATTCCCGGCGCCGACGACGGTAATTTTGTTGAGCATGGTGCGGGGAAGTTAATGAGCGCTTTCATCCTCCTCTAGTGTGCATTTCTCTGTGCGGATCAGCCCGCAGACCCTCGACCTGAAACAACGGAGCGCGATTCGCGAGCCCCAGCCGCTCTTCGGCGCCACGATCGGCGCGGCCGCGCCACGTCGACGCAATGAGATCGGCCAGCTCCGCGTCGCTGGCGCCGTTCCGCAATGGCTCACGCAGATCGGTGCCCCGCTCCGCATAGAGACAGAGGAACCAGGTGCCAGCGGCCGTCAGCCGACTGCGGTCGCATGTACGGCAGAAGGGTGCGGTGGTCGACGCCACGATGCCGAACGTCGTGCCGTTTGGAAGACGGAAGCGCTCCGCCGGCGCGCTGAGATCCGCTGTCGTGACCGGAGTGATCGCTCCGTACCGCGCCGTCAGCACCTCCAGAATCTCGCGTTGCGACACGACTTGCTCCGCCGACCACTGCGTGGCGCCACCGACGTCCATGTACTCGATGAAGCGGACCTCAGCCCCGTGTACGCGTGCGAACTCGATCAAGTCCACGAGCTCGTCGTCGTTGACGCCCCGCATCACCACGCTGTTGAGCTTCAGGGGGAAGCCAACTGCTCCGGCTGCAGCAATGCCCGCGAGCATGTCGGCGTGCCGATCCGAGCGCGCCAGCTCACGCATCCGGTCCGGCCGTAACGTGTCGAGGCTGACCGTGACCCGGCCTAGCCCAGCCTGTTTCAGCGCGTTCGCGTGTTTCGCGAGCAGCAGTCCGTTGGTGGTCAGGGCGAGATCGCGGATGGCCGGATTCTTGGCGAGCATGGCAGTGAGGGCGGGGAGATCGTGCCGCAGCAATGGCTCGCCTCCCGTCAGCCGCACCTTATCGACGCCCAATGAAGTGAAAATGCCCACGAGGCGAGCGATCTCTTCAAACGTCAGGATCGACCGTCTTGGGAGCCAGACGTAGTCCTGCTCGGGCATGCAGTAGCGGCACCGGAGATTGCACCGATCGGTCACGGAAACCCGCAGGCTCCGGAGTGGTCGGCTGAGGCTGTCAACGATCACGAAGACCTCCGGCAACCTGCTTCCCTGATGGATCCACCCAGGTCGCCGTGCCGTCCGCGTGGAGCTCCTTCTTCCAGATCGGCAAGCGCTTCTTCACCGCTTCGATGACGTAGCGGCATGCGGCGAACGCGGCGTCGCGATGGGACGCGGCGGCCACGATCGCAATGCTCGCCTCCCCCGCGGGAATCAGTCCGAGCCGATGGCGCAGCGTCACGCGGGCGTCTGGCCACCGCTCCAGCGCCTCGGCCAACATCCGTGTGATCTCGGCGAGCCCCATCTCGTCGTACGCGGAGTACTCGATCGCCGTGACGTCATCGTCACAGCGGACGGTGCCCAGAAAGACACATGTGCCGCCGCGCTCTGCGCCCTGGACCTCAGCGAGCAGCGATTCGACGGAAATTGCGGAGCGCGTGAGGTGCGTCATCATCCGCCAGAAAGTGGAGGCAACAGCGCCACTTCATCGCCATCGTTCACCCGCGCGTCGAGCTTCACCTGCCGCAGATTCAGCGCCGCGAGCGGCCGGGTGGGCAAGCTCCGTGCGCCGGGAACGGTTTCGCGGACCCGCTCGAGCACGTCTCGCACTGTCGGCGAGTTGCCTGAGACCAGTACGTCTGCCGACTCGCAGCCGGCCAGCTCGGCATATCGCGCGAAGAACCGCACCGACACCTTGGCCATGGTCGATTATAGTCCCGACGCCAGGCCCTGCCAGATCTTGGCCTGTTTGGGAGTCGGATTCGCCGCGCGCGTGAGTGTGACGGTCGACGTCGTGTGCTCCTGCACCGTCGTGCTGAGCGTGAGCGTCTTTCCCTCGCGCTGGACCGTAATGGTCAGGGGCTGTCCCGTCTTGCTGCGATAACGCGTCCGAAACGCCGCGCCCCAATCCTGGTCCGACGTCACCGCGACGCCGCCGATGTTGGTCACCACGTCGCCCGGCTGGACACCGGCAGCGTCGGCCGAGCTTCCCGGCGTGACCGCCTGCACCGCCATGCCGCCGCTGGGGGTCGGAGTCGTCGAGACGCCGACAAACGGGCTGCTGACGACGTCGCGATGAAAGACCAAACCGGCCTTCGCGAACACCGTTTCGTACGGGAGCGAATCGCGGCCGTCGATGTAGCGGCGATAGAATGCATCGACGCCCGGCATGCCGGCGGTCCGGAGCTCGTTCAATAGATCGGCGGTGCGAAACCCCTTGCTCTGGCGGTAGTAGCGCGTGTACAGCGCCCGCATCACCTCGTCGAGATTTTGCCCGTTGTCCCTCGCATCCCGAATCGATATCTCGAGCAGAAATCCGAGCAGCGAGCCTTTGGGATAGTAGAGCTGCGAACTGTTGACGTAGACCTCATGGATCCACGTTGCCTCGCTGCCGTCCTCGACGCTCCACGGCTCGGCGGCTTCATCCACCTGTTTGATGTTGCTGACCGCGTTCTCCAGAAACTGATCCGGGCTCCACAGCCCTGAACGCAGATTCGTAACGTCAGCGTAATAATCCGTCACGCCTTCCGACCACCAGAGCAGCGGCGTGTACTGCTCGGCGTGATAGTCATACGGCCACATCTCGGCGGGCCGGATCCGTTTCACATTCCACAGATGGAAGAATTCATGGGACAACAGCGGATACATGAAGTCGCCGAGGGTGCCTGCCGGATCGGCGAACGCGGGCGCGGGCATGATGTCGTACTGTGAGGAGCTGTGCTCGAGGCCGCCACCGAAGTTGATCGGCCCGTGGATGACGTTGAAGAAGACGGTGTACACGTCGTACGGCGCGTCACCCATGATCCGGTTTTGCACCGGCGCCATCTTGGCGATGCCGTTGCGGACATTGCGCGCCACCGCCGGCGTGTAATCCGCCGCGGGCCATACGGCGATGCGAATCCATTTCCCGTCCGCCTGCAGCGAATCGAGGCTGTAGCGCCCGAGGAACGTCATCGCATCCGCCAGCTCGTGGTAGTCGCCGGCGCGATACACGCCGTTGGTAGGCCCCTTCAACGCGGTCGTCACTTGCCATCCGGCGGGCAGTCGGAAGCGCACTTCAGCCGGACGCGACCACTGCCCTTCCTCGAACATGAACAGATTGGTGCCGAGGAATTGCGCGAAGTCCTGCGCGGCGCGCGCGATGGAGAGATCGATCGTGTCGGACGAATAGTCGAACTCGACGGTGACGCGATCGGCCCGGCCCGTCGCGACGCGCCACGTGTCCTTGTCGGCGCGGTCCCAATAGAGCGACTGCCCGTTCGAGGTCTTCGCGCTGAAGCCGTGGACGTAGCGCGCGTAGTTCTGGATTTCGTAATTCCCCGGACTCCACGCCGGAAGTGAGACGAAGAGCGTCTCCTTGCCGCCGGTGGGAAACTCGGCGGAGACGTGGAACGCGCCGCGAGCAATCGAGACTTCGTAGCGAACCGACTGCGCGCGAACGGCGAGCGGCGCCGCGACGAGCAGCGTAAGTGCGAGGCAGTGCGTGAAGCGGCGCATCATTACTCCAGTCAAGAAGTTGAGAGATACCTAAAAACTAGCGGCCCCGGCAGCAGCGCCGGGGCCGAGTCTTAAGTCGTCGTCGCGTAGCGGCTTACGAGGAAACGCGCGCGCTCGCGTCGGCGACCATCGCGCGCAACTCCTTGCTGGGCTTGAAGACAGGCACCGGGCGCGCGGCCACTTCGACTGGATCACCAGTCCGTGGGTTACGCGCCATGCGCGTCTTCCGCTGACGGATCTTGAACGTCCCAAACCCCCGTATCTCAATGTTATGCTGCTCAGCCAGCGCGGCTTTTACGGCGTCGAGGAAGGAGTCTACGACCCGCGCACAGTCCTTTTTTGAAATGAGGGGACCGGCGGTGCGAGCAATTTGCGCGGTGACCTTTTCGACCAGATCGGCCTTCGTCATTGGTCCCCCCCCGAACATCTGCCGGGTCAAAGTCGGGGGCTATCATACGGGCTTACTTATTTAGTGTCAAGAGCTTGTAGGAATTGTTGAAAGTGTCCTTGGGCGTCATGAGGGCCCGGCGAGGCCTCGGGATGATACTGGACGGCAAAAATCGGGTACTCGCGATGCTTGATCCCTTCGACGGTCCCGTCGTTGAGGTTAAGGTGTGTGACCTCAAGCGACTTCGCGCCGGGAACACCGCTCGGCTCTCCCCGCACTGCGAATCCATGATTCTGCGACGTGATAAGTACTTGTCCCGTCGCAAGATCCCGGACCGGATGGTTTCCGCCGCGGTGACCGTACGGGAGCTTCACCGTCTCCCCCCCCATCGCCAGACCGAGCAACTGATGGCCGAGACAGATGCCGAAGATCGGCAGCTTCCCGTTCGCGAGCGTGCGAATTGTATCGATCGCGTAACCCACGGCGGCGGGATCGCCGGGGCCGTTCGACAGAAAGACGCCGTCGGGTTTGAGCGCGCGTGTCTCGGCGGCGGTCGTCGCCGCAGGCACCACCGTGACGCGGCAGCCGTGCTGCACGAACAGCCGCAGGATGTTGCGCTTCATCCCGAAGTCGAACGCGACGACGTGCTGTTTGGCGCTCTTCGGTCCCTCGCTATAGGCGCTGGGAATCGTCGCGGCGCTCGCGAGGTCGAGTCCGCTCATCGACGGCGATGCCGCGAGCGCGGTGCTGATCTCGTCGCTGGGTTTCTCGCCAAGCGCCAATACACCGCGCATCGCGCCCTTGGAGCGAATGTGTCGCGTGAGCTGCCGCGTATCGACGTCGGAGACGAGCGGGACCTTCGCGCCCGAGAGCCAGTCGATCAGGGTGCCGGTCGAGCGCCAATTCGAGGGCGTCGCCGAGAGCTCGCGCACCACGACACCCGCGACGCGCGGCCGATCCGATTCGATGTCTTCGCGATTGATGCCGTAATTGCCGATCATCGGTGCCGTCATCACGACGATCTGGCCGAGGTAGGAGGGGTCGGTGAACACCTCCTGGTACCCGCTCAGATTCGTGGTGAAAACAACTTCCGCGTAGGCCGGTTCAAACGGGAGAGGCGCAGTTCCGGGGAACCAGGCGCCGTCCTCCAGGAGGACGTAGGCGGGTGCTGGACTAGGGCCGGCGATTGCTCGGAGGCTGCGGAGGCGGGGCGGCGGGCGGCGCCGTCGGCTGCGGTGCGATCGGGAGCGGCGTGGGAGCGACCGGCGTGGGTGCCTGTCCCTGACCCTCGAGCAGCGGGCGAACCTGGGTGCTTC
>JACXTT010003890.1_pt1 | contig 22566 bp, 20 predicted proteins | sample 9270951 | NCBI WGS metagenome assembly JACXTT01 (sample SAMN15532306, study PRJNA645909) | rock metagenome | isolation source: weathered quartz diorite | place: Puerto Rico | collected 2017-06-21
TGCCGGCGTTTCAATAAGATGCTCTGGCGCGGCGGCATTGCCGCCATCTATCTACAATTGTGAGTGCGTTTAATTGCGAAGTTGCGGTTATCGTCCTTTCCACTGCGGTTTACGTTTCTCCGAGAAGGCGCGTGGACCCTCAAGCGCATCTTCACTTTTGTAGACATGATCGAAGAGGTGTCGCGCTGCTTCGAGGCCGGCGAGCCGTCCCATGTCCGTCGCTAGGTACACCATCTCTTTGGCGGCGGCGACTGTGAGTGGCGCATTGTTGGCGATCGTTTCCGCTATCGCTATGGCCTTGGGCATTAGTTGTTCAGGGGGGACAACATGGTTAACGAAGCCGATCTCATACGCCCTCTGGGCGGAGATTGGGTCGCCGGTCAGAAGGGTTTCCAGAAGGATTTTTTGTGGAATCATGTGTGTAAGCGGCACGGCCCACGGCATGCCGCGGCCCACTTTTGCTTCGCTGATAGCGAACCGCGCCGTTTCAGAGGCGATGATCAAGTCACACATTTGCGCCAGCGCCCAGCCGCCCGCATACGCGCCTCCGTTGACCGCCGCAATCACCGGCTTGGTGGCGCGGACGTTCACGTTGAGAATGGGAAGAAAACTGCGGGGGAGGGCCCCAAGCTTGGTCTGCGCCATTTCTTTCAGGTCTGCCCCGGCGCAGAAAGCCGTGCCGGCGCCGGTAAGGATTGCTACTCGCGCATCCTTATCATGTTCGAAGCGTTCCCATGCTGTCCGTAATCCTTCGCGCACCCCGTGATTGATGGCGTTGCGCGACTCAGGGCGATTGATGGTTACGAGTGCAACTTGACCACGGTTTTCGTAGAGAATTTCTTCCGCCATTGGCGCTTTCTCCCGGTTGTCTATTATTTCAATGCTTTGAGTTGCGACCGGCCGATTTTTCCAGGGCGATATTGACCACAGTCAGTAGCTCTTGGGGAGTAAAAGGTTTTGCCAGGATATTGTCCGCCCCGAAGAGCTTCGCTTCCGAGAGCGGCGGTTCCAGACGGCTCTGTCTGCCCCCGCCGGAGATCGCAATAATCTTGACGCCGGGGAACTGTCGTCGCAGCTCACGGATCGTTTCTATGCCCTCTTTATGCGGCATGAAGATATCCGTGATGACCAGATCGATAGGAGTTGACTGCAACTGAGCGAGTCCCTCTTCTCCGTCCGCTGCTTCGGTGACTTGGTGGCCTTCTTCTTCCAGGACCTGTCGAACTAAAGTCCGTACCGACGCTTCGTCGTCGATCACTAGAATATGTGTCATAATAATCGGACTTCCTTATCTGCGTACAAAGCGCGATGGAGCACGCTTCCGAGTTCTTCCTTCGAGAATGGTTTTTTCAGATAGCCAACTAACCCTAACGCTTGAATCCGTTCTTCCGTTAATGTTGAACTAAATCCCGAACAGAGAATGACAGGCAAGTGCGGCCGCATCAAGCGGAGTTCCCGCGTGAGCTGCTCCCCTGTGAGTCCTGGCATAGTCTGATCCGCCACAACGACATCAAAACGCTCCGGCGCTTGTCGGAAGAGTGTGGCCGCCTCCAGTCCGCTGGCAGCGGTCACGACTTCATACCCCAGCTCCTCTAGCATTTGTTGCATGACGAGCGTGACGGTTGTTTCATCATCAACGCATAATATGCAACCACTGCCTAGCAGCGTTGGTGCAGCTGGAGGCTCGTTCGCTGCTGCGGCTTCGGTGGCGCATGGTAGATAGACATTAAAGGTAGTCCCGCTGCCAGGAGCACTCTCAACGGTGATTGCGCCGCCGTAGCTAGTGACGATTCCATGGACAACAGAGAGCCCGAGTCCCGTGCCCTCGCCGATCGGCTTCGTCGTGAAAAATGGATCGAAAATGCGCGCCATAACTTCCGCTGTCATCCCGCACCCCGTGTCTCGCACTGTGAGTTGGCTGTACGCCCCTGGGGTAAGAGGCGGACGAGCGCGAGCAAACTGTTCTTCAACGTCAACATTTTGTAGACTGATTTCCAACACCCCGGCTTGGTCTCCCATGGCCTGTAGAGCATTAACACTGAGATTCATGACGACTTGATGAATCTGCGTGGGGTCGGCCAGCACAATACTGCCCGCGATCTCTAGAGAGGTGCGAATCTCAACCGTTTTTGGCAAGATTGCTCGTAGCAACCGCACGCTTTCTTCCACCTCACGTTCGAGGACCACCGGTTGGCGCGATTGCGTGCTGGGGCGGCTAAAGGTCAGTAATTGCTGAACGAGTTCTTTGGCCCGATGGCCAGCGTTCAGCACCTCTTCAAGGTTGCTTCGCGCCAGAGTTCCATCTGGAACGCTTTTTTTGAGCAACTCGCTAAAGCCGATGATCGGCGTGAGCAGGTTGTTAAAATCATGGGCAATGCCGCCAGCGAGAGCACCTACGGCCTGTATTTTTTGCATTTGCGCCAGTTGCATTTGTAATTGTTGAGTTTCTTCCTCGAATTGAACCCGCTCTGCAATATCGCGAAAAAAACCGTGCGTCGCGACGAGTCGGCCATTTTGACGCCGTCCACTCACCGTGCCTTCTACAGGAATGGTCCTGCCGTCTTTCGCGACAAAAGCGATCCGAACCTGTGAGAATTCTTGTCCCGCTATGACTCTGGCAAACAAACTTTGGCACTGTGCCTGAAAGTCAGGATGCACGATGTCGAAGAGCGTCAATAAGGGCACTTCTTCTGTTGTATACCCCAATGTGTTCAGCCACGCACTGTTAACGAGCAGAAAATGCCCGTCGGGGCTGACGCTTTGCACCAGGTCATGCGTGCTTTCGACCAGACTGCGGTAGCGCTCCTCGCTCTCCTGCAAAGCTTCCTCTGCGCGCTTACGGTCGGTGACGTCACGAGAATTGATAATCATTCCTCTGAGGGTAGAATTCTCGGGGAGATTCTTCCCTATACTTTCCAATACGCGCCAGGAGCCATTTTGGTGACGAAAGCGATACGTAGGAGGGTCGAGCCCCTCTGTGCGATCGACTTTGGTGAGGGAGAAAATGTGGAGCACCCTCGGCAAATCATCTGGGTGAATAAAGTTGAAGGCGTTCTTTTTGATCAGGTCCTCGGACGTATAATTCAGCACTCGTTGGTGAGAAGGGCTGACGTATAGAATTGTTCCGTCATTGGCGAGAATGGAGATAAGATCTGAAGCATCTTCGATTAAGGAGCGGAATAGCTCCTCACTGCGTTGTAAGGTGTCTTCTGCACGGCGACGTTCCTCCATCTCGGCTTCCAGCTGTTGATTGGCAGTACGTAATTGTTCAGTGCGTTGCTGGACTCGTCGTTCGAGTTCCTCTTCTAGATGCTTGCGTTCAGTGATATCACGAAAAATCACTTGCACTCCAAACGGGACCCCCGCCGGGTTACGCATAAATTGGGCTTGTACTTCCGCTAACATTATTGTCCCGTCTTTCCGTAACAATTCCAATTCGAAGAGCGAAGGAAGTTGCTCGCCGGCTAATACGCGGTGGATGCGCTCCTGCGCCAGCGCAGCCGCCTCCGCAGTAGTAAATTCATCTTGACTGTGTCCAATCATTTCTTCTCGCGACCATCCAAGTATAAGCTCAGCCCCGCCGTTTATTTCTGTTACAACGCCGTCGAGGGTGAGGGTGGCGATCCCATCGTTGGTGTTTTCGAAGATCTGTTGGTAGCGTACTTCACTTGCTTGCAAAGCGGCTTGGGTTTCTTTTTGCTCTGTGATGTCTCGCACTGAACCCGCTATGCGGATTGGCCGCCCTTCCTGATTCCAAATGGCTTGCCCACGTGCATGGAACCAGCGAGGGTCGCCATTTTTGTTGAACATGCGAAATTCTTCCTCGCAGTGTGCGCCATCCTTGAGATGGCGCATGAGGGCGTTTCGTACTCGACCGCGGTCTTCTGGATGCAGGTGCGTCGCCCAAGCCTGAAAAGTCTGTGAGAGTTCGTGCTCTTGATAGCCAAGCAATTGGCTGAAGCGTGGTGAAAAATAAATGTTTCGCGGAACGTACTCGTGGGTATCTGGAACGAAATCCGCTGCCCAGATGCCTTCTCCCGTGCCTTGAACTGCCAAATCAAAGCGGACGAAGCTCTCCTGCAAGGCTTGCAGCGTAACTCGATGTCTCGCACTTTCTTCTTGGAGAGAAATGTTAGTTTTGGCTAAAGTCGTAGCTTGTTGTGTTACCTGCTCGATTAAGTCGAGATTGGTGAACCGTAACTTCAACGCTTCGACCGTTGCAGCACGCGTCTGCCGTACGGCTAACATCAGGCCACAGAAAAAAAGTACGATCATTACACCCATCGGCACGCCCAGATCATTACCTTGATAGAAAAAGCGTGTGGCGAGTGGACCGAGTACGGGCAAGAGAAACCCGAATGGTGCATATGGAGCGGAAGCCATAATGGTAATGGCCCCGGCGCTCATCCCTCCTAGGACGAAGGCCAAAAACACCTGGTCAGGTAACTCAGGTGGGAAGCTGACCACGCTTACAGAGCCCCATACGATACCCGTGCTGATGATGCCAAGGATAAAGAACCTCCGCCAGCGCGGCGCTTGTTCGACCGTTGGGTCAGCGTGCTTATAAGCGCCTATGAGAAATAGACGTATAACAGTGACAACGAAGAGGGTCCCGAGCCATGCGTACAAAACAACTGGATGGGGGACTTCGGTGTGGAGAACACCGACAAGGATGCTTGCATTGATAAGCGTCGCCAGAAATCCCACCGGCGCTTGGGCGTGAAGGAGGCGGGTGATCTCTGCTTCAACATGCTTGTGTGTTGCGGGATTATCGCGCCACTGAGACAGAGGAGGAGCCTCGACAGGAAAAATAGGGGAGACAGCATCATGCTGGAGAGTCATGCGATCCATTGCATGGGGAATCTTAGCAGGGTCAAAGAAACATTGCACACAATCGTCAACCAGGCGGCGTTCTACTTTCCATGATTGGTAGGGCTTTCCGACCCCGCGGCAGGTATGCTATCGAATGAGGCACGTTTTCAGTTCGTAAGTTAGAATCCCCAAAGAAGGAGGAACAACCATTGGCAAATTGGACCGAAACGACGGCCAATATCGCCGGGACAACTCTAGCGCTTGTTAGGGGCGGTTCGGGCAAACCGTTACTCATGTTGCACGAAGAGCTTGGTTTCCCGGGCTGGATGACCTGGAATGAAGAACTCGCGAAAGATCGAGAGTTTATTATTCCGTTGCAACCTGGATTCGGCAAAACGCCGAAAGTGGATTGGATCCGAAGTTATCGCGACTTGGGCGGTTTCTACTCCCAAGTTGTCCGCGAAATGAAACTGGACCCTGTTGATGTTATTGCGTTTTCCGCTGGCGGGTTTGCCGCTGCGGAAATGGCGGCCTCTGATCCCAAAATCTTCAATCGCATGGTGCTCGTCGCTCCCATGGGACTCAAGCCAGCCGAAGGAGAGATCACGGATATTTTCCCGTTAACCATTCGTTCATATATCCGTAGAACTGTTTCGGACCCTGCGACGCCAGAGTTTGGGAAGATCTTTGGCGGGGAAATGAGTCCTGACCAATTCGAAGCATTCGAAGACGCACGAGCGGAATCGGCTCGTATTGGCTGGGAGCCGTACATGCACAACCCGAGCCTGCCATTTCTGCTGCCCACGGCGAAGAATGTTCCAACGTTGCTTGTCTGGGGTGACAAAGACGCCATCGTTCCGAAAGGGTGCATTGATGCGTACAAGAAAGCGCTTCCCCAGGCGCAGGTTGCTGTGATCAACAACGTCGGTCATCGTTCGGAGATTGAGAACTCTGCTGAGTTTATTCGCATAGTGAAGGCGTTTCTCGCCGCGTGAACGTGTGAAGGTCAATTTTGTTTGATTCCCCTCACCCTGTCCCTCTCCCCTCATAGGAGAGGGACGCAGCCGCAAGAGCGGATGGGGGTGAGGGACGTCGAATCGAACTTGTCTCAATTGCTCTCTTCTTTCACATTCCACACAGGGAGACCTTTCACTATGAAAATTGGCTATTTTACCGAGCGCCCCTATCGCTGGGTGCCGGAAGACGAGGTGTTCAAGAATCACGCGTTCTTCGCCGTCTCGAATAAGTTTTTCGATCGAGAAAAGGCGGCGGACGACTACAACTACTATCTCGATGAGGCGTGCTACGCCGAAGAACTTGGCTTTGATGTCGTGGCGTTGAACGAACATCACGGCAATCCTTTCTGTATGGGCGGCGTGATGAACGTGGAAGCGTCAATCCTGGCGCGTATCACCAGGAAGGTGAAGATCGTCCTGATCGGCAATCCCTTGCCGGTCCTCAAGCATCCGCTACGCATGGCGGAAGAATTGGCGGAGATCGATTTGATCTCACGCGGCCGCTTAGTGACAGGGTGGGTGCGCGGCGCTGGGAGCGAACAGTTTTTCAACAATGCCAACCCTGCTTATAACCGTGAATACTTCAACGAAGCGCACGACTTTATCGTTAAAGCGTGGACGAAGCCCGGTCCCTGGCGGTATGAAGGGAAACACTTTCACTATCGTCATGTGAATCCTTGGGCGCTGCCGTACCAGAAACCGCATCCGCCGATTTGGATTCCCGGCGTGCTCAGCCCGGAAACGGTGAAATGGTGCGCCGAGCATCGATATCCCTATATTGGCTTAGGTACAGCGATTGGTCCCTCCTGCGACCTTTGGGATCTCTACGCTGATGAGGCTGCGAAGCAAGGCTATCAGGCCGGACCGGAAAATTTTGGCTACCTGATTCCTACCTTTGTGGCGGAAACAGAGGAAAAAGCGCAGGAGCTTGGGAAAGGCTTTGTGTATGGGGGCGGGCAGAATGCGTTCTCTCGACCTGAGTTCACGCTTCCTCCTGGATACAACTCTAAAGGCGCGGTGAAGATGCTCGCACGTCAGCCTGGCGGCAGCTGGCTTGGCGTGAGCCCCGATAAACTACGACAGGCGCAAACAGACGAAGAGGACCAAGTCATCGATTATAATGAAGTACGGCGCAAGCTGGCGGGCAGCTTCCAGAAAGCGCAGCGCAACTATCAAGTGATCTGTGGTACGCCGAAGACCGTGTTGCCGAAGATCAAGCTTATGTTGCAAGTCCTGCGTCCCGGCATCTTCATTTTCTTCAACGTACAAGGTCCTGTCAGCAATCAGGACCGCATGACGAGCATGCGATTGCTGGCCAACGAAATCACTCCCGCGGTTCGTGAGTATGCAGCAGAACTGGACCTACCTGATCCCTACGAACGTGAACCCGGCATCATCAAGGCGTATGCTGGAGCCCACCGGCTTCCGGTCGTAGATCGCACACCGATTAAGTCCATGGACCTGAAGTTCGATTAACAATGTAGAGACATCCTACGAGGGTGTCTCTGTTTTCTCTTCTGAGTTGTCCATAGAACGAGCGCTAAGCAAATGGACAGAAACGGGAAGAACCTTTCGGTCGTCATTCCCGCGCAAGCGGGAATCCAGGCTTTCCCTGCTAGATTCCGGGTCTCGCTCCTCTCGCCCGGAATGACGGGCTGCCGCACGAGTTGGCTAGGAAACGAGGATTTTGTTTCTGAGCAGGGATTTTACGCCGAGTCACTTTTGTGAAAGCGGGGGGGAAGCTATATGCCGCATCGCTTTGCAATCATCGGCGCTGGGATGGCTGGCGCATCTGTTGCTTATTGGTTGTCCCAGCATGAATCTGTACTCATGCTCGAACGTGAGTCGCAACCGGCGTATCACACGACCGGACGATCGGCGGCGATGTTCATCGAGACTTATGGACCGCCACTCGTACGAGCGCTCACGGTTGGCAGCCGTCCATTCTATGAGACGCCGCCGTCGGGCTTTACTGAATCTCCGCTTCTTCTCCCACGCGGTGTGTTGATGATCGCAACAGAAGCACAACGTGCGTTGCTCGAAGAAGCGTACGAAATTGCACGCGCCGTGGGATCAAAGGTGGAACGCTTATCTCCTATGGAAGCGCGTGAGCGTGTCCCGGTGCTGCGTTCGGAGCGACTGATCGGGGCCACTTATGAAGCCGATCCGACTGATATCGACGTCCACGCTCTGCTGCAAGGCTTCTTGAAGGGGATACGTCAGAACGGCGGACAAATTCTCACTTCGGCGGAAGTCACTGCGCTCACGCGGCAAACTCACGGCTGGCGTCTTGAAACCTCACAAGGTGTGTTCGAGGCTGAGGTTGTGGTTAACGCTGCCGGCGCGTGGTGCGATGAAGTCGCGAAGCTTGGCGGTGTTCCTCCGATCGGACTTGTCCCTAAACGTCGGAGCGCGTTCATCTTCGCGCCGCCTGAAGGAGTTGACAAAGTCTCCTCCTGGCCGGTGGTGAGCGGCGTTGATGAATCCTTCTATTTCAAACCGGAAGCCGGTATGTTGCTCGGCTCGCCTGCGAATGTTGATCCGATGCCGCCCCACGACGTGCGCCCGGAAGAGATTGATATTGCGACAGGGATTGCACGCATCGAAGAAGCGACGACGCTGACGATTCGGCGACCGACTCGGACGTGGGCTGGTTTGCGGTCCTTTGTCGCCGATGGCGAGTTGGTTGGCGGTTTTGATGACGCCGCGCCGGGATTTTTCTGGCTGGCCGGGCAGGGGGGCTATGGTATCCAGACGGCGGCGGCAATGGGACAGACCTGCAGCGCTATCTTGCTCGGCCAGCCGCTGCCTGAGCGGTTCGTCAGGCTCGGAATCTCGCCTGAGCGGTTGTCGCCCCAGCGCTTGCGCAGTCGGTAGCGGCTTGGCGCAGGAGTTGCGGAACCGCCTTTCCTTTACTCGGCGTTTCTGCGATAAGCAAAGAAATCTCAATGGAGGGCACCCATGACGCAGCGAAAAAATAAAGAATTCGAATTGCGCGGCGTAAACCATTTGGCGCTGGTGTGTAAGGACATGGCGCGCACGGTGGATTTCTACACGAACACCCTCGGAATGCCGATGACAAAAACGATTGAGCTGCCGAACGGCATGGGGCAGCACTTCTTTTTTGACATTGGCAACGGTGACGGGTTGGCGTTCTTCTGGTTTCCGGTTGCGCCTGAAGCTGCCCCAGGCATCGCCTCGCCCAGCAAGAACGTTGGGCAAGGCTCTATTGTGACCGCACATGGGTCGATGAACCATGTGGCCTTTGACGTTCCAGCGGAAAGAATTGAAGAGTATCGCGACAAATTGCGTGCAAAAGGCGTGGAAGTGACCGAAGTCATTAACCATGATGACTCGCCTCAACAGGTGAGTCGAGTGGTCAATGAAAACACTTTTGTCCGGTCCATTTATTTTTTCGATCCGGATGGAATCCTCCTCGAGTTCGCCAGCTGGACCCGCGAATTTGGCGAGGGCGATATCCGACACCAGCCCGCAACGGCAGCAGATAAAGAGGGTTACTTGGCGAGACAGCAAGAGGCACGAGGAAAATAGTCTCGCTGTGTTAAAGAAGGCCCGACGTCCCATGCATGATGGGACGTCGCAGGGCAGCCTGCCGTTAATTTATTGGACAGTCCTTCGGCAGGAACGGGATGGTGACGTCAACACACCCAGGCTCGCCTGGATCTACGTGACGGCTGTCACGTCCATCATTGGCAAAGGCAATGTAGGGAAACGTTTCTTGATACGCCCTATCATTGGTATTCGTTCCATCCCCAATTCGATTGTTCGGGAAGCCGTCGAAGGGAGGACCCGCAAGAATTCCCGCGACCGCTCGGGCGGCAATATCTACCACGTCGTCGGACACGCGGCGTCCATTCGGGAATCCGCCGAAGTCGCCCGCAAGGACGCCTAACCGTTTCCGATCAGCCTTAGCCGTGGCGGGGATGCCGGTATTGAGCCGTAAAAGATCAGCCACTGGTCCTGCTTGCGCGGCGCTACAACCGGGACAAATTGGGGCTTTATAAACGACAAGCGGGAGCAAGTCGGTGCGCGGCGGGGTAGGGATGCCGACGGCTCCTCCAGTCGCGGCGTTGATAACGCGCGCCAGGAGAGGATCAAGGAAATAGGCTGCGAACTGGCCGTCATCCTGGGGCTCGCTCATACTGAACTTATCCTTGTCGCCGGTGCCGATAATGAGCTCGTTGATCAGCGGGTTGCCCATACGTTGGATTTGACGAAAATGTCTTGATAATATAGACTTTCCGCCTGGCGTCGTCGGCTGAATTTTACTGAGCGGCCGCGAAGTAGTCGCGTATGTTCCGATCACCGCTTTCGCATCGCTTGCCGCGTGAACCTTGCCGTCGCTGGTGAGCAGACTAATGGGAACTTCAATAGCTATCGTATTGACATTGAAGCCAGAGACCGCGTCTGCAGCGAAATTTTTCGTGTCGTTTGCATCCATGGCGTCTGTGAGAACCCCTACGCCGCTGACAGAGGCGCGGAAGTTCAGCGAATCAAACGCTGCCCCCAGGTCAATGTAGAACGGATCGTCGACAGTTCCAGCAAACACTTTTACCCCGCCGCCCAAATCATAGATGCCTTCTTTGGCGAGGGCTTCGTAATTCGGCATCGTGCGCGGCCCAACATTTGATGGAACCGCAAATAGGGTCTTGCCCGCGCTCAGATCTTCCGTTTTCACTACTTTCCCGTTGACCTTGGTGACTTTGGTCACGGTGTACGTCTGTCGCAAGCTCAATCCTTCTGAGCCTGCGCCATCTAGGTGGGTGATGGCTGGAGGAATAAGCGGGGTTCCGGGAGAAACCGGAGCTGGAGAATTTCCTGGCGCGGGGACTCCTGTTCCGACGCCGACAAACCCAGTGAAGACGCCGGGCAAGCGGATTTCAGGTTTGCTGAAGCGGAATTGGAACACCACGTCTTCGTCAGCATCGAAGTTGTTGTCAATCTTGAACGCGTACAGGATCTCATTGTCGAAAGGGAAATAATTGGGTCCATTGGATGGGTTCAGTAACGGGTCCACATCCAAAATCATGGTAACTTTGGTTGGGTCATCGTAGCTAACAAAGGCATACCAGTCGGTGATGTCAGCCTTCGTATCAATAGCAGTAATGGGCGCTTCGCGATGATTCGCGGCTTGCACAAATGTGGTGCTAAGCAATGTGAGGGCGGAGAGTGAAGCTGAAGTCGCCCAACGTTTCCAAGTGTTGATCGGTTGCATGGCCTTCCTCCTTATTGTTGTGAACCTTGTTCGTAACGAGGTGAAGCGGTTTACGTGATCGTGCATGCCGGTGGTGAACTCCGAATGCGGATGAGGTTGTGAAGTACGTAGTCGAACAAGCCGCTGGTCATAGGGTCCCCCTTGTTGATGAGAAGATGGGCTGCTCTGCTTGTCAGTGTGTTAGGTCTGCATGGCGGTATTCTGCAATCTAATACGAAGCAAATAGCCCAAGTGGATTTCAGAGGTAGAGTTTACGACGCCAAGGCAGAGGAAAAATGAAGTCGAGAGAAATAACAAAAGGTCTTTCATTAATAAAATGATTTGTAATTAAGCGCTCTGGGATTGACTTAGGCGTGAAAAATAACTAACTGACTAGTCAGTTAGTTATGAAAAAAGATGCTTGCTTAACTGAAACGTGTGCAGTCACCCGTACTCCCCGCTGGCAACGGCGTGCAGCCCACCGTCCGGAGGAGATCTCTATCGCAGCGCTCAGCGTCTTTGCGCGTCGTGGATTGCATAAGACTACGCTCGACGATGTCGCGAAAGAGGCTGGCGTCAGCAAGGGGACAATCTACCTCTACTTCAAAAATAAAGAGGAACTGTTCATAGCTGCAGCCCAACAGGTAGTGCCGGCGCCCGAAGAATTGGCTACTTTGTTGCCCGCTTCTCTACACACTACTGAAGAGCTTGTTCGGGCGCTGCGCAAGATTGCTCGCACGCTCTACCGCCGCTTTTGCGCCCCGGAGTATCTGGCGTTTTTCAGCCTGATAGCGGCAGAAACGCTCCGTCACCCTGAGTGGGGACAATTGTACTTTCAACGCATCGTATTTGCCCTTACTCGTCGGATCGCCGACCTTCTCCAGCGAGCGATCACTGACGGGTTCGCTCGCCAATGTGATCCCCTCCTCGTGGCGCGAGCGTTCGCCGGCATGTTACTTATCATGGCCGTTAGTCAAGAACATATGGGCGGAAAACAACTGACTCCCTTTTCTGAGCAGCATATTATTGATTCTCTCACCGATCTTTTTCTCCACGGCATTAGTCCCAAAAAGGAGCACGCAACATGAAGAAGGTGCTGCCACTGATAGTATTAATTTGCATTGCCGCCGGCGCCGGCGTTTGGTGGTATCAGCACGCGCATCGGCCTATTCAGCTCACCTTCACCGGCTTTGTCGAAGGAGAAGAAAAGGTGGTGAAGGGTGAGATTAGCGGCAGAGTTATGAATGTGACGTTTACCGATGGCGCTCGCGTCAACCAGGGAGACGTGTTAGCCGAGGTCGATGCGCGAGACTACCGCTCGCAAGTCATTCAGCAAGAGCTGAACCTCACGCTTCTCGAAGCGAAGATTAAACAAGCGCAAACACAGCTTGCGCTGATCAGCGACACCGTGCCTACGCAATTTCGGGCCTCGAAGAGCAACTTGGCCAAAGCCGCTTCCGATCAAGAGTTTGCCGAAAAAGAATTTGCCCGTCGCAAAGAATTGCTCGAAGCCGAGCAACTCAGCCAACAACGTTTCGACCAAGCCAAAAATCAACTCGATGCGGCGCGGGCGATGGTGACTCATGAGCGGGAATCGGTTGCCAACGCTGAAGCCAATCTCCGACAGATTCAAGTCGCAGAGGACGCGCTCGCCGTGTTGCAACGCCAGCTCGCGGTGGAAACCGAACGGCTCAAGCAAATGCAGATTATTTTGGAAAAATACACCATACGCTCTCCCTGTGTTTGCACGGTGCAAACCCGCCTGATTCGCGCCGGCGAGTACGTCACGCCAGGCACTGGCGTCGCCACGTTGCTCGATCCCTTAGATAAATACGTGCGCATCTATGTCCCGGTTCCAGATCTTGGCAAGGTGCGCGTGGGAGACCGCGTCAAGATCGAACCCGATGCATTGCCCGGCGAGGTTTTTCCCGGCGAAGTCAGTTTCATCGAAGATATCGCGCAGTTTACTCCGAAGAATATCGAAGTCAGAAGCGATCGCATCACCCAAGTCTTCGCCACCAAAGTGCGTATCCTCGATCAAGTCGAACGGCTCAAGCCGGGGATGGAAGGCACGGTGTTTCTAGACAGAGCCGCCACCACAGTCACTACAGGTGATGACTCGACTGCGGCTTCGCCTTCGTAGATTGACAAGGTCATGACTACGCCCATTATTGCTCTCGCAAATCTCCATAAATGTTTCGGCTCCACGGTTGCACTTGACGGCGTCAACCTGACTATTGAGCAACCGTGTATCTTTGGCGTTGTCGGACCAGACGGGGCCGGCAAAACCACGTTGCTGCGCATTTTGGTTGGACTGCTGGATTTTGACGCCGAGCACGCGTCGGTCCTCGGCTATGATATCGCCTCGCAGCCGCGCGCGATCAAAGAGCGGATCGGCTATGTGCCACAAACCTTCAGCCTCTATCCCGACCTGAGTGTACAACATAACCTCGAATTTTTTGCTGATGTCCATGATATCCCGAGAAAAAAGTTTCGTCAGCGTGCAGCGGAGTTGCTCGCGATCGCTCAGCTTGACCAGTTCACTACATTTCTCACCTCGTCTCTTTCCGGCGGCATGAAACAGAAACTGGCGCTGATCTGCGCCTTGTTGCACGAACCGCGCGTCTTAATTTTGGATGAACCGAATAACGGGGTAGATCTCATTGCTCGCGGCGAAATGTGGGCTATTCTCAAACAACTCCGCGATGTCACTATTGTCATGTCCACTGGATATCTCGATGAGGCTGACCGGTGTGACCAAGTTGCTTATCTCTACCAGGGGCGAATACGGGTGCAGAATGCGCCGGATGCGATCAAAGCACAGTTTCCTTGGAAGGCCTATCGCCTCTTCGGCGACAAGCAGCCCGAGCTGATGCCCCATTTACAGCACGCGCCCTGGGCGCGGCGGTCCCAACTCATCGGAGAAACGATCACCGTGGAAACCGCTTTGTCTCGTGAGGAGTTGCAAGCCGCGTTACATGCCTTTTCCGACAGCGAAGTCACCCTAGAACCGATGACGCCGACGTTGGAAATGGTCTTTACCGAATTGACAGAGGAAGCTGAGCGCGCCCTTGCTCCTCATGACAACTTCCTAACGATCTGAACGGGCAAAGCATGGCTATGGACGCCTCGATTATCGAAGTTGAGAACCTGACCCGGCGCTTCGGCGCGTTCACCGCCGTGGACCATGTCACTTTTCAGGTGCAGCGCGGCGAAGTCTTCGGCTTTCTCGGCTCTAATGGTTCAGGCAAATCCACCACGATTCGCATGTTGTGCGGTCTGCTCGCGCCGACTGAAGGACGGGCGCGAGTGGCGGGACTCGACGTCTCCACTCAGGCGAGCCAGATTAGCACGCGCATCGGCTACATGTCACAAAAAGTGTCTCTCTACGCTAATTTGACGGTGCAAGAGAACGTGCGATTCTTCGGCGGCTTGTACGGTCTCGCGGCGACACCCCTCGCTACGCGTCAAAATGAATTATTTCCCCGTCTCAGTCTCGGCGGCCAAGAACAAACGTTAGTGCGAGAACTTCCCAGCGGGATTAAACAGCGTATTGCGCTAGCGTGCTCGCTGCTCCACGACCCCGATATTGTGTTTCTCGATGAACCAACTGCGGGAGTCGATCTCATTAATCGTCATGTGTTTTGGGATCTCATCCGGGAGCTTGCCGCCGATGGAAAGACGCTCTTCGTCACGACCCATTATCTCGATGAAATGGAGCATGCGCATCATGTCGGCTTCATTGACCAAGGGAAGCTCATTGGGCTTGATACCCCGCTCGGTCTGAAAATGGTTTTTGTCGGCGGCTATCGGGTGCGGCTTTTGCACAATAATCGCCAGGTCGTCACGCACGCCGCCGCCGCCCTTCATGCCGCTGGCTATAACGTGCAGGCAGGCGCGTCGGAAGAAACCTTCGTGCTCCTGAAGGACAACACTAAAGCTACTCTTGACCAGCTGCGACGAGAATTGCACCAGATCAATCCCACCCTCGATTGCACCGCCGCGCTGCCTTCCATCGAAGACGTGTTTGCCGGAAAAATTCGTCAACGTCAAGCGGAATCAGCGGGGCGCGCATGAAGACCCTTGGCCAAAGATTCAATCGCTTGCGTATTCTCCTCTGGCGTGAATTCGTAGAGTTGCGACGAGATCGCTTTACGCTGGCGGTTATGCTGCTGATCCCGGTCTTACAGATCACCCTGCTCGCCTACGCCATCACGACCGATTTCGATCATCTGCCGCTCTGCGTTCTCGACCGCGCCCACACCCGGGAAAGTCGACAACTACTGAGCGATATCACCGCAACGAACTACTTTATCCTCACGCCCTTGCATGAACTCGACCAAGTGGATTCGTTTTTCGGCCGTCAACATTGTCGCGCCGCTTTGCTGATTCCCACGGACTTGAGCGAGTTGATCGAAAACCGGAAAGAAGTCCGTTTGGGCTTGCTCCTCGACGCCTCCGACACTACGCTTGCGACCAGCGCGGAAGGATTTCTAACCGCGATCGCAAGGGCGTTCTACACTCATACCCGTCTCGAACGCACTCCGCTCACCGACCGGAATCTTCAACCGGAAGCAAGAGGCGTGGTCGCTCCCCAAGCGCGCGTGCTGTTCAACCCAACCTTATCAAGCACTGCCTACACGATTCCCGGGTTGCTTGGCATGATCTGCATGTTTTTGACTGTCCTCATCACTGCAGTTTCTCTGGTGCGAGAACGAGAAACCGGAACACTTGAGCAACTGTTGGTCACGCCAGTCACTGCACTCGAGATCGTCTTAGGTAAGATCCTTCCCTTTGGTGTTGTTGCGATGGGGGCCGTGGCCGCCAGCATTCTCTTTGGTTGGCTTATTTTCGGTGTATCCCCGACCGGTAATATCTGGTTGTTATTAGCAGTAACGCCGATCTTTCTCCTTATTGGTCTCTCTATGGGGCTGTTAATCTCTAGTCTTGCGAAATCCTCCAGCGATGCGGTCGAACGCAGCGTGCTTGTTATGGTGCCGCAGCTGATGCTCTCGGATTTTCTCTTTCCGCTGTCGCTCATGGCGTTGCCGTTCCGCATCATCGGTGAAGTGATCCCTGTCACGCACTACTTACGCATCACACGCGGCGTCTATATGAAGGGTCAGGGTCTGGGCGAACTCTGGCAAGAAGTTCTCGTCCTCGGCGTTTTTTTGCTGTTTCTCCTTCTGCGTGTTTCGCGAACAATTAAACGAAACGGTTAACAAGGAAAACCTCATGCGACTCAGCAAAGTACTCGCTATGGCGCGTAAAGAAGGGCGGACAATGCGGCACGATCATGGCCTCGTCGCCGCAATTCTCGTCCAACCCGTTTTATATTTGGTGTTGTTCGGACTCGCCATCACCAACGAGATCAACAATGCAGCCTGGGTCGTCTACGACCAATCTCATACAGTGTTGTCGCGTCAACTCATCTCCGATCTTACTTCACTCACCGCCTTGCAAGAACCAGAATTTGTCTTCAGCGAAGACGCCGTGGTGGATTTTCTGCGCCGTAAAGACGGCTTGGCGGGCGTTGTTATTCCCTGGAATTTTGACGACAAACTCGAACGCGGTCAGGAAGCGCCTATTCAGCTTCTTCTGAACGGCGCCAAGACTACGAGTGCGTTGCGCTTAGGTAATTATATTACGCAAGCCGCAAGCGTTTTTGCGCTCGATTATCTTCCTGCGCGAGACCGCAGCGAGGAGAAATTCTCTGCTCCTCGCGTTTCTCTGGAGAAACGTTACTGGTACAACCCTGGGCTCCAAGATCGGTTTGGCTTACTCTCGGCCATGCCGGCCAATATGTTGACACAAATCTGCTTGATGATAGCGGCAATAGGGCTCGTAGGAGAGCGCGAACGCGGCACCTTCGAACAACTCCTCGCGACCCCACTGTCGGTCGCAGAAATCCTGCTAGGGAAAATGATTCCCTATGTCGGGATTGGGTTTCTTTCCCTGGCCATTTTGGAAGTAGGGGGATATCTCTTCTACGGTATCGCCATTAAAGGGAATCTGCTCCTGCTTGCGATGACCGCCCTTATTTTCATGTTTGCCACCATGGCGCTCGGTGTCGTGCTTGCCGCCCGCGTGCGGCACGTACAGCAAGGCATTTTTCTCGCCTTTTTCGTCATGTTTCCGTCAATTATGATTACTGGCATTCTGGTGCCGACGGACAACTATCCGCCGTTCATCAGCGCGCTCTCGCATTGTTTTCCCGCCCGCTATTTTGCTCATGCCCTGCATGCGATCGTACTCAAAGGCGCAGGGTTCGCCGAAGTGCAGACCGATCTCCTGTTTCTGACCGGGTTCTTTTTGGTCTCGCTCACCGCAGCTGTGGCGGTCACCAAAACCAAACTGGGGTAGGGTAGGGCAAGCTGTTTATCTTTCCTCTGGAGGGGAAAGCAACGTGCGGCAAGGAAAAAGTTAAGGCAGGAATACAACCCCTGGCCAGTCGGAAGCCAGGGGTTGTATAAGGGAAAGTCGAATGAACCGAAGCAGGGCGCTGCTGGAGCCCCCCGCTTCGATTACCGCCTAGCGCACCTTCAGTTCTGCACGCCGATTCATCGCCCGCCCTTCGGGGTTGTCTTTGCCATTCTTGGTGTTGTCCGCGATCGGTTCTCGCTCGCCTTTGCCTACGGCATCCAGCCGACTCGCATCAATCCCTCGACTCGTCAAGTACGCCTTCACGGCATTGGCCCGCCGCTCCGACAAGCGCTGGTTGTACTCGTCGGACCCGATCGAATCGGTATGGCCTTCGACCGTGACTCGCACATTGGGATTATCTTTCAAGATCTGTGCGGCTTCATCCAACACCGGCGCGAACTCGCTCTTGATGTTAGACTTATCAAAGTCGAAGTTGATGCCCCGCAAGACAATGCGTTTAGATTCCGCCGGTGGTGGGGGCGGTGGGGGTGGGGGCGGCGGAGCTGCGACACGCGGCGGTGGTGGCGGTGGCGGCTCTTCTCCACACAGCCAATAGCCCGCTAGGCTGCCTAACGCAGCACCGATAATTGCCCCACCAGCAATGCCTACTGCACGATCTTCACGCTTTCCTAGATTTCCAAGTTCTGGTCCGATACCAGCGCCAGCGCCGGCGCCAAGGACTCCTCCTGTTATTCCTCCAACCGTCACGCACTGCTTTTGCTTTGGCGTCAGGGTGCTGCACCCATTCATCCCGATGAGAGCGAGCCCCCACAAGACCCAAAATCCGCGACTTCTCCGCATACGATAGCCTCCCTTCCTATTTTATCCTTCCACTTTAAAGCGTTTCACCCACTGGCTGTTTTAACTAGCGTATTTTTTCTCAAGAAGCAAACGGTTCCTCTTTCCCAGAGTGACGCATTTCCCTATGCGGCGGTTCGCCCTGTTTTTTGACCGTGGTAATATTGGAGCGCTGGCATCGTTTTCTCCTGGAAGAACGTCCGGCGCTTCACCGATTGTTCGTATAGCGTTTCTTGACTTAGCAGCTATAATCAACAATGTAGCCAAATCTATCAAGAGAGTCGCAATCCATAAGCATCTTATTGAGGGCCGTTTTAGGCGTCCGTGCAATGGTGTTTCCCAGTGCGGGTCATTCTCTCAGGTGTACGGTGAGAAAACTTCGCTACAAATTTCTCTTTCATATCTAACCGGAACGAGAGAAGATAAGGTAAATACCTTTTCCGTAACAGCATCATTTCTGCTAGTCTATTTTTGACTGAAGAGATAAATCAGAAAAGCGGTTAGGGAGGGAATGTGGCCCCTGGCTAGTCGGGAGCCAGGGGCTGGATAAGGGAAAGTCGAATGAACGGAAGCAGGGCGCTGCTGGAGCCCCCCTCCTCGATTACCGCCTAGCGCACCTTCAGTTCTGCACGCCGATTCATCGCCCGCCCTTCGGGGTTGTCTCTGCCATTCTTGGTGTTGTCCGCGATCGGTTCACTTTCCCCCTTACCCACAGCGTCCAACCGACTCGCATCAATCCCCCGACTTGTCAGATACGCCTTCACGGCATTGGCCCGCCGCTCCGACAAGCGCTGGTTGTAGGCGTCAGACCCGATCGAATCGGTATGGCCTTCGACCGTGACCCTCATGTTAGGATTGTCTTTCAAGATTTGCGCGGCTTCGTCGAGCACGGGCGCGAATTCACTCTTGATGTTATACTTGTCAAAGTCGAAGTTAATGCCCCGCAAGACAATGCGTTTAGGTTCTGCCGGTGGGGGAGGTGGGGGCGGAGGCGGCGGAGCTGCGACACGCGGCGGTGGTGGCGGGGGCGGCTCTTCTCCACACAGCCAATAGCCCGCTAGGCCGCCTAGCAGAGCGCCGCTGACGGCACCAATACCGATCCCAGCCGCCCTGGCGTCATCATGATCAGAGCTTACAGCGGGGCCAATGCCCGCACCCGCACCACCACCGACGAGGACGCCGGTCATTCCACCAAGCACAACGCAGTCACGTTGTTTCTGCGTCAGGGTGCTGCACCCATTCATCCCGATGAGAGCGAGCCCCCACAGGACCCAAAATCCGCGACTTCTCCGCATATGATGCTCCCCCTTTTCAGACTTCCTAGAACTTTGGCTCGTTTACCGTTTCAATTTTAAGTAACGTGTTTTTCCCAAGAAGCAAACGGTTCCTCTTTCCCAGAGTGACGCATTTCCCTATGCGGTGGTTCGCTCTGTTTTTTGACCGTGATAGTGGCTGAATGCTGGTGGTGCTTCCTGTTGGAAGAGTATCTTATACTTCACCGTTTGTTCGTGTGTGGTGTTTCCCGGCATGGTCCTTTCTCTCATGCAGGTAGCAAGAAAACCTCGCTACAAGTTTTCTCCCTCGCAGATCTGACCAGGACGAGAAAAGGTAGAGCGATACCTTTTTTGCAGTATCCCTCTATCCTTGACCGAGCAGATAAATCAAGCAGAAAAGCCCTAGAAGAAAGAAATTAAACCACTCAGGTGTTGGAGGAGTTCCGGGAATGTACGAATCAAACAAGAGGAGCCAAGGCGCTGCTGGAGCACCTTGGCTCGGCCAGAGCTTAGCGCACTTTCAGTTCCGCACGCCGATTCATCGCTCGCCCTTCGGGGTTGTCTCTGCCATTCTTGGTGTTGTCCGCGATCGGTTCTCGCTCGCCTTTGCCTACGGTGTCTAGCCGACTCGCATCAATCCCCCGACTTGTCAGATACGCCTTCACGGCATTGGCCCGCCGCTCCGACAAGCGCTGGTTGTACTCGTCGGACCCGATCGAATCGGTATGGCCTTCGATTATGACCCGCACGTTGGGATTATCTTTCAAGGCCTGGGCCGCTTCATCGAGCACGGGAGCGAACTCACTCTTAATGTTGGACTTGTCGAAGTCGAAGTTAATTCCGCGCAATATAATGCGTCGTGTTTCCGCCGGCGCGGGGGCAGGGGGTGGAGACGGGGGCGGTGGAGCAGCTACACGTGGGGGCGGCGGCGGTGGAGGCTCTTCTCCACACGTCCAATATCCGATCAAGCTACCTAACACGGCGCCGCCGACGGCGCCAGCTCCTATACCAATCGCTAGGCCCTCACCTGCATTGTGATCTTCCGCTGCGCCAACACCCCCGCCAATACCAGCGCCAATGAGGGCGCCAGATATCCCACCAATCCAAACGCAGTCCTGTTGTCTTGGCGTCAGGGCGTTGCTACACCCACTCATCCCGATGAGAGCGAGCCCCCACAGGATCCAAAATCCGCGATTCCTTCGCATACGCTAGCCTCCCTTCTGACTTTGTCCCTTTATGATACTACTTTCGCCCATTTACTATTTTATTGCAAGTGACTTCTTTTCTCCCGAAAAGCAAATGATTTTTTCTCTTGCAATAACAACTTACTGTGCGGTTGTCCGTCCTGCTTTTTGGGCATGATACTGTTTGAGCGCTGGCATCACTTCTTGTTGGAAGAGCGTCATGTGCTTCACTGTTTGTTCGTGTGTGGCGTTTCCTGGTCCTGCGCCCACAACAATGTAGCCAAACCCGTCCAGGTAATCATAGTCTGCAATCAGCTTATCGAGAACCGTCTTGGGTGTACCCGCAATAGGGCTCGGGAATTGCGCCCCTTCACTAAACCGCCCAGCAAGAAATCCCCGCAGCGAATTTTCGGTGACATAGCCAGGTGGGATAAGAAAGTGCAGGGGAATTTTAAACGCCTTGCTAAGAAAGAATTGCGCATGTTCCGCCGCTTCATCCTGTGCTCGCTGCTCATCGTCGGACACATACATGCCGGGGGCATAGCCCAGTAGCGCCGGATCAGGTTCGTAGGCAAATTTTTCTCGCGCTATTGTGCGGTATGAATTTAGCAAACGTTTCACATTCTCAATTGGCGTAAACACTGATACGTAGGGATACTTGTACTGAGCTGCGAATTCAATAGTCTCAGAACTGCCCGCCGACGGCATCCAAATTGGTGGATGTGGTTTTGTGTACGGGCGCGGCCAAACATTCACATAACGGTACTGAAAGTGTTTGCCTAAATGCTCAAATGGACCCGGCTCTGTCCATGCACGTATGATCAGATCGTGCGCTTCATAAAACATGTCCCGCGAAAATGTCGGATTCAGATCTAAAGAAAAATACTCGCAGCCAATGCCGCGGACGAAGCCAGAAATAATACGACCCCGCGTCACCACATCGAGCATAGCGATCTCTTCTGCGACGCGTAAGGGGTTCGCTCGCAACGGCAGACCATTCCCCAGGATCGCGATCTTCGCGTTCTTCGTGCGCCGGGCCAACATCCCGGCAATGATGTTTGGCGAGGGCATCAGGCCATAAGCATTTTGGTGATGCTCATTGACGCAGATGCCATCATACCCTAGGGCGTCGGCGTATTCGAGTTCATCAAGGTAACGATTGTAGAGATCAGCGCCTTTGAGAGGATCATAAAAAGTATTGGGAAACGTCACCCAAGAAGACTCGTATTTTTCGTCGAAGTCCTCGGGATAATCTGTCCACGGCATCAAATGGAAGAAATAGGATTGCATAGGTGCTCCTGCGGTTTAGCGGAGAAATTCTATCACGGCCCGTGCGAATTCATCCGGCTGTTCTATGGTCGGATCATGTCCACATTGGTCAATGTACGCCACCTGAGAAGCAGGGAGTAACTTTTTGTACTCCTCCGCATACACCGGCGGGATAAGCTGATCTTGTTTGCCCCACACAATCAGGGTCGGCACACTCGCTGCACAAGCGATACGGCGTCGCAGTTTGGGGTCATGAAGGTAGGGGTTCCATGAGAGCCGCGCAAAAGCGCTGCGATCATGAAACATCTGCACGATCGTGTCCACACCAAAATCCTTCGGCATAACCGCCAGCGCTTTTGAGAGATCATGAAAGACGAGCGGCAAAATGTTTTGTGGCGGAATGCGAAACACATCCGGCATGGGCGCTTCAGGAATGCGTAGGCCAGCAGCGTCGATCAGCACCATTTTCTTCACTCGTTCGGGATGAAACACCGCGAACTCGGCGGCAATCCAGCCGCCGAGGGAGGCCCCTGCAATACGAACTGGCCCCTGTACTTTCAACGCGTCTAATACAT
>JACXTT010003891.1_pt1 | contig 22555 bp, 19 predicted proteins | sample 9270951 | NCBI WGS metagenome assembly JACXTT01 (sample SAMN15532306, study PRJNA645909) | rock metagenome | isolation source: weathered quartz diorite | place: Puerto Rico | collected 2017-06-21
ATCATCGGCCAGCAGAACATTTCGCGCCGAATCACGCCGCAACAGTACGAAACCGTGCTGCAATCCGCGTGCAGGGGGGAAATCGCTCACGTGGAGCCGTCAGGGCCCGGGGCGCGCGCGGAAAAGGGGGCGCAAGGGCTGATGGAAGATGTTGCGCCCGCGCTGATCTGGGGAAGAGAGCACATTCCAGCGCTGCAAAAGCGATTGGAGATCGCAACGCAGAATCGAGACTTAGAACGCGCCGTTCCTATTGCCCTGGAGAACCTTCCGGAAAAAGTCGCCCTTGCGCCAAAATTCTATTTCGTCATGGGAGGCCGGGCAGGCGCTGCCGCTCTCGATGAGGGTATTTATATCGACCTGCTCTCGGACGCCTGGAGAGCGAGAGATCACGCGATGACCTCGCCAGAGATGGTTGAGTTCTTCGCCCATGAGGCGCATCACATCGGCTACGATCGCATTCTTGAGCGGAAGCGCGAGAAGCTCCACGTGACCGAAAGCCAGATGCGCGCGTGGAATTTTCTGGTCAACCTGCTGATGAAGGGAAGCGCAACGCTGCTGATTAACGCGCATGGAAGCTGGGCGGAACTCGAGAGGATGAACCATATCCAGCCCGACCTTGCGCGGCTGCCGGAGCTGCCCCCGAGCGCCCAGAACATTTTGCGCGGGTGCCTGGATGTAACGATGACGGACCAGCAGTACGAGCTAGCTGTATCGGAGTTCTTCGGAGAGGGCTATCACGCCACGGGCGCCCGGCTGCTTTTTGTGATTCAGGAGGCTCGCGGAAAAGCGGCCGTCCTCCGCGTGATGGATGATCCTCGAATCCTCCTGGCGGTGTACAACGAATGCGTGGGAAACGAGGCTTTCCGGTTCAACCCGCGGTTGGCGGAGGGGTTAGAGAAACTGGGCGAAACTCGCTGACGGCGCCAGTTATTCGAGCATCATGGGCTCGAGCTGTTCCTCCGGCTTGGGAGCGAGATGCGGATGGCTGTTGAGAAACCGCGCGCAGGTGTTCCAGCGGAGGATGGCGTCGTCGTTGCCGGGCGGGCGGATGGCTTCGGCCTTTTCGTACGAGCTCATGGCATCGCGAATCCACTCATAGGCGATGGACCCGGTTCCGAGCCAGCCCTGGTTGATGAACGCCCGGGCGCGGCGCTCGGAAATGATGCCGTTGTAGTAATGCCGATCGTAGGGATCGCGGAAACGCGGGATGAGGTCGCGGGCTTCGGCGACGCGGGGACCGGTGCCGGTAGAGAACTGATCGGTCAGCGCGAGCAGCAGAGATCGCACTGCCTCCTGATTGTCGGCATCGGTGTGCAGAATATCCTGACAGATACTCTCGGCCTGTTCGGGTTCATTGAGCAGGCGGTAACGCTCGACGCGCGCCAGCGCGCCGGGAATAGCTTCCCTGGATAGCGGTTTAAGCTCCAACATGGGCGCTCTCCTTCTTTAATTCTGGTTCGGGCGGCGTGCCGGGCCGTCCGGACTTTCGGAACATGCGAAACAGACGGGAGATGGGATCGTAGAACTCATCCGTGACCCGTTCCTTGAGAGGAATGATGGCGTTCTCGGTGATGGTGATGTGCTCGGGACAGACTTTGCGGCAGCAGGTGGTGATATTGCAGTAGCCGATGCCGTGGGCCTGCTTCAATTCTTCGGTGCGGTTTTCGACATCGAGCGGATGCATTTCGAGCGCGGCAATGTGGACAAAATAGCGGGGGCCGGCGAACTCGTCGAAATAATGGTGTTCGCGCAGGACGTGGCAGACGTCCTGGCACAGGAAGCATTCGATGCATTTGCGAAACTCCTGGACGCGGTCGATATCCTGCTGGGCCATGCGCCAGGTGCCGTCGGGCGCATCGGGCGGGCGCGGGTGAAATTTCTTGATTCCTTTCTTCACGCGGAAATTCCAGGAGACGTCGGTGACCAGGTCCCGGATGGGCGGGAAGGCGCGGAGGGGCTCGACGGTGACGGGCTGGTCGAGGCGCAGTGAGCTCAGGCGCGCCATGCACATGAGTTTCGGAAGGCCGTTGATTTCGGCGGAACACGAGCCGCACTTGCCGGCCTTGCAGTTCCAGCGCAGCGCGAGATCGTTGGCCTGCTCGGCCTGGATCTTGTGCATGGCGTCGAGGACCACCATGCCTTCGGAGACCTCAGTCGCGTAATCCTGGAACCGCCCGCCCCCGCGGGCGCCGCGCCAGACGCGAAAAGTAGCGGTGGCCATTATTTCATCTCCTCGATGACCTGCTTGAGCTCAGAAGGAACGTCGGGAACCGGCTGGCGCGCGACCTGCATCTCGCCGTTTGGACCTTTCCGGATCACGATGGTGAGCTTGCCGAACTCGGGACTCTTGGACGGACGGTCTTCGCGAAAGTGCGCGCCGCGGCTTTCCTGGCGCTCGAGGGCGGCGCGCGTCACGGCTTCGGAGACAGTGAGCAGGTTGGAGAGATCGAGCGCGGTGTGCCAGCCGTTGTTGTATTCACGATTGCCGGGGACCGAGACGGTTCCGGCCTGCGCGTTCAGCTGCTCGATTTCGCCGAGGGCACGGCGCATTTCGGCCTCAGTGCGGACGATACCGACGAGCTCCTGCATTTTCTCCTGAAGCTTCTGCTGGATCTGGTAGGGGCCGGCGCCGTTGGTGCGCTCGAACGGCGCGACAGCATCGAGGGCGGCGCGGTTGACCTGGTCCTGATCGATGATACCGGCGCCATGCTCCTTGGCGAAGCAGGCGGCGTAGCGGCCGGCGCGCTTACCGAAGACCAGGAGATCGGAGAGCGAATTACCGCCCAGGCGGTTGGCGCCGTGGAGACCGGCCGCGCATTCGCCCGCGGCGAACAGACCGGGAACGGTAGACATCTGTGTGTCGCCGTCGACTTTGACGCCGCCCATCATATAGTGCGTGGTGGGGCCGACCTCCATGGGCTCTTTCGTGATGTCGATATCGGCGAGCTCCTTGAATTGGTGATACATGCTGGGCAGCTTGCGCTGGATGTGCTGGGCCGCGTTAGCCAAGCGCTCTTTGATCCAGGAAATGTCGAGAAACACGCCGCCGTGCGGGCTGCCGCGGCCCTCTTTGATTTCGCGCACGATGCAGCGGGCGATGTGATCGCGCGTAAGCAGCTCGGGCGGGCGGCGCGCGTCCTTGTCGCCCTGGGTATAGCGCCAGCCTTCCTCCTCGTTGTCAGCGGTCTGGGCGCGGTAGAGCTCGGGGATATCGTCGAACATGAAGCGGCGACCTTCTTTGTTGCGCAGCACGCCGCCTTCGCCGCGCACGCCTTCGGTGACCAGGATGCCGCATACGCTGGGCGGCCAGATCATACCGGTAGGATGGAACTGCACGAATTCCATGTCCGCCAGATCTGCGCCGGCCTGGTAGGCGAGCGCGTGGCCATCGCCGGTGTATTCCCAACTATTGCTCGTGATCTGGTAGGCGCGGCCGATGCCGCCCGTGGCGAGGATCACCGCCTTTGCGTGGAAGACCAGGAAGCGGCCGCGCTCGCGCTCGTAGGCGAAAACGCCGGTGACCCGGCCATCGCCGGTGAGGAGGCGCAGGACGGTGGTTTCCATGTGGACTTCGATGCCCTGGTGGATGCCGTGGTCCTGGAGAGTGCGGATCATCTCGAGGCCAGTGCGGTCGCCGACGTGCGCGAGCCGCGGGTACTTGTGGCCGCCGAAATTGCGCTGGAGGATGCGGCCGTCGGGGGTGCGGTCGAAGAGCGCGCCCCAGGCTTCCAGCTCGCGAACGCAATCGGGCGCTTCCTTGGCGTGCAGCTCGGCCATGCGCCAGTTGTTGAGATACTGGCCGCCGCGCATGGTGTCGGCGAAGTGGACTTTCCAATTGTCGCGGTCGTCTACATTGGCCAGGGCGGCGGCGATTCCGCCCTCGGCCATCACGGTGTGCGCCTTGCCGAGCAGCGATTTGCAGATGACGCTTACCGATACTCCCATGGACGATGCTTCAATGGCCGCCCGCAGGCCCGCGCCGCCGGCGCCAATCACAAGGACGTCAGAAGAGTGCGTCTGGTAATCGGGCATTCAGAGAATTCTCCAGTCGGTCCAAACGCCCATGGCGCAGAGCCGGACATAGATATCGGAGAACATCACCGAGGTGAGGCTCATCCAGGCCCAGAGCATGTGGCGGCGGTTGAGGCAACTGGAGCAATCGTAGGCTCTCTGGCAGACGGGTGATTCGGAAAGGCGGTCGAGACGCCCGCCCGCCAGGTGGCGCAGGGAATGGCAGCCGAAAGTGTAGCCGGAGAGCAGAACTGTATTGGTGGCGAGGATCAAGGTGCCGAGGCCGATGCCGAACGAGACGCGCCCGGCGGAGTCAGCGAACCAGAGGGCTTTCCAAACGTCGTAGTACAGGAAGGCGAGGATGACAACGGCACAGTAGAGAAAATAGCGGTGGATGTTCTGCATGATGAGAGGGAAGGAGTGCTCGCCGAGGTAGCGTTTGCGTGGCTCGCCCACGGTGCAGGAGGGCGGGTCGGCCCAGAAGGCTTTGTAGTAAGCCCCGCGGTAGTAATAACAAGTGACGCGGAACATGCCGGGCGCCCACAGGATCAAGAGTGCCGGAGAAAAAGGCCACCACCGGGGCCACCAGCCGGGCTTGGGACCGAATAAGGCGTTCGGCGAATCGCCGAAGATTTCGGGAGAGTAGAAAGGCGAGATATACGGTCCCCAGGAATAGTAATTTCCCTGGAAAGCCGCCCAGTTGGCATAGACCAAGAATGTGGAGAGGCCGAGGAAGATGGCAAGCGGCTGGAGCCACCACCAGTCACGGCGCACGGTTTGGCCGAACCCGCGAGGGGTGACGAAAACATCGAGAGAGGGCGCGGACACAGACCTCCTTCCGCCCAATACCCGGGACGATGAACATTAGATACTACATCAGGGAAGGGGGATGTGGGGAAAGTGCGGTGGTGAATTTCGAGATTGAGTGGCCTGTCACCGGAATTACGGTCCGGCAAGTGGCTGATTCAGTTTGGGATACTATTGGGCGGCGGCGAGGCCGGCCATCTGTCTAGATAGGCGCGCTATATAGAAGGATAGAGACAACGCCCGGAAGCTGGTCGGCGTCTATAGTTTAGTGAGAGCCATTGCGTTCATTCTGTCGGCTGCATGGCCGGTGCTGGCCGGCGATTCGGCTACGCAGCAATTCTTGAAGCAGATCGAGGGGCGGTACAACCGGGCGACGACGCTCGAAGTGCGGTTTGCGGAGACGTACACGGGAATGGGGCGGGGACCTCGGACGGAGACGGGCACGCTCTATCTGCGCAAGCCGGGGCGGATGCGCTGGGAGTATACGCAGCCGGCCGGAAAGCTGTTTATCTCGGACGGGAAAGATGTTTTCTTGTACCTGGCGAGCGAGACTCCCCCGCACGTACAGAAGATGAAGCTCAAGGACACCGAGGACATGCGGGCGCCACTGGCGTTTCTACTCGGGAAGCTGAATTTCGAAAGGGAATTCCGGAACATTCAAACACGACCGGAGGGCGACGGGACGCTGGTGACGGCAGAGGCGAAGTCGGACAGCCTGCCTTATTCCCAGGTGGAATTTCTGGTGTCTCCCACGTTTGAGATTCGCAAGTTGCACGTGGTGGGACAGGACCAGTCGATTCTGGATTTCGTGTTCGAGGGCGAGAAGCTGAACCCGCCGCTCGCGAACACGCTGTTTCAGTTCAAGCCGCCGGCGGGTGCGGAAGTGGTGGAGGGTGGGTAAGTCAGGTGCCAGGTAATATCCACCGCCGAGACGCAGAGGCGCCGAGAAGTGAAGGCCTTTTATCCGCGCCCTCCGCAGTCTTTGCGGCCGACCAGGAAAGGCGCGTTCTAGCGAGTAGGTCTACCGGTTCGCCGAGCCAACAGAGATCTCTACTTCTCTGTGCCTCAGCGTCTCCGCGGTGAAGCAATCATGTCTGACTGGGTTCTGAAGTACGCCGATGCGCGCGGGGAGATCCACCAGCAGGTGACGCAGGCCGTTTCCGAGCAGGAAGTGCGGGATCGGTATGCGCAGCAGGGCTTTCTCATTTATTCCATCCGGCCGCGGCGGGCGGTGGGCGGGCTTTCGACCGAAGTGTCGCTCCTGGGGCGGCGGAAGAAACTCAATCTCGAAAAATTCTTGATCTTCAACCAGCAGTTCGTGACGCTGGTGCGCGCAGGGCTGCCGATTCTGAAATCGCTCGACCTGCTGGCGGACCGGCTGACGGATCCCAAGCTGGGACCGCACATCAAGACCGTGCGCGATGAGGTGCGTAAGGGCACGCTGCTCTCGGAAGCGTTCCGCATGCAGGGGGTATTTCCGAAGATCTACGTGACGACGGTGATGGCGGGCGAAAAAAGCGGCAGCCTGGCGGAGGTACTGGACCGCTACATCGTATACCAGAAACTAGCGCTGGCGGTGCGCAAGAAAATTATTGTTTCGCTGCTGTACCCCTCGGTGCTGATTACCTTAGTGCTGGGCCTGATCGTGTTTCTGGTGACCTACGTGGTACCGAACTTCGCGCAGCTTTACTCCAGCATGTCGGCGCAATTGCCGGAGATCACGCAGATTCTGATTGCGGTAGGGACGACGGCGCGGAACTATGTGCTGTTGTTTTTCGTGGGCCTGGTAGCCGCGGGGTTCCTCTTCGTGATGTGGTCGCGAAGGGAATCGGCCAAGGAGAAGCTGGACGCGGTGAAGATGCGGACGCCGGTCCTGGGGGACATCTGGCTGAAGTACCAGGTGGCGCAATTTGCGCGCGTGCTGAGCACGCTGCTGACCGGCGGCATTCCGCTGATGCAGGGCCTGGAGACGGCCGCGGATTCGCTGGGCACGGCGCTCTTGCGGCGCTCGCTTGAGAAGGCGGGCAAGATGGTGCGGGAAGGGCAGGCGCTGTCTGGCTCGCTGAAGCAGACGAAGATTTTTCCCGCCCTGGCCATCGACATGATCGAGGTGGGAGAATCAACCGGCGCGCTGCCCATTATGCTGAACAGCGTGGCGGAGTTCTACGAAGACGACGTGAACACCAAGATGACGGCAGCGCTTTCGCTGATCGAGCCGGCCATCATGATCTTCATGGGGATCTTCGTGGCGTTCGTTCTGATCGCGCTGTACATGCCGATTTTCTCGCTGGCGGACACGATACATTAGATGTCAGGTGTTAGCAAGACGCCACCTCAGCACTTCCTCGCTCAGAGTATTCAAACTATTCGTGATGCGGTCGGTTTCTACGTTGACCAGGGCGTAGCGCTCGGTGAGGGGGTCGCCGGAGTGGACCAGGGCGTGGTGATATTCGCGGAGGTCGGGGAGTTCTTCGCGCCGCAGCGGGGAGCCGCGCAGGGCGGCGGCGAGATAGTAGAGGGTCAGCTCGACGTGGTCGGCGAAGGGGCGGAAGGCGTCGCGCGGAGGAAGAGGGTGGCTCGTGGCCAGGCTGGCTTCGAGCGCCATCATGGCGTGGGCCAGGCGGTGGGAGCTGGCGAGGATCGCGCCAAGCGTTTTCACGGTTTCGGGCGAAGTGCCGGGCTCGGCCAACAGTCGATCGACCGAGGCTTCCAGATTGGAGCGTGCCAGACGGCCGGCGAGGCGTGCGCGGTCCAGCTCGTGGGCGAAGGATTTCTCGGGCGCGGTATAACTCTCGCGAACCAGGTGAAAATATTCGCGGTAGGCCTCCAGCATGCGAGCCAGCGCGTCCGGCACTTGCGTGCGCTCCCAGGTAGGCCAGAACTAGTAGGCCAATAGCGCGATGATGCCGCCGGCGGTCGTGTTGAGGGCGCGCGCGGCCATTACGGCGTTCGGCGAATCTCCGGTGAGAGCGATCAGCAGCACGACCAGAGCGGTGACGGCGATGACCACGAGGCCGTAATTGGCAGGTCCGAAGCATCGCAGGATAAACATGAAGACGGTAAGCAGCGCCACTTCGGCGATCGTTGCGGGATGCAGCAGGTGGAACAGCGCGGTGGCGAGCAGCAGGCCAATGAAAGTTCCAGCGAGGCGCAAGACACCGCGGCTGAAGGTTGCGGTGAAGTCGGGCTTGAGGACGATAGCGATGGTCATGGGAAGCCAGTAGGAGCGGCGCCAATCGAGGCCGCGGCTCACTGCTTCGCCGATAGCAATGCACACCGCGAGGCGGATCGCGTGGCGGCAGGCGGCGGATTCGAGACTCAAGTTGGCGCGCAACGTGGCCCAGGTGCTGCCGAGCCGGAGAGTCCAGGGCCTTCTGGCTTCGCGGCGCTCGAAGGCGCGAATACCGGCGGGCGTCGCGTAAGCGGCCAGATCGATGGCGGAGCGAAGCTGTCCGGCCAGGGCGTCCATTTGAAAACGGGCATCGCGCAGCATCGCGGATAGCGGCGAGGGTGGGGCGGTGGCAGGCTCGCGCAGGCTTTCGGCCAAGATCTGGAGTTGCGGCAGGGGATCGGGAGCCGCGGCCGGTTGGCCGGCAACGAGGGAATCGCCGATGGATCGGAGCGCGCGGGACGAGAGTTGTAAGAAACGGTCGAGGATTTCGATGGCCGGATTCGCGGGTTCTTCGCGCTGGATGCGTGTGCGCAGGCGGGCCATCGCCAGCAGGCTGAGGCGCGTGCGTTCAGCCTGGCTGAGCAAACGATAACGCTCGGCCTCAATGGAGTGATCGTGGTCGAGCGCAGCGAGCGAGTTTTGCGCCTGCGTGCTTTGTTCCGAGGCGGGAGGTGCCTCGGTCGCCTGGACCGGCGCAGCCACCGCCCCGGAAAGTTCCAGATAGAGATCGGCGAGCGCGCGGCGTTCGGGCTGGTAACGGCGCAGCGGCCAGAACGCGACGGCGAGCAGGGTTTGCAGCAGGCCTCCGGCGAAGGCGAGGAGGCCGGAAATCGCGGCCTTCTCCAGGGACATGGGGAAGGCAGCGAAAACAACCAGAACCACCAGGCTGAGGGTGCCGAGATCGGCCGCCGTCGTGCTGAGTGCGACCAGCATTCCGGCAGCGAAAGCCCAGGCCGTCGCCACCAGGATGGCAGTGGCGTGATGATGGCCGCACAAGGAGCCCCCAAGCACGGCGAAACCAATAAGCAGGCTTGCCGTGAGCATTCGCCGGGCGCGTTGGCTGTAGGGCTCCTGGCTGTCGGAAAAAGCGACGTTCAGCGCGCCGGTAGCGACAACGATCCCGCCGGAAAGCGTTCCGAAGGCGACGCCGGCGGCGAGTGGCAGAGCAACGCCCAGCGTGTTCCGCAGGGCCAGCCACGGGTCAACCTTGTCGCGCTGGTAGCGGAGGATGGTTTGCCAGAAGGCAGACCGGCGTTGGGGTGCGTATCGTGAGGCGGCATTCACAGCCGTATGATGCGATGCATATCGAGCGCGGGAGGCTTCACCAGGGTCTCGCTTAGCATGATCTAAACCTGGGCGCGATGGTGCGTCCGGCCCCCGTGTTGTACCGGGCCATGGTTTGAAAGTGAGCCGCAAGCGGCGCAGGCTGCATGGACATAGATTACAGTAACGGCAGCCTCCAGGTGATGGCCGGTTCTGTGAGTGTACACCTGGTGGGGTGAAGCCGTGGGTGAGAGGCGGCCTGTCCGATCACCCGGTGACCGCTACGAACTCAACTAACCTTACGATAACATCGCCTGTAACTTCAGTTAGTAACTTACTAAGTACGTTGGTATATTTTTCACACTTGTATAACATCGTAATTGACCCAGTACCAACGTGTTTCGTACAATCGCGATAGGTTAGTAACTGCCTTTATAACAGTACACCGAGGCTTCGATGGTACTTGAAATCGGGAAGACGCTCGCGGGTTACGAAATTCTGGAAGTCCTGGGAGGCTCTAAGACCGGCGTCGCGTACAAAGTAAGGAATGTATTCGCGCAGCGGATCGAAGTTCTGAAGATCCTGCCGAAGAACGCGCAAGATGATGACGAGCAAGTGGCCCGGTTCCTGCGCGAGATCGCGGTGCACGCACGGCTGGTTCACCCCAACATCGTGACGTTCTACAACGCGAGCGAAGTGGAGGGCCAGCTGGTGATGACTACAGAATTCGTTCCCGGCATCACTGTGGCGGAGCGCCTCGAAGCAGGCCCCATCGCGTGGCGCGATGCCTTCCGCTACGCGAGCGACACGCTCTCGGCCTTGGAGTACGCCCACGCCAGCGGCGTGATCCACCGTGGCCTCAGCTCCTCGAATCTGGTGATCACTACGGCGGGAATCGCCCGGCTGCACGGTTTCGGCTTGGCGAAGTCGGCTTCCGATCCCGACCTCACGGCAGTGGGAATGGTCATCGGGGCGCTGCGCTACATTTCGCCGGAGCAGGTGAAGGGCGTCGAGGTCGATGCGCGCTGCGATATTTACTCTCTAGGCGTCGTGATGTATGAAATGCTGGCGGGTAAACTTCCGTTTGAATCCAAGGGTCAGTTCGAACTGATGCTGGCGCACGTCAACACGCCGCCCAGGCATGTGAGCGATGTGAATCCGGAAGTGCCGCGCGAGGCTGGCGACGCGGTCATGAAAGCCCTGGCTAAGGAGCCGGATCAGCGTTTTCGGAATGCGCGCGAATTCCGCACGGAGCTCGAGCGGATCGCGCGGCCGGCCCAGGAGACAATGCCCCTGGCAGAGCCGGCAATGGTGGAAATACCGGCCTTGAGCGCGCACGAAGCCCCGGTGCTGCAGGATGTGGCCGCGGTGGAAGTGCCGCGGGAGACCGGCGACGCAGTTCTGAAGGCTGTGGAGGAGGAGCCGGATTGGCTTGCGGAGAACTTTCGAGCGGAGATCGAGAGCCTGCTGCAGCCAGTCCAGCAGACAGTGCTCTTAACAGCGTCCGTTGAGCCGGCAGCGGCGGAAGAAGTAGTGAGCGCCTCCGAGGTCGCGGCATTGCCGGAGGTGGCGGCGGTGGTAGTGCCCGAGGCTGGCGGCGCAGCCGTGAAGGATCTGGAGGAGGAGCCGGATTGGCGTCTTCAGAGTGAACGGGAGTTTAGTGCCGAGCTCGAGCGCATGCTGCAGCCGGTCCAGGAGACAATGCTCCTGACTGCGCCGGTGGAGCCGGCAGCGGCGGAGATTCCGGGAGTGAGCGCGCATGAGGTCCCGGCATGGCCGGATGTGGCAAACGTGGAAGCGCGCGAGACTGGCGGCTCAGTCTTGAAGGCTCTGGAAGAGGAGCCGGATTGGCGTTTTCAAGACGCGCGCGAATTTCGTGCGGAGCTCGATCACAGGGCGCAGCCGGTCCAGGAGACAGTGCTCCTGACAGCGCCGGTGGAGCCAGCAGCGGCGGAGATTCCGGGAGTGAGGGCCTACGAGGCCCCGGTGTTGCCGGATGTGGCGGTGGAGGAGAAAGTGCTGCAGCCTGCAGCGATAGCCGCGGCCGTGGAGAGGCCCGCTCCCGGATTGCCTCAGCCGTTGGCGGCGGAAACGGAATTGCCCATCTCATTCGTCGCCAACCTGCTCAATTCGAAATTAGGGCTTTCTCTCGCAGCTTGCGTGCTCACGGTCATCATGGGTTCGGTGATGCTTCTCGTCCTGCTGATCTCCAAGCCGTAGAGAGTTTCACGCTATCCCCCGCCGTGGATTGGCGAGTGTCACATGAGCTTTCGGATCGGGGACACAGTCGGGACTTATAAGATCGTCGCGGCCATCGGCAGCGGCGGCATGGGCGAAGTGTTCCAGGTGGAACACGCGGTCACGCGGCGCGTCGAGGCCATGAAGATCCTGGCCGCCGAGAACCCCGGCGCACAGGAACAGGACCAGAGATTTCTGCGCGAGATTCAGGTTCAAGCGCGCTTGAGCCACCCGCATATCGCCGCCGTTCACAACGCCTTCTGGCAGGACGGGCATCTGATCATGATCATGGAGCTGATCCGCGGCAGCTCACTGCGCACCGTGCTGGAGCACGGCAGGCTGCCTCTCGCCAGCGCCCTAGATTATGGCTGCCAGGCGCTCGAGGCGCTCGATTACGCGCACGCCGCGGGCGTGGTGCATCGCGATATCTCGCCGGCCAACATGATTCTCGCCGAAGATGGTTTGCTGAAGCTGACTGACTTTGGCCTAGCGAAATCGCTCACTGACATCCGCCTTACACAGAGCGGCACGTTGTTAGGCTCGCTCTATTACGCATCGCCGGAGCAGATCCGCGGCAACGGGGATGTGGATGCACGGGCCGACATCTATTCACTGGGCGCAGTGCTATTCGAGATGATAACGGGCGAGAAGCTGTTTGCTTCCGACAACCCATTCACCGTGATGCTGGCGCACGTGGAGCAGCCGCCCCGGCGCCCGAGCGAGGTGCTCGCCGATCTGTCTCCGGCGCTGGACGAAATCGTGATGAAAGCTCTGGAGAAGAACCCGGAGAACCGCTACCCATCCGCGGAGCTGTTTCGTTGCGCCCTGAACAGCATCCTGGACATTCCGGCTGGACCATCCGGCTTCGCGCAGCCGCACCCGCCGCCGCCCATCTTGCCGTTATCGCCCCGCGCGGCCGGCAAGGCGAGAGGAGCACTGGCGATCCTGCATTCGCGGATAGCGAAGGCCGCGGCGATTCTGCTGTGCGCGGTCACGCTCTGCTACGTCTGGTTCTCGCACCGCATCGCACAGCCGCCCGATTTCGCCGCCTTGCCCATCACGTGGCCCGGCCACCTGATGCCCTACCAACGAGTTTCCTACCCGCCGGCACAGCCGCCCGTTTCGCACCGGTCGAGACGCAAAGACGAGGGCAAAAACCATAACATATTCATGCGCGCCATCGACCGCGTAGCCCATCCTCTGCGCCAGAGTAACACCAAGGCATCCCGCGATCCGGATACTAACTAAATATGTACAGGCGTTACTAACCTAAGTAGCTAGCGCATTTCTAACCTACTCTAATATAATTTCAAGTGAGGATGCATTAGGTGCGGTGCGCATACTGCGGTAAATCATCGTGGCGGCCTTTCAGACGGGCCGCGGGTGGCGAATTCTGCAACGCGGCGCATCGCGAATCCTATAACGAGCGTCTGCGAAAGTTGGCCGGGCAACTGGCGGAATATCAAACCGTCCTGCCGGAGAAAGAACTCGTAGCCGCCGATCCCGTTCCAGCGGCCACGCAACAGCCGGAACCCGGGATACCAGTGGCGAGCGAACGATTCAGCATCATGTCATTCCTGCCAATGCAGAGGCCGGGCGCGGCGCGGATGGCGCCCGCCCTTCCCTCAACATTCGAAGCGCGCGCGCGCATCAAGCGCTGGGGCCTCAAGATGAAGTTTCTCAAGCCCGACGACAAAGCCCCGGCAGCCTGAGGGCCGGCCAGGCGGGTAAGCCCCCCTGGCAGCCCTGTAGAAACGCCTGCACGCCCAAGCCCCTTTTTGCGTCAATCAACTGTAGGCGGAATTGCGCCTTTCCCGTAACTTATGGCAAGTGAACGTGTTAAGATCCTCGACCCGGTGGCGGAGACCGCCGAAGCGCAGGCTATAGCGGCCCGTTACCGCTGCGAGTACGTCGATCTGCGGGTGGCCTCCATCGACCACGACCTGTTCCGCTCCATCCCCGTCGACCTGATGTTCCGTTACAATTTCGTGCCCATGCGCGCGCAGAACGGAACCCTCGACATCGCGCTGGCCGACCCGCGCAACCTTAACATGATCGACGAGCTGGCGCTGCTGCTCAACAAGAAGCTGCGCATCAAAGTCGCCACACTGTCCCAGATCGCCGAGCTGCTCAAGAAAACCGAGCAATCGCAGCGCGTGCTCGAAGAAGTGACGGAAGGTTTTGCCCTCGACGTGGTCGGTGACGAGGAGAACGCCGACGAGACGCTCTCCATCGACAAGCTCACCGCCGCCGACAGCGACATCGCGCCGGTGATCAAGCTGGTGGACACCACCATATTCAATGCGCTCGAGCGGCGCGCGAGCGATATTCACATCGAATCGCGCGACCAGGAAGTGGCCATCAAGTACCGTATCGACGGCGTCTTGCACTACGCCATGCCGCCCATCGCCAAGGACTGGCACTCGACCATCCTTTCGCGCATCAAGGTCATGAGCGAGCTCGATATCGCCGAGCGGCGCGTTCCCCAGGACGGCCGCTTCCGCGTGCGCTACAAAGGCCGCCTCATCGACTTCCGCGTCTCCATCATGCCCACCATCCACGGGGAAGATGCGGTGCTCCGCGTGCTCGACAAGGAATCCATGAGCGAGAAGTTCGCCAAGCTGTCGCTCGAGGTGGTCGGGTTTTCCGAGAGCGACCTGGTGAAGTTCCGCCGCTACATCAGCGAGCCTTACGGTATGGTGCTGGTTACCGGGCCAACCGGATCGGGCAAAACCACCACGCTCTACGCCGCGCTGAGCGAGATCAAGAACGACGAAGACAAAATCATCACCATCGAGGACCCGGTCGAGTACCAGATCAAGGGCATCACGCAGATTCCGGTGAACGAGAAAAAAGGGCTGACGTTTGCGCGCGGGCTGCGGTCGATCCTGCGCCACGATCCCGACAAGATCATGGTGGGCGAGATCCGCGACCAGGAAACCGCGCAGATCGCCATCAATTCGGCGCTCACCGGCCACCTCGTATTCACCACCGTACACGCCAATAACGTCCTCGACGTGCTGGGGCGCTTTCTCAACATGGGCGTCGAGCCTTATAATTTCGTTTCGGCGCTGAACTGCATCCTGGCGCAGCGCCTGGTGCGCGTGATCTGCGACTTCTGCCGCAAACCCGTGACGTATCCGGATTCGTACCTGGTCGAGAGCGGCTTGAACCCCGCCGAGTGGCGCGACGTCCCGATGTTCGAGGGCCCGGGGTGCTTCGAGTGCGGCGGCACCGGCTTCCGCGGGCGCACCGCCATCCATGAGCTGCTGGACCTGACCGAGCGCATCCGCGAAATGATTCTCGATAAGCGCCCAACCTCCGAGATCAAGCGCCTGTCGCGTGAAGAAGGCATGACGTTCCTGCGCGAGTCGGCGCTTCTTAAGGTGAAGACGGGGATCACTACGCTGAAAGAGATCAACAAAGTTACCTTCATCGAGGGCTAGGAATGACACTTTTGCCTTTTGCCTTTTGCCCTTTGTCTTTTGCCTACTTTCTTGCTTTATGACTTTCTCCGCCCTCTGGCGCGACCCTCCGCCCGCCCTGGCCTTCGAGCTCTCGGAGGCGGGCATCGCCATGGCCCGCACCGGCAAGGAGCGCGCGTTTGACTTCCGCCCGCTCGAGCCCGGCGTCATTTCGGTGTCGCCCCTCCGCGATAACATCCTCGAGCCCGAAAAGCTCGCCGCCGCCGTCCGTGCCATGGTCCCGCCGAACGGAAGCCGCAAGCGGCGCGAAGCGGCGCTCATTCTGCCGGATTCTTGCGCGCGCGTCTCGGTGCTCGACTTCGATGATTTCCCGACCGACGCCAAGGAACAATTGTCGCTGGTGCGTTTCCGGCTGAAGAAGAGCGTACCCTATGAAGTGGAGTCGGCGGCCCTCAGCTATCAGGCCCAGGCGGCCCCCGGCGACGTGAAGAAGTTTGATGTGCTGGTGGCGGTGGCGCCGGCCGATATTATCGCCCGTTATGAAGCGCCGTTCCGTGGCGCCGCCATCGAGCCGGGCTTGGTCACGACTTCGGCGCTGGCCGCCCTCGAGTTAGTGAAGGAAGAGGGAACAGTGGTGGTCGCGAAGCTGAGCGGCCGCATGCTCACCATCCTGGTGGTATCCGCCGGCGTGCTGAAGCTGGTACGGTCGCTCGAGCTCACCGAACCGGGAGCCGCCGAGATTGCCGCGGACCTCTATCCTACTCTTGTGTATATCGAGGACACTTTGACCGCCAAGGCGGAAAAGCTGCTGCTGGCCGGGTTCGGCCGCTTCGGCGCGGAATCGCGGGATCAGTTCGCCCGCGAGCTGCGGCTGCCGGTGGAGCTGATCCAGTCGAGCGCCGGCCTGACGGGCGAAAACAGCCTGGGCCTTGCTGGATATCTGCAGTCGCTCGGGGCATGAAGATGAAGTTTCCGGTCAATCTCGCCACACAGCCGTCCCGCAAGGACCGGCCTATCCTGGTCGCCTCCGGGGCGGTCGCCATCCTGATGGTGGTGTCGCTCGTGGTGCTGGTGTCGCTCGCCCTAGCCGACCGCCGTCGTTCCGCCGACACCCGGCGCGTGATCGCGCGTCTGGACCAGCAGATGGCGCGCGCCGCCGCCGGCCAGAATAAACTGGACGCGGTGCTGCGCCAGCCCGAAAACGCCGAGGTGCTGGAGCGCAGCCTGTTCCTGAATGCGCTGCTCTATCAGAAGGGCATCAGTTGGACCAGGCTTTTTGAGGACCTGGAAAAAGTGCTTCCGCCAAATGTCCGGCTTATTCAGATCCGGCCGCAGGTGGTGTCGGAGCGCCAGGTGTATTTGGAAATGCTGGTCGGAGCCGAATCGCCCGCGCCGGTGATCGAGATGCTGTCGCGCTTCGCCTCTTCGGAAGTTTTCGGAGCCACCACTGTTCCCAGCTTCGTGCCGCCGTCCCAGACCGACCCTCTTTACCGCTATCGCGTGAGCGTCAACTATGCCCAGAAGCTTTGATCTGCGCGCACGAATGAAGGACCGCCGCGTGATGGTGCGCGCCGGCCTGGGCACGCTGCTGGCGCTGAACCTGGTGGCGGCGATATTCGTTTTCCACCCGCTGGGCGGATCGGCCGAAGACCTTGCCGAACAGATGCGGAGCAAACAGCGGGAACTCGAACAGCAATTGAAGCGCGCCGAGCGTTCCCGGAACTTGGTCGCCAAAGTGCAGCAGGCCAAGGTCGAAGGCGACAAGTTTCTGCTCGAGGCCACGGTGGAGCAGCGCACCGCATTTTCCAAGCTGATCGAAGAAATGAACAAAATGGCCACCGAGTCGGGCATGCGGCCGAAAGAATTCTCCATGCTCCCCGATCCGGTAGTAGGCTCGGAGACCCTGGAGCAGTTGACCATTTCGGCCAACTTCGAGGGCAACTATGCGAGCCTGGTGAAATTTGTGAATCTGCTGGACAAATCGGCGCGATTCCTGATCATCGAGAGCATGCAGGCATCGCCGCAATCCACCGGCGCGCTGAGCGTCAGCCTGAAGCTGGACACGTTTATCCGGCAAGCCGCGGGCGGCAAATCATGAAGGTAGGCGCCGAGCGAAAAAAGATGGTGTTTCTGGGCGTGCTGGCCGTCGTGGCGGCGTACCTGTTGTACACCAATTTGTTCTCGACGCCATCAACCGCCGCGCGCACAGGCGTGTCAATTCAGCCGGTTCCTGAGGCCATGCCGCTGCCGGGGGTCACGACGCCCGGCGCCAGGTCCAGGTCCGCAGCCTCGCGGCGCACCACGGGGGAGTTTCGCCCGTCCTTCAAAACCAAGGACTTGGATGTCAGCGCCATCGATCCCAAACTGCGGCTCGATCTGCTGGCCAAGGTGCAGGCCGTGGAGATGGGTGCGGCGCAGCGCAACCTGTTCCAGTTCGGCGCGGCGCCGCCCATCGCGGTGAAAGAACCGGCTAAGATCGTTCCCCTCACGCCGGCTCAGATTGCGCAGCAGCAGGCGCTGCAGAATCCCGGCCCGCCCCAGCCCCCTCCTCCGCCGCCTATCACGCTCAAGTACTACGGCTACGCGGCGCAGCGCGTCGATGGCCGTAAGCGCGCGTTTTTCTTGGATGGGGACGACATCTTTGTGGCGGCGGAAGGCGAGCTGATCAAGCGCCACTACAAAGTGGTGCGCATCGGCGTGAGTTCGGTAGAGGTCGAGGATACGCAGTTTAACCACACGCAGCCGCTGCCGCTGGCCGAGGAGGCGCCGGGATGAAGACCCGCGCGGCAAGGCGGCGCGGCGAATCGGGCTTCGCGCTGCTTCTGGTTTTCGTCATGGCGGCGGCGATAGCCATCATGCTTTACATGGAGCTGCCGCGGGTGGCGTTTGAAGCGCAGCGCAACAAAGAAGAGCTGCTCATCGAGCGCGGCGAGCAGTACAAGCGCGCCATCCAGCTTTATTTTCGAAAACTCAAGACGTATCCGGCGTCGATCGACGCGCTCGAGAATACCAACAATGTCCGGTTCCTGCGCCGCCGTTATCCCGATCCCATGACCGGCAAGGACGAGTGGCGTTTGATTCACGTGGGCCCGGGCGGCGTCTTCACGGACTCCATCACGCGCAAGCCGAAAACCGACAAGACCAAGGAAGCCAATACCAACACGTTCATCACCGAGGCCGCGCCTCTCGGTTCGACGCCGGCCGACACCCAGCGAGCGACGGCCGGGCCGCCGCGGCGGCCGAGTGACCAGCCGCAGCCGGGCAACGATCCCAATGCGCCGGCAGTACCAGGCCAGCAGCCCGGTGACGCGAGTAACACGCTCTTACAGCCCGGGGTGTCCGGACAACCGGTCGCGGGACAACCTTCCATCCCGACTCCCGGCGGTGCGCCATCACCGATGCCGGCCATTCCCGGCCTTCCCGGCAGCCAGGGCAGCCCGTTCAATCCCGCCCAGCCGGCCGGGACGCCATCGCCCGACGGCACGCCGCAAACACCCGGAAATCCGGCACTCGCCGGAGCACCGGGGATCGCCGGAACACCAGGGGTCGATCCTAATCAGCCCGGCGCGGACCAGGCTGCCGCGCTCATTCGCAACCTGCTGACCAATCCCAGGCCGTTTCCCGGAGGCGCCCCTGGAGCGGCCGTGGGCGGCGGACCGCAGATCGGCGTGGGCAGCATCGCCGGGGTGGCCAGCAAAGTCGAGAAGCCTAGCATCAAGATCTACAACGATCGTGACCAGTACAACGAGTGGGAATTCATTTACGATTTCGGTCAGGATCGTACCGGAGCCGGACGGATGATGGGCGGGATGCAGCCCGGCGGCCAGCCCACCCCCAGTGTGCCCGGAGCGCCTGGAGGCCTGGGGCTGCCCGGTCAATCTGGGTTCCCCGGTCAACCGGGGTTCGCCGGTCAGCCGGGAGCGGGGCCCCAGCCCGGCAACACCCCGGCCGGCTCGAATTCATCGGCTGGCTCATCCTGGGCTAACCCGAATGCACTGGCACAGCCCGCACCGGCACCTGCGCCGGCGCCGCCTCCGCCCCCTCCACCGGGCCAGACGGCTACTCCGCCGCAGTAAGTCCTGCCTGAAGTTTCGACCCCAGGCTGCCGATCAAGAAGACGAGGAACTTTGTCCGGCATGCACCGCTACGAAAGGTTCTGCCACCGATCGGGTGTGCGCCTGACCCGCACGCTTCTGATAGCGTGCGCTCTGGCCGGCACTTTGTCCGCCGCGCTTGCAGTCCTGACCAGAGCCGCGCAGATCCGCGCACTGTCCGCTGGAGAAGCCGCAAAAGGCCTGCCCGTGCACCTGCGCGCCGTAGTTACGCACTACGATCCAGGTTGGAATGACCTGTTCGTGCAGGACGCAACCGGCGGGGCTTACGTGGCCGCCGAACTCCCGCTGAACATCCGGCAGGGCCAACTGGTGGAGGTCACCGGAATCAGCGGCCCAGGGGAATTCGCGCCGATCGTCCGCAAGCCGGAGATTCGAGTCCTTGGTCCAGGCAAGCTGCCCCAGCCCCGGCGAGTGTCTTACGAAGAACTCATTTCAGGGACGCTCGACGCCTCCTGGGTGGAGGTCGAGGGCACGGTCCGTTCCGCCGTCGCCGACCGGCACCGGCTTAACCTATCCGTGGGACTTGGGGCGGACCGCGTGCGGGCCACGGTGGTGAATTTCCCCCGCGACCGGTATGCCCAGCTGGTGAACGCGCGCGTGAGGCTGCGCGGCGCGTGCGGGGCGACATTTACCAAGCGGCGCCAACTGACGGGAGTGATCCTCCACGTACAAAGCCTGAACGACGTGGTCGTCATCGGGCCCGTGGGGATTCAAACCTCCGACCTGCCGCTGCGTCACGCTTCCAGCCTGTTGCAGTTCTCGCCCCGCGAGTCGGTTGCCCAGCCTGCCCGGCTACAGGGCGTGGTGACTTTTCAGCGTGCGCGCGAATTGTATCTCCGGGATGGCGGGCAGGGCTTGATCGTGCTGGCCCAGCAGGCCAATGCATTGCATCCGGGCGACCAGGTGGAAGTGATCGGTTTTCCCGCGCCCGGAGAGTACAATCCGGTTCTCCAGGACGCCACCGTGCGGCAACTGGGCCGCGGCCCGGCGCCCCATCCTATCCCGGTGACCGCCGGGCAGGCGTCCGAGCACGATGGCGATCTGGTGGAGATTGAGGCGGAAGTGGTGAGCCGCACGGTCACACCAAAGGGGCAATGGCTCGGGTTGAAGTCCGGCACGCACGTCTTCAGCGCGGAAATCGATCCCTCCGCGGCCGCCGGCCTGCCGCCGCTCCAGGAGGGCCGCCGCGTCAGAGTGAGCGGAATCTGTCTGATAGAAACAGGCGGGGACTTCAACGAGCCAACATCTTTCCGGCTGCTGGTGCGATCGGAGCGAGACCTCGTAGTGCTGGGGCGCCCCACCTGGTGGACGCTCGAGCGCACGCTGCGCGTGATGATCTTCCTGAGCCTCGGGATCTTTGGAGCGCTGGCCTGGGTTCTCCTGCTGCGGCGGCGGGTCACCACCCAAACCAACCAGTTACTCAAGAACAACCAGGAGATGGAGAGTGCGCTGCGGGCGGCGAAAGAGGCTACCGAGCTGAAGAGCCAGTTTCTGGCCAACATGAGCCATGAGATCCGCACGCCCATGAACGGCATTCTCGGCATGGCCGGCCTCGCGCTGGCCGGCGATCTCTCTGGCGAGCAGCGCGGTTATATCTCCGACGCCATGAAGTCCGCCGAATCGCTGCTGGGGCTGCTCAACGACATCCTCGATTTCTCCAAAATCGAAGCTGGACGCCTGGAGCTGGACCCGATAGACTTTTCCATCGGCGAGTGCGTGGCCGATGCCGTGGCCGCGCTGGCCGTTCCCGCCAGCCAGAAAGGTCTTAAGCTGGAGGTCGAAATTGGAGCGGACGTACCGGATGCGGCGCTGGGCGACCCGGTGCGCATCCGCCAGGTGCTGCTCAACCTGGTGAATAACGCCATCAAGTTCACGACCGCCGGCACGATCGTGGTGAGCGCGGACGTTTTTGAAGCCAGGGACCGGACAGCGCAGGTGCATTTTTGCGTGTCTGATACCGGCTCGGGCATTCCCGCGGACAAGATCGGGCCGATCTTCGAGCCTTTCCGGCAGGCGGACGGGTCCACCACGCGCAAGCACGGCGGCACCGGTCTGCGCCTGACCATCTCTTCCAGGTTGGTAGAGCTAATGGGCGGAAATATCTGGGCCGAAAGTGAGCTGGGGAAGGGCAGCAAGTTTCATTTCGTCGTTCCGCTCGAAGCCGCAACGCACGCCGTGGCGCCTAAGCCGGCGCGCGATGTAACGTTGGAACAGCTCGATACGCGGCCACTGGATATTCTGGTTGCCGAGGACAACCTGATCAACCAGAAGATCACCGTGCGGTTGCTCGAAAAAGCCGGCCACCGGGTAACGGTGGTGAGCGACGGGCGGGAAGCTCTGGCCGCCTGGCGCGAGAAGCCGTTCGACGTAGTCCTGATGGATATCCAGATGCGGCATTTGAACGGCTTCGAATGCACAGCGGCCATTCGGGCGCTCGAAGAGCCGACCGGCAGCCGCGTACCCATCCTGGCCCTCACAGCACACGCGCTCAAAGGATACGACCGGCGCTGTCTGGACGCGGGCATGGACGGCTACATTTCCAAGCCCATGCGCCCTGAAGAGCTGATGTCGGCCATCCACCGCGTCACAGCCGGCGCGGTGAACCAGCCCTTGCTCCAGATTTCCGGTGATTGAAGGGGAATCGGCAAAGGACCGGCGGCGGGAGCGCGTGCTGCGCATCCATCTGCCCTTTACGTCAGCGCCAGCGGTGGAAGAAAGCGCTCAGACTTCGTGGTTTTCGAACGGATCGGACGCCGGTTCTTCCGGCACCAGGGGCTGATCCTCAGAAACCGCCGCGATCTCAGGAGTACTCTCCGGGTCAGACTCGGGGACGGATTCGAGGTCCGGCTCGGGCGCGGCGGCAACGTGCAGCTGCGTGGTCTCATCGAGCGGGACGTCGCAATCGCAACAATCGCTGCAGCAGCCGCAATGCTCGCAAATGTGCATGCCGCAGGCGTCCTTCGTGCAATACGCGCAAATGCGGGTGGATTCCTGCTCGCAGATGCTGCACGCGAACGGCATCAATCCTTCTCCTGCTTCGGCTGCCGCGAGAGCGACTGGCGGCACCGCTGCGCTTCCTGGTCGGCCACGTGGAATTCCTGATCCTTGGCGGCGGAGAGCTCCAGCACGTATTGTTCGAGACGTTGCAGATTGCCCGCATTTTCCGCGACCCCGGAACTCAGCATGTCCGCCATGGGCGGGTTCTGATACTTGCGCAAACCCTCGCCGAGCGACGCGAGCCGGCTTTCGAGCGTGCGGATGCGGAACAGCAGTTGCAGCTCCTCGGTGAGTTTGTCCGGATTCTGGCTCAAGGCGCGGGCGGCGGCAGCTATGCCCCGGACCTCATCGCGGCAGCCTTTTGCCTGAGCGACATAGGCCTCAGGAGCGCCGCTCCAGTTTTCCGGATGGATCCCGTCGACAAAGGGCGCAAGTCGATCCGCATGCACTGCAATCGCGGCCAGCGTCTTATGAACGTCCCAGTCGTTCTGCATCCCGGCCTGTTGCGCGCGAACGCAGCAGGCGCC